>Ga0268349_1000022_pt1 | contig 33594 bp, 30 predicted proteins | sample G5R2_MAIN_18SEP2_FD_190164 | JGI IMG/M metagenome (GOLD analysis project Ga0268349, IMG submission 190164) | Phyllosphere microbial comminities from switchgrass, GLBRC, Michigan, United States - G5R2_MAIN_18SEP2017_LD1 | ecosystem: Host-associated > Plants > Phyllosphere > Phylloplane/Leaf...
GCCCTGAGCAGGTAGTCACCCACCATATCAAGCGGCTGATCGAGCATCCCGGCGCGTTGCAGGTGATCGATTTCGCAGGCGGCAAGGCCCAGCTCGTGGCGGTGCGCGCTTACTACGGCGGGCCGCTGGTCGGGCAGCAACTGAGACAGATCCGCCATCACATGCCTAATGTGGAAACACGGGTAGCCGCCATTTTCCGTCGCGACCGGCCTATCCTTCCACGTGGCGACACGGTCATCGAGGCCGACGACGAAGTGTTCTTTATCGCGGCCAAGGCGGACATTCGTGCCGTCATGGGTGAGCTGCGAGGCCTGGACATGAACAACAAACGGGTCGTTATTGCCGGAGGAGGGCATATCGGTGAACGCCTGGCTGATGCCATCCAGGGCCGTTACCAAGTCAAGATCATCGAAATGAATGCAGCACGCTGCCGCTATCTCTCCGAAAACCTCAATAGCACCGTAGTGCTACAAGGCAGCGCGTCAGACCGTGATCTGATGGTCGAAGAAAACATTGCTGATGCGGACATCTTCGTCGCCCTCACCAATGACGATGAGGCCAACATCATGTCATCACTGCTGGCCAAACGGCTCGGCGCGCGCAAGGTAATGACGCTGATCAACAATGCAGCCTATGTGGACCTGGTGCAGGGCGGCGAGATCGACATTGCTATCAATCCGCAGTTGGCCACCATTGGTAGCCTGCTGACCTACGTGCGCCGTGGGGACATCGTGAGTGTGCACTCTCTGCGCAGGGGCGCGGCAGAGGCCATAGAGGCCATTGCCCACGGGGACGCGCGGTCAAGCAAGGTAGTCGGCCGTACACTCAACACCATCACCATGCCGCCGGGCACCTCCATCGGCGCCATCATCCGGGATCAGGAAGTGATCATTGCCCGCGCCAGTACTGTGATCGAGAGCGGTGACCATGTAATCCTGTTTGTGGTGGACAAAAAGTACATCCGTGATGTGGAAAAGCTATTCCACGTCGGGCTGAGTTTTTTCTGAGGAAGGTCAAGCCATGATCACGTCGTTGGAAAACATGCTTGCCAAGGGTGTGGATAACGCGTTGCTGCGGTTCGGCCTTGGCAAAGGCTACCTGGATGCAGGTAACGGTGAGCAGGCAGCCGAGCACTTGCGCAGGTGCGTGGAACATGACCCCAACTACTCCGCGGCCTGGAAGCTGCTGGGAAAGGCCTTGCAGTTGCAAGGCGACCTGCCCGCCGCACGCATTGCCTGGGCTCAAGGCATTGCGGCGGCGCAGGCCAAAGGTGACAAGCAGGCAGAGAAAGAGATGAATGTATTCATCCGCAAACTGGACCGCAGCCTTTAATACCAGCGGGCCTCGCCAGCGGGCCGCTTCTTGAAACGCTTCATGCTCCACATGTATTGGCTTGGGTAAGCACGCACGTAGTCTTCCACCACCTTGCTCATGGCGGCAGCAGATACCTCCACGTCTGTGCTGTACATGGCCTCGGGCGCGGCTTTGAGCATCACCTTGAAGCCTGAACCGCCCGGCAGGCGTACCGCATGAAGGAAAACACCCACAGCCTTGCCACCGGCGAGCATGTTGGGCACGAACTTGCTGGTAAGGGCCTGGGTGCCCAGGAAGGGCACAAACACCCCGGCAGACTCTGCTGGTTCAGGGTCTGCTGGAATACCGACCTGGCCACCTTTGCGTACTTCCTTGATCACGCTGAGGATGCCTTCCTTGGTGGACGCCGCCACACGGTTGCCTAGCTGAACTCGCTGCTTTTGCAACAGCTCGTCCACCGCCTTGAGCTTGGGCGGGCGGTAGAAAATGATCGGTTTGCACTGGCTGCAATAGAAGTGGTTGAGCACTTCCCAATTGCCCAGGTGGCTGGTGATGCCCACCACGCCCTTGCCGGTGGCAAGCGCCGCTTCCAGCACTTCCAGGCCCTCCACCTCATGAATCAGCGCCAGCGAACGTTCAGCTGGCCAGATCCAGGCGCAGGCGCTTTCTGTGAAGGAACGGCCGATGTCCTTCAGGCTTTGCCCGGTCAACCGCTCGCGCTCGTCGGCCGAGAGTTCCGGGAAGCATTTGGCCAGGTTGATACGCACTACGTTTCGCGAACGGTTAGGCAGTTTCCACATTAGCCAACCAATGCCTGCGCCCACGGCCTGCACGCCACCCCATGGCAGCGTTGCAAAGGCCTTGAGCACGCCGACCATTACGGCGCCCTTCAACTTTTCCACAGTTCAATCCCCTCGTCACTCGCGCGCCATTCTACCCCAGGTCGACCTACCCCAGGTCGATAGGTACGCGGCTCAGTGCAGGATAACAATCGCAGTCTGTGGTGTGGTCCATCACCATGCCCGAAGCCTGCATGAACGCATAACAGATCACCGGCCCCACAAAACTGAAACCCGCCTTCTTCAAGGCCTTGCTCATGGCTTGGGCCTGGGGTGTTTGCACAGGGACTTCGCTACGGTCGACAAAGTGATTGATCAGGGGCGTATTGCCTACGAAGGCCCACAAGAAACCTACCGGGTCTTCAAGCCGAAGCCAGGCTTGTGCATTCTGGCGTGCCGCCTTGAGTTTCAGGCGGTTGCGAATGATACCGGCATCCTGCATGCGCAGTTCCAGCTCTTCGTCGGTCATGCGGGCCAGACGGGCTGCGTCGAAACCGAACAGCACTTCACGGTAGCGCTGGCGCTTCTTGAGAATAGTGATCCAAGACAATCCTGCCTGGAACCCTTCGAGCACCAGCAACTCGAACAGCCGCTGCGGGTCGCGCAGTGCAACACCCCATTCGTGATCATGGTACTGCTGGTAAAGCGGGTCGGCGGTACACCAAAAGCAGCGTGGCATAAGGCTCCGGGCTGGTGGGGATAACGAATCGCGGTATACTCCCGCTCTTTAATTCGCAGCCCAAGATACAGGTGAATTTGTGAACCAGCCTACGCCAGCCGTGCGTACCTTCCAAGACTTGATTCTGGCCCTGCAACAGTACTGGGCCGGGCAAGGTTGCGTGGTGCTTCAGCCTTACGATATGGAAGTAGGCGCGGGCACCTTTCACACCGCTACCTTCCTGCGCGCCGTAGGGCCGGAAAACTGGAACGCTGCCTATGTGCAGCCCAGCCGGCGCCCGGCCGATGGCCGCTATGGTGAAAACCCCAACCGCCTGCAGCACTACTACCAGTTCCAGGTGGTGCTCAAGCCCAATCCGGAAAACTTCCAGGAGCTGTACCTGGGCTCGCTGCGCCACATAGGCCTGGACCCTACTGTGCATGACGTGCGCTTCGTGGAAGACAACTGGGAATCCCCAACCCTGGGTGCATGGGGCCTGGGTTGGGAGGTGTGGCTCAATGGCATGGAAGTCACACAGTTCACGTACTTCCAGCAGGTCGGCGGCCTCGAATGCTATCCGGTCACGGGTGAAATCACTTATGGTCTTGAGCGGCTGGCCATGTACCTGCAAGGCGTGGACTCTGTCTATGACCTGGTCTGGGCAGACGGCCCCTTCGGCAGGGTCACGTATGGCGACGTGTTCCATCAGAACGAAGTGGAGCAGTCCACGTACAACTTCGAGCACGCCAATGTGGAAAAGCTGTTCGAGCTGTTCGACTTCTACGAAAGCGAAGCGAATCGCCTGATCGAACTGCAGCTCCCGCTGCCCACCTATGAAATGGTGCTCAAGGCTTCGCATACCTTCAACCTGCTGGATGCACGCCGCGCTATTTCCGTCACCGAGCGGCAGCGTTACATCCTGCGTGTGCGGGCCCTGGCCCGTGCCGTTGCACAAAGCTACCTGCAAGCGCGTGCGCGCCTGGGCTTCCCCATGGCCACGCCTGAAATACGAGATGAAGTGTTGGCTAAGCTGGAGGCTGCACAATGAGTGCGCAAGATTTTCTGGTCGAACTCGGCACCGAAGAGCTGCCTCCCAAGGCCCTCGCAACGTTGGGCGAAGCGTTTCTTGCTGGTATTCAGAAAGGCCTGCAGGCCGCAGGCCTGACCTACGCCAGCAGCCGCTACTACGCTGCCCCACGGCGCTTGGCAGTACAGGTACTAGGGTTACAGACCCAGCAGGCTGACCGTAGCGTGAACCTGGATGGCCCGCCTCGTCAGGCGGCCTTCGATGCTGATGGCAACCCTACCCAGGCAGCCTTGGGTTTCGCCCGCAAGTGCGGCGTGGACATCAGCGAAATCGACCAAAGCGGCCAGAAGCTGCGCTATAGCCAGACCATCACCGGCAAGCCCACGGTTAGCCTACTGCCTACCATCGTGGCGGACTCGTTGACGGACTTGCCTATTCCCAAGCGTATGCGCTGGGGCGTGCGCAAGGATGAGTTTGTGCGCCCAACCCAATGGTTGGTGATGCTGTTCGGTGAGCAAGTAGTAGACTGCATGCTCCTGGCGCAACGTGCGGGGCGCGAGTCCCGTGGGCACCGCTTCCACTATCCACACAACGTGCGGATCAATTCGCCTGCCAGCTACGCTGATGACCTGCGCAAGGCCTACGTACTGGCCGATTTCGCCGATCGCCGTGAACTCATCCGCAAACGCGTAGACGAGCTGGCTGCCCAGCAGATGGGCAAGGCCATCGTTCCACCTGCGCTGCTCGATGAAGTGGCCTCCTTGGTGGAGTGGCCCGTACCGTTGGTGTGCTCATTCGAAGAGCGGTTCCTGGAAGTCCCTCAGGAAGCCCTGATCACCACCATGCAGGATAACCAGAAGTACTTCTGCCTGCTGGACGCCGCCGGCAAGTTGCTTCCACGCTTCATCACCGTTGCCAACATCGAAAGCCGCGACCCTCGGCAAATCGTTGAAGGTAACGAAAAAGTAGTACGCCCACGCCTGACAGACGCCGAGTTCTTCTTCAACCAAGACAAGCGTCAGCCTCTGGAAAGCTTCAACCACCGGCTACAAAACGTGGTATTCCAGGCCCAGTTGGGTACGGTATACGACAAGGCACAGCGGGTGTCCAAGCTGGCTGCCTTTATTGCCGCCCGCATCGGTGGCAATGTGGAAAACGCCGCGCGTGCCGGATTGCTCAGCAAATGCGACCTGGCCACTGAAATGGTAGGCGAGTTCCCGGAAATGCAGGGTATAGCAGGCTACTACTACGCTCTGCACCACGGCGAACCTGCAGACATTGCCCAAGCACTGAACGAGCAGTACATGCCCCGCGGCGCAGGCGCCGAACTGCCGCAAACGCTAACAGGCGCAGCGGTCGCCATTGCTGACAAGCTGGATACCCTGACCGGTATCTTTGGTATCGGCATGTTGCCCACCGGCAGCAAGGACCCTTACGCGCTACGCCGCGCGGCCTTGGGTGTACTGCGTATTCTGATCGACAAGCAGCTGGACCTGGACCTGACAGAAACAGTGGCTTTCGCGGTGTCCTTGTACGGTGCCAAGGTAGAGGCTGCTGCCTTGGCCGATCAGGTACTGGAATTTGTATTTGATCGCCTGCGCGCACGTTATGAAGACGAAGGTGTGGACGTGGCCAGCTACCTGGCTGTTCGTGCACTCACGCCCGGTTCCGCGCTGGACTTTGACCAGCGCGTTCAGGCGGTGCAGGCGTTCCGTCGCTTGCCTGAGGCTGAAGCCTTGGCTGCAGTGAACAAGCGTGTCTCCAACCTGCTGGGCAAGGCTGATGGGGCGGTAGCCACCACTGTGGAGCCCAAGTACTTCGATAACGCCCATGAGTTCTCGCTGTACTCGGCTATCCAGCAGGCAGACCATGCGGTTCAGCCCATGGCCCAGGCTCGTCAGTACAACGAAGCACTGGCCCGCCTGGCGGCGTTGCGCGAACCGGTGGATGCGTTCTTCGAGGCCGTGATGGTCAATGCCGAAGATGCGAACGTACGTGCCAATCGTTACGCCCTGCTGGCGCGGTTGCGTGGCCTGTTCCTGGGTGTCGCAGATATCTCGGTGCTGGGCTAAGCCGTGAAGCTGCTGATACTGGACCGGGACGGGGTTATCAATCAGGACTCCGATGCCTACATCAAATCGGTAGAGGAGTGGATACCCATTCCCGGTTCGATCGAGGCCATTGCTGCATTGAGCCAGGCCGGCTGGACGGTAGCAGTGGCTACCAACCAGTCGGGCATCGCCCGGGGCTATTATTCCCTAGATACGCTTCAGGCCATGCACGATGAGCTTCGGCGACAGGTGGGCGAAGCAGGCGGCGAAGTAGGGGCAATCCTGTTTTGCCCCCATGGGCCGGATGAGGGCTGTGACTGCCGCAAGCCCAACCCGGGCATGCTACGTGCCATCGGTGGGCACTATGATGTGCCGCTTGACGGTATATGGTTCGTGGGCGACAGCTACAGTGACCTTGCAGCAGGCTTGTCCGTTAGTGCTCAACCGGTGCTGGTGAAGACAGGCAAAGGCTTGAAGACCGCCGCCGGCGTGTTGCCACAAGGCACACTGCAATTCGATGACCTGGCCGCAGTCGCCAAGGCGTTAATCAACCCAGGCACAGCCCTCTGACAACAGGGCAGGCCCCGCACGGTATTCATTCATGTCCACATTGATGGCCATACGCATTGCTGTCTTCTACGTCTTGTTGGGTTTGAGCGCCCTTATCTGGTGCTCGCTGGGCTTCTTCGTCTGTCCATTCCTGTCCTTTCCAGCCCGGTACCGTTTTATCAATGTGTACTGGTGCCGTTTTGCATTGCTGCTGACCCGTGTATTCCTAGGTATCAGGGTTCGTGTAACAGGTGCTGAAAACGTGCCTGCTACCCCTTGCGTGATTCTTTCCAACCACCAAAGCACGTGGGAAACCTTCTTTCTTTCAGCTTACTTCCAGCCATTGAGCCAAGTTTTGAAGAAAGAACTCCTGTATGTACCCTTCTTCGGCTGGGCCATGGCGATGCTTCGGCCCATCGCGATCAACCGTGACAATCCTAAAGAAGCGCTCCGGCAGGTGGCTACTGAAGGTGACAAATTGCTAAAAGACAATGTCTGGGTGCTGATCTTTCCAGAGGGTACACGGGTGCCTTATGGCACCATGGGAAAATTCACACGCAGTGGTGCAGCTTTGGCAGTGAATGCCGATCGCCCCGTACTGCCAATAGCGCACAATGCCGGCAAATTCTGGCCCAAAGATGGCTGGGGAAAACGCTCAGGCACTATTGACATCATGATCGGCGCCCCTTTGTTTGCTGAAGGCACTGGCCCACGTGCTATCGCTGAACTGAACGACCGAGCGTGTGCCTGGATTGCCCAGGCACAACATCAAATGGGCGCGCTTCAGGCAACCGAACCCATGGCAGTACCGACACCTGAATAATTGTGGATAACATGTGCGTAGTTTTTTTCGAAAGCAGGCTACGTATGTGTTAACACGCTGATTTTAAAGCCTTAATTTTTTCGTCACCCACCGATGTAAAACGTGCATAACTTCCACCAGGTATGCACCGTCACACATTATTCAGGTCTACCTGTCGAGTTTCTTTAAGGCTCACTAGCCCTACCACCAGGCTTATGCCTGTTACTGCAATCGGGTACCAAAGCCCGTAGTAGATGTCCCCGGTGTAAACCACCAGCGCAAACGAAACAGTGGGTAGAAAACCGCCGAACCAGCCGTTACCAATATGGTAAGGCAGGGACATGGAGGTATAGCGGATACGGGTGGGGAACAGCTCTACCATCACCGCAGCCAGTGGCCCGTAGGTCATCGTTGCAATAAAAATCAAGGCTACGATGATTGCTACTACCATCGGCTGGTTCACGTCCATGGCCTCTGCCTTGGCTGGGTAACCTGCCGCAGTGATCGCACTGCGCAAAGCCGCCTCGTCATAACCTTCAATACGCGTTTGCCCAATGGTCACCACAACCGTGCTTCCGGTCGTACCTGCTTGCGCGGTATAGGGCACGCCTGCCTTTACAAGCAGTGTTTTCACCTTGTCACACGGGCTGTCAAAGCGTGCTTTCCCCACGGGGTCGAATTGGAACGTGCAGTTCTTAGAGTCTGCCATCACCACAACAGGCGCCTGGCGGCTGGCTTGGTCGATTTGCGGGTTGGCATAGTGGCTTAGCGCTTTGAACAAGGGGAAATAGCATAAGGTGGCTAGTAGCAGCCCTGTCATGAGGATTGGCTTGCGCCCTATGCGGTCTGACAGCCAGCCAAAGAATACAAAAAAGGGCGCGCCGATGATCACGCTGATGATCATCAGGTTTGTAGCTTGGCCAGGGTCTAGCTTAAGCATTTGGGTCATGAAAAACATGACGTAGAACTGTGCGGTATAAAAGGTTACTGCTTGCCCGGCATTGATACTGAACAAGGCTGTCAGTACGATTTTCACATTAGCCCAAGAGCCAAAGGATTCACGGATAGGCGCTTGACTGACGTTGCCTTCTGCTTTCATTTTAGTGAAGGCTGGCGACTCGTGCAGGCTCATTCGAATCCAGGTCGACACGCCCAGCAGCACAATCGATAACTGGAAAGGAAGGCGCCAGCCCCACACCTCGAATTGATCAGCGCTCACATAACGACACCCGGCCACGACTACCAGCGATAGCAGCAACCCCAGCGTTGCCGTGGACTGTATCCAGCCCGTATGGTGGCCGCGCTTATGGGCGGGTGCATGCTCGGCTACATACGTGGCTGCGCCTCCGTATTCTCCGCCCAAGGCAAGCCCTTGAAGCATGCGCAGCACAATCAGCATGGTGGGGGCTGCCATGCCGATCGCCGCATAGTTCGGCAGCAGGCCGACCGCAAACGTAGATAGCCCCATCAGTACGATGGTGGCCAAGAAGGTGTATTTACGGCCGATCATGTCACCTAACCGTCCGAACACCAAGGCACCGAATGGCCGAACTAGAAAGCCTGCCGCGAATGCCATAAGCGCAAAAATAAAGGCAGTCGTGTCGTTCACTCCTGCAAAAAACTGTTTGCTAATTACCGCTGCAAGGGCCCCATACAGGAAGAAGTCATACCATTCGAATACCGTACCCAGTGACGATGCAAAGATGATCTTGCGCTCTTCCCGCGTTGCTTTGGGCAGGGCTTGCGCCTTCTGGGCATGGGAGTAGTCGGTCATTGCTCTTGTCCTCGGCCCGAAGGGCACAGTGATTGTTATTTTTGTTCCACTGTTCGCATGGCTCACGTCTGCGCTGCGCTGCGCTTCTACTGCCTTTACTTACCTTTGTAGCCAGGTGCTTACCGCTCCACCATCACCTCCGCTACCTGCAGTAGGGGTGTCTGAAGTTGCCTTGCACTGGACAGGATCAAGGCCGCTGCTTTTTCAGCAATCATCAAGGTAGGGGAGCAAGTATTGCCGGACACCAGTGTAGGCATGATCGAGGCGTCGGCAATGCGAAGTCCTTGTACGCCTACTACACGCAGTTGCGGGTCCACAACAGCGTCTAAGTCCACGCCCATACGGCATGTACCTGCTGGGTGAAATATAGTCGTTCCAATCGCACCCGCTGCTGATTCCAATTGTCCTTGTGTCTGCAAAGCAGCACCAGGCAGATACTCCACCGGCTCGAACCGGGCAAGCGCAGGGCTGTGCACAATCTTTCGCGTCATCCGTATGGCGTCTGCTGCTACCTTCAGGTCCCTCTCATCACTCAGATAGTTGGGGTCGATCAGAGGGGGCACCCCTGGATCACGAGAGCGAATCACCACGCGGCCTCGGCTTTCAGGACGAAGATTGCACACCGAAGCAGTAAATGCTGGAAAGCGATGCAGAGGCTCGCCAAACCGGTCCAAGGAAAGGGGCTGAATGTGGTACTGAAGGTTGGCGCTGGGCTGGCTTGGATCTGAACGTACAAAGGCGCCCAGTTGGCTAGGCGCCATAGCCAATGGGCCGCTACGGTCATAGAGGTAACGCAAGCCCATGCCGCATTTTCCCCACACGCTGTTGGCCACTTGGTTTAGCGTTTTGGCATGCTGAATCCGATAGATCAGACGCAGTTGCAGGTGATCTTGAAGGTTAGCGCCTACCCCGGCCGCATTGACCCTTACCGGTATATAAAGGCTGTTCAGCAAGGCGCGCGGGCCAATCCCTGAGCGCTGAAGGATGGCAGGTGACCCTATCGACCCTGCACTGAGGATCACTTCCTTACGGGCCCTGAAGGTTTGGCGGGTTCCAAGATAACGTGCAGCCACTCCATTGGCTTTTATGCCCTCAAAGGTAAGGCGGTCTACCTCGACCTGAGTCAAGATAGTCAGGTTTGGGCGGTGACGTGCAGGGCGCAAAAAGGCTTTTGAAGCATTCCAACGAATCCCGGAGCGCTGGTTGACCTCAAAGTATCCACAGCCTTCGTTATCGCCTCGATTGAAATCATCCACAGGCGCGATGCCTGCTTCTCCGGCAGCTTGCCGAAAGGCGTCGAGAATAGGCCATCGAAACCGCTGGCGCTCTACACGCCATTCCCCGTTCTGGCCGTGCACATCATCACTACCTGCGATGTGGCATTCAGTCTGGCAAAACAACGGCAGGACATCCTCCCAACCCCACCCCGTATTACCCAGGCTAGCCCAATGGTCATAATCGTTGGCTTGACCACGCATATAGATCATACCGTTGATGGACGAGCACCCCCCGAGCACCTTTCCACGTGGATAACTAAGCGTCCGCCCTTGCAAACCGGGCTGTGGGTAAGTTTTGAAGCACCAATCAGTACGGGGGTTGCCAATGCAGAACAGGTAGCCGACAGGGATATGAATCCAGGCGTAGTTATCTTTGCCCCCTGCTTCAAGCAGCAGCACCCTATGGGCAGGATCTACGCTCAACCGGTTTGCCAACAGGCAACCAGCGGGTCCTGCGCCTACAACGATGTAGTCATACGTATTCTGAGGAAGCGACATGCCCAGGGCCTTGCTGTTTTTCTTCTTGTTACCTCATGGTATTGATTAAAGCAGGCATAGGAAGGATTGTTTTCGACATGAAGCCTGTGCATTTTTGCATGGCGCAAAAGGCGGATCGATGCAGGCCTCACGCCATTCTATTCTTTAAACGTAATTTCATACTATTCTGTACGATTAAAATCCCCATATATTAGGATAAATCGCAGTATTACAGGTTATGTAACACATACCATTTCATCGCCAAAACTGTAGCGACCGACTAGTGTCTTTTGGCTATCTCTCCATACTTCGGCGCTTCCTCTCCATGTGGACAGGTGGCCCAAGGAAGCACAATGCGCAAACTGGATAGAACCGACATCTCCATACTCAATGCTCTTCAAGACAATGCACGCATCACCAATGCCGAATTGGCACGTTCCGTGAACCTTTCCACAACCCCATGTTTCAACCGGGTGAAGGTTATGGAAGAGCTTGGCCTGATCAAGCAGCAGGTCACGCTGTTGGCGCCTGAAATGCTTGGCTTGCATGTAAATGTGTTTATCCATGTGAGCCTGGAAAAACAGGTGGAGGGTGCGCTGGCTAGATTTGAAGAAGCCATTTCCCAACGGCCGGAGGTGATGGAGTGCTACCTGATGAGTGGGGACGCCGACTATTTGATACGAGTGCTTGTGCCTGACATTCATGCCCTTGAGCGCTTCATTATCAATCACCTCACACGCTTCCCGGGCGTGGCCAACATACGGTCAAGTTTTGCGCTCAAGCAAGTACGCTATAAAACAGCCTTGCCATTGCCCTTCAATGGCCTGGTGATTGGGGAGTGAACCGGTAAGGATAGCGGAACGGCTTCCCGCTCTATAAGACGTTCGCGGTGAAGTAGGTTTACACCTCCCTCATCGTAAGGACACGTCGCATGTCAGACTGGAACAATCGCTTTACCCAACTTATCCGCCAAAGCCGCCCTAACTTGTGGGGTAACTGGGCACTGGCGTCCTCTATAAAGCCAGGAGCAGTGGGTTTCATGGACCCCTCTACAGGTGCCTTCAAGCTGGTAGCAGAGGCGCTACCAGGTGCCGCTATTCAAGAAAATGCACTGTCTTCCACTTGGAAACTGAGCAGCGAGGGAGTCACTCGCCAACAGGCGGATGCCAAGGCTTCAGCCTCTGTAATCGATCCAAACACGGGGCTTCAGATCAAACCTGAAGTGGAAATGGTCTGGAAGTTTCAGCGCAAGGATTCCATAGCATCTGAGTTTTCCATCGTTAAAGAGGCTGCGCTTAAAAACCTGGGCGTATTGAGCGATCAATATGACTGGCTGCTAGGCCAGGCTAAGAAGGTAGGTTTTGCTCAAGATAGCCAGATCGCTCAAGGCTTCGGTGTTATTACTGAGGTCATATACGCGCACAGTGGCCTGAACCTGGGTTCCAATGACAGGGACGCTACCTATGCGCTGGGCGGTACTGTGGACGGCCTGAGCGTGTTGGTAGGGGACAAAGGTCCCAGTGCTTCCGTTAAAGCCAACTACAGCTATAGCCGCGAAACACGCTCACTGGACAAGCACCTATGGCCCGCCGCGCAAGGGCAGGTGTCCGATGCACCTATTGGCATCGCCTTTGCTTTCTCGTCCTTCCATGGCCGAACCGTACTTCCTGCCTGGCGCAAAAGGATCACTGGCTTGGCCATCTACCTGGACAGCAAACTGAGTAAAGGCACGACTTATATCACCAAGGCTCGGTTGAGCTATACGGTGAATGGGAAAGGACAACAAGAGAAGACCGTGACTATTTCTGGCGGTTTATCTGGCAGTTTCGCTGACATTCCAATGGATGCTCACAATGCCTCGCTCGAACTGACCTTCGTTGGGCTTATCGAAGACGAGACGCAAAAATTGTCCTGGGACATTCCTGCGGCTCAATGGCCACAGGGCGAGATGCATATAGACCTCACAGGCACCTGGCCTGGGCGCCCCAAAGCTGTCATCCGTCACGACCTCAACAACGCCTCATGAGCCCATGAAAAAGCCCCGGCTTGTTGGCCGGGGCTTTTTCCATATCAGGCAGGCCCGGGGAGGGCGGCCAACTTCAGCAGTTAGAAATCCAAGTTCGATACCGCTAGCGCATTGCTTTCAATAAAGTCGCGGCGTGGCTCTACTGCATCACCCATCAATGTGTTGAAGATCTGATCAGCAGCGATTGCATCCTCGATGGTGACCTTAAGCATACGGCGCACGTTCGGGTCCATGGTGGTTTCCCATAGTTGGTCCGGGTTCATTTCCCCCAGCCCTTTGTATCGTTGAATGCTGTAACGCTTGGCCGTTTCGTTCATGAGCCAATCCAGTGCTTCCTTGAACTCGCCTACCGGCTTCTTACGTTCTCCGCGTTGCACATAGGCCCCTTCGTCCAGCAGGCTGTTGAGCTGGGCTCCGAGGGCTGTCACTGTGCGGTAATCGTTACTGCCGAAGAAGTCCCTGTTAAAGGTTACATAGCTTGCCAGGCCATGCGAGATGATTTCCACCTCCGGCAGCCACAGGTTACGCTCGCGATCCTCACGAAGGCTGGCCTTATACGCCAACCCAGACTTCTCAGAGCGCTGCAGGCGCGCCGCGAAGCGCTCCAGCCACTCACCCATGGCCGCTTGGTCTCCAAGCTGCTCCAAGGAAACTGGAGGGAGGTAAACGAAATGTTCGGTGATGTCTTGAGGGTACAAACGGGACAGACGCTTGAGTGTCTTCATTACCATACGGTAGTCATTCACCAGCCGCTCAAGTGCCTCACCCTTGATACCAGGCGCTTCATCACCCAGGTGCAGGCTGGCATCTTCAAGCGCGGTCTGGGTCAGGTACTCCTCCATGGCTTCGTCATCCTTGATGTACTGCTCCTGCTTCCCCTTTTTAACCTTGTACAACGGAGGCTGCGCGATATACACGTAGCCACGCTCAATCAGTTCCGGTAACTGCCGGAAGAAGAATGTAAGCAGCAGTGTACGGATGTGTGACCCGTCCACATCCGCATCGGTCATGATGATGATGTTGTGATAGCGCAGCTTTTCGATATTGTATTCTTCACGGCCAATACCACAGCCCAGTGCCGTGATCAGCGTGCCTACTTCTTGGGACGCGATCATCTTGTCGAACCGAGCTTTCTCGACGTTCAGAATTTTCCCTTTCAAAGGCAGGATCGCTTGGGTACGGCGGTTGCGCCCTTGTTTGGCAGAGCCGCCCGCCGAGTCACCTTCCACAAGGTACAGTTCGGAAAGGGCAGGGTCCTTCTCCTGGCAGTCTGCCAGTTTGCCGGGCAAACCGGCGATATCTAGGGCACCCTTGCGCCGTGTCATCTCACGCGCTTTTCGTGCAGCTTCACGCGCGCGTGCGGCATCTATCATCTTGCCAACAACTGCTTTAGCTTCGTTTGGGTTTTCCAGCAAGAAATCGGAAAAATATTTTCCCATTTCCTGTTCAACGGCTGTTTTGACCTCAGAGGAAACCAGCTTGTCCTTAGTTTGAGAGCTGAACTTAGGGTCTGGAACCTTCACTGAAATGATCGCGGTGAGACCTTCTCGGGCATCGTCGCCAGTGGTGGCTACCTTGTTTTTCTTGGCCAGGCCTTCTTGCTCAATGTAGGTATTGAGGTTGCGCGTAAGGGCAGAACGGAACCCAACAAGGTGGGTACCGCCATCACGTTGAGGAATGTTGTTAGTGAAGCAGAGCAGGTTTTCATTAAACCCGTCGTTCCACTGGAGAGCGATTTCTACGCCAACACCGTCTTCGCGCTGAACAGTGAAATGGAAAACCTGCTGGTTCACTGTCGTTTTGTTGGTGTTCAGGTACTCTACAAATGCGCGAAGGCCGCCTTCATATTTGAAGAACTCCTCCTTGCCACTGCGTTCATCTTTCAGGTTGATGCCCACGCCCGAATTGAGGAATGACAGTTCGCGAATACGCTTTGCGAGAATGTCCCAGCTGAAGTGGATATTCTTGAAGGTTTCAGCTGACGGCTTGAAGTGGATTTCTGTACCGGTGGTTTCGCTATCTCCTACAGTTTTCATAGGCGCCTGAGGTACACCATGAACGTAGACCTGCTCCCAGATCTTGCCGCTACGGCGCACTGTCAGCAGTAAGGACTCTGACAGTGCGTTCACTACCGACACACCAACGCCATGCAATCCGCCAGAGACCTTGTAAGAGTTGTCGTCAAACTTACCGCCGGCATGCAGCACGGTCATGATGACCTCAGCTGCAGAAACGCCTTCTTCCTTGTGCACATCTACGGGAATACCACGGCCGTTGTCCCGTACCGATATGGATTCGTCTGGATGGATAGTTACCGTAATCTCGTCACAGTGCCCGGCCAGCGCTTCGTCGATCGAGTTGTCGAGAACTTCGAACACCATATGGTGCAGGCCGCTGCCGTCATCGGTATCGCCAATGTACATACCGGGGCGTTTGCGAACGGCGTCCAGGCCCTTCAGGACCTTAATGCTTGAGGAGTCGTACGTTTGATTGTCGCTCATGCTTCACTCCTGATGATGCGCAGTTTGAGTAATGCGGCCATGTTCCACGTGGAACAATGAGACAGGCGTCTCCTTCTGCCAGTCATCACTCAACAATTCTTGGTTCACGCAGGTGATGAACACCTGGCATTTCAATTCTTCAAGCAGACGGCATAGGGCCTTGCGGTGCTGCTCGTCGAGCTCGGAAGGTAGGTCATCAACCAGGTAAACACACTGGTTAAGACGCACCTGGCTGAGTAAATGGCCCTGAGCAATACGTAAGGCGCAGACTACGAGCTTTTGCTGCCCGCGGGACAGGATTTCTGCCGCATTATGGTTGCCAAGGCGTAGGCGCAGATCTGCGCGTTGTGGACCAGAATGGGTATGCCCCAATTGACGATCCCTTAGTAACGAGGCCGCAAGCACTTCGCTCAGTTCACGGTCTTTGTCCCAGCCCCGATAGTAGCTCAGGGTCAAACCCGGCAGGTCAACCAATTCAGCTAATATGCGCTCAAACACAGGCTTGAGAGACAGAATATAAGCACGGCGGAACTCGTCGATCTGACCACTTGCCGCAGTCAATTCCCGATCCCAGGCAGCGACTGAAACGGCATCAAGTGTACCACGGCGTAGTAATGAGTTCCGCTGCTTCAAAGCCTTCTGGAGGCGCTGCCATACGGGAAGAAAACGAGGTTCCACGTGGAACACTCCCCAATCCAGAAATTGACGCCGTACCTTCGGAGCACCTTCCAGTAAACGGAAACTATCTGGGTTGATCAGTTGAAGTGGCAGCACTTCGGCTAGCTGAGCAGCACTACGCGCATTTTCGCCATCAATGCGGATGAGGAATTCACCGTCTCGTTGACGTGACACACCAACGCTGCATTGGCGCTCGCTGTCGAGCATGACCTGTCCGAATACAGTACAAGCCGCTTGCTCGTATTGAATAACAGGCTGCAATCGCGTGCTGCGAAATGAACGTGCCAAGGCCAGCAAGTGAATGGCTTCGAGCACGCTGGTCTTGCCGCTGCCGTTAGCGCCAAACAATAGGTTGATGCGTGGAGAGGGCAAGAGTGTCACCGGGTGCAGGTTTCGCACCGCGGTGACAGACACGCGAGAAAGGGACATCAGTAAAGAGCAATCAAAGCCGCATCGGCATTACGACATAAGAAGAGTCGTCGTTGTCTGCTTCCTGCACCAAGGCGCTACTGTTGGAATCCGACAGCACCAGGCGCACTTGCTCGGTCGTCATTACGCCAAGCACATCCAACAGATAACTGACGTTGAAACCTATCTCAAGGTTGCCGCCATTGTAGTCGACGCTGATTTCTTCCTCAGCTTCTTCCTGCTCAGGGTTGTTGGCCTGAATTTTCAGCTGCCCTGCAACCAGTTGCAAACGGATGCCTCGGTACTTCTCGTTGGACAGAATCGCCGTACGGCTGAAGGCTTCTTTCAGGGCCTGACGATCGCCTACCACCAGCTTATCGCCTCCTTTAGGCAGCACCCGCTCGTAGTCGGGGAATTTCCCGTCAACCAGTTTGGAGGTAAAGGTGAACTCACCTGTGGTTGCGCGGATGTGGTGCATGCCTAAGACAATGCTAACCGTACCGTCCTGCTCAGTGAGCAGGCGTGCCAGCTCCAGAATGCCTTTGCGTGGCACGATAACTTGGTGCTTATCGGCTTCGCCCAGGTCCGCCGTCATGGAGCACATCGCTAGGCGATGGCCATCAGTCGCCACCGCGCGGATCATGCCGGTGGACACTTCCAGAAGCATACCGTTGAGGTAATAGCGAACGTCCTGCTGCGCCATGGCAAAGCCCGTGCGCTCGATCAAGCGGCGAAGCTTGCCTTGTGCCAAGGTGCACGTAAGCGAACCTGGCCCTTCTTCTACAGTTGGGAAGTCATTGGCGGGCAAAGTAGACAAGGTAAAACGGCTGCGCCCAGCCTTTACCAGCAATTTGTTTTCTTCCAGCCGCACATCAATTTGCGCGTCATTTGGCAAGCTCTTGCAGATGTCCATGAGCTTACGAGCCGGTACCGTGATTTCACCCGGCTCGGCAGGCTCTTCCAACTGCACACGGCCCACAAGTTCCACTTCCAGGTCCGTGCCTGTCAAAGAGAGCTGTTGGCCCTCTACCACCAGCAGAACGTTGGAAAGCACCGGCAGCGTCTGGCGGCGTTCCACCACACCGGCTACCAATTGCAGCGGCTTGAGCAAAGCCTCACGTTGAATGGAAAAATGCATGGCGTCAGTCCTGGCCTTTTCGTGGCGGCTGCGTAAGCGTCACGTAGTGAGCGTACGAAGCAGGTTCTTGTAATCCTCGCGAATGTCCGCGTCAGATTCTTTCAATTCGTTGATCTTTCTACAGGCGTGCAGCACGGTGGTATGGTCTCTACCTCCGAACACGTCACCGATTTCAGGCAAACTATGGTTGGTCAACTCTTTAGAGAGCGCCATTGCCACTTGACGCGGCCGAGCCACAGACCTTGATCGCCGCTTGGAAAGCAGGTCGGAAATCTTGATCTTGTAGTACTCGGCTACGGTGCGTTGAATATTGTCCACACTGACCAGCTTGTCCTGAAGCGCCAACAGGTCTTTCAACGACTCGCGAATCAACTCGATCGTAATGGCACGGCCCATGAAGTGCGCGTGCGCGATGACACGCTTAAGCGCCCCCTCCAGCTCGCGAACATTGGAACGGATACGTTGCGCGATGAAGAAAGCAGCGTCATGAGGCAGGTCAACCTTTGCTTGGTCTGCCTTCTTCATAAGGATGGCCACGCGGGTTTCCAGCTCTGGCGGTTCTACCGCAACGGTGAGGCCCCAACCAAAGCGTGACTTCAAGCGTTCCTCAAGGCCTTCTATTTCCTTAGGATAACGATCGCTGGTAAGAATCACTTGCTGTCCACCTTCAAGCAGCGCGTTAAAGGTGTGGAAAAACTCTTCCTGCGAGCGCTCCTTGCGTGCGAAGAACTGAATGTCGTCGATCAGCAGTGCGTCCACCGAACGGTAGAAACGTTTGAATTCGTTTATCGCATTCAGCTGGAGTGCCTTGACCATATCCGCGACAAATCGCTCCGAATGAAGGTAAACCACCTTGGCATTCGGGTTCTTCTTGAGGAGGTGGTTCCCAACCGCATGCATGAGGTGGGTTTTACCCAAGCCAACGCCACCATACAGAAAGAGCGGGTTGTATCCATGCTTAGGGTTGTCTGCTACCTGCCAGGCCGCGGCCCGGGCCAGCTGGTTTGATTTGCCTTCGACGAAATTCTCGAACGTGAACGTACGGTTCAAGTAGCTAGTGTGTTTGAGCGCACCTTCTACTTGAACACTCCGCGTTTCGCCGCGGGTGGTCGCCGGTGCAGACATAGGGTCGAAGCTGTCCCTGGAAGGTTCCGGATCTGCAGCAGGCGTTACAGGCGTTGGGGCGGGCGTTATTGGCGCGGGGGAGGCAGCAGCAGGCGCGGCAGCGGCTGTCATAGGCGCATTGACCGCCATCCTGGGCGCTGCGCTGCGACGGCTACCGATCAGCAAAGCGACAGCCGGGGCGGCACCGTTGCACTGCTCCGCCATCAGCTCCAGCAATCGTCCAAGGTATTTTTCATTCACCCAATCCAGCACAAAGCGATTAGGTGCGTACAAACGCAACTCGTCACCTTCGGCTTCGACCTGGAGTGGACGTATCCAGGTATTGAACAGTTGAGCAGGCAGTTCCTCGCGGAGCAATTCCACGCACTGCTGCCAGATTTCCACTGACACAGGAATCCCCTGAGATAGATAAGCCCGTGTGGGCAAGAGAGCGTCGGCCATTGTACCTACCGACAATGGAGTTATCCACACCTAGTACGAGCGCTTTGCCTCGTACCTCTCCCAGGCGTCGTTTGCGTGATTTTGAACGCCAGATAAGCCCTGTGGAAAACTCGTACTAAGGGCAGGGGAGCAGTGGGGGTAAAACCCTGTGCATAACTCACCTGTGGATAATTAGCGGTATTGTCCACAGGATTTGTCCACAGTTCAAACAGCTTAGCAGCGGGTTGTGGACAACCTTTGAGCTCGGCGTTTACCCCGGCGTCACTGACCCAAATCAGGTTATCCACAGAAAGGCGCGCCCTCAAGCTTTATAAGCTCTACAAAAAAGCTTTTTATACGTCCTTCTTATTATTTCTATTTTCAGACCTTCTCACCCAATGAACCCTCACACAACCATATGTAAGGAAAAGCTGGTCGGAAATTGACCTATGCGCGTGCTTTCACTAGAATCGCCGGTCTCTTGAAAACCGGGCCATTGGGGCCCACCCGACCAGCCAGGTAACTGTCCATGAAACGTACTTTCCAACCCAGCACCATCAAGCGCGCTCGCACCCACGGCTTCCGTGCTCGCATGGCTACCAAGAACGGCCGTGCCGTCCTGTCGCGCCGTCGCGCCAAGGGCCGCAAGCGTCTGGCTGTCTGATTTGCTGGCACAGGTTAGGTGAGTCAGGACTTCAGCCGGAGCAAGCGCCTGCTTGTTCCGAAGCAATTCAAGGCAGTCTTTGACTCCCCGACCGCCAAGGTCCCGGGGAAGCATCTCCTGATCCTTGCCAAGGACAACCAGCTTGATCATCCACGCCTGGGGCTGGTGATCGGCAAGAAAAGTGTCAAGTTGTCGGTGCAGCGCAACCGCATCAAGCGCGTGATTCGTGATTCCTTCCGCCAATACCAGGTTGCTCTGGAAGGCTGGGATATCGTCATCGTTGCCCGAAAGGGGCTAGGCGACATCGATAACGCCGAACTGCATTTGCATTTCGCCAAGCTTTGGAAGCGCCTGGCCCGTACTCGGCCGGCCGCCCCTACCGAACCCAAGGAACAGCACAGCCAAGATGCGTAAACTGGTCCTGCTACCGATCCAGTTTTACCGTTACGCCATTAGCCCTCTGATGGCCAGCCATTGCCGTTTCTATCCCAGTTGCTCCTGCTATGCCCACGAAGCCATCAGCCAACACGGCGTATGGCGTGGGAGCTGGCTGTCCGTACGCCGGCTGGGGCGCTGCCATCCCTGGAATGCCGGCGGCTTCGATCCTGTCCCGCCTGTGTCCACCCCTCGTAATAATTCGATAGCCGAGTAATCATGGATATAAAACGTACGATCCTGATGGGCGCCCTGGCAGTCGTGGCTTATGTGCTGGTTCTGAAGTGGAACCAGGATTATGGTCAGGCCACCCTGCCTACCCAGAGCGTGGCGACTCAGGCAAACATTCCTTCGGACTTGCCACAGGCACCAGGGGCAACCGCTGGCAACACAGATGTTCCGGACACCAATGCGCCGGCCATCCCTGCAGCAACTCCCGTGAATGCAGCGGCTCAAGGTTTGATTCGTGTTCGCACTGATGTGCTGGACCTGGCCATCGATCCCAAAGGCGGTGACATCGTCCAGTTGACGCTGCCGCAATACCCGCGCCGCCAGGATCATCCCGATGTGCCGTTTCAGTTGTTCGATAACGGCAGCGAGCGTGTCTACCTGGCTCAAAGTGGGTTGACCGGTGCAAATGGCCCGGACGTTCAGGCCAGCGGCCGTCCACTGTATGCCAGTTCCAACACCAGCTACCAACTGGCCGACGGCCAGAACACGCTCGTTGTGGATCTGTCCGTCAATCAAGGCGGTGTCAACTACATCAAACGGTTCACGCTTGAGCGTGGTGAGTACGACCTCAAAGTCAGCTACCTGATTGATAACCAGAGCAGCCAAGCCTGGACGGGCAACCTGTTTGCACAGCTCAAGCGCGATGCCAGCTCCGATCCATCTTCCAGCACAGCCACAGGCACCGCGACCTACCTGGGTGCTGCCCTGTGGACAACATCCGAGCCTTACAAAAAGGTTCCGATGAAGGACATCGACAAGGGCCAGTTCAAGGAAACGGTCCAAGGTGGATGGGTAGCGTGGCTGCAGCACTACTTCGTTACAGCCTGGGTACCCGCAGCGGGCGATAGCAACAACGTCATGACCCGCAAGGACAGCCAAGGCAACTACATTGTGGGCTTCACTGGGCCCACCATGAACATTGCGCCCGGCGCCAAGGCTGAAACCACCGCTACGTTGTATGCCGGCCCCAAGATCCAGGACAAGCTCAAGCAGTTGTCCCCAGGCCTTGAGCTGACAGTCGACTACGGTTTTCTGTGGTTTATCGCCCAACCGATCTTCTGGCTGCTCAAGCATATCCACAGCCTGCTGAACAACTGGGGCTGGTCGATCATCTGCCTTACCGTGCTGATCAAGCTGTTGTTCTTCCCTCTGTCGGCCGCCAGCTACAAGTCGATGGCTCGCATGCGTGCTGTGGCACCTCGCCTAGCTGCACTGAAGGAACAGTTTGGCGACGACCGCCAAAAGATGTCCCAGGCCATGATGGAGTTGTACAAGAAGGAAAAGATCAACCCGTTGGGTGGTTGCCTGCCGATCGTGGTGCAGATGCCAGTGTTCCTGGCCTTGTACTGGGTGTTGCTTGAAAGCGTAGAAATGCGCCAGGCGCCCTGGATGTTCTGGATTACCGACTTGTCCATCAAGGACCCGTTCTTCATTCTGCCGATCATCATGGGCGCCACCATGTTCATTCAGCAGCGGTTGAACCCTGCGCCGCCAGACCCCATGCAAGCCAAGGTCATGAAGTTGATGCCAATCGTCTTCACGTTCTTCTTCCTGTGGTTCCCAGCAGGCCTGGTGCTGTACTGGATCACCAACAACACGCTGTCGATCCTTCAGCAGTGGTTCATCACACGTAGCATCGAACGCGCCAACGCCAACGCATCGGCCTGATTCGCTACACTTGTTTTGCAAACGCCCCTTGATAGGGGCGTTTTGCATTCTTCCAGCAGTGGATAACTTATGAACCTTTCCAACGACACTATTGCAGCCATTGCGACTGCCCAGGGCAGGGGCGGCGTAGGTATCGTTCGCGTTTCAGGGCCGCTGGCAATCAAAGTGGCTGACCAGGTGCTTGGGCGCCCGCTTGAACCTCGCTACGCGCACCATGGCGCCTTTCGCGGGCCGGGTGGGGATAACTTGGATGAAGGCTTGGCACTCTTTTTCAAAGGCCCTCATTCGTTCACGGGAGAGGACGTGCTGGAACTGCATGGCCATGGCGGGCCAGTAGTACTGGATATGTTGCTGAAGCGTTGTGTCGATTTGGGTTGCCGGCTTGCACGCCCTGGCGAATTCAGCGAACGGGCATTCCTCAATGACAAGCTTGACCTGGCCCAGGCTGAAGCCATTGCCGACCTTATCGAGGCCAGTTCAGAGCAGGCGGCCCGAAATGCCGTACGGTCCTTGCAGGGTGCGTTTTCACAACGCGTGGAGGCGTTGACTGAATCCTTGATTCAACTGCGCATTTACGTAGAAGCCGCTATTGATTTTCCTGAGGAGGAAATCGACTTCCTGGCTGATGGCTTGGTGTTATCCAAGCTGGAAGCTGTCCGTGAATCCTTGGCAGTAGTGCTGCGCGAAGCCAGCCAAGGGGCCTTGATACGTGAAGGGATGACGCTGGTGATCGCTGGGCGGCCAAATGCTGGCAAGTCCAGCCTGCTCAACCTGCTGGCAGGGCGAGATGCCGCCATCGTGACTGACATCGCCGGCACCACCCGGGACATCCTCAGAGAACATATCCACATCGATGGCATGCCGCTTCACGTTATCGATACCGCCGGGTTACGAAACACAGGTGACATTGTTGAAAAGATCGGTGTGGAACGTGCCCTGAAGGCCATACAGGAGGCGGACCGCATTTTCCTTGTGGTGGATACCAGTAGTGCAGAGGCGACGGCCCCTTACGGCCTGTGGCCGGAATTCATGGACACCGCCCCGCACCCTTCGAAAGTGACACTGGTACGAAACAAGGCAGACCTCAGCGGGGAAACCGTGCGGTTGAACGTAGAGCCATCCGGCCAGGCCACCCTTACCCTCAGTGCGCTGGATACCGGTACAGGCCTGGCGTTGCTTCGTGAACATCTCAAAGCGGTTATGGGGTACGAGCAGACAGCAGAAGGCAGTTTCAGCGCTCGTCGGCGCCATTTGGATGCCCTTGAACAGGCAAGTGGTTACCTCGACCATGGCCTAGCGCAGCTTGTCCATGCAGCTGCGGGAGAATTGCTGGCTGAAGACCTTCGCCTGGCGCAGCAGTGCTTAGGCGAGATTACCGGAGCGTTTAGCTCGGACGATCTGCTCGGGCGGATTTTCACGAGTTTTTGTATCGGGAAATGAAATCCGTGCACACCAATCGAACCCCGACTCACAGATAGCGGCTCCACTTACGCACCTGAAACAAAATATTCCCTCACTGAAAACCGGCCATTGAGCCGGTTTTTTTATATCCACAGCTCAGGAGCCCTGTGGAAAAGCCTACCAGAGCTCTTTTGATAACACGCCCCGCTAGCTGTGTATAAAAGTGCCTTGGGGATAAAGCTTGATTTATGCACAGGCTATAACCCGTTATCCTCAATACTCAAAGGCACCTATCGACAATGTTCAAGATCGCTGTACAGTGCATGAATAAAGGCCTGCATAGCTTTATCCACAGAAAGGGTGCTGACTAAGAATAAACATAAAAACAAAGCTTTTATAAATCTCTTCTCTTTTATGTATCTATTGGCAGCCAACCGCTGCCGGCTGGCTATTTTTTGCACAAACGGTTTCTTTCCACAGGCCAAATTCCCTATACTGCGCAGCTATCCCAAATTACCCATATGAACAGGCACGAGGTGCGTGGTGGATTTCCCTTCCCGTTTTGAAGTGATCGTCATCGGCGGTGGGCATGCCGGTACCGAGGCCGCGCTCGCTTCCGCGCGGATGGGCGCACGTACATTGCTGCTGACTCACAATGTTGAAACCCTGGGCCAAATGAGCTGCAACCCTGCTATTGGCGGGATCGGCAAAAGCCACTTGGTCAAGGAAATCGATGCGCTTGGCGGCGCTATGGCGTTGGCCACAGATAAAGGCGGTATCCAGTTCCGTGTATTGAACAACCGCAAGGGCCCGGCAGTGCGTGCAACGCGTGCCCAGGCAGATCGGGTGCTGTACAAAGCTGCAGTGCGTGACATTCTGGAAAACCAGCCCAACCTGTGGATATTTCAACAGGCCTGCGATGATCTGATTGTCGACGGGGACGAGGTGAAAGGGGTGGTAACCCAAATGGGCCTGCGTTTCCATGCAGACTCTGTAGTGTTGACAGCAGGTACATTCCTGGGTGGGCTTATCCACATTGGCATGGATAACTATTCAGGCGGGCGCGCAGGTGATCCGCCTTCCATTGCATTGGCCAGGCGCCTGCGTGAATTGCCATTGCGAGTGGGCCGCTTGAAAACAGGGACCCCGCCACGCATCGATGGAAAGTCTGTTGATTTTTCGGTCATGACAGAACAGCCGGGTGATACGCCTATTCCCGTTATGTCATTCATGGGCAATGCCCAGATGCATCCACGCCAGGTGAGTTGCTGGATTACCCATACCAATGCTCGCACTCACGAGATCATCGCGGCCAACCTGGACCGTTCCCCCATGTATTCGGGGGTCATCGAAGGTGTAGGGCCTCGCTATTGTCCTTCCATCGAGGACAAGATCCATCGGTTCGCCGACAAGGACAGCCATCAGGTATTCATCGAGCCCGAGGGTTTGACGACTCATGAGCTGTATCCAAACGGCATCTCCACGTCATTGCCTTTTGACGTGCAGCTACAGATTGTGCGATCCATCCGAGGGATGGAAAACGCCCACATCATGCGACCGGGTTACGCCATCGAGTACGACTACTTTGACCCTCGTGACCTGAAATACAGCCTTGAAACAAAAGCCATTGCCGGTTTGTTCTTTGCTGGGCAAATCAATGGCACCACGGGGTACGAAGAGGCGGGCGCACAAGGTTTGCTGGCAGGGGCCAATGCGGCATTGCGCGCAAAGGGTCAGGACGCCTGGTGCCCACGCCGCGATGAGGCTTACATGGGTGTGCTCGTGGATGACCTGATTACCCTGGGTACGCAAGAGCCTTACCGCATGTTTACGTCCCGGGCGGAATACCGGCTGGTATTGCGCGAAGACAATGCCGACCTGCGCCTGACTGAAACAGGCCGCCGGTTGGGCTTGGTAGACGATGCGCAGTGGCAGGCATTTTGTACCAAGCGTGAAGCCATCGAGCGTGAGGAACAACGCTTGAAAAGCACCTGGGTGAGGCCCGGTACGCCAGTAGGTGAAGCGGTCGCCAACCACTACGGCACACCGCTGGCTCATGAATACAACCTGCTGAATCTGCTCAGCCGGCCGGAAATCGATTATGCAGGCCTCACGGCCATTACCGGCACTACTGAAATTGATCCACAGGTCGCCGAGCAGGTTGAAATCAAGGTCAAGTATGCAGGCTATATCGAACGCCAGCAGGACGAGATTGAAAAACTGCGCGCCAGCGAAAACATACGGCTGCCTGTGGATATCGATTACCCTGCTATCTCCGGCCTTTCCAAGGAAATCCAGGCCAAGCTGAGCCAGGCACGCCCTGAAACATTAGGTCAGGCGTCTCGTATTCCAGGTGTTACGCCAGCGGCTATTTCTCTGCTGATGATTCACCTGAAAAAACGTGGTGCAGCCAGGCAGGTGGAGCACAGCGCGTGACCAACATGATTACCTCTCGCCAGCGTGATGAATTATCCACAGGTGCCAAAGCCCTTGGGGTTTCGCTCACGTCTGTCCAGGAAGAGCAATTGCTGGGCTACCTGGCGTTGCTGATCAAGTGGAACAAAGCCTACAACCTGACTGCAGTACGGGACCCGGATGAAATGGTGTCCCGTCACCTTCTGGACAGCTTGAGCATCGCCGAGTACGTCGGCGAGCGCCATCGGTGGATCGATGTAGGCAGCGGGGGCGGCATGCCGGGCATTCCCCTGGCGATTCTGTACCCACAGAAGTCCATTACCACATTGGATAGCATTGGCAAGAAGACCCGGTTTCAAACCCAGGTTAAGCTTGAACTCAAGCTTGCCAACCTTGAAATTATCCACAGCCGTGTAGAGGCTCACCAGCCGTCTCAGGGGTATGATGGCATTGTGTCCCGAGCCTTCAGCAGCCTGGAGGATTTCACCAACTGGACCCGCCACCTAGGCAACCCCGACACACGCTGGTTCGCGATGAAGGGGCTACATCCGACAGATGAACTGGTAGCATTGCCCGCTGATTTTGAAATCGATAGCGCGCATGCCTTGGCCGTACCAGGTTGCCAAGGCCAACGGCATCTACTGATACTGCGCCGCAAGGCATGACGGGGAACACAAGCGACAATGGCTAAGGTATTCGCAATCGCGAACCAGAAAGGTGGGGTCGGAAAAACCACGACCTGCATAAACCTCGCGGCTTCACTGGTCGCCGTCAAGCGTCGAGTATTATTGATCGACCTTGATCCGCAGGGTAACGCCACCATGGGCAGCGGTGTGGATAAGCATTCACTGGAGCGCTCGGTCTATGACCTGCTTATCGGTGAATGCGACTTGAATGAGGCCATGCATTTTTCCGAACACGGTGGTTATCAGCTGCTGCCGGCCAACCGGGACCTGACAGCGGCAGAAGTCGTGCTGCTGGAAATGCAGATGAAAGAAAGCCGCCTGCGTAATGCCTTGGCGCCTATTCGCGAAAACTACGATTACATCCTGATCGACTGCCCACCTTCGCTGTCGATGCTGACGCTCAACGCGCTGGTGGCAGCCGATGGCGTCATCATCCCCATGCAGTGCGAGTACTTTGCACTGGAAGGGCTCAGCGACCTTGTGGATAACATCAAACGCATTGGGGCAGCTATCAATCCTTCGCTCAAGATCGAAGGTTTGCTGCGCACCATGTACGATCCTCGGCTGAGCCTCATCAATGACGTGTCCGCACAGCTCAAAGAGCACTTCGGCGATCAGTTGTACGAGACTGTCATTCCTCGCAATATCCGCCTTGCCGAAGCACCAAGTTTTGGAATGCCCGCGCTGACCTACGACAAGCAGTCCAAAGGGGCGATGGCCTACTTGGAGCTGGCCAACGAAATGGTTCGCCGTCAACGCCGCAAGGCTCGCACCGCTGCCGCGGTCTAAGGAAACGCAATGGCTGTCAAAAAACGAGGGTTGGGCCGGGGGCTCGACGCGCTGCTGAGCGCGCCAACCGCTTCAGCCTTGGAAGCACAAGCGGTCGGGCTTGAGGAAAAAGAACTGCAGTACCTGCCGCTGGATGTGATTCAGCGAGGCAAGTACCAGCCTCGGCGGGATATGGACCCGCAGGCGCTGGAAGAGCTGGCGCAGTCCATCCGTGCACAAGGCGTGATGCAGCCGATCGTAGTACGGCCGATAGCCAAGGGCCGTTATGAGATCATTGCCGGTGAACGCCGTTGGCGAGCCAGCCAGCAGGCCGGGCAGGAGCGTATCCCTGCCATGGTTCGAGAAGTGCCGGACGAAACGGCAATCGCCATGGCGCTGATCGAGAATATCCAGCGCGAAGACCTCAACCCGCTTGAAGAAGCCATTGCCTTGCAACGGTTGCAGCAAGAGTTTCAGCTGACACAGCAACAGGTGGCCGAAGCAGTGGGCAAATCCCGCGCGACGGTTACCAACCTGTTGCGGCTAATCACACTGCCCGAAGGTATTAAAACCATGCTGGCGCACGGTGACCTGGAGATGGGACATGCCAGGGCATTGCTAGGCCTCCCGGACGAGCGCCAGCTTGAGGGGGCGCGACATGTTGTCGCACGCGGCCTCACTGTGCGCCAAACCGAGGCATTGGTTCGCCAATGGTTGAACACGACAGAACAGCCTGCGAAGGAGGTCAAGACCGACCCGGATATCGCTCGGCTGGAACAGCGCCTGGCAGAGCGGCTGGGCTCTGCAGTGCAGATACGTCATGGTGGGAAGGGGAAAGGGCAGTTGGTCATTCGGTACAACTCGCTGGATGAGCTGCAGGGGGTCCTCGCTCACATTCGCTGAAACATCAAGTTTCAGGCGAGCAGTCGGAAAAGCCACGCCAGTAGTTGAACAGGGGCTGAACCGCCCCTATACTCTGCGCGCATTTTGTCGGCACATTCTATGCCAAGTCGTCGTTGTTCGGCAGGCCGACCTTCAGGAGCCAAATCGATGGAAACCCGCACGCCAAACCGCTTGCCGTTCCATCGCTGGGCAGTTTTTCCCGTCCTGATGGCTCAATTGATCACGCTACTGCTGGCAGCCCTGGTGCTGTGGCAGTGGCACGGGCCGGTCAGCGGCTATTCAGGCATGTGTGGAGGCCTGATCGGCTGGCTGCCCAATGTTTATTTTGCTTCGAAGGCGTTCCGCTTCAGCGGTGCCCGAGCAGCACAGGCTATCGTCCGGTCCTTTTACGCCGGCGAGGCAGGCAAACTGATTTTGACGGCAGTGCTGTTCGCACTGGCGTTCGTAGGGGTAAAGCCGCTGGCGCCATTGGCGCTGTTCGGCGTGTTCCTGTTGACTCAACTGGTCAACTGGTTCGCACCCCTGCTCATGAAAACAAGATTTTCAAGACCTTAGGGCGTTTGAGGCAACCATGGCAGCAGAAACCGCTTCGGGCTATATACAGCACCACCTTCAGAACCTGACTTTCGGTCAACTTGCCGACGGTAGCTGGGGCCTTGCCCACAGCGCTGCCGAGGCCAAGGCCATGGGTTTCTGGGCTTTCCACGTCGACACCTTGGGCTGGTCCGTTGCCTTGGGTGTGATCTTCGTTCTGCTGTTCCGCATGGCAGCACGCAAGGCAACCTCCGGCCAGCCTGGCGCCTTGCAGAACTTCGTCGAAGTGCTGGTCGAGTTTGTCGATGGCAGTGTGAAGGACAGCTTCCATGGCCGTAGCGCTGTTATCGCGCCCCTGGCATTGACCATCTTCGCTTGGGTATTCCTGATGAACGCCATCGACCTCATCCCGGTCGACTGGATTCCCCAGGTAGCGGCCAAGCTGACCGGCAACCACGAAATCGCCTTCCGTGCAGTGTCCACCACTGACCCGAATGCTACGTTGGGCATGGCACTGTCAGTGTTCGCGCTCATCATTTTCTACAGCATCAAGGTCAAGGGCCTGGGCGGCTTCATCGGCGAGCTCACCTTGCACCCCTTCAGCAGCAAGAACACCGCTGTGCAGATCCTGCTCATCCCGGTCAACTTCCTGCTTGAGTTCGTGACGCTGATTGCAAAGCCAATTTCCCTGGCACTGCGGTTGTTCGGCAACATGTATGCCGGCGAACTGGTGTTCATTCTGATTGCGGTAATGTTCGGTAGCGGTCTGCTCTGGCTCAGTGGCCTGGGTGTTGTCCTGCAATGGGCGTGGGCGGTATTCCACATCCTGATCATTACCCTGCAAGCGTTCATCTTCATGATGCTGACCATCGTCTACCTGTCGATGGCCCACGAAGATAACCATTAAGGCTCGTCTGGCGCGTCTTATGTCTTTCCTGGCGGCATCACAGCTGTCAGGAAAGAAGGCCGCACCCCGGCGCCTGTGCCGAGACGGCTTTGCTACTCCTTTGCTTTACCGCTTTAAACCTAAGAAAACCTAACCAATACGACGTAAAAAGTCGGGAGGAAAGATGGAAACTGTAGTTGGTCTGACCGCTATCGCTGTTGCTCTGCTGATCGGCCTGGGCGCACTGGGTACCGCTATCGGCTTCGGCCTGCTGGGCGGCAAGTTCCTGGAAGGCGCTGCTCGCCAACCAGAAATGGTCCCTATGCTTCAGGTCAAAATGTTCATCGTCGCCGGCCTGCTGGACGCCGTGACCATGATCGGCGTTGGTATCGCACTGTTCTTCACCTTCGCGAACCCCTTCGTTGGTCAGATCGCTGGTTGATCACTCTCTCCTGAGTGAGTAGGTGTGATGTGCAAAGAACGAGCGAGGTGTTGGCGTGAACATTAATGCAACCCTGATAGGCCAGTCCGTTGCGTTCTTCATTTTCGTGTGGTTCTGCATGAAGTTCGTATGGCCTCCGGTCATCGCGGCTTTGCAGGAACGCCAGAAGAAGATCGCTGATGGTCTGGACGCTGCCAGCCGTGCTGCTCGCGACCTGGAATTGGCCCAAGATAAAGCGGGTCAACAACTGCGCGATGCCAAGGCACAAGCTGCCGAAATCATCGAACAGTCCAAGAAGCGTGGTACGCAGATTGTCGACGAAGCCCGGGAACAGGCTCGCGTCGAGGCTGAACGCATCAAAGTACAGGCTTCGGCAGAGATCGAGCAGGAACTGAACAGTGCCAAGGATGCCTTGCGTGCCCAAGTGGGCTTGCTGGCTGTTACTGGCGCCGAGAAGATCCTGGGATCGTCTATCGATCAAACTGCGCACGCGGAGCTGGTCAATAAACTGGCCTCTGAAATTTAAGCGAGGGCGATCATGGCAGAACTGACCACGTTGGCCCGACCTTATGCCAAGGCGGCCTTCGAGCATGCCCAGGCCCACCAGCAACTGGCCAATTGGTCAGCCATGCTCGGCCTGGCTGCAGCGGTGTCTGAAGACGGCACTATGCAGCAATTGCTCAAGGCCCCGCGACTGACGAGCGCAGAAAAGGCCGCAGCCTTTATTCAGGTATGCGGTGAGAAGTTTGATGCACAGGCACGTAATTTCATTCACGTTGCCGCGGAAAATGACCGACTCCTGCTGTTGCCGGAGATCTCGGCGTTGTTCGACCTGTACAAGGCCGAGCAGGAAAAATCCGTGGATGTGAACGTCACCAGTGCCTTCGCATTGAACCAAGAACAGCAAGACAAACTCGCCAAGGTTCTCAGTGCACGGCTCGGCCGGGAAGTGCGACTGCACGCTGCGGAGGATGCCAGCCTGATCGGTGGTGTCATTATCCGCGCCGGTGACCTGGTAATCGATGGCTCGGTGCGCGGCAAAATCGCGCAACTGGCCGAAGCACTGAAATCTTGAGTTTGAAGGGGCAGCAGAGCAATGCAGCAACTCAATCCTTCCGAAATTAGCGAAATCATCAAGGGGCGCATCGAACAACTCGATGTCACCTCTCAGGCCCGCAACGAAGGTACCGTAGTCAGTGTGTCTGACGGTATCGTGCGGATCCACGGTCTGGCCGACGTCATGTACGGCGAAATGATCGAGTTCCCTGGTGGCGTCTTTGGTATGGCGCTCAACCTGGAACAGGACTCGGTTGGCGCCGTAGTCTTGGGTGCCTACAACTCCTTGGCCGAAGGCATGAGTGCCAAGTGCACCGGCCGTATCCTGGAAGTGCCGGTTGGCAAGGCCCTGCTGGGCCGTGTGGTCGATGCGCTGGGTAACCCGGTCGACGGCAAGGGCCCTCTGGGCCACACCGAAACCGACGCGGTCGAGAAAGTCGCACCGGGCGTGATCTGGCGTAAATCCGTCGACCAGCCCCTGCAGACCGGCTATAAGGCAGTCGACGCCATGATCCCGGTAGGCCGTGGCCAGCGTGAGCTGATCATCGGTGACCGTCAGATCGGTAAAACTGCAATGGCCATCGACGCCATCATCAACCAGAAGAACAGCGGTATCTTCTGCGTGTATGTGGCTATCGGTCAGAAGCAGTCGACCATTGCCAACATCGTTCGCAAGCTCGAAGAGCATGGCGCGCTGGCAAACACCATTATCGTAGCTGCCTCGGCCTCCGAATCGGCTGCGTTGCAATACCTGGCACCCTACTCGGGCTGCACCATGGGTGAATTCTTCCGCGACCGCGGTGAAGATGCTCTGATCGTTTACGATGACCTGTCCAAGCAGGCCGTAGCCTACCGTCAGATCTCCCTGCTGCTGCGTCGTCCACCAGGGCGCGAAGCCTACCCAGGTGACGTGTTCTACCTCCACTCCCGCTTGCTGGAGCGCGCTTCCCGCGTTTCCGAAGAGTACGTAGAGAAGTTCACGAACGGTGCTGTTACTGGCAAAACCGGTTCCTTGACGGCCCTGCCGCTGATCGAAACCCAGGCTGGCGACGTTTCCGCGTTCGTTCCAACCAACGTGATCTCGATCACCGATGGCCAGATCTTCCTGGAGTCGGGCATGTTCAACTCGGGCATCCGCCCGGCGGTCAACGCCGGTGTATCGGTATCCCGTGTAGGTGGTGCCGCTCAGACCAAGATCATCAAGAAGCTGTCCGGTGGTATTCGTACCGCGCTGGCCCAGTACCGTGAACTGGCTGCGTTCGCGCAGTTCGCTTCCGACCTGGACGAAGCAACCCGCAAGCAGCTGGAGCATGGTCAGCGCGTTACCGAGCTGATGAAGCAGAAGCAATACGCGCCAATGTCCATCGCTGAGATGGCCCTGTCGCTGTATGCCGCTGAACGTGGCTTCCTCACCGACATCGAAATTGCCAAGATCGGCAGCTTCGAGCAGGCGCTGATTGCTTACTTCAACCGCGATCACGCCGACCTGTTGGCGAAGATCAACGTGAAGGGTGACTTCAACGACGAGATCGATGCCGGCATCAAGGCGGGTATCGAGAAGTTCAAGGCCACCCAGACCTGGTAAGCCGCAGCGGGGGCTTCGGCCCCCGCTTGCTAACCTGATAGGTGAGACATGGCAGGCGCAAAAGAGATTCGCGGCAAGATTGCGAGCATCAAAAGCACGCAAAAAATTACCAGCGCCATGGAAAAGGTGGCGGTCAGCAAAATGCGCAAGGCACAACTGCGCATGGCCGCCAGCCGCCCCTACGCGGACCACATCCGCCAGGTAATCGGGCATCTGGCCAACGCCAACCCTGAATACCGTCACCCGTTCATGCTCGACCGCGAAGCAAAGCGCGTGGGCTATATCGTGGTGAGCAGTGATCGTGGCCTGTGCGGTGGTTTGAACACCAACCTGTTCAAGTTGCTGGTCAAGGACATGGCTGCCAACCGCGAAAGGGGCGTGGAAATCGACCTGTGCGTGGTGGGCAGCAAAGGCGCAACGTTCTTCCGCAGTTTTGGCGGGAACGTGGTTGCAGCAATAAGCCACTTGGGCGAAGAGCCGTCGATCAATGATCTGATCGGTAGCGTCAAAGTGATGCTGGACGCCTACCTTCAGGGCCGTATCGATCGCCTGTGTGTAGCGTCCAACAAGTTTGTAAATACCATGGTGCAAAAGCCTGTGGTAGAGCAGTTGGTACCGTTGGTTGCAACCCCGGATCAAGCGCTCAAGCATCACTGGGATTACCTGTATGAACCCGACGCCAAAGAGCTGCTGGATGGCCTGATGGTGCGTTACGTGGAGTCGCAGGTCTACCAGGCAGTGGTGGAGAACAACGCTTCTGAGCAAGCGGCGCGGATGATCGCCATGAAGAACGCCACCGACAACGCCGGTGACCTGATCAGCGAATTGCAGCTGATCTACAACAAGGCGCGTCAGG
>Ga0268349_1000023_pt1 | contig 32563 bp, 28 predicted proteins | sample G5R2_MAIN_18SEP2_FD_190164 | JGI IMG/M metagenome (GOLD analysis project Ga0268349, IMG submission 190164) | Phyllosphere microbial comminities from switchgrass, GLBRC, Michigan, United States - G5R2_MAIN_18SEP2017_LD1 | ecosystem: Host-associated > Plants > Phyllosphere > Phylloplane/Leaf...
CCCTTGGCTCAAGCGTCGAGGCGTGCTGTGGTCACCGTCCTACTTTGCATCGTCATGTGGAGGAGCGCCGATGGAAATCCTGCGCCAATATATTGAGGATCAGCGAACGCCCGATTAGGACGCCTACGGCGTCCATGCTCTTGACCCCGAACTGAACTTCGGGGCTTTCCGCACTCACGGTAACCGAGCCGTAACGCAGGAAATGCTACTTTACCAAAGGTACCGATATAGAGCACTCGGCCGTCAGGGTCCAGGGCAGCAAGGGGGGCCAAGGGGGCACTGCTGTAGCGATACTCACCATCATAATCATCTTCGATGATCCAGGCACCTGTATGCCGTGCCCAGCCCAGCAGCTGTAGCCGACGTGCCAGGCTCAGTGTAACGCCTGTGGGGTACTGATGCGCCGGTGTCACGTAAGCCACTTTGCACGTTGCCACTTGCATCAACTCATCACAACGCAACCCTCCCTCATCCACGCCAATACCCACCACTTCAGCGCCTGCGCTTGCCAATGCATGGCCGGCAGCGCGATAGCCTGGGTTTTCCACAGCGGCACGGTCACCTAGCTGCAACAGCAACTGTGCACAAAGGCTAATAGCCTGTTGCGCGCCGCAGGTGACTACTATCTGATCAGCCGTGCAGACCAAGCCGCTGGAAGTACGTAGATAAGCCGCTATCATTTCCCGAAGGTTGGCATCACCTGCAGCATGTTGATAACTCAATAAGGCAAGGTCAGGCTTTCGCTAAAAAGCGCTATAGAGCTTGCCCCATACGTCGAACGGAAAGAGGTCAAAGGCAGGAATGCCGACTTGAAATGCACGCGGGGTGCCAGGTTCAGGCAGAGAAATGGGCTGGATCAGTGCTTGCCTGAATGCAGGTGTTTCAACAGGTGTACTGGATGAAAACACAGGCCCTTCTGTGGGTAAACCTGTGTACAACCCCCCTCCAAAACCTGTGGACAACATTGTGGATGAATCTGAAGCGCTAGTGCTTTCAGTAGTTGCCGCCAAGGGTCTGGCAATGTACGTCCCCGCCCCCACTCTAGCCTCTGCAAAACCTTCCACCATCAACTGCTCATACGCGCTTATTACGGTATTGCGAGAAACCCCTAGGGAGCGTGCCAGTATCCTGCTGGCAGGGAGGCGGTCACCAGCGGGCAATCGACCATCAAGTACACGGTCGCGCAGCTGCTCGTAGAGTTGGTGTACCAAGCCATGGCCTGGAGCCAGGATTAAGCCGCATGGGTCAAAGTCCAGCATTCGCCCCCTCGATTGGCTCTGTCAACATTGTCGTTAATGGACCTTACAGCGGACCAATTTCGGTCATAGCATAGCTTATCCACAGTGAGGGCCTGCCATGTACCTGCCGAACGCTTTTCGTGAATCCGACCCAGAGACCCTCTACCAGATCATCCAAACCTGCGGCCTTCCCTTGTTGATGACACAGGGTAATGAAGGCCTGCTGGCCAACCACGTACCCTTGCTGTTGACCCGTGAAGGCGAGCGCACGCTGCTCCATGGCCACTTGGTCAAGGCCAACCCACAATGGAAACACCTTGCCCAGGGTTCACCCGCGCTGGTGGTGTTCAGTGGGCCAGAGGCGTATGTCAGCCCGGGCTTTTACCCCAGCAAAACCAGCAACCCGAGTGTGGTGCCCACCTGGAACTATGTGTCCGTGCAAGCCCAACGGACCTCAGAAGTCTTTCACGACCCTGAGCGCCTCTATGGGCTGGTCGACCAGTTGACCCAACGCCATGAACGCCATAGAGCTGAACCCTGGGCAATCAGCGATGCGCCACAGGCCTATATCCAGAACATGCTCAAGGCCATCGTTGGGTTTTCCATCACTGTTGATCGCCTCGAAGGCAAGCGCAAACTCAGCCAGAACCGCAGCGTGGCAGACCAGCAGGGGGTAGCCCAGCAGCTGGCCGCCAGTTGTCATGCAACAGACCGGGCGCTGGCGGCAGCCATGGCCCTCGACGCCCAACAAACCCTATAAGAAGGTATTCCCCTATGAGCACCATTGACATCCGGCCTGTGCAAGCGAAGGATCAGCCTTTCTGGCATGCACTCTGGAAGGCCTACCAGCAGTTCTATGGTGTAAACATTCCAGAAGCTGTTTCGGCGACCACATGGCAGCGCATTCTAGACGTCGCTGAACCCATCAACGGTGCCCTTGCCTGGCAGGATGGGCAGGCTGTAGGGCTGGTGCACTGGATCTTTCACCGTTCCTGCTGGACCATAGAGAACTCCTGTTACCTGCAGGATCTAATCGTGGACGAACGCCAGCGTGGCGGTGGTATTGGCCGTCAACTGATCGAATACGTGTATGCCCAGGCTAGAACCGCCGGTTGTACGAAGGTCCATTGGCTGACCCACGAAACCAACACCACTGCTATTACGCTGTATGAGCAGATTGCAGAGCAACCAGGTTTCATTCAATTCCGCAAAGCCCTCTAGGAGCCGTTATGGTAAGCCCCGCAATGATCTGGAAACCGGTAAAGGCCCCCGTCGCTGAGACCACAGAAGGGACCTACATCCGGCTGGAAAAACTGGTGCCCGCGCGCCACAGCGAAGACTTGTGGGATGTTCTGGTAGGCCCGGGCGCAGACCCTCTGTTCTGGGATTTTCTGCCTTACGGCCCTTTCAATGATCGGGAACTGTTCGATATCTGGCTGGACAGCTATGCCATCAGCAACGACCCGCTAGGGTTCTGTGTGGTCGACAAAGAAACAGGCAAAGCCGAGGGCGTACTGAGCCTGATGTCCATCGTGCCGGCGCACGGCCGTATCGAGATCGGCCATGTGGCCTTCGGCGCCCCGATGCAGCGCACACCCAAGGGCACTGAAGCCATTTACCTGCTGGCTCAGCAGGTGTTCAATGCAGGTTATCGCCGTGTTGAATGGAAATGTGACAACCGTAACGAGCGTTCTCGCCGCGCCGCAGCCCGCTTTGGCTTTACGCCTGAGGGTGTATTCCGCCAGCACATGGTGGTCAAAAACCACAACCGCGATACGGCCTGGTTCTCACTGTTGGACTCCCAGTGGCCAGCCGTCAAAGAAGGGTTTGAAGCCTGGCTGGCGCCAGAGAACTTCAAGGCCGGAAAGCAGGTGAACACGCTGGAGGCGTTGCGGGGGCTTTAACCAAGGCACGGTAACCAGAGGCCAGCGCCTGCCAAGGCGCTGGCCAACCTCTAGGCTCAGTCGGTTTCGATACGCGAATGGTGGCGAGTGTCCTTCATGAACACATACACCAGCAGCGAGATGAAGATACAGGCCGTTACATACCAGTAGTAGCCGCTTTCCATGCCTGCTTGCTTGAATTGCAGGGCCACCAGCTCAGCGGTGCCGCCGAAGATCGATACGGTCAAAGCATACGGCAGGCCAACGCCTAGGGCCCGTACTTCTGCAGGGAACAGCTCAGCTTTCACTACAGCGTTGATCGAGGTATAGCCACTCACGATCACCAGTGCTGCCATGATCAGCCAGAAGGCACCCCATAGCGTGCTGACAGTATTCAGCGTATTGAGAATGGGGTAGGTGCACAGGGTACCCAATATGCCGAAGGCAATAAGGATAGGCCGGCGGCCAACACGGTCAGACAAAGCCCCTACCACTGGCTGCAGGCACATGAACAGGAACAGGGTAGCGGCAGAGATCAGGGTGGAGTCCGCCTTGGTCATGCCAACACTGTTCACCAGGTATTTCTGCATGTACGTGGTGTAGGTGTAGAACGCCAGCGTACCGCCCATGGTAAGGCCTACAACGGTTGCCAATTCCCGCGGATGGCGCATCAGCGCACGGAAGGCGCTTTCCTTCTTCTCCTTGGTAGCAGTGGCCTTGAACGATGCGGTTTCTTCCATGCCACGGCGCAGGTACAGCGCTGCGACTGCACACATAGCGCCTATCACGAACGGTACACGCCAGCCCCAGGCATGCAATTGCTCTTCAGTCAGCGTTTGCTGGAGGACAATCAGCACAGCCAAAGCAATAAGCTGGCCGGAAATAAGCGTGACGTACTGGAAGCTGGACCAGAACCCACGGTTACGCTGGCTGGCCATTTCGCTTAGGTAGGTCGCGGACGTACCGTATTCTCCTCCTACGGACAAGCCTTGCAGCAGCCTGGCGACTACCAGCAGTACGGGTGCGGCTACACCGATGGTGTCATAACCAGGCGTAAGCGCGATGATCAGCGAGCCGAAGCACATCAACAGTACCGAGGCCAGCAACGCCGCCTTGCGGCCCTTGCGGTCGGCATACACGCCCATCATCCAGCCGCCAATGGGGCGCATAAGAAAGCCCACGGCAAAAATAGCAGCCGTGTTGAGCAGTTGGGCGGTGGAATCTCCCTTGGGGAAAAACACGGAGGAGAAATACAGCGAAAATGCAGCGTAGGTGTACCAATCGTACCATTCGACCAGGTTACCCACCGAGCCACTGAAAATGGACTTGAGCCGAGAGCTGGGGGTTTTTGGAGCAGCTGCGCTGGTGGCACCTGCGGATGAGGCAATCGTATTCATCGCATGGAGTCTCTTATTGTTGTTACACACCGGGACGGGCGCGGACACAGACTCTTCTGCATAGGCCATGCCAGCCTTCAAACCCCCTATTTAAAAGGCGAAGAGCAGGCTGGTAAGCGGAAAACCGCTCAAAGGCACATTGTAATAGGCGGATTTTTGCCGATCAATTAAGGAAGCTTTCACGCACCAAACCATGGCGCTGCATTTTTTCGTTAAGCGTTCGGCGAGGCAACTGCAGCTGTTCCATCACGGCTTTGATGTCTCCCTTGTGACGCGCCAAGGCACTGCGCAGGCATTGTGCTTCGAACTGCTCCACCTGCTCGGCCAAGGACGACTCCTGGGCCGCAGGCGAGGCGTTACCCAGCCCCAGCGCGTGCCGCTCGGCGGCATTGGCCAACTCTCGCACATTGCCCGGCCAACTGTGCCCCAGCAGCTCGGCCAGCGCCGAATGCGGCAGCAAGGGCGGCTCACGCCCTACTCGAACGGCGGCCTGGCGAGCAAAATGCTCGAACAGCAGTGCAATGTCTTCGCGGCGCTGACGTAATGGCGGAACATGCAACTCCGCTACGTTCAACCGGTAGGCCAGGTCCTCCCTGAACAAGCCATCGCGCGCCAGGGCCAGCAAGTCGGGCTTGGTGGCCGCCACGATGCGCAGGTCCACTTCAACACTGCGGTTGCCCCCTAGCGGCTCCAGTTTGCGCTCTTGCAGAACACGCAACAGTTTGGCCTGCTGGGCCAGCGGCAGGCTTTCTATCTCATCGAGAAAAAGCGTACCGCCGTTGGCATATTCCAGCTTACCCACACGTTTACCCTGGGCCCCGGTAAAGGCACCGCTCTCATGCCCGAACAGCTCGGCTTCAAACAGGGTTTCAGGAATTGCCGCACAGTTGAGCGCTACGAAAGGCCCTTTGGCGCGCGGGCTGAAGTCGTGAAGGCACTGGGCAACCAGTTCCTTGCCGCTTCCGGTTTCTCCCCGAATCAACACGTTTACGGGCAGCCCCGCCATGTTCAGCAACTGTTCGCGCAGCCGAACCATGGCCGGCCCTGCCCCTAACAACCGTGCCTGAAGCTCAGCTTGTTGCCCAACCTGCTGATACAGCTGACGGTTTTCCAATACCAACCGACGCTTTTCAAGCGCGCGGTGGAGGGCCTGCAAAAGTGCTTCAGGGTCGAAGGGCTTTTCAATGAAGTCGTAGGCACCGTCACGCAGGGCAGCCACCGCCATGGGTACATCGCCGTGCCCCGTAAGCAGAATGACTGGCAGCCCGGGATCTTGCCGCTGGGCTTGGGCCAGCAGCCCAAGGCCATCGAGCCCAGGCATGCGCACATCGCTCACAATGGCCCCGACCGGTGTTTGCAGCGCCGCCGCCAGGCAAGCTTCGGCATGGTCGAACGTTTGTACCTTGAGGCCTGAGAGGGTGAGGAACTGTTCGATGGACGCACGGATGCTGGCTTCGTCGTCCACTACCAGAATGGGTAGGTCAAGGCTCATGGCGCGCATACCTCCTGGGCGAGCGGCAGATACAGGGTAAAACGGGCCCCAGGTGACAGGTTTTCAGCCTCCAGGCGGCCTTGGTGATCCTGCACGATGGAGGCTGATACGGCCAGCCCCAGCCCCAGCCCTTCACCTGCAGGCTTGGTGGTGAAAAAGGGCTCGAACAAATGCACCAGATCCTCCTGTGCAATACCTTGCCCCGTGTCCTCTACCGTAAGGCGCCACTGCGAAGGTTGCGCGTGCAGGGTAACGGTTAGCCGCTTCAGGGGTTGGCCAGCCATGGCATCGATCGCGTTGCGTAGCAAGTTGATCAATACCTGCTCCAGGCGTATGGGATCGCCTAAGACCCACGCGGGACGAGGCAGGTCCACCACCACCTCTACCGCTTCCTGAGTCAGCCGAGCATTGAGCAGTTGCAGGGCCTGATCGATCACTAACGCCAGGTCCAGGCGTTCGCGCAGCCCCTTGGGGCTTTTGCGGGCGAATGTTTTAAGGTGCTGCGTCAATGCGTTCATGCGCTGCAGCATTTGTTCGAAAGGCAGCAGGGCTGCCCTGGCCTCCTCCAGCCGACCGTGATCGAGGAGCAAGCGCAGGCTGGCCAGTTGCATGCGCTGTGTGGTCAATGGCTGGTTGATTTCGTGGGCCAGCGTTGCAGACATCTGACCCAGGGCTGCCAGCTTGGTCGACTGTATAAGGCCCTCCTGAGCAGTAAGCAGTTCGCGGGTGCGCTCATCCACAACACGCTCCAGCTCGCGCTGGGTGTTACGCCGCAAACGGGCCAGGCGCAGGCGCTGATAGCCAAACAGCAGCCCAAAGATGACACACAGCCAGGCACTTGCGGCTCCCAGCGCTGCGTTGCGCTGGCTGTCATAGTCCTCTTGGCGTGGGCGCAGCAGGTGCAGGGTCCAGCCCTCGCTTGGCAGCGGCATCGATTTCCACAAGTAGGTTTCATCTTCGAGCTGCGCCAGCCGGCTGTTGGCCGCCAGGGTTTGCACAGAGGTCAGCCCAAGCGGCTCCAGAGATTGGCGGTGGTACTGACGCGTCTGCGCCAGCGCCTGACGATCGGCTTCGCTCAAGGGTTGCAGCAAGTGATAGCGCCAGCGCGGGTTACTGGCCAGGAACACCACGCCACGCGAATCGCTGACCATCAGCAGGTCACTGTCCTGCTGCCATTGGTGTTCCACCTGGGGAAACTCCAGCTTCACGACCACAGCGCCCAGAAATTGGCCGCTGTCATCGGTAATTGCGCTGGACAGGAAGTACCCTGGCACACCGCTGGTGACGCCTACGGCATAGAACCGCCCTGTGCCTTGAGTCCGTGTCTGCAGGAAATACGGCCGGAACGCATAGTTATGGCCCACATAGCTGTAAGGCGTGCGCCAGTTGCTGGCCGCTACGGCCCAACCGTCGCGATCAAGCAGCTCCAGCGTGGAGGACTGCGCAGCAGTGTTGATCTGCTCCAGCTTGATATTCAGTTCCTGCTGCCGCTGGGGGCTGGCCGGCCGGCGCAAGGCATCCACAAGTTCCGGGTCCAGCGCCAGCACGGCAGGCAACGCGCGATACCGTTCGATCAAAGTGCCCAGGTTATTGGCGTACAGGTTCAAGCGCTGTTCGGACAGCCTCGAATCTTCGAGCAAGGCATCTCGGGAGGCATGGCGCATGGCAAGCGAAGCACTGATCAAGGTGCCAACAAGCACCACCATCAGAATGAGGGCCAAACGCAAATGTCGGTAGATCATGAGTTAACCCCGAATACAGGCCCCAGGGGCGGCACCTGTAAAGGGGAAGCAGCGTATACCAGTTGGTTGCCTGTTTGCTGTAAGCCTTGCACACAAAAAAGGGGCCGAAGCCCCTGAGGAAAACCTTCAACTATCCTTGAATTTCAATCAGTACTTCGCCAGGTGTCACCCGGTCACCTTTGACCACATGGATGGTGCTCACTGTGCCTGCCACCGATGCCTGGATTTCGGTCTCCATTTTCATGGCCTCAGTGATCAGAACGGCCTGGCCAGCGTGAACCTGATCGCCCTCCTTGACCAACACTTCGACGATATTGCCGGGCATGGTTGTACTAACGTCCCCTGGTGCGCTGGCCTGCTTGCGCTTGCCTACTCCGCCGCCTACGAACTCATTCAGCGGTTCGAATACGACCTCTTCCGGCATGCCATCAATGCTGAGGTAGAAATGGCGTTTGCCCTCGGCCTTTACACCTACCCCGGTAATGTCCACGCGATAGGTTTCGCCGTGCACGTCGATCACAAATTCGGTAGGCACGCCTTCACCTTTGCCAGACGTCACCGCACCGGCTTCTGGTACAGGCAGCAAAGCCTCAGGCTTGAGAGCGCCTGCGTTACGTTCTTCTAGGAACTTGCGGCCAATGTCCGGGAACATGGCAAACGTCAGCACATCCTCTTCAGTGCGGGCCACTTGACCAATGTCGGCGCGCAGCTTGTTCATTTCAGGTTTGAGCAGGTCTGCCGGGCGAACATCGATAACCTCCTCGCTCCCAATGGCCTGGCGGCGCAGCTGCTCGCTAACCGTTCCCGGCGCCTTGCCATAGCCACCTTGCAAATACAGCTTCACTTCATTGGTGATGGTCTTGTAGCGCTCGCCTGCCAGTACGTTGAAGAAAGCCTGGGTACCTACAATCTGTGACGTAGGGGTGACCAGCGGCGGATAGCCCAGGTCTTCGCGCACCCGTGGAATCTCGGCCAGCACTTCGTTCATGCGGTTGAGGGCGCCTTGCTCCTTGAGCTGGTTGGCCAGGTTGGAAATCATGCCGCCTGGCACCTGGTTCACCTGTACACGGGTATCCACAGCAGTGAATTCGCTCTCGAACTGGTGGTACTTCTTGCGTACGGCGTAGAAGTAAAGGCCAATGTCCTGGAGCAGCTCCAGGTCCAGCCCTGTGTCGTATTCCGTACCCTTGAGCGCGGCGACCATGGATTCTGTGCCTGGGTGGCTGGTACCCCACGCCAGGCTGGAAATAGCGGTATCAATGTGATCGGCACCGTTTTCCACCGCTTTCAACTGGCACATGGCAGCCAGGCCAGCGGTGTCGTGAGAGTGAATGAATACGGGCAGGCTTTGCTCGGCCTTCAAGGCCTTGACCAGTTCGCCGGTGGCATAAGGGGTCAACAGGCCGGCCATATCCTTGATTGCGATAGAGTCACAGCCCATCGCTTCCATCTGTTTGGCCTGCTCAACGAACGCCTGCACGGTGTGCACAGGGCTCGTGGTGTAGGCCAGGGTGCCCTGAGCATGCTTGCCGGCCACCTTCACCGCCTCGATCGCTACCTGCAGGTTCCGGATGTCATTCATGGCGTCGAAGATACGGAACACGTCGATACCATTGGTGGCCGCACGTGCCACGAACGCCTGTACAACGTCGTCGCTGTAGTGCCGATAGCCCAGTAGGTTCTGGCCGCGCAGCAGCATCTGCAAACGCGTGTTTGGCAACGCCGCGCGCAGCTGACGCAGGCGCTCCCACGGGTCCTCCTTGAGGAAGCGCACACAGGCATCGAAGGTGGCACCACCCCAGACTTCCAGTGACCAGTAACCCACCTTGTCCAGCTTGTCGCAGATGGGCAGCATGTCCTCGGTACGCATGCGGGTCGCAAGTAGAGATTGATGGGCATCGCGCAGCACGGTATCGGTGACGAAGATTTTCTTGGGCATGTTCACAGTTCCTTTCTAGCGCCAAGCTTCAAGCCGTAAGCTACAAGTGAACGCCTCTGTGCCTTCACTTGGGGCTTGCCGCTTGCAGCGGCTGTTCAGAGCCCGGCGTGGGCGGCAATGGCGGCGGCGATGGCAAGCGCCAGTTCTTCGGGCTTGCGCTTGATCGAGTACTGGGTGAGCTCCGGGTGGCTTTCTACAAAGCTGGTGTTGAACTCCCCGCTTCGAAACTCAGCGTTACGCAGGATCTCCTGGTAATACGCCGCCGTAGTTTTCACCCCTTGTACCCGCATGTCATCCAAGGCACGCAGGCCGCGGTCCAGGGCTTCTTCCCAGGTAAGCGCCCACACCACCAGTTTCAGGCACATAGAGTCGTAGAACGGTGGAATGGTATAGCCGGTGTAGATGGCGGTATCGGTTCGCACCCCTGGGCCGCCTGGGGCGTAGTAGCGCGTGATCTTGCCAAAGCTGGGAAGGAAGTTGTTTTTCGGGTCTTCAGCATTGATGCGGAACTGCAACGCATAGCCGCGATGTTGAATGTCTTCCTGCTTGACCGACAAGGGCAACCCTGAGGCGATGCGGATCTGCTCGCGAACAATATCAAGGCCGGTGATTTCTTCGGTAATGGTGTGTTCTACCTGCACGCGGGTATTCATTTCCATGAAATACACTTCGCCCTCGGCAAGCAGAAACTCTACGGTACCGGCATTTTCGTAGTTCACGGCTTTGGCGGCGCGTACGGCCAGGTCGCCGATATACGCCCGCTGTTCAGGCGTAAGCTGGGGGCTGGGTGCGATTTCGATCAGCTTCTGATTACGCCGCTGAATGGAGCAATCTCGCTCGAACAGGTGCACCACATTGCCGCTGCTGTCTCCTAGCACCTGCGCTTCGATGTGCTTGGGGTTGACGATGCACTTCTCCAGGAACACTTCGGCAGAACCGAAGGCCTTGGTCGCTTCAGAGATCACCCGGGGAAAGGCCTGCTCCAGCTCTTCACGGCTATTGCAGCGGCGAATACCACGCCCGCCGCCACCTGAGGTGGCCTTGAGCATGACCGGGTAGCCGATGCGATCACCCTCGCGAAGCGCTTCGGCAATGTCTGCCACATTGCCCTCGGTGCCCGGCGTGACCGGTACACCGGCTGCCATCATGGTGCGTCGAGCCTCTGTCTTGTCACCCATGCGCCGAATGACGTCGGCCGACGGGCCAATGAACTTAATGCCCCGCTGTGCACAGATGTCTGCCAGCTCTGCGTTTTCCGATAGAAACCCGTAGCCTGGATGTAAGGCATCACACCCGGTTTCTACTGCTAGGTTGACCAGCTTGCGTGGGTTCAGGTAGCCCGCCAGTGGCTCGGCGCCGATGTTATGGGCTTCGTCCGCGCGCTTTACATGCAAGGCATGGCGATCGGCGTCCGAGTAGACGGCTACCGAGCGAATGCCCATTTCAGCACACGCTCGAACAATACGAACCGCGATTTCGCCTCGGTTGGCTATGAGGATTTTTCTTATCACGCTGGTTTCCCTCGTCCATTAGGCGGCAACGTACGGTGCCTTGTAACGCGTTGCCAGGCACCTGTTCACCCTAACCCCAGGGATAGATAAATAATAATCAGAGTTTGTTGGGCCAGGCATAAGCAAAAGCTTATAGTCAGCGTTTCCCAGCATCTCTGGAACGGTATGCGTCACTCCCTCATGCGGCTTACCCTTCGCCAGCTACGCATCTTCAACGAGGTGTGTGACCTGCGCTCCTTTAGCCGCGCCGCTGAGGAGATGGCCCTGACTCAACCCGCAGTGAGCTTGCAGATCCGGCAGTTGGAAGAAGTGGTGGGGCAGCCGCTGTTTGAGTATGTGGGCAAAAAGCTGTACCTGACCGAGGCGGCAGAAGCCTTGCAAGCGGCCAGCCGGGACATTTTTGGCCGGCTCGACAATTTCGACATGCAGCTCTCACACCTGCAGGGTTCGCTTCAGGGCCAATTGAAATTGGCAGTTGAAACCAGTGCTACCTACTTTGTGCCGCACCTGTTTGCGGCGTTCAAGCGCAAGCACCCTGAAGTGAGCCTGACGCTAAGCGTGGTCAATCGCGCACAAGCCCTGCGCCGCCTTGTGGACAACCGCGACGACGTGCTGATCATGTCGCAAGTACCCCAAGGCATGGACTTGGAGTTTTTACCTTTCCTGACCAACGACATCATTGCCATTGCCCCTCCAGATCACCCCTTATGTCACGTACACGGGCTGGGCTTGAGCGCATTGGAGCCCTGGCCTTTACTGGTACGGGAAACCGGCTCGGGAACACGCATGGCCTGCGAAGCTTTTTTGAAGGAAAAACGGGTGCACTTCAAGCAGACACTGGAAGTGGGCTCAGCCGAGGCCCAGCGTGAGGCGGTAATGGCCGGCCTTGGGCTGGCACTGCTCAGCCGGCACGCCGTGGTAGGCGAACTACGTGCCGGCCTGTTGCGCGAATTGCCTGTAGCCGAGCTACCCCTGCGCCGCAGCTGGTGCCTTGTACAGGCCAAGGCCAGAAGGCCGTCGCCCGTAGCGGCGGCATTCCTGGCATTTATTCGAGAGGACCGCGCACAACTTAATAGCGTGGTTGAACGCTTTGCCGCGTGTCCGTAACGCCGGCCTGCCAAGCGTACAGCTCAGGGAAGTCGAATGTACTGGCCAATAACCTGCGCGCCTCGATACGGCTTTCAATGGCACGGCGGAACGCCATCCGCCGAGCGTCTTCTTCCTGACGGCGAGTCTTGCTGTTGCCTGATCCTTCATAGGAACGCGCCATGCTGCCTCTCCCGGTAAGTATGCGAGAGCTACACCATGGCAAGGCCGCGTTACGCTTTAAGGGCAGCCCAGTGACGGCCAGGTTACAGCCAGGTCAGTCTTCCGGGTGCTTGATCGACTTGGGTGACAGGCGAAGGCTGCGCAGGCTGCGCTTCACGCTCTTGAGGTGGTTGACCAGCGTAGGGCCACGGGCCATGGCAACCCCCATGGCCAGCACGTCGATCACCACCAGGTGGGCGATACGAGACGTGAGGGGCGTGTAGATTTCAGTGTCTTCATGCACATCGATGCCCAGGTTCACCGTGGACAGCTCTGCCAAGGGCGTTTGGCTGGGGCATAGGGTCACCAGGGCCGCCCCCGCTTCGCGCACCAGATTGGCGGTTATCAGCAGGTCCTTGGAGCGACCTGACTGCGAAATGCACACCGCTACATCACCCGGCTGCAAGGTAACTGCAGACATGGCCTGCATGTGCGGGTCCGAATAGGCGGCCGCGGTCAGCAGCAAACGAAAGAACTTGTGCTGGGCGTCTGCCGCCACAGCGCCGGAAGCACCAAAACCATAGAACATTACGCGAGGGGCGCTTGCCATGACGGTAACTGCCCGCTGCAAGGCATCGGTGTCCAGTTTTTCGCGCACTTCCATCAGCGTGTGCAACGTGGTATCGAAAATCTTGAGGCTAAGGTCTTCGACCGAGTCGTCTTCGTGAATGGCGAACTGGCCGAAGCTGGCGCCGGCCGCCAAGCTCTGCGCCAGCCTGAGTTTGAGGTCCTGGAACCCTGTACACCCAATGGCCCTACAAAAACGCACGATCGTTGGCTCGCTGATGCCCACATGGTGGGCCAGGTCTGCCATGGAGCTGTGCATCACGGCGGCAGGGTCAAGCAGGACATGATCGGCCACCTTGAGCTCCGATTTACGTAGCAGGTGGCGGGATTGGGCAATGTGTTGCAGAAGGTTCAAAAGTGAGGACTCGTATTGTGTCGGGCTGGGCCACGGTTTTTTGTAGTTATACTACATGGGCTGTTACAGGCCCAGTCAAACAAGGGGAACACCTTCGCTTCCCCGTACCACGAGCCACTGTGCAAACGCGGCCGCTGTGGCTGGGCGGCCGATCAGGTAGCCCTGAACCTCATCGCAACCTTGCGCCTGCAGTGTTGATAGCTGGCCACGGGTTTCCACCCCTTCAGCAGTGACCTTCAGTCCCAGCCCGTGGGCCATGGTGATGACCGCCTGGGTAATAGCAGCATCCGCATGGCTGTCTTCCAGTTCACGCACGAATGCCTGGTCCAGTTTCACAAAGTCCACGGGAAGCCGCTTAAGGTAACTGAGTGCCGAATAGCCTGTGCCAAAGTCATCGATAGCGAGCTTGACCCCCAATTGCCTCAACTGTGCAAAAGTTGCGTGAATGGCGCTGACATTGTCCAGCCACTGGCTTTCCGTCAGCTCAAGCTCCAGTAGTGTAGGTGCCAGGCCGCTTTCGGCCAGTACCTGGCGCACCAGGCTCACCAGGTTTCCATACCGAAGTTGCTGGCCCGACAGGTTCACGCACACACGCAGGTCGCCCAGGCCATGACGCTGCCACTCCCTCGCGTGACGGCAGGCGGTACGCAATACAAACTCACCAATGGCCGTAATCAGCCCGGTTTCTTCGGCCAACTCGATAAAAGTGCCTGGGGCCATCAGCCCTCGCTCCGGGTGATGCCACCGTACCAAGGCTTCAGCCCCACTCAGGGTCTGGCTCGTGAGGTCCAGCTTGGGCTGATAGAACACTTCGAGCTGCTGCAGCTCCAGCGCCCGACGCAACTGGTGCTCAAGCTGTAGCCGGTCATGGGCATCAGCCTGCAGAGGTTCGGTGAAAAACTGAAAGCCGTCGCCGCCCAGCCGTTTGGCCTCCTGCATCGCCATGGCAGCCTGATTGAGCAGCACCGCCCCTTCCCGCGTAGTATCAGGTAGCAGGCTGATTCCGATAGAGGCAGTAATGGTCAGCTCGTGGCCATTGAGACGCAGCGGTACTCGAATCTTGCCCAGCAGCCGCGTGGTGACCTGGATCAGGCCGGAAAGGCTGGCGTAGGCATCGAACAGTACGCCGAACTCATTGCCCGATAGCCGGGCGACTGTATCTGCTTCAGGCAAGGCAGCCCCGATACGCTTGGCCACCTGGCGCAGCACTTGATCAGCCGCATCGTGGCCAAAGCTGTCATTGAGCAGCTTGAAACGGTCCAGATCGATATGCAGCAGCGCCAGGCTGCGACCATTGTGTCGCAAACGTTGGGTGGCATCGTGCAGCCGCTGGCGGAACAGGCTGCGGTTTCCCAGGCCGGTCAGTTCGTCGTGGTAGGTGAGGTAATGCAAACGCTCTTCGGAAGCGCGCCGTGAGGTCAGGTCCGAGCAGAACACCACGACTTGGCGCAGGCTGGCCGCCTCGTCGACGATGGCAGTCACCTGCAGCCACTGGGGGTACAGCTCGCCGTTCAAGCGCGTCTCTACAACCTCACCTTGCCAGGCGCCTTGTTCAAGCAGGGCCTGATGGATCTGAGGAAAATGGCGACGAAGGTCACGGCTGCAGGGAAGGTCCAGCAGCAGCTCGCCCAGGCAGGCCGAGGGCAGGTAACCTGTTATGCGGCTGAAGGCCTGATTTACCGTCAGCACCCTGAAATCCGGGTCCAGCACAACGATGCCCTCGCTCATGGCATCGAACACGGTTGCGGCCAAACGTTGTTGTTGTGCCTGTTCGCGTAACCGTGTGATATCACGTCGGGTACCCAGCATTCGCAACACGCGCCCCCCTGGTGTGCGCTCCACCGCGCGACCGCGATCTTCGATCCATAACCACCGGCCATCGTCGTGCCGTATACGGTATTCAACGCGATAATCCGCGCTGCGGCCTTTGAGGTGTTCAATCAGGGTGCGCTTAAGCGTTGGAAGGTCATCCGGGTGTAGCCGCGGGCGCAGGTGCTTGAGCAGCAGTGGCGTGTTTAGCGCCGCGAGGCCAACCAACCGCTCCAGCGCCGTATGGTGCACTTCGTCGGTACGCAGGTCCCAATCCCATAACCCCAGCTCGCTGGCTTCCAGCGCCAACGCCAGGCGTGCCTGACTCTTGCTTAACGCCTGGTTCGCCTCATCTAGCTGCTGGCTACGCTGTGCAATATGGGCTTCGAGGCTGGACTGGACAGCACGCAGCTCACGCTCCGCAGCGCTACGGCGGGCCATTTCCTCGGTCATTTCCCGGTTCAACCGCGTGATGACAGCTTGCTCCGCCTGCAGGCTGGCAATGAGGCTCTGGTTCTGAAAACGCCGAAGCAACCCACGCTCGATCAACCGATTGACTTGCCAGGCCACCACACACAGTGCGCCCAACAGCATCAGGCCAAGCCAAGCCCAACCCTGCTGGTGCAGGCCCCCGTGCATGAACAGCCAGATGACAGGCGGAACAAGACAGGGAACAGCAAAGCTTAGGAAGGCAGGAAAGCTCACCGCATAGGCGATGCTTGCCGATAATGCGGCTGCGCCCAGCAAGCCAAAGATCCAGGCTTGCTGCAGAAAACTGTCGAAAGGTGCGAGAAGGATGGCTGCACCGGCCAGGGAAAGCCCACTGGCGGCCGAGCCGAACAGGAACATCCGACGCCACACGGGTGATGCCTGCCGGTCAGGCATGGAAGCATCAAACGCTGCGACCTGGATCACTCGCAGCGCTACAAGCGTCATAAGCCACCCCAGCCATACGCTGACCAGCCCATGGTGGCCAGGAGACCAGAGAATCCAGGCACACACCAGCCCTGTAATCAGCATCAACAGCGTAGGCACAAGCGAGCCTTGATAGAGCAGCCGCGTGCGCTCCACTGCAAGGCTTGCAGAAAAATCCTGTTCCAGGGCCTGGCGCACAGGCGCAATTTGCCCTGGGGAGCGGTATTCAAGGGCCATAAGCGTTATTCTTGTTCAGACCTGCATGATGAATGGCAGCATACACAAGATTTCCTCGAATGCCGCCAATGGCCCTTTGCCCGCGGTGGCTTTTCGATACTTCGTCACCTATCAGCACACCGGTCGTAAGCGACGTTTGCTGTAGCCCGCCCCTGCACCCTAGAATGCCCGCCATGCATGATGACCTCTCCTTGTTGCTCAATTCGCTCAACGATGCCCAACGCCAGGCAGTAGCCGCCAGCGTAGGGCGTCAGTTGGTTCTGGCCGGCGCTGGCTCTGGCAAAACCCGTGTGCTGGTGCACCGCATCGCCTGGTTGATGCAGGTGGAGCATGCCTCGCCGCATTCGCTGTTGGCCGTTACCTTCACCAACAAGGCCGCTGCCGAGATGCGTCATCGTATCGAGCAGCTCATGGGCATCAGCCCGGCCGGAATGTGGGTAGGTACCTTCCATGGCTTGGCCCACCGGCTATTGCGCGCCCACTGGCAGGAAGCAAAACTCAACCAGAACTTCCAGATCCTGGACAGCGATGACCAGCAACGCCTGCTCAAGCGTGTGATCCGAGAACTGGGGCTCGATGATCAGAAGTGGCCAGCGCGCCAGGCCCAATGGTTTATCAACGGCCAGAAAGACGAGGGCCTGCGCCCTCAACACATCCAGCCCAAGGGCGACCTGTTCCTGGCCACTATGCGAAGCATTTACGAGGCCTACGAAGCGGCCTGTGAACGCGCTGGCGTCATCGACTTTTCAGAGCTGCTGCTGCGTGCGCTCGACCTCTGGCGGGACAATGCCACCCTGCTGGAACATTACCAACGGCGCTTCCGCCATGTGCTGGTGGACGAGTTCCAGGACACCAACGCGGTGCAATACGCCTGGCTTCGCTTGCTGGCCAAGGGCGGGCAGAGCCTGATGGTCGTCGGCGACGATGACCAGTCCATTTACGGATGGCGTGGCGCGCGTATCGAAAACATCCGCCAATACACGACGGACTTTCCAGACGCCGAAGTCATTCGCCTGGAACAGAACTACCGTTCCACAGCCGGTATCCTCAATGCCGCCAACGCCCTGATCGCCAATAACAGTGGCCGGCTGGGCAAAGAGCTGTGGACCGATGGTGGGGATGGTGACCCTATCAGCCTCTACGCCGCTTATAACGAGCATGATGAAGCCCGCTATGTAGTGGAAACCATCGAAAGCGCCATAAAAACTGGGCTTGCCCGCAGCGATATCGCGATTCTGTACCGGTCCAACGCTCAGTCTCGCGTATTGGAAGAAGCGCTGCTACGCGAGCGTATTCCCTACCGTATCTACGGCGGCCAGCGGTTCTTCGAGCGGGCTGAGATCAAGAATGCAATGGCCTACCTGCGCCTGCTGGATGGCCGTGGTAACGATGCCGCATTGGAGCGAGTGATCAACGTTCCTCCCCGTGGTATTGGTGAAAAAACAGTCGAAGCTATTCGTCAGCATTCCCGCCATGCCGATGTGTCCATGTGGGAAGCAGTGCGCCAGCTGGTGGCCAATAAAGGTGTCACGGGGCGAGCAGCCAATGCCCTGCAAGCTTTCATTGACCTGATCGAAGACCTGGCTACACGCACCCAGACCATGCCCTTGCATGTGATGACGCAGACGGTCATCGAGCAAGCAGGCCTGATCCTCTACCACCAAGAGGAAAAGGGCGAAAAAGGCCAGGCCCGGGTAGAAAACCTTGAGGAACTGGTCAGCGCTGCACGCAACTTTGAAAACGCTGACGGCGAGGAAGACCTGACCCCCCTGGCGGCATTCCTGGGCCATGCCTCACTTGAGGCAGGCGATACCCAGGCTGAGGAGCATGAAGACAGCATTCAATTGATGACCTTGCACAGTGCCAAAGGCCTGGAGTTCCCCTTCGTGTTCCTGGTGGGCCTGGAAGAGGGGCTGTTCCCGCACAAGATGAGCCTGGAAGAGCCTGGCCGCCTGGAGGAAGAACGCCGGCTGGCGTATGTGGGCATTACACGGGCCATGCAGCAATTGGTAATGACCTACGCGGAAACCCGTCGGTTGTACGGCAGCGAAACCTACAACAAGGTATCCAGGTTTGTGCGTGAAATTCCTGCCAACCTGCTTACGGAGGTACGGCTGTCCAACAGCGTGAGCCGCCCCTTCGGCGGGGCAGCCAAACCCAACATGGGCAGTATATTCGGGCAGGCCGGTATTCCGGATACCGTGTTCAACCTGGGGCAACGGGTACAGCATGCTGTATTCGGCGAGGGCGTCATCCTCAATTTCGAAGGTTCAGGCGCCCAGGCCCGGATTCAGGTGAACTTCGATGAGGGCAGCAAGTGGCTGATGTTGGGCTACGCCAAGCTGGTACCGTTGGAATAGGTGCTCTTTGCTTGAGCCAATGGTCTACATGCCTGCGCGCTACTTCAGACTGGCACGCAGGCTGTAGGAATTTTCCGTAAAAGCCGGAAACAATCTCCTGCTGGCTATCTCCCCAAGTGGCGTGCAACATGGCCATCGCTATATATCCATTAAATGGGAATGCCTTCATGCAACGTTTTTTAAGCATCGCCATGGCGCTCTGCCTCAGCCTTACGCTGAGCCTCGACGCCAGCGCCGCCAAACGCTTTGGTGGCGGCAAGTCCTTCGGTGACGCGCCTAGCCATCAGACACGCCAGGCCTCACCTTCTCAACCTTCAGCCACCACGCCGGCCCAGGCAGGTCGTGCCCCGGGCGCACCGAGTGGCGCCTCGCGTTGGCTTGGCCCCTTGGCCGGTATCGCAGCGGGCGGCCTGCTTGCGTCCATGTTCATGGGTGACGGCTTCGAGGGGTTCCAGTTCCTGGACTTCCTGCTGCTGGCCCTGGTCGCCTTCGTGATCTTTCGGTTCATTTCCTCGCGCCGTCGCAAGCAACAACCTCAAATGGCCATGGCTGGTCACCCGGCGTACCAGCGTGAGGCGGAGCCTGTAGCAACGCCTGCGTCACCTTTTGGTGGCAGCGGCATTACCTCGGCGCGCCCCGTGATTCAGGCTCCAGCCTGGTTCAACGAGCAGAACTTCCTGGGTGCTGCCCGCGAGCATTTCCAAGCGCTGCAACAGCACTGGGATGCCAACGAAATGGACAAGATCGCCGAGTTCGTAACCCCGCAGATGTTGCAATTCCTGCGTCAGGAACGTGCAGCGCTAGGTGATGGCTACCAGTCCACCTACATCGATAATCTGTCGGTGCAGCTTGATGGCATTGATGACCGTGCAGATCGCACCATCGCTACGCTGACTTTCACGGGCGTATCGAAGGATTCCCGCTTTGATAAAGGCGAGGCTTTTAGCGAAAGCTGGAACATGGAACGCCAACAAGGTGAGAACCAGCCTTGGGTTATTGCAGGTATTCGCCAGAACGGTTAAACCGCTAATGCGGCATACAAAACCTCGGCCCTGCGCCGGGGTTTTTCTTTTGAACACGGTATATGGCCCCTATCGGCAACCAGCTGGGCTTCAAAACATATTTCATAAGGGCTAGCCAGGGAACTCATCCCTACGTCATTACCACGCAGTAGATTCCTCAGCAGGACAAAGGTGGCACATGCGGCCGACACCTGGAAGCTTTGACGGCCACAACCCCGCATACCTCCGGTAACCCCTAATTGAGTAATCGATCATGAGCACCCCAGGTATTACGCCAGGCATTGCACACGCTCCTCAAAGCACTGAGGACGATGAAGAACCCTCCATCTACACGCCCTTGCAAGCGGGCGCAGATATACACGCCCCAGGGCGCAGTGACGACGCTGACATCACCTTCAAAGGCAGAGGTGGGACCAACCTGTCCAAATTGTTCAGCGGCAAGCCGGTTGAGGCAACGCCTATAACAGAAGGTGTTTCCTTGAAAGCAATGGCTAAAGCTGCCAAAACCGACTTGAACCCGTCGCAGAGTTTGAAGAACGCACTAATTGAGAACTATGGATTCACCAATAGCATCGAGCTATTAGACAAAGGCGTGAAATTCAAGCTCTAGCCGCAGGGTTGCTATCTGGCTACAGGTATGACCTTTGAGAGACTGCAAGGAATTGGTCCACGCCTGTGTGGTCACTCCTGACAGTAGCGATAAAACCTTCAAGGGCAGTGGTTGCAGCATGCTCTGGCAGGATGGATTAAAATCCCGCCGGCAAACCCGCCCCCCGTTTTTTCAAGGCAAAGGTCAGTCATTGTGGAAGAAATCATCGAACAGCTTCGTGAAGCCAACGAACCCGTTCCAGTCCCTCTGGAACTGCCAGATGAAGACCTTCTGGTCGAGATCGAAGAACAGCTTTTCATCAATATCCCGTTCGTGTTCAAAGAGTTCCTGCTAACCGTCAGCGACGTTGTGTATGGCAGCCTGGAGCCGGTAACCGTTACCGACCCTCAGTCCCATACCTACTTGCCAGAAGTCGCAGCGACCGCATGGGACCTTGGCGTACCCCGTGAACTCATCCCCATCTGCCAGGACGGGGAAGATTATTATTGCGTCGAGGAAGACGGAACAGTACTGCTTTGGAGCGGCGACGAAGAGGCCGTTACCGATGACAGTTGGGAATCGGTATGGCATTGGGCGCGGGATGTCTGGCTCGAAAGCTAAACACCTACGCCCTTTGTAAGGGCCTAGGGTTTGTACGAGAAGTCGGCAAGCACAACCCTTCCGTACAAAGCCTAGTGCTCGGCAGTGCTGGCTGGGCTGTCCAATGTCTCCACAAGCGCAGCCTGCATGCGCGCATGAATACGGATGAGCCACCGCCAGAATACGGCGGCAAATATAATCACCACCGCCCCTACGAGCAGCAGCATCTCGCGTGTGGGCAGGATGCTGGCGGACAAGGCTGCTAGCAGGAACAGAATTGCGCCTAGAAAAACCATTGGAATGACCTGCGCCATAACTTGACGCAACGTTTCAGTGTGCCTGCCTGCCAACTGGGGTTTTACACCCGCCTGGGCCAGTAGCAACGAAAGCGCACCTAGCTTCCGGTAAGCCGCAATCAGGAAAGGCGTGGACAGCAGCAGCGCTAATGCGCATAGCACGCCCTTCTGCCCTTCTTCCCCTTCGATCCAAGGCGATAACCATTGGCCAACCGGCGCTGCAAAATGTGCGCAGGTAAAGAAGATGGCAACGATCAGTGCCAGGTTGATAGCCACATGCATAAGAATGCGGCGCACGATGGCGACGAAGGCGGCTCGCTCGCCTTCCAGCCGTATACCGCGCAGCCATTCACCGTAGGTCCCGAACACGCGGGTTAAAGGCGCTGGAATCCAGCGTGAAAGTAACCCAGCAAACGGGTCGGCAGCTTTTATGAGATAGGGCGTAAGCAAAGTAGTAATGGCAGAAACTGCCACGGCGACTGGGTAGAGAAAATCACTGGTAACTTCCAGCGTCATGCCTAGGGCCGCAATGATGAATGAGAATTCGCCGATCTGGCTCAAGCCCATGCCAACCCGAAGCGACGTACGCCCATCATTGCCGGCCAGGAATGCGCCCAGGCTGCAGGACACCACTTTACCTACGATGACGGCCGCCGTGATGGCAACGATGGGTACAGCGTATTCCACCAGTACTTTGGGCTCGATCATCAAACCAATGGCCACAAAGAAGATGGCACTGAACATGTCCCGTAAAGGCTCTACCAGCCGTTCGATCTTTCGATGGTGGGTAGACTCAGCCATGATGGCGCCAATGAGGAAGGCCCCCAGCACCATGCTATACCCCAGCTTCACCACCAGCAGGCAGAAGCCGAAGCACAACCCCAGCACCACGACCAAAAGCATTTCATCACTTTTGGCTTCGGCCACATAGGCCAAGAGGCGTGGTACCAACAGGATACCGACTACCAAGGCCACGACCATGAACAAGCCTAGCTTGCCTACCGTAGCGGCAACCTCACCAGAGCTGACAGATCCGCTGACGGCAATGCCTGAGAGCAAAGCGATAATGCCGATACCTAGAATGTCTTCAACGATCAATACGCCGAATATCAACTGAGCGAAGCGCTGGTGCTTCATGTTCAGGTCGTTAAGGGCCTTGACGATGATGGTTGTGGAAGAAATGGCCAGGATAGCTCCAAGGAACAGGGCATCCATATTCCCCCAGCCAAAAGCGTTTCCGATTTCGTAGCCGACCCAGATCATCAAGGTGATTTCCAGTAGCGCCGCCACGAATGCGGTAGCGCCTACCTTGAACAGCTTGCGCAAGCTGAACTCAAGCCCGAGGCAGAACATCAGGAATACGACGCCCAGCTCCGCCAATGTCTTGATGGTTTCCTCGTCATGGATAAAGCCGAACGGGGGTGTATGTGGCCCTATGATGAAGCCTGCGGCGATATAACCGAGTACCACCGGCTGCTTCAGGCGATGAAAGATCACCGTGACGATGCCAGCCACCAACATGATAACGGCCAAGTCCTGGATAAAGGCGATAGCGTGCACGGTTGGCGCTCCAATCGTCGTGAAAAGAAATCAAACTTAACACCCATTGGAATGCATTCAGTCCCTTGGCAATATGCAGAAACAGACTCGCGTGTAGGACGATTCTGAATCTGCCGCGTGCGACGCATCGCATGGCCGGTAACTTATCTGTTCGGCAGCCATCAGGCTGGCTGATCTCATCCCACTATGAGCACGCTATGGAACCTGGAAACGCCCAACTGACGATGACTGTCCTCATGACGCCGGACATGGCCAATTTCTCGGGCAATGTACACGGCGGTACCTTATTGAAGTACCTGGACGAAGTGGCATACGCCTGCGCCAGCCGTTATGCAGGCCGCTATGTGGTAACGCTTTCGGTAGACCAGGTGATCTTCCGGGAACCTATCCACGTGGGCGAGCTGGTCACCTTCCTGGCTTCTGTCAATTACACCGGCAACACCTCGATGGAAGTGGGCATCAAGGTGGTCACGGAGAACATCCAGCAGCGCAGCGTTCGCCATACCAACAGCTGCTTCTTTACCATGGTGGCCATGGACGAAAACCGGCGCGCAGTTTCCGTCCCGCCACGGGCGCCCCAGACCAGTGAGGAAAAGCGCCGGTTTGCTCAGGGTTTGCAACGCCGGCAGATTCGCCAAGAGCTGGAACAGCGGTATCAGGAATTGAAAGCCGAGGGTAACTGAATCAAAGGCGCGTTGCCTCGAACCGGACACGCGGGTGTGCAATACGGTCTTGGGCCCTGACGGGTTGAAGCTCGTAACTGGCACAGGCCTGGGTTTCCAACATCACTTCATGCACCGCCGCTGCGGTGAATTCGAACGCGGCAACGGGCTCGTCCCCCAACAGCAGACGCGCCATGAACAAACCTGAGGTTAGGTCCCCTACGCCTACAGGCTGTCGAGGAAAGGCGAGCAAAGGCCGACGCAAGTGCCACGTGCCTGCCGGCGTAGCCAACAGCATCTCGAAACTATCAGGCTGCTTGTCTCGATAAGCCAGGTGCTTGACCATCACCATGCCAGGCCCTCGCGTCAGCAAGGTCTGGGCCATGGCTACGCACTCGTCGAGCGTATCGGCTGTGCGGCCGGTGAAGCTGTTGAGCTCCAACTGGTTCGGGCACAGAATATCGGCCTGCGGCAATGCGTGGGTCAGCAGAAAATCGGTAACCTCAGGCGCTACTACACAACCTTTTTCCGCATGCCCCATTACGGGGTCGCATAGGTACAGAGCACGCGGGTTGGCGGCCTTCACGGCTGCAACCACGTCTAGAATGGCACTTCCCTGCTCTGGGCTACCCAGGTAACCGCTTACGACACCGTCACAGTTGCCCAGCTCGCCAATAGCCGCAATGCCGTCTACCAGCTCACAAATCTGCTGAGCGGGCAGCACTTCACCTTTCCACTGGCCATACTGAGTGTGGTTGGAGAACTGTACAGTGTTGAGCGGCCACACATTAACGCCGGTCCGTTGCATGGCGAACACAGCGGCGCTATTACCCGCATGGCCAAATACGACATGGGACTGAATGGCGAGCAGATGGGGGGTGCGTTTCATTGAAAATTCCAGCGCATCAAAGGCAGTTTCAGATGTCCTAATAGTGCGTGAAAACCACGCTGTACGACAGACCAGGCAGGCAGTTAAGCTGGGCAAGTCCAGATGGAGCGCTCGTCGATGTTCACCCTTGAAAATCTTGCCGTGCTGTTGGTCTTGGCTTGCGTCGCGGCTTGGTTCTGGCATAACCACGGGCTTAGGGAAAAAGCACTGGCCAAGGTTCGGAGCCACTGCGCGAACCTGGACCTGGAACTCCTCGACGAGAACGTGGCGTTCAGGCGGTTCGCATTCGTTCGCGATGCCAAAGGGCGGAAACGCTTTGCTCGCGTGTATGGGTTCGAATTTACAGTCACGGGTGAACAGCGCCATCCTGGCACCATTACCCAGTTCGGTGCTCACTCGGCACAGATCGAACTGGCGCCCTACCCATTCGAGATCAAAAAACAGCCCACGGCTGAGGTGATCGAGTTGAGCGAATGGCGGCAAACCCACAAGCGTACCCGGCCCTGATTAGCTCAAGCGGCAATTGAGCCAGGCACTGTTAAGGGCTTCTTCGGGTTGAACCTCGTCAAAGATCATTTCCAGTCGGCTATCACGGCGCCACTCACTGGGTTTCCACTGGATAGGCTGACCAGGCAACAGGTTGGCTGAGTACCACCCAGCAGGGCTGTGTAGAACCATTTTTGCACGCGTCCATGGCCATTGGTTCAGTAACGCTTCCACGCGCTCAAGGGCTATCAGGTGCTCTGGCTCCATTTGCCAACCTATACTCCACTCAGGCGTCGGCTTGGCGGCTACCAATGGCAACAGTCTAGGTAGCAATGCAGAGGGTTGGGCCACGCTGTGTAACGCCACGGCTTCCCAGTCGAGCCTCCCTTGGGTAATCCATTGCCCTTTGTGCCCCAAGGACTGCTCTATTGCCGGGCGGTCACTCACAGGTACAGTGTCCGCCTTGTTGATTGCCACTATACAAGGCAGGCGTAGTGCGGCTTTGAGCAAGTCCGCTAATGGCACACCATCCTGCAGGCGCTGACCGTCTAGCACGACGACGAGTGGCTGTAACGCCAGTACCTTTTTCCAAGGCACAGACCTTAGCTGCGCTAACAGTGGCAAGGGGTGGCTAAGCCCGGACAGCTCAATCAGCAAGCGATGAGGCCTGGCAGCCTTTATCAGGCGCCCCAGCGCGACGGTAAAAGGTGCGCCGTTTACACAGCAGATACAGCCACCCGCTACTTCCACGACTGAGATACCATCTGCGCTCGGCCCCATGAGTGCGGCATCCAAGCCAATGTCACCAAACTCGTTGACCAGCACCGCCCAGCGCTCACCTTCCGGCCGTTGGGAAAGCCAGTGCTGAGCGACGCTGGTTTTGCCAGCGCCCAAAGGACCGGCCAATACATAGGTAGGTATATTTTCGAACATGACAGACAGACACAGCCTTGTAGGGATGGTTGGAGCCCTTTTCGCCTTGGCGTTTCCGGCTTTGGTACAGGCGCAGGCCTGCGTGGTGCATACCCAAGGGGATCATGTAGACGTTAAGGTATGCCAGGAAAATCGCACCATTCCTGCACAGCTGTTCAGCACTGGCTTTTGCCAACCTACCCTGAAAGGGCAGCGCGTTGATGTAGCCTATATGGACCATTGCCCCACGGGCGGCTTTGGAGTGTGTAGCAATGCTCGCGTAGAAGGTATGCCTTATCGGCAGGATATTCACTACTACGGTGTCTCCAGCGATGCACGCTACCTTCAGCCGTTTTGTGAGGCACGTAGCCAGGGCACGTGGCTTGCACCTTGATGATGTTCCACGTGGAACTACTGCCTTGGTTTCACCGTACCGCAATTGCTGCCTAGCCATTGAGCACGTGTTTGCATGCTGCCTTTCTGGGAGGCACCGGTAGTGCTGAATGTCCCTGCTACCTGGGTGGTAAACTCCCTATCGCTGAGGAACGTTGCCGTGCCAGCCCCTTGGGCTTTAGGGCAGCTAAAGGAGAACTTCCATACGTTGCCATTGCGCTCTGTGATGCGTTGAGTGCAACCTGATTGAGGGTCCTGTAGGGGAATATCGTTGGTTTTGACCTGTTCCGGTGTAAGGCAGGACCGAATGCCTTTTCCCCCTACCGTGATGCCTTGTTTAGCCAAAACCTGCTCCATCATTGCCCGCTGCTCAGGCGGCAGGTTCTGAAGCTGGCCGAGTAGCATTTGAAGGTCGGGCAAGGGTTTGCCCTCTACTTCCATATTGCTGGTTGTCAATTCCCACAGCCCAGGCTGCAGCATCTGCGCCTGGGCAAATGTGGTGGTTCCCAGCGCGGCTAACAGGGCAATCAATCCAACAGCCTTCATAGGTAACTCCCTTAATATGCAACATCTTGGACGCCAGGGCACAGGATACGTTGCAGGGTAAAACACAGCTGCACATTTACCTTATGTAACAGTCATAAAACCATCACTTGCCAGGATGCTCGGACATCGCATGGATACCCACAGCGCAGCCTTCTTCGGTTTTTTGCTTGCCATCATCCATAGTGTGGGCGCGGTTGCAGCAATCCATGCCTTGCTAACCGTACGCACGGCTCAAGGGGCCATTGCCTGGGCAATGTCGCTGTTTTTTATCCCCTATTTCACTTTGCTGCCTTATCTCGTGTTCGGCAGGAGCACATTCGACGAGTATGTAGACGCTCGTCGTCAGGCTAACAGGGAAATGCAGGACGCCATCGCTCACTTGAACTGGCGCCCTTGGGTTGAGGAGGCCATGGCAGCCAAGGCGTCAGATGCCTATGGTGAGCTGCGTGCCCTTCCTCGCCTGGGGCGGATGCCTTGCCTGGCCAACAATGCAGTTGGGTTGCTCATCAACGGTGAAGCGACGTTCCAGCGAATTTTCGAAGCCATACGAGACGCTGAGCAGGTCATTTTGATTCAGTTCTTTATCATTCATGACGATCTGATCGGGCGCAGACTACAGGCGGCGCTGTTGGAGAAAGCCGAGCAAGGCGTTTCTGTACATTTGCTGTTCGACCGTATCGGCAGCCATGGCCTACCCAAACGCTACATCGAAACGCTCAAACGTGGAGGGGTACAGGTTCACGCGTTTTCGGCAGGGCACGCCGGGCTCAACCGTTTCCAGGTCAATTTCCGTAACCATCGCAAGATCGTGGTAGTGGACGGCAAGGTTGCCTTCTTGGGTGGCCATAACGTAGGTGACGAATACCTGGGGGACCGCCCTCCCCTAAGCCCGTGGCGCGATACTCACGTATGGGTCACAGGCCCTGCCGTGGCCTGCCTGCAGGAAAGCTTTGCCGAGGACTGGTTCTGGGCGTCGCGGGAGCTGCCGCCTTTGCTGCTACCTGATGCCTACCCAGACGAGGGCGCGCTGTGCCAGGTACTGCCCACGGGCCCTGCAGACCCTCAGGAAACCTGTGCATTGTTTTTCATGGAAGCTATCAACAGCGCCAAGCGCCGCTTGTGGATAACCACACCCTATTTCATTCCAGATGAGGCCGTTTTTGCCGCGTTGCGGCTGGCTGTCATGAAAAATGTGGATGTGCGCATCCTGATGCCATCCCGCCCGGACCATAAGATTGTGTACGCCGCCTCAAGCCTGTATGCCAGTGAAGCGGTGCGTGCAGGCATTCGTATCTTCCGTTACCAGCCGGGTTTTCTGCATCAGAAAGTAGTGTTGGTCGATGATGACATCAGTGCGATTGGCAGCGCCAACCTCGACAACCGTTCCTTCCGTTTGAATTTCGAAGTGATGCTGCTAACGATCGATACGGACTTCACAACGCAGGTAGCCGGCATGCTTGAAAAGGATTTTGCCGACTCGCAGGAAATGACCGTGGCCGACAGCAAGAATACTCACCGGCTATTGAAGTTGGGCATGCGCGTCGCCCGGCTTATTTCACCTGTGTTATAGCAAAATACGGGCGGCCTCCTACAAAGGTTTCAGAACGTGCTGGCAGTTCATTAGAGGCATAGGCTTTACAGTGCGCAATCACTGTTCAACCTCAGGCAGGCCGCTATGCACAAACACATTTATCAACAATCTGACGCGTCCACTCAGGGCGATGCACCCCACCACAGCTCGCTGACGATCAATCACCCTCGCGCTGCCATAGGGTTGATGAACCTCCTTGACCTCATCGAACATCGTATCGAGCCTCAATCCGGATATACCGTCCATTGGCTAACCTTCAGCAGCGGCAAGTGCCTGCGGGTGGTAGCAGACAGCTGCTGCGTCACGGTAGAGGGGGAACAGATCGCCTTCCACCCCAGTGAGATCTATCCGTTCAACACGCTGCTTAGCAATCCGCAGTAATACGTATCGCCTTGCTTCAGCTGGTGGCAAAGCAATATTTGGCTAGTTTCATACATCAACGCTATAGATACCCGTAATTTTTCCAATCGCATCGTCTATCAACTTTCATTATCCCAAGCCGATGTATGACTGATGAGGAAACTTGACGGTGAACGGTAATGAAATTGACATGGTTGGATAACTTGAAAGTCAGCAAGAAATTGAGCCTTGGGTTTGGCTCAATACTGCTAGGTGTGCTGGTCGTTACAGGCATTGGCTACTCCAGTACCGACCTGCTGATCGGCCGCTTGGCCAAGGCGGCGCGTGTATCGGAAGTGAAGGCCGACATGCTAAGCGTCAAAGCGGCCACATTGGCCTATGCCGCCACGCCAGACGCCAGCGCAGAGCAAATGTGTGAACAGGCCTTGGGCAAGCTCAGGGAAACGATCAAGGAAGGCCTGAAGATTCTATCTGTACCTGCGAACGTTGAGATGCTGCGCGGTATCAGCAGCCAGGCAGACACCGTTGAACAAACGCTCGACCACTTGGTAAGCAACAATCAGAAGGTGGACGACGCCCTCAAACCGCTGGTGAAAGTGTCTGATGATGTAAGCAAGAACTTTGAAACCCTGCTTCAAAAGACCTTCGATGATGCTTCGCGCTCGCCGGACCAATCGGGCATCGATCAGATCAGGATCGCAGGTGACCTTCGCAACGGTATGACCAACTTCCGTCTGGTATTCCGCCGTTACTTGAGTATTCCAAACGCCGACAACCGTCAGGCTACCTTCGCGACCGCTGATGCCTTGATTGACCAGGTTGTAGCGGCCCGGGCCAAGCTGCCAGACCAGGCAAACCCGGCCGTGGATACAGCGCTCACCGCACTACGGCAGTACAAGGCCCTGATGACGAATATCACACAGATGCTGGAGCAAAATGACCAGCTTCGTGACACATTGAAACAGCAGGCCACACAGGCAGTTAGCCTGACTGACGCCTTGATGGCTGCCCAGATTGTTGCAGCCAATGGGGAAAAACGTGCTGCTATAGCTCAGCTGTTCACTGTTGCCCTGATAGTGCTGATTGTCGGCATACTCGCTGCCGTGATCTTCACCCGGCAGCTTACGCGCCCACTGGACGCAGCCGTGATCGCGGCGCGGCGCATCGCCGAGGGTGACCTTACCAACGACCTCACTACATCACGCAAGGACGAGCTAGGCCTATTGCAGAACACGATGCAACACATGACGGTGTCCCTGCGTGGCCTGATCGGTGGGATCAGCAATGGTGTAACGCAAATCGCTACAGCGGCTGAAGAGCTGTCTGCGGTTAGCGAGCAGACCAGCAGCGGGGTTACTCAGCAGAAACTTGAAGTCGACCAGGTAGCTACCGCCATGAACCAGATGGCCTCCACGGTGCAGGAAGTGGCGCAGAACACCGAAGACGCCTCGCGCGCAGCCAAACAGGCGGGTGAGCGGGCTGCCTATGGCAGTGGTGTGGTGAAAGAAGCTACGCGGGAGATAAGCCAGCTGTCAGGCGAAGTGGGGCAACTGGGTGAAGCGATGCAGCGCCTGATCCAGGACAGCGACAAGATCGGTGGGGTGATCGATGTGATCAAGGCCGTTGCCGAACAGACCAACCTGCTGGCGCTTAACGCCGCAATCGAAGCGGCACGCGCCGGTGAACAAGGCCGCGGCTTCGCTGTGGTGGCAGACGAAGTGCGTTCGCTGGCCCAGCGTACGCAAAACTCCACCACCGAGATCGAGGCGCTGATTCAAGCTCTCCAGCAAGGCACAGGTGCTGCCTCGGACTTGATGGATGCCAGCCGTAAGCGCACCGAAGGCACAGTGGAACTAGCGCATCAGGCCGAACAGGCACTGGTGGAAATCACCCACTCAATCAGTACCATCGAGCAAATGAGCCAGCAGATCTCCGCCGCTGCCGAACAGCAGAGTGCCGTGACCGATGAAATAAACCGTAGCGTGATCAGCGTACGCGACGTGGCTGATCAGTCCGCCGCTGCCACCGAGCAAAGTGCTGCGTCTGCACAGGAGCTGGCTGGTTTGGGTAGCCAATTGCAAGGTTTGGTGGGGAAGTTTCGGGTGTAAGAGAGTAGGGACTGGAGCGTAATTTAGCTGGATCAAGCTCATGCAGGCAGCGCTATTAGGAAGTAGCGCTGCCTAGTGGGTTTATGAAGTCCTAGCCAGATACACTCACACGCCCTACTCCACCGTCACCGACTTGGCCAGGTTACGTGGCTGGTCCACATCCGTGCCCTTCAATACCGCCACGTAGTACGACAGCAACTGCAGCGGGACGGTGTAGAGAATCGGTGCCAAGGCGTCGATGATATGGGGCATGGCCACCACGGTGGTGCCTGTACCGCTGCTCAGTTGTGCTTCTACATCGGCAAACACTACCAGCTCTCCCCCGCGTGCACGGACTTCCTGCAGGTTGGATTTCAGCTTTTCCAGCAGCTCGTTGTTGGGCGCAACAGTTACCACGGGCATGTCGGCATCGACCAGCGCGAGTGGGCCATGCTTGAGTTCGCCAGCCGGATAGGCTTCAGCGTGGATATAGGAAATTTCCTTGAGCTTCAAAGCGCCTTCCATGGCCACTGGGAATTGGGCACCGCGACCAAGGAACAGGGTGTGATGCTTTTCGGCAAACAACTCGGCCACTTTTTCTACCGTTGCGTCCATGGCCAGCGCTTCGCCCAGGCGTATCGGTAGGCGGCGCAGCTCTTCCACCAGCTCGGCTTCCAGGCCAGGCGCCAGCGAACCCTGTGCTTGCCCAAGGGCAAGTGTCAGCAACATCAGGCCCACTAACTGAGTGGTAAAGGCCTTAGTGGACGCCACGCCAATTTCCGGCCCTGCATGGGTCAACAGGGTAAGGTCGGACTCACGCACCAGCGAGCTGATGCCCACGTTGCAAAGAGCAAGACTGCCGGCAAACCCTAATGCCTTGGCATAGCGCAGTGCTGCCAGGGTATCCGCCGTTTCACCCGACTGGGAGATGGTCACGAACAAGGTGTCCTGAGGCACCACCACTTTGCGGTAGCGGAACTCACTGGCCACTTCTACCTGACAGGGGATGCCGGCCAGGCCTTCGAGCCAATAGCGGGCTACCATGCCAGCGTGGTAGCTGGTACCACAGGCCACGATTTGCACATTGCGTACGCGCTTGAACAACGCCAATGCACCCGGCCCAAAGGCGTCAATCAGCACCTGGCCCTGGCCAAGCCGCCCTTCTAAGGTGCGTTGTACCACCGTAGGCTGCTCGTGGATTTCTTTAAGCATGAAGTGGCGATACTCGCCTTTGTCTGCCGCCTCGGCACCTTCACGGTGCTGTACCACTTCACGTTGAACAGGTTGCCCGTCCCGGGTCCAGACCTGAAGGCTGTCTCGAAGAATCTCGGCAATGTCACCCTCCTCCAGGTACATGAAGCGATCGGTTACCTGGCGTAGCGCCAATTGGTCCGAGGCCAGGTAATTTTCGCCCAGGCCCAGGCCAATCACCAGCGGGCTTCCGCTACGGGCGGCTACTAGCCGATCAGGCTCTTCCAGGTTGATGGCGGCCAGGCCATAGGCGCCATGCAGCTGTTTGACGGTTGCGCGCAACGCCTCGATCAGCGCACCGGTACGCTGCAGCTCAAGGTGAAGCAGGTGAGCGATCACTTCGGTGTCAGTCTCGGATTCGAACACGTACCCCTGTGCGATCAAGGCTGCACGCAGGGGCTCGTGGTTTTCGATGATGCCGTTATGGACGACCGCCACATTATGAGAAAAGTGGGGGTGGGCATTGCGCTCATTCGGCGCACCGTGGGTGGCCCAGCGGGTATGAGCGATACCCAGGCGCCCTATGAGGGGCTGCTGTGCAAGGGACGCTTCCAGTTCGCTTACCT
>Ga0268349_1000024_pt1 | contig 32181 bp, 22 predicted proteins | sample G5R2_MAIN_18SEP2_FD_190164 | JGI IMG/M metagenome (GOLD analysis project Ga0268349, IMG submission 190164) | Phyllosphere microbial comminities from switchgrass, GLBRC, Michigan, United States - G5R2_MAIN_18SEP2017_LD1 | ecosystem: Host-associated > Plants > Phyllosphere > Phylloplane/Leaf...
GGCCTTACTCCGGCCACCAGCGGCACCGTGCAACTCGATGACAAGCGCTTGAAGCTGGCTACGCCACGGGATGCGATTCAGGCAGGGATTCTGTTGTGCCCTGAGGACCGCAAAAAGGAAGGCATCGTGCCGCTGGCCAGTGTTGGCGAGAACATCAACATTGGCGCGCGCCCTCGCCATGCTCGCCTGGGCTGCCTGCTGCGGGGCCGCTGGGAGCGGGACAACGCCGTCAAACAGATTCGCGCCCTGAACGTAAAAACTCCTTCGGCCGCCCAGTTCATGCTGTACCTCTCAGGGGGCAACCAACAGAAAGCCATTCTGGGGCGCTGGCTGTCCTTGCCCATGAAAGTGCTGCTGCTGGACGAACCCACGCGCGGCATTGATATCGGTGCGAAGTCAGAGATCTACCAGATCATCCATAACCTGGCGGCCGACGGTGTGGCCGTGATAGTGGTGTCCAGTGACCTGATGGAAGTGATCGGCATCTCCGACCGGGTGATTGCCATGTGCGAAGGGGTGATCACTGGCGAACTGCCCCGTGCCCGGGCGAACGAACCCAGCCTGCTGCAACTGGCCCTGCCCGGCGCTCATCGGGCCACAGAACAACAAGAGGTGAACCATGGCTAGCGTACCCCAAACCCCTTTGATCTCCGCACACCGTTTGAACATGCGTCGCTTCCTGGACGACTGGGTCATGCTGCTGGCGGCCATCGCGATCTTTGCGTGCTCCGCGATCTTTATCGACAACTTCCTGTCCCCCTTGAACATGCGCGGCCTGGGGCTGGCCATTTCCACTACCGGTATTGCCGCCTGCACCATGCTGTTCTGCCTGGCCTCAGGCCATTTCGACCTGTCGGTAGGCTCTGTGATCGCCTGTGCAGGGGTGATCGCGGCCATCGTGATGCGCGACACCGACAGCGTGGCACTGGGGGTAGGCGCCGCGTTGGGCATGGGGCTGATCGTGGGCCTGATCAACGGCATCGTGATTGCCAAGCTGCGGATCAATGCGCTGATCACAACACTGGCCACGATGCAGATCGTACGGGGGCTGGCCTACATCTTTTCCAACGGCAAGGCCGTAGGTGTGATGCAGGAAGACTTCTCGGTGTTTGGCAACGGCCAGTTGTATGGCGTACCCGTGCCGATCGTGATCACCTTGGTGTGCTTCCTGTTTTTCGGTTGGCTGCTGAACTACACCACCTATGGCCGTAATACCATGGCCATCGGGGGTAACCAAGAGGCGGCTCGCCTGGCGGGCGTCGCCGTAGACCGTAACAAGATCATCATCTTTGCGGTTCATGGGGTAGTGGGTGCGCTGGCCGGGGTAGTACTGGCGTCGCGCATGACCTCAGGCCAGCCCATGATCGGCCAGGGTTTCGAGCTGACCGTGATTTCAGCCTGCGTGCTCGGCGGCGTGTCCTTGGCCGGGGGCATCGGCATGATGCGCCACGTGATCGCTGGGGTGCTGATTCTGGCGATCATCGAGAACGCCATGAACCTGAAGAACATCGATACGTTCTATCAGTACGTGATCCGCGGGACCATTTTGTTGCTGGCAGTCATTATCGACCGCTTGAAGCAGCGCTAGGACCGTCCAGGGCTGGGCTGCAGTAGCACAGGTCAGCTTCCCCTCAGCGGGCCTCCAAGGCCCGCCTGATCACATCCCCCAATTGCACTTGCGAAAACGGCTTGGCCAGCCGCAACACGTCTGGCATTCGGCCGAGGGCCACGTCCGCATAACCAGAGATCAGCACCACCGGAAGCTGGGTGTAGCGGGCCTTGAGCTGTTCGGCCAGCTGTGCGCCTGTCATATGGGGCATGGCATGGTCAGTAATCACCAAGTCAAAGGATTGCGTTTCAAGCAGCGCCATGGCCTCCCTGGCCGAGTGCGCAGGCTGCACCCAATGGCCCAGCTCTCTCAGCAGCTCCACGGTATTGGTCAACACCAGTTCGTCATCATCCACTGCCAGCACGTGCAGCGCCAACGGCGCACTAGGCTCAGGCGCTAAGCTGAGTTCGACCGCAGCCTCAGCCGTGCTAGGTGCGGCTGTTTCCGGTAGCCAGATTTCAGCGGTAGTGCCTTTACCTGCCTTACTACGCATGCGCAGCGTGCCGCCGCACTGTTCGGCCAGCCCAAGGACCATGCTCAAACCCAGGCCTGTGCCTTTGCCCACGCCCTTTGTGGTGAAGAAAGGTTCTGTGGCCCGCTTGAGCGTTTGTTCGTCCATGCCCTCGCCGCTGTCTGTCACACACAGGCACCAATAGGCACCAGCCTTCAGGGCGCCCTGGCTGTCACTCAAGTAAGTGGGGTGGGCACTGATGACAATTCGCCCCTGGCCGCCCATGGCATCGCGAGCATTCACCGCCAGGTTAAGCAAGGCGGCCTCCAGCTGGTTGGCGTCGGTATGCACCCAGGCAGGCGAACAGTCAACCGTCAGGTCCAGTTCGATGGTGGCGCCCAAGGAGCGCTGCAACAGCTCACTCATGCCTGCAACCAGTTCACCCAACTCGACGGGTTCGGCACACAGCTCCTGACGCCGAGCGAATGCCAGCATCCGGGCGATCAGGTTGGCCCCTCGCTCGGCACCGGCCTTGGCGTTGTCCAGTAGCCGCAACAGGGGCGGGTTGTCTGGCATGCGCCGGCGCAGCAGTTCAAGGCTGCCTAGCACCGCCATGAGCAGGTTGTTGAAATCGTGCGCAATGCCCCCGGTCAGGTTACCCAACGCTTCCATTTTCTGGGCTTGCTGGAGGGCCTGTTCCGTGCGGCGAGTATGCTCCTGACTGATACGAAGCGCCTCGGTACGCTCCGCTACCCGGGCCTCCAGATCTCGACGGAAGCGCTCCTCGGCCTCACGGCGGTTTATTTCGGCGCGGGCTCGTTCAATGTGCGCCCAGGAACGCTCGGCCACTTCGCTGAGCAAGGATAGCGCCTGGGACGTCCACATCCGCGGCACGCGATCATTGATCGCCATCAACGCGGTCAGCCTGCGGTCTTTCACCAGTGGCATGCACAGGGTAGAGACCAGTCCCAGCTGGCGGTAAATGGCGCCTTCAGCAGCGTTCAACTGCGTGGTAGCGTCTTCCAGAATAAGGGGCAGCCCCGCACGCAGGTTATTAACGGCCAATGCGCCAAAACTGGACAAGCGATAGTGGCCAACGATGCTTTGTGCACCGGACGCAGCCCATTCACCTCGGATGGTAAAACCGTCCTCGTCTGCATCCAGGTCGGCATAGGCACACACCGAGATCCCCAGGTGCTCGCCCAACAGGCGGGTGGTAATCGCCATGATCGCGTCGGCGTCAGTGGTGCGGGCCGTTTCTCTGCCCAGCGCATCCAGAAACTGCAGCCGGCTTTCATTGCTGCGCAAGGTGTCTTCAGCCTGCTTACGGGTGCTGATGTCAGTGGCCGCACCGAACCACTCCAGTACGTCGCCACGCTCGTCACGTAGGGGAACGGCGCGTGAGTGTACCCACCCTTGGCTGCCATCCAGCCGGCGAACCTGATGCTCCATATCGAAGCTGCAGGCGTGGGCAATGCAATAGTCGATAGCGGCCCGTACCCGTGGCAGGTCTTGGGGGGCCACATAGGTTTCCAGCCAAGCCGTGGTGGGTTCGGTGTTGTCCTGCAGCAGGCCTTGGCCATCCAGTTGCCACATTTCGCGCCAGTCTGGCGATACGCGGTAGGTAAGGTCCGCCGTGGCATTAACCAAGGCACGTAGCCGTTGCTCGCTGTGCTGGATCTGGCGGCGGGCAAGTACCCGCTGAGTCGTTTCCACCACAATGGCAATCACGCCGGCAGGCTGGCCGCTTTCGTCACAGACGGGGGAATAGTCCAGGTCCATCCACACCTGTTCGGGCTGCCCGCTGCGGTGCAGGGTCAGTTCCTGGTCTTTATAAGCCAGGGTGCCGCCGGCCAACCCTACACGCATCACGTTGTCATTGAAGTCGGCCACTTCCGGCCAACCCTTGCGCACCTCAGAGCCCAGCAGGCGCGGGTGCCGCCCCCCTGCGAACACGGAGTAAGCGTCGTTGTAAATCATGATGCCTTTCTCGCCCCACAGCAGCACGATGGGCACCGGTGACGCTAGCAGCATGGCCGTGACGGTCTTGAGGCTCTGCGGCCAGTCGCAGGGGCGCCCCAGGCCGCTGGCGGTCCAGTCATAGCGACGTATCAACTCGCCCAATTCGCCGCCACCACGCAGAAAAGGGGGGCTTGAGGAGCCAGGCTGTACGCTGGGTGGTGGGGTCATCGAAGCAAACATCCCTTGAAGGCAGGAAAAAACACGCGGTGAACCACCCAGGCATGACCGCCCTGATGTCCATTTAATACATTCGTACTGCTCTTATTAGACATAGGAGCAACAGCCCTAAACGCCGTTCCGTCGGAAGTCGCCTATGCTGTGCCAACTATAGAGCCTAATGCAGGTCAAAGGGTTTCGCTGTAGCGACTCCGGCATGACCGAACGGTAGGCGTCCAGATCTCAGACAGGAGCAGTGCATGACCCAGGTTTTCGATATTCGCGACTACGGCGCCAAAGGCGACGGCAGCACCAACGACACCATGGCTATCCAGAAAGCCATTGACGCTGCGGCTGCTGCGGGCGGCGGAAAAGTGTATGTACCCGCCGGCACCTGGCTTGTGTCTGACAGCGATGCTTCTGGTAACGCACTGGCTTTGAAGAGCAACGTTAGCCTGACAGGCGACGGCGCAGGCCAGACGGTGCTGAAGTTGGCAGAGGGTGCCAGCGCCGATACGGCTTCGTTGCTGGGCGTGAATGCTGGCAGCACCGTACGCGACGCCAGCGTCAGCAACCTCACGCTGGACGGCAGCCAGGCGGGGGGCAGCGGGACGATCAGTGGCTGGTCACAGGCCGGCGCTGGCAATGTCAGCAACTTGGTGGTGGACACTGTGACTGCCAAGGGCTTCAGTGGCAGTGGGTTCGACCTGACGGACCCGGCCGTGAACTTGACCGTACGCAACAGCACGGCGACCGGTAACGCACAGGACGGCTTTACCTTGGGTGGTAATCTGCCTGCCCTCACATTCCAGGACAACCGCGCCGTGGACAACGGCCGTAACGGGATTGACGCCACTGTCGGCAGCGAAGCCCTGTCACTGGCCGACAACGATGCTTCGGGCAACGGTGCCGATGGTATCTACCTTCACAATGAGAACGGCGCCGACACCGGCTTTGCAAGCATCATCGGCGGTGATGTACACAACAACGCAGGCGACGGCGTGCGCGTGCGCGGCGTAGAGTTCGGGGGCGTTTACCGCCTGGACATTCACGAAAACGGTGGCTCCGGCGTGAACCTTCAGGGCACCACCCATGTGGAGGTATCCGACAACGTAATACACAGCAATGCCCAAACGTCAGACGTGGCTGAAGTGGCCATTCGCGCGCAGGGTGCCAATAATGGCAGCCAGAACTTCGTGTATGACAACCTGATCACGGGCAGCGCAGGCTCTACCTGGGGCGTGGCGGAAATCCCTGCCGACGGCTCCGCCGTGGACGGCAGTGTGGTGTTTGGCAACGTGATCAATGGCACTCAGAACGGCGATATCAATGCGCTGGGCAGTAACAGCCAGGTGTACAGCAACAGTGACGTGCTGATCCTGCGCGGCAGCGCTTCGGCAGACAACCTGGTAGGCAGCCGCTCGGATGAACTGATCACCGGTGGCGCTGGCAATGACCGTATCGACGGCGGCGCTGGCAATGACATGATCGTCGGTGGTGCTGGCGTGGACCGTATGACCGGCGGCTTGGGCAGTGACGTGTTCCGCTTTACTGCTGTGAGTGACAGCTACCGTACGGCCACTACCTCCTATAGCGACCGCGTGACCGACTTCGACGATGCCAATGACCGCCTGGACCTGACCGCCCTGGGCCTCACGGGGCTGGGCAATGGCCATAACGGCACTGTCAAGGCTACGTACAACGCCAGCACTGACACCACCTACCTGACCAGCTTCGATGCGACCGCCGATGGCAACCGCTTCCAGTTGGCCCTTAGTGGCAACCACGTGAATACCTTGGGAGCGAACAATTTCTTCTCGCTTACCACGGGCACGTCCCATAACGACACACTGGTCGGCACCAGCGCAGACGACACCTTGGTAGGCGGAGCAGGGCGTGACACGCTCAATGGCGATGGCGGTGCCGATCGCCTGTACGGTGGTACGGGCGGCGATACCCTGATCGGCGGCACAGGCGCAGATACCTTCGTGTACACCAGTGAGGCCGACAGCTACCGCAACGACGCCAGCGGCAGTTATGCCCAGCGCGACCTGATCGTGGATTTCAACAGCAATGCCCACGACCGCATCGACCTCACCGCACTGGGCTTCACGGGCCTTGGCAACGGCCATGACGGCACCTTGAAAGTGGTCTTGAACCTGGCAGGTGACTACACCGCGCTCAAGTCGCTGGACCCAGATGCCAACGGCAACCGGTTCGAGATCCTGCTTAAAGGCAACCACCTGTACGATCTGACTGCCACCAATGTGCTGTTTGCCAACCCGGACCCTGACCGCACGGATTCTTCCCAGCCACTGACCCACGTTGATGTCACGGGCACCGCGGATGCAGATACGCTGTATGGCGATTGGGGCAATGACACACTGTTGGGCTTGGGTGGCAATGACACCCTGGCAGGCAGCGTGGGTGATGACCTGCTGGTTGGGGGTGAGGGCAGTGACCGGCTCACGGGTGGTGCTGGCTCGGATACCTTCCGCTACGATGCGGTCAGTGACAGCTATGCCGGGGCTGCCGACCTGATCACGGACTTCACCACGGGCCGCGACCTGATCGACGTTTCAGCGCTGGGCTTCACAGGGTTGGGAAATGGCGCCAACGACACGCTTAAGGTGACCTACAACAGTGACGCCGACCGAACCTACATCCGTAGCAACCAGGCAGACAGCGAGGGCCACAAGTTCCAGGTCACGCTGCAAGGCGACTACAGCCACACCTTGAGCAACGACGCATTCGTGTTCGCCCCTGAGCCTTCGGCACAGGTGGAGCTGGTAGGCGCTTCGCACCCTGAGCATACCGCTTAAGCAGTACCTAGCGGCGTAAAAAGCCGGCCCAGGGAGGCGTTACTGCTTCCCTGGGCCGGTTTTTTTTTGTGGGCCGTGCCGTTAGCGAGCGGTTTGCTCAATCAGCCCGCGTACACGGCGGGCCAGGCTGTCCACTGAAAACGGCTTGGTCAGCACGTGCATGCCATCGTGTGCAGGGCCGTTTTCAAACACGCTGGACTCTGCATAGCCGGTGATGAACAGCACTTTCAAGTCGGGGCGGTTTACCCGCGCTGCGTCGGCCATCTGGCGCCCGTTCATACCCCCTGGCAGGCCTACATCGGTGATCAGCAGGTCGATCTTTGCAGCAGAGTTGAGAATCTGCAGGCCAGAGCGCCCATCTGCCGCCTCAATGGCGTGGTAGCCCAACTCCTCCAGCACTTCACTTACCATGATTCGCACTGTGGGCTCATCGTCGACAATCAAGACGCTTTCACCCACTTGCGCCCGTGGCAGCGCCGACTGGGGAGCGACGTCGGCCTCCTGTACTTCACCTAAATGACGTGGCAGATAAAGGGTCACTACGCAGCCGCTGCCCGGCTCTGTGTGAATACGTGCCTGGCCACCGGACTGGCGGATGAAACCGTAGATCATCGACAGGCCCAGGCCTGTGCCCATGCCGATGGGCTTGGTGGTAAAAAACGGTTCGAAGGCTTTGGCCGCTACGTCTGGCGCCATGCCGGTGCCGGTATCGGAGACTGCCAATGCCACGTATTCACCCGCCGCCAGGTCAAACGTCTGCGCGCCGCGTTCGTCGATACCACGGTTGCGGCTGCTGATGGTCAATGTGCCACCGTCCGGCATGGCGTCTCGAGCGTTGATGCACAGGTTCAGCAGCGCATTTTCCAGTTGATGAGGGTCAATCAACACACTCCACAGATCAGGGTTCAAATCGCTAATAATGGACACAGAGGGCCCCATGGTGCGGGATATGAGTTCTTCCATGCCTCGGATCAAGCGGTTGACGTGGGTGGCCTTAGGCGCCAGGGTCTGCCGGCGGGAAAAGGCGAGCAGGCGATGGGTGAGGGCGGCAGCCCTTCGAGAGGCGCCCTGGGCGGCGTTGATATAGCGATCCAGGTCCTGAGTGCGCCCCTGCTGGATACGCCCTTGCAGCAATTCGAGGCTGCCGGAAATGCCTGTGAGCAGGTTATTGAAGTCGTGGGCAATACCGCCGGTAAGCTGGCCCACGGCTTCCATTTTCTGGGACTGACGTAGCTGCTCTTCAGAGCGGAGCAGCTCATGGGTGCGTTCGGCTACCAACTGTTCAAGGCGGGTGTTGAGTAGTTGAAGCTGGTGCTCAGCACGGTGGCGCTCGATGGCTGTACGTGTGCGCTCGCCCAGTTCGCGGGTGAACTCGATGTCCTCCTGGCCCCAGCCCCTGGGGTGGCGGCAGGCCGTAAACATCATTGCCACCAACCGTTCGCCCTCCATCAGTGGCACGTTCAGGAACGACCGAACACCCAGTTGGTGAAACCGCTTCTGCCCCGCGATACGGGTATCGGTCTCTACGTCACTGACGGCGATGACCTCGCCCTTGAGCAGGTCGGCCATATACGTGCCGAGTATGCTGACATTGTGAGCACCCACCAGAGAACTGCGACCATCGCTGGACCAGTCACGCTGCACATCCACTGTGCCAGGTTCTACTCCTACCAATGAATACCCTGCGCGGTCCGATTCCAGCACATTGCCGAGAATTTCCGCCGCTGTGCCTGCAATGTCGTCCGGGCTGTCCATGGTGCGTAGTCGGTCGCTGAGGTGGAGCAGCCCTTCCCGACGCTGTGCGGCACGCCGCAGCTCGCTGACGTCCTGGAAGATCACCATGAAACGATCGCCTGGAAGGGGGTGCAAGCGGCCTTCATACCACCGCCGCACATCGTTGAGCGGGCGGATGAAGGGGCAGGACTGCCCCGTTTCAGTCACACGCGCCGCATCGGCGATCCAACCGGGCGCCAGGTTGGGAAACAATTCACGAAGTGTACGTGACCGTACCGTCTCGGCAGGGCGGTCAAGCAATTGGCAGCATGCCGGATTTACGTCCAGGAAATGCCAATCCACGGCTTGACCGCCAGCGTCCCGGACCACTTCAGCCAATGCGAAGGCCTCATCGAAGTGTTCGAACAACCCGCGCCAATGGCGCTCGCTTTGCTCAAGCGCCTGCTCGGCGAGCCGTCGTTTGGAAATATCACTGAACAGCACCGACACGCGGTGGAGTTCGGGTGCACCGATGCGCGCGGCTTGAACCATGAAGTGCCGCCCCAAAGCGCGGGCTTCGTTTTCAAACTGAACTGGCTCCCCCGTCAAGGCCACCTTGCCATAGGCCTCGAAAAAGTGTGCATCGTGGTCAGGCACCAGGTCACGCATCCATTGGCCTTCAGGGTTGTGAAGGCCAGTGTGCTTTTCAAATGAACGGTTCACGCTGAGGAAACGGTAGTTATCGGCAACGCCCTGGCTATCGAAATGCACTTCGATGATGCAAAAACCGATTTCACTGGCATCGAATACGTCGCGCTTAAGGCTGTCTAGCTCCGCGCGTAGCGTCGCATTTTCTGCAAGAAGCTGGTCTCGGGTGCCCTGCGCCGCGCGAACGTCCATGTATGCTCAATGACTGCTATGTAAAGGGATCTGCTCCCTGGAGTCGGTAGGGCCACTGTCCAGGCCGACCATTTCGTCGTAGACGGCAGGCTGCACCAAGTACAGAGGCACAGTGTCTGGCACATCTACCAACAACTTGCGTGCTTGATCCACAGACGCAACATGCAGGGTTTCACCTTGGGCATTGAGTACACGCTCCGAGGTGCCTGCCACGGTGGCATGAAGCGTATACGAACCGCCTTCCACAGATACCAGCCTGAGTTCTTCCACCTGGCCTGCTTTCACGTTGCTGGCGACTTCATCAACCTTCATGCTGTTCTCTCCAATATCCAATAGGTAGGTACTGTCTATTCGAGAGGGGCACCGCTTACGAGTTCAGTGGCCATCACAGGGGAATCGGCCGCTATTGTGCAGGCAGGGAGACGGAACCGCCAGTACCGGCTGCCGCCACAGGTAGCCTAAGTTGAAAAGCCCCCGCGTCCAGGGGGCTGTAGAGGACGAGTTAGCAGTACCGGTCGATCATGTGAACGCCAGGGGCCATTGCGCGGGTTTGCCAGGCTTGATTAAGCGTTTGGAGCACTTGGCTTACAAACTGGCGGTCGGCGGCAGCCTTTTTGCCAACGTAGCCCAGCCCGCGCCGGTAGGTCCGAAGCCTGGCGCACATGGCCGGCCTTTGTTGCTCGAACTGTGCTTCCTCACCTGCAGGCCCCAGGGCTTCCACATGCACGTTGCCGGCCTTACACACCCACAGAATATGGCTGTCGTTACGGTCCTTGCGTGCGGCCAGTAGTTGGGCCAGTTGGTCAACAGTCGGCTGGTTGTTCAAATTCATCATGAAATTCCTTCTCGACAAGAGGTTTGGAAGTACGTCAGTAAACATATGTAGCGAATCTTCTTTTCCACTACAAAGTGACTTTTGGCATGCAAAACTGTTGCCGCAGTAAGACACAGGCAACTACATGCTTTATGGGGTGTGTATGGCTTGCCAGGCCTCGCCAATGCTATTGGCTTAGCACCGGCAAACGGCTTTATGAGCCATTGCCTAACCACATGCCGGGAACGTGACCGGCAAACAATCGCGACTGCACAGGTTTTTGGCCTATGAGATGGCTGCATCATGCTCAAGGGTGTCGAGCCCGTCAACCATTATGTAGTGCTAAATTACAGGCACTACATATTGTCCGACAATCTCTGTTCCGTACCCTGAAGGCTGCCACCTAGATAGGCAGGTGCCGTTATTTACGGGATGATAGCCACCCTTAGGGAGGCCACGATGGCACACAAGCTTAAACGCTATGAACACCTCGCCGAACAGATCGCCGACATGATTCGTGCAGGGGTGCTGGCCGTCAATGAACGGGTGCCTTCCGTACGGCAGGCCAGCGAACGCTATGGAGTAAGCCCGGCAACAGTTTTTCGCGCCTACTACCTGCTTGAAGACCGTGGCCTGATCCAGGCACGGGAGCGCTCTGGTTATTATGTGCGCCCGCAGGGGCGGCCGCGCCTGGCAGAAACGCCCCAGCCTCGCCTGCCTTCGGCGGCTACCGATGTCGGCGTCAGCGAACTGGTATTTTCAGTACTGGGCTCCTTGCGTGACCCTGCAACGGTGCCGTTCGGTTCTGCCTTCCCAGGCCCTGGCCTGTTTCCCCTCGGGCGGCTGGCACGGTCCATGGGCCGCGCAGTCCAGCGGTTGTCGCCCCATGGGATCATTGCAGACATGACCGCCGGCAACCCGGACCTGGCCAGGCACATTCTCCAGCGCTATCGGCTCAGTGGAGCAACGCCCGCGGCCTCCGAGCTGGTGATTACCAATGGCGCCATGGAGGCGCTGAACCTGTGCCTGCAAGCTGTCACCCAGCCAGGTGATCTGGTCGCGATCGAATCCCCGGCCTTTTATGCCTCGTTGCAAGTGCTGGAGCGCCTCAAGCTGCGTGCTGTGGAAATTCCCGTACTGCCTGGCGCCGGCATGGACCTGGACGCGCTTGCACATTCACTGGACCACCTGCCCATAAAGGCCTGTTGGCTGATGAGCAATTTCCAGAACCCCATGGGCGCTACGCTCGCAGAGGCTGACAAGGCGCGGTTGTGCGCCCTGCTGGCCCGCCAGCAGGTGCCTCTGATTGAAGACGATGTGTATGCCGAGCTGTATTTCGGCTCCACACCACCACGGCCAGTGAAGAGTTTCGACCGCGAGGGGTGGGTGATGCATTGCAGTTCTTTCTCAAAAAGCCTCGCGCCGGGTTACCGGGTAGGGTGGGCAGCAGCAGGGCGTTTTGCCGACAGTGTTGCCCGGCTAAAGCTGATGACCACGTTGTCCCCGTCAGTACCTGCCCAGGCGGCGATTGCGGACTACCTTCAGCATGGTGGATACGATCGCCACCTGCGCAAGCTACGGCATGCGCTGGAAGACCAGCAGCGCGCCATGCTGGATGCTGCTGCGCGGTATTTCCCCGCGCAAACCCGCGTCACCCAGCCAAACGGCGGGTATTTCCTGTGGTTCGAATTCCCTCGCCAGGTAAACGCCCTTACGCTGTTCCACGAGGCATTCGCCCAAGGCATCAGCCTGGCGCCTGGGCCCATGTTCTCAGCCACCCAGGGCTTTGGCCATTGCATTCGCCTGAACTACGGCAACCCTTGGGACAGCCGCTGCGAGGCGGCGATGGAAGCCCTAGGCAAACTGCTCGCCCAACAGCTGGGGGCGGCGCCGTGAGGGCGTACCTATTTCTTTCGTTGCGCATGTCACAAAAGCTTACGATTGGCCTGGCGAGTTCATGGCGGCTGTGCCAGCTTACCCCAACGGGGAGGCCGTGCAATGCGCCCCACACCACGCTCGCTCTCATTACAGTAGGGTTAACTTGATGTCTGACCTTGAGCTTGAATCCAACGCTACCCCCGCACGCCAACCCAGTGAAGCTTATAACCTGCTGGATACGTTCCGCCATGCTTACGACCGAGGGGTCGGTACTACTGACGGGCACCCTTCCTATACGGTGGACCAGGCGGGCGCCCAGATCGACCGGTACGGCTATCAGTTCCGTGACAAAGACGGCGATGGCGCTGTGGTGCTGAGCTATAGCTTCACCGAGGTGCGCCCAGCCGATTTCGATAGCAGCCGCGGTGACTTTATCGCCTTTAATGACCAGCAACGTGCCCAGGCCAAACTGGCGCTGCAGGCCTGGGCCGATGTCGCTAATGTGAAGTTCACCCAGGCCCTGACTGGCGGCGACGGGCACCTTTCCCTGGCCAGCTATTCCGCGTCTGCCAGTGAAGGGGCCTACGCCTTTTACCCCAATGGCACGAGCCGGGAAGGCCAGTCCTGGTACTGGGTGAGCGACAGCTATCAGGACAATGCCACTGCCGCGACCAACAACTATGGCGGGCAGACGCTGCTGCACGAAATCGGCCATACCTTGGGGCTGGGCCACCCAGGTGATTACAACGCCTGGGATGGTGTACTCAGCTACGGAGATGACGCACCCTACGCCCAGGACTCACGTGGCTATTCGGTGATGAGCTACTGGGACGAGTTCAACACCCATCAGGACTTCCACAACGCCTACGCCTCCGCGCCACTGATGGATGACATTGCCGCTATCCAGCAGTTGTACGGCGCCAACCTGCAAACCCGGTCCGGTGGCACCGTTTATGGGTTCAACGCCAACAGCAACCGTGCCGAAACCACGGCCACTACAGACCATGACACGCTGATTTTCTCAGTATGGGATACCGGCGGTATCGACACCCTGGATTTCTCTGGCTATAGCATGGACCAGCGTATCAACCTGCAAGCCACCAGTTTCTCGGACGTGGGCGGGTTGGTGGGCAACGTGTCCATCGCTCAGGGTGTGATAATCGAGAAGGCCTTTGGTGGGGCGGGGAATGACTACCTGATCGGAAACGAGGCCGCCAATGAACTCAAAGGCAATGAGGGCAATGACCTGATCGCCGGAGCCGGTGGCGCCGATAAGCTGTGGGGCGGGGCGGGCGCCGATACGTTCGTCTATACGGCGAGGGAGGATTCGGTCAAAGGCGCTTCAGACAGGCTGATGGATTTCACGACTGGAGAGGACCGCATTGACCTGTCTGCCTTGGCAGGAGATGGTGGGCAGGCCATTCACTTCGCCGCGACGCTAGACGGTACAGCTGGCGCCGCGGTGCTCAAAGACACCGGCTACGGCACACGCTTGGCGGTGGACTTCGATGGCGACCACGGTGCCGACTTCGTCATTCGGATATTGGGCGAGGCTCATGTCACCGATGTGGTGGTGTAATAAGCTCAGGGCCTGTGCGTTGGGCGTGGCCTGCTGGGCAATCAGCGCCACGGCCCCGTGCACAGCTAGCAGCTTGGCACCTGTACCCGTGCCAGCGCTGGCAGGCACGTGGCAACTGTTCGAAGCGCACACCCCGCAGCAGCCCTGTACCCTGACGCTGGTAAGCGACGGCAAGGTTAGGGGTACAGGCTGCGAAGCCGTATGGCTAGGTGAGGCCGTAACGACTTGGGCCAGCAAGCCCGACGGTGTTGCGTTTGCCAGCCGGGCTAAACGAACCCTGTTGTTGCTTACCCCGGTGGGTAAGGGCCGCTATGGCGGGAACACCCGGCAGGGTGTCCCGCTATGGCTTGAAAAGACGCCCTAGAAGTGCGCTAGCCGTTGCCTTAACTTAGTTCGCGGGCAAAACGGTCCACCGCATTCACAACCTGCCGTGCCCCCTCCTGAATGTCCACAATCACAGCGCCCGCCTGGTTGGCCAGTGCCAGGCCTTGCTGGGCCTGTTCACTGCTCAGGCTAATGTCGCGCACGGCATCGTCCACCAGTTTTTGGTTCTGCTGCACAACGGTGACAATTTCCTCGGTCGCAGTGCTGGTCCGGCCTGCCAGCTGCCGCACTTCATCAGCAACCACTGCAAAGCCCCGCCCCTGATCGCCAGCACGTGCCGCTTCAATGGCAGCATTGAGCGCCAACAGGTTGGTCTGTGCAGCGATGCTACCAATGGTTTGCACGATCGTGGTAATGGCGACCGATTGCTTACCGATGGCCTCGATGACGTTGGCGGCCGATTGCATGTCATTGGAAATGCGCTCCATAGTACCCACGGTCTCGCTCACCACAGACGCACCACGCTGAGCGGTCGCATCGGTTTGCTGGGAAATGTCATAGGCCACGGTGGCGGCTTCGCGCACTTCTGCCTCACGGCGCACTTGATCGGTCACTACGCTGGCGAATTTCACGATCTTGCAAAGTTTGTCCTGGGTGTCGTACACCGGGTTGTAGGTCGCTTCCAGCCAGACCTCATTGCCCCGGCTGTCCACGCGTCGGAAGCGGCCGGCCATGAACTGCCCTTTGTTCAGCTGTGCCCAGAACGCTTGGTAATCGGGCGAACTGGTTTCTTCGCTCATGCAGAACATACGGTGGTGCTTGCCCCGCAATTGCTCCAGGGTATAGCCCATGGTCTGTAGGAACCGGTCGTTGGCATTGACCACGGTGCCATCTACGTTGAATTCGATTACGGCAGTGGAGCGTAGCAGGGCGTCTATGAAGGCGGCATTTTGTTTGGCGACTTCCAGTTCCTTGCTGACGTCGTAGGCGAAACCCTGAATGTGGGACAAGCTGCCGTCCAGGTTGCAAATAGGTTGCCACTGAACCCGTAACCAGGCCAGCGAGCCATCGGCACGTAGATAGCGATAGTCGTCTGACACCGGCTCTCGTTTTTCCATGGCTGTCTGGAATCGACGGTAGCAGGGCAGTTGCTTCACGTAATGGGGGATGATGTCCATCATCGGTCGGCCTTGCAGTTGCTCGGCACGGTAACCGAGGCCGCTTAGAAAGCGGTCATTGAACGCCGTAATGTTGAAGTTGGCATCCAAGGTCAGTGCAATCATGCTCGAACGCATGCTCTCCTGAAGCTGGCGTAGCTGATGCAACTCAGCAGCTTGTGCAGTCAGCTGCTGTTTGAGGTGTTTATTGAACATGGCTCGAACTCCTGTGCTTGCCATCGTATCGACACGCACAGGGGTTTCTTTAGGGCTGGATCCACCTCACGTCTGGGCGAAGGTGGCGTCTCGTGTATTCACATACAGGGCGTACACAGAGTGGGAGCTGGTCATGAACAGTCGGTTACCTGCTGTGCCGCCGAAGCACAGGTTCGGGCAGCGTTCAGGCAAGTGAATATGGCCGATGGCCTTGCCCTGAGGGTTGAACACCCGTACGCCATCCAGCAGCTCGGGCTTGGCCTCTTTCGCGCCGGTGCTGCCCCAGCCGCACCACAGGTTGCCATCCTCGTCACAACGCATGCCATCCAAGGCACCGTACTCCAAGGCCTCGATATGCTTGCGACGTTCGCCCAAAGTGCCGTCCGCGTTGACCGCATACGCCCATATCAGTCGGTTGGGCTTGGCGCGCCCCTCGACCACGTACAGGGTGCGCTCGTCTGGCGAGAAGCACAGGCCATTGGGGCCTGCGAAGTTGTCGATCACACGTGTGACCTTCAGAGTCTGCCCATCGATACGGTACACTGCGTCTGGCTGTTCTGGCGTGATCTTGTGCCCTTCATAGTTGTTGCCGGTCTGGAAGGGCGGGTCGGTGAACCAGATTGAACCATCCCGTTTGACGACGACGTCATTGGGTGAGTTGAAGCGCTTGCCCTCGAACTGGTCCGCCAGCACCGTAATGCTGCCGTCGTATTCGGTGCGGGTAACGCGTCGACCTTCGGTGGACGTGGTTGACCCTTCACAAACGATCAGCCGACCTTGCCGGTCTCGGGCCAGGCCGTTGGAGAAGTTGGAGTTGTAGCGGTACACGCCCAGCGCGTCGCTGATCTCGTCCCACCGCATGATGCGGTTGTTTGGCACATCGCTGAACAGCAGGTAACGACCGTCACCGGACCAAACCGGCCCTTCCGGCCAATGAAGGCCTGTGGCAAGTCGCTCCACACCGGCATTGAACACGCGGTAGTTCATGAAGCTGTCGTCGAGCACTTCGATCAACGGATCGGGGTAGCGTTGGCTGATCGCTTCAGCGGCGGTGCTGGCCCGTGACAAGCCGGCAGCGCCTACTGCAGTGGCGGCGGCCAGTGTGGCGGACTGCTTCAAAAAAGAACGGCGTGAACCTGCCAGCACCGTGCCCAACGGCACGTCGTTTTTACCCATTTTTGTTCTCCAGCTATTGTTTTTAGGGGCTGGCGGCACCTTAGCATGTCAGTCATAGGATGTCTCATAACATGGGGGAATGGGTAATCATCCTGGTGTAAGACCGGCATTTTCGCCGAAACAATTCAAGCCTGACGGAAAGAGGTCGACATAGACGTCATACAACATTCACAACAACCTGCCATGCTTGAGGCCCTCATGTCGTTACGTAACTGGAGCATCGCTCCCCGCGCTGCACTTGGGTTCAGCCTTATTGCGCTGATGGTGGCCCTGCTTGGCGTGTTTTCGCTGACTCGAATGTCGGGTATTCGCGAAAGGGCCGTGGCGATTGAAACCAACTGGGTTCCCAGCTTGCGTATTGTGGACACCATTCGGGAAAACATGCTGCGTGTGCGTACCATCTCGCTCAGAGTGGCACTTGATCCCGACCCCAAAAGTATCGACACCTACGTCAGCCAGTACGAAGCCCGCAACAAGGCTTTGATGCAGAACATTGCTGACTACGAACGCTATGTGGATACGCCAGAAGAGCGCGCGCTGTATGATCAGTTCAAGGCTGACTTCTCCGCCTACCAGCGCGGCATGGCAGACTCCTTTGCACTGGCACGCCGTGGTGATCGCGAGGCATTGAACCAGTTGTTACTGGTTACCATGAAGCCGGTGGTCGATGACACTGGTGCTCAATTGGCCGCGTTAGGTGACCTCTATGGCAAGGGTATAGAGCGGGAGGGGGAAGCCTCCGCGGTCGAGTACCGTCAGTCTCAATGGGTGGTGGCCTTTGTGATTGCAGCTGCTGCCTTGATCACGGTGGTGTTGGCCTGGTGGCTTACCCGCAGCATCGTTCGGCCACTGAGGCTGGCGGTACAGGCGGCGCAGCAGGTAGCTGAAGGCGACCTTACTGGCCGTATCGCTGTAGAGGGGCGCGACGAGGTCAGCCAGTTGCAAGGTTCTCTGGTTCAGATGCAACACCGGTTGCGCGACACGCTGGGAGAGATCTCGACGTCCTCGACGTACCTGGCGACCGCCGCGCAGGCCTTGAATAGCATCACCGAAGACGCAGAGCGAGGCCTGCAGCAACAGAACGACGAAATCGAACAAGCCGCCACAGCCGTCAACGAAATGAGCGCAGCCGTGGATGAGGTGGCGCGCAACGCGGTGTCCACGTCTGAAGCCTCCAAGGCATCTAACCAGGCGGCGCAGCTGGGCCAGGATCGGGTATCGCAAACCATTGCGGCTATCGAGGACCTGTCGGGCGATGTAGAGGCCACATCGGATGTGGTGCAGCGCCTGGCGGACCAGTCCCAAGACATTGGCAAGGTACTGGACGTGATTCGCGCCATTGCCGAACAAACCAACTTGCTGGCGCTTAACGCCGCTATTGAAGCGGCACGTGCGGGTGAATCGGGGCGCGGCTTTGCCGTGGTGGCCGATGAGGTCCGTGCGCTGGCGCATCGGACACAGAACTCCACACAGGAAATCGAACAGATGGTGGTTGGCATGCGCCAAGGCGCTAGCCAAGCGTTGGTCTCCATGAGCGCCAGCACCACCCGCGCCCACAGCACACAGGCGTTGGCTCGGAGTGCGGGCAGCGCGTTGGGAGAAATCGCCAGCGGGATCGGCCAGATGTATGAACGTAACCTGGTGATTGCCAGTGCTGCTGAGGAGCAGGCCCAGGTGGCAAGGGAAGTGGACCGTAACCTGGTGAACATCCGTGACCTGTCCGTTCGGTCCGCCCAAGGTGCCCATCAGACCAGCGCCTCCAGCCACGAACTGTCGCGGCTGGCTTCGAACCTGAACCAGATGGTGGGGCGGTTCAAGCTGTAAATAGGAGCGCTGCCAAACGCTTATCGCCTGGCGCACAACACGTGTAGGCAATGGCTTACATGACGGTACGGCAAATCGCTCTCGCCTGGAGGCTCTTGCCACCTTAATCTACACATATCCAAACGGTGCCACGGATAAGGCGCCGGGTATCACGGAAGATCGACCGCAGGCCTTGGAGGCCGCCGACAGGATGTCGGATGGTCTGGAATAAAAACCCGCTTCGGCGGGTTTTTTGTTGCCTGGTGATATGACCCGCACCCGCTCAGGCGTTGCCACCATCGCTCGTAACAGGTGCGGCGCTATCATCGCCAGGCGTCTTCTGCGTAGAAAGCAGTCGTGTAGCTTGGCTGCCCAGCAGCGAGCCTGCCTGAAAATACCCCATGACTGTATTAACGCTGCGGTGCTCGGTCATGGCCATGACCTCACCTAACGGCACGCCCTGCCGACTGGCCTCTGTGACAAACCCTGAACGCAGGCTGTGGGCCGCCCAATCACCTTCCAGGCCGGCCAACTGGGCACGACGGCGAACGATACGCGCCACCTGATCACCTGACAGGCCGGCCGTGCTGACCTTGCCACCCTTAAGCACGCGCCGGAACAGTGGCCCGGATACCGCAGGCGCTGCTGCAAGCCACGCCGCCAAGGCCGAGGCGGCAGGCCCCTGCAAGGGCTTTTCCCGCCGGGTGCCGCCTGTATTGGTTTTGGTGGCGCCCAAGGTATAGAGCCACGTATCGGCATCAAGACGGCGCACGTCGCCTATCTGCAGGCCTACCACTTCAGAACGCCGCCGACCGCCACCGCTCCACGCTAACAGTAGCAAGGCCCTGTCACGCAAGCCGCGTACGCCATCGGTGCAGGTGGCGAGCAGGGCTTGCAAGGGTTCAGCCACCATCGCTGTTTTCTTGCGAACGGCAAGGCCTTCACGCGCCTGTGCTTTACGGGCCTCCCTGAGCAAGGTTTTAAGTGCGGCTGCGTCGGTGGGGCTTTCCCAGCCATGAAGGCGGTGCCATTTGCCCATCACGGCCAGCCGGTGGCTGACCGTGTTGTAGGCCAGGGGCCCGGGTTTGGTTTTAACCCCCGCAGCGACCAAGGCAGCGTCGACATCCGGCGGTAGGAGATGAGTCCACGCCCCGTCGCCTACAGGGCGCGCTAGGTGATCCAGCACAAACTGCACTGCGACCGCAGCAGGCAGTGCATCGCTTTCAAGGCTGCGACCATACCTCAGCCTTAACCAGGCCGACCAATAGGCCAGTGCGCTGCGGTAGCTGCGTACGGTGTTAGCCGCTGTACCTGCCGCGATAAAGGCCTGGGCTGCAGCCGAGGCTTCTAGGGCCAATGCGTCTGCCGTCAGCACGGGAGTAGAAAGCAAAGATGGCTTAAGTGTATTATTCATTACGTTCAACGTATTTTAATTTAAATTATATGCAATTTAGGTCGGATAACATTCAATTATCAGACCTAATATAGCCTAGGGGATTAGTCATGGCGACAGGCGTACCAGAAGAGGAAGTATTCGCAGCGGCAGACGCGGTATTGAGCCGTGGCGAACGGCCCACGGTGGAACGGGTACGCCTAGAGCTGGGGCGGGGCAGCCCGGCACGTGTGGGAGCACTGCTGGACCAGTGGTGGGAACAGTTGGCCACGCGATTGCGCGGTGAAACACGCTTGCCCGAGCTGCCCACCGAAGTAGCCCAGGCGTGCTTGGCCTTGTGGCGCCAAGCCACGACATTGGCCCAGGCCGTGGTAGAGCATTCCGTGGCCGAGCAGCGCCAGGTACTGGCGCAAGCGCGCGAACAGGTCGCTCAGCAGGAAACACAGGCCCGCCTAGCTGTCGCCCAGGCGCGACAACAAACCGAAGAAGCGATTACGGCACGCCACGGCGTCGAGACACGGTTGGCCGACCTGGCCCAATTGCTGGACCAGCGTCTGGCTCAAATAGACGACTTGCACGCACAGCGGGAGACGTTGCAAGCCTCTCACGAGGGCCTGCAGGCGCAGGTTCACACCTTGCAAGGTCAGCTGCAGCAGGTGCAGGCTCAGGCCGAACAGGCGCGTGTGGCTCAGGAGACCTATGTTCGGGGCGTCGAGGACCGGGCGCATCGGGAGGTTGACCGGGCCCGCGAAGACACCAAGGCGTTGCAGACGGAGCGCAGAGAACTTCAGAAGCAGTTCGACACGCTCCAGCGGCGGCTTGAGCAGGCCCGTATCGCGTTGGGCGAGGCCTCGCAACAGGCCGCCTCGGATCAGGCAAGGGCGCAACTCACGGCGGAGCAAGCCCTTCAACAGCGGCAGGCCCTGGAGGCGCAGCTGTCAGTACTGCAACAGTCGCTGGAGGCCGCACGTGACAGCGCGGTTTCGCAGCAGGCCCGCGCAGAAACACTGGCTCAGCAGCTTGCGCAACTTCAGGCCGCGACCCTTCGCAAGCCCCGGGTCAAAAAGAGCCCGTCAGCCTCATAGGCAGGGTGGGTAGACAATCGCCTGGAAAAGTCGAGCCAAGCATCACTGTCACTATGTAATCATAGGCCCTTAGCGCATTCACCAGAGAGGACCCGGATGGCACGCGTTGGAATCAGCAAGCTGGTCGTGGAGAAGGCACGCAATGCCTTGAAGGCCCGGGGCCTGAACCCCAGCATCGACGCGATCCGCATTGAACTGGGCAATACAGGCTCCAAGAGCACGATTCACCGCTACCTCAAAGAGCTTGATCAGGCTGAAGGCACCCTGGCCGAGGGCATGGGTTCGATCAGCGAAGAACTGACGGCGCTGGTCAACCGCCTCGCCGCCCGGTTGCACGACGAAGCCCAGGCCCGCATCGAGTCCGCAGAGGAGGCGTTCGACGAGCATCGAAACCGTTTGCATGCACAGGCGGCGGAGCAGGCCAACAGGGCAGAGGGCCTGCAAACGGCACTGGCTCAAAAGGATGAAGCGTTGAAGTCGACGCTGGGGCAATTGCAGGCTATCCAGGCCGAGCTGCACGCAAGGCAGGCCAATAATGCTGGGCTAACCCAGGCCTGCAAGGACCTGGAGGCGCGGCTCGCCGACAAACAACAGCAAGCCAAGGCGCTGGAAGAAAAGCACGCCCAGGCGTTGCAAGCGCTGGAGGCCTACCGCGTGTCTAGCCAGGCACACTTCGCACAGGCCCAGCAGCAGCATGATACTCAGCTTCAAGGCCTTCACACCGAACTGCGCCAGGCCCAGCGCACCACGGTTGAACAACAGGGTGAACTGACACGCTTGAACCGCGATAATGAGCGCCTGCAGTCTGCATTGGCTCAGGCCGAACAACGTGGCGCGTCCCTGAGCGCGCAGAGCGAGCAACTCCAGGCACAGGTCACGCACCTGTCTACGGCTCATGGCCAGGCCCAAGGGGCGAGGGAGGTGCTGGCCAGCCAGCTCGCGGACGTGCAAGCAGCGTTACGTGCCGCCGAAGATCGCTTGCAGGCGCACGCACGTGAGCTGACCGAGGCCCACGTGAGGCAACACCTGGCCGAGCAGGCACTGCTTGAATCCAAGGCACAGGCCACGGCCGAGCTTGGCCAGGCCGCGCAAAAAAAAACCACCACCCCAAAGGGTAGTGGTTAAACGTTATCACCAAAGGACGAAGTGGAGACGCGCCGGGCCGGGCTGTTCAAGCGGCGGGGGATGCCTGACAGCCTGCGAGAGCTGTCGGCCCGGCAACATCATTCTTCGAGAAAGACAGTAGCACTGCATACGCGTATTGATGAATCAGAGGTATTGATAGCGATTATCAGCCTGATGCATGGGCTTGCCTTACCCCTGAACCCGCTACCGTGTCGAGAATGTGTGCGGGCGTTAAACGGTGATACATCGTTCAAAAATGAGCGTGTTTGAGGCTTGGCCCTCTGCAGCCCCTACGCGAACAAGCGCTAACTTTTGAACGAGCGCAACTTACCCGTAACTACTTAGAATTGGTTACAGACCAAAACCATTTCAGAACTATCTGATACTCATAGCGAGGCCAACCCCCTACAGTGCTGGCCGGATCAAAGGCAGGCATCCAAACGGGGAAATATTCTCCTGGGTTCCCAAGGCTCAGTCTTCAAGCTAAGCTCTGAAAACGGAGCATTTTCGAGCCATGCCTTCCGGCAAACTCCCTCGCGGCGCGCCTTCAAGCGTGCCATGAATAGAAACCTTTGAGGCCTGGCTACATGAAAACTTGCCTGTCACATTGTTCGTTCGATTGCAGTTGCCTTAGTGCGCAGCCTGGCCACTTCGTTGATAAAGCAGGTGCTATGTGAGCAAGGAGGCCACACCTATTCGGGTCATGTTGCTCGATGACCACGAACTATTGCTGTTGGGCGTCAGCCATTCGTTGGCCAGGCAACGCGGGATCGAAGTAATCGGCGCCTACACCACTAGCCGGAACCTGCTTGAAGGGTTGCGGCAGATCGAAGCCGATATCGTTATCCTCGACTACTCCCTGGGCCCGGGAGAGGTGGATGGCATCAACCTCATCAAGGTGATTCGAAACCGGTACCCAGCTACCCGCATCATCGTACTGTCGTCCTTGCATACGCCGTCCACCGTTGCCTTGTGCCTGCGTTGCGGTGTGGCGGGCTTTGTAGGGAAGGACCTGAATGCGCGCACGCTGCTGACGGCGATCTTCACAGTGATGGAGGGCGAGCAATACCTGGACGAGGCCATGCGCCAGGCACTGCAGTGCACCACGGTTACCCTTCACCCTCTGCACGCCACGGAGGATGCGGATGAGCCTATTGCGGCGCTGGTGAGCACCGCTAGCCTGACCCACCGCGAGCGCGAAGTGCTGCGCTGCTGCCTGGATGGCCTTTCGGTTACCGCCATCGGCCGCAAGTTCTCACGCAGCATAAAGACCATCAGCGCCCAGAAGCAGTCCGCTTACCGAAAGCTGGGGCTGCGGTCGGATAACGAGCTGTTCAAACTGCGCACCCAGCTGGAAGGCCGTTAGCGTGAGCTGGCGTGCGGTCGCCTGCGCCGTTGCCGTGGCGTACGGGGCCATCGCCCAGGCAGGCGTGCTCACACAAGGGGAGGAGGCATGGGTCCGTGCTCACCCTGTGGTGAGGTATGCCATCGACCCCTACTGGCCCATGGAGTATTACGACAGCAAGGGCAGGCATCAAGGCCTTACCCGCGAGTACATCGACCATATCGAGCGCACCACAGGCCTGGTGTTCGAAGCAGTACCAAGCCAAGACCTGCAGCACAGCCTCCAGATGATAGAGCAGGGCGACCTGCAGGCCGTTTCTGCCGTTTCGGTACGGCTGCTCGATGATGCCGTGCGTCACCGGCTGCTGTTCAGCGACCCTTACTTCGTAGGGGCTTCGGTGATCATTACCAAGGCAGCAAGCCCTATCGCCTACAGCCCTGCCAAGCTCAATGGGCTGCGGGTGGCTGTGAAGGGCGGCGGTGGCTACGAGCGCTACCTGAGGCGCAACTACCCCAGCATCGAGTTGCTGCTGCTTAACGACCCTGAGGCAACACTGGCAGCGGTGGACGAAGGCCTGGCCGATGCTGCCATCGGGCTGGACCAAGTACTACGGCCGGTAATCAGGCGCAAGTATCTCGATCAGTTGCACCTGTCCGGCATCATCGCAGACATGCCTGCCATTGTGGCCATGGGCGTTACACCCTCCGAGCCCATGCTTCGCGAGATCATCAATAAAGCGCTGGCCAGCCTAACATCGCGGGAGACGGACCTGATGGAAGCCCGCTGGATTGCAGGCACAGACTTCGGCGCCCCTTCCTGGCCAAGCGTGTTTCACTATTACCGCTGGGAGTTGTTGGGCCTGACCGTCTGTGTGCTCCTGCTGGCGGCCTTTGCCCGGCAGGCGGTGATGGCCCGGCGCAGTGCCCAGCGTAGCGAAGGGGTCAAGGCCGCGTTCCTGGCTATGATGAGCCACGAAATTCGCACGCCTATGAATGCCATTCTGTCCTCCATCGAGCTGCTCCAGCGCACGCCCCTTGGGCCGCATCAGGAACAGTTGGCCGCTATGGCTGGCAATTCGGCCGTCAATCTGCTGGAACTGCTGGACAACGTGCTGGACCTTTCGCGCCTGGAAGCCAAGCGCGTGACCCTAGACGCCAGGCCTACGGACCTGTGGGCACTGGCCGAAACCGTTGCACAGGTGCACCGGGCAGGGGCCACGGCCAAAGGCGTCCTGTTACAGTTGCACTGCGAAGGCCCGCCTCAGCCGGTGGTGCTAATAGACGCCGTGCGCCTGCGGCAGATCCTGAACAACCTGCTGTCCAACGCGGTGAAGTTCACAGCCCATGGGCAGATTGACTTCTACCTTGAAGTGGAAGCTGAGATGCTGCCTCTCAGGCCGTCCACCCTGACGCTGAAAGTCTGCGATACCGGTGTAGGGATACCAGCGGACAAGCAGAACCAGTTGTTCCAACCCTTCGTGCAGGCGGACAGCTCCACCAATCGCCGCTATGGGGGCAGCGGCCTGGGCCTGGCCATCTGCAGGGACCTGGCAGTGCTCATGGGCGGCGACATCAGCCTGGCCAGCGTGCCAGGGCAGGGTACCCAGGTACAGGTGACGCTGCCGGTCGCGCACGTGGACGCTGCGCCAGCACCCTGCGAACCTGTACCCGCGCCTGCCCTGGGCACGCTGCCGACAACGGATGCTCCCGCAGTGCTGCTGGTGGAGGACCACCCAGTCAACCAGCAGGCCATAGGGCTGCAACTTGAAGCGCTGGGCTATCGCTACCAACTGGCTGAAGATGGGCCGGCGGCCCTGGCCACGCTCACACGGCCTCATACCTTCGCGGCCGTGTTGCTCGACTGCCAACTGCCTGGCATGGATGGCTATGACGTTGCCAGGCATATCCGAGCCCTGGAGGCCCGGAGCAACCGTGAGCGCCTACCGGTACTGGCCATTTCTGCCGCCAATGACGACTTGCACCGTAGCCGCGTATTCGACAGCGATATGGATGGGAGCCTGAGCAAGCCATTGAAGTTAGCTGAACTACAAGCCTTGTTAGCGTTATGGGTGCCGCCGCCAGGCGTGCCGGACAAACAGGAGCCGCCACAGGCCTTGCGCGCGCTGTTCCTGGACAGCACCCAGGCGGATCTGCTCGAACTCGAAGCAGCCATGGGCGAGGGTGATCGGCTGCGGGCTGCTCAGCGCGCCCACCGCATTCGTGGCGCCGCGCTGATGGTGGGGGCCACTGAGCTGGCGGTACTGGCTGGCGAGTGGGAAGACGCAGCACCGGACACCCCCCCGACGCCTGCGGACCTTGCCAGGCTGCGGGAGGCGTTGACGCGCTACGCCAACGCCTGACCTGTTGGCCTATAGTTTGAAGCGCATCACCGTACCGTTCAGGTCCACCGCCAGGCGGGACAAGTCATTCCCGGCCGCTGCCGTCTGTTCGGCGCCGGCGGCCGTCTGAGCAGACAGGTCCCGGATACTCACCAAGCTGCGATCCACTTCCCTGGCCACTTGAGCCTGCTCTTCTGTCGCCGAGGCAATGTTGAGGTTACGGGCGTTGATCTGGGCAATGGCAGAGGTGATGTCCTCCAGCGCCGCGCCTGCGGCCTGGGCCACTTCGACGCTCACACGGGCACGTTCACTGCTTTCGGCCATGGAACTGACGGCCTTGTCTGTACCGGCCTGAATCGCCACCACCATGTCTTCGATCTGCGCAGTAGATTGCTGGGTACGGTGGGCCAACGCACGTACTTCATCGGCCACAACCGCAAAGCCTCGGCCAGCTTCTCCGGCGCGTGCGGCTTCGATGGCCGCGTTCAGGGCCAGCAGGTTGGTCTGGTCGGCTACCCCGCGGATCACTTCCAGCACGCCACCAATGCTGCGTACCTGGTCGGCCAGCGCGTCCAGTTCGCCCGCCGCCCGGTCCACAGACCCTTGCAGGTCGTTGATGGAGGTAACGGTCTGTTCCACTTGGGCATGGCCCTGTTCAGCCGCTGTGCTGGACGTACGCGCGGCTTCAGACGCAAGCACAGCGTTATTGGCCACCTCATCCACGGCTACCGACATCTGGTTCATGGCGGTCGCCGACTGGGCAATTTCATCGTTCTGGCGCTGTATGCCACGCAGGGCATCGTCCGTCACTGCGGCCATTTCCTCGGAGGTGGAGGCCAGCTGGTTGGACGAATCGCTCAGCTCGGTCAAGGTACGGCGCAGGTTAGCCTGCATCTGGCCCAGCGCTGCCAGCAGGCGACCGGGTTCGTCTGTACCGTCAGGTGCCACGGCCTGGCTGAAGTCGTTATTAGCGATACGCTCAGCAACGCCCAAGGCACGGCCAATAGGCGCCACCAGGCTACGCGTGAACAGCACGGCCAGGGCAATGGTTGCTGCCAGTGCAAGAAGCACCACAATAATCGTCACATCTTTGGCCTGCTCATAGGCGGCCGTGGCATTGCCATCTTCGCGTTTGACCTTGCCATCGATCAGCTCATTAAGCTTTTGAATCAGCCCCTGCACCTTATCGGCGGCCTGTGTCATTTCCCCTGTGCTGTTGGTGAGCGCCAGGATGGTGCTTTCGTCCCCGGCACGCACTGCGGTCAGGTAACGGTCGTGGACGTCCAAGTAGGCCTTCACCGCCCCACGCAGGCTGGCATAGGTGGCCTTGCCCTGCTCGCTGACCAGAAGGGGGTTGAGCAGGTCCAGGCTGTTGTTCAGGTCGTTACGCGCCTTCTGCACACGGTCTTCGGCGGTGGCGGCGCTTGCGCTGTCCTTGGCCATGCGCAGGCTGCCGTTGTACAGGCGAATAGCGATCAGGTCATTCCGGGCCTGGTCAATGGCCTGAACGCTGGGGAGCACGTTGGTCTGAAGTACCTTCTGGGAGGCCCTGATGGCCGACACCTGCCCGAGGGAAAACAGGCCAAAGCCCAGGATCAGCACAGCAAAAAAACCAAAGCACAATAGCGACCGCTGGGCGATACGAACTTTACGTAAGAACATGGAAACCCCCGACAATAGATGATTTATTATCGGCAGAACCGCTTAATCTTTAGGGTAGCGCTACGCCAGCTGGCTACAACCGGTTATGGCGTGGGTTTATCTACCTGCGAAGCCAGGTAAGCCACCAGGTCGCTGAGCTTCTGATCGCTGCCGATCCACCAGAAATTCATGCGGGTGCCAGGTACCACCGCCTTGGCGTCGTCGATGTAGGCTTTGAGTTTCTCCTCGTCCCACACAATGCCTGAAGCCCGCATGGCGTCCGAATACTGGTAGCCGGGCGCGCCACCGGCCTGGCGGCCCACTACGCCCGTCAGTTGAGGGCCAAAGGCCGGCTGCGCGCCGGGGCCGATGGCATGGCAGCCACTGCAGCGGGATTTGAAAATGGCTTCGCCACTCTCTACATCGCCTTGGGCAAAGGCCAGCGGAGCAATGGCCAGGAGAAGGGCAGCGGCCAGGTAACGGTGAGCATAAAAGGGCATTGCAGGGTCCACGACGTGATACGGTCGATAGCACAAGGGGTGCGCGATACAGTGCCATAAATAGAGCCGATACGCTCGCAGGGCAAGCCACCTGCCTCGCGGCGTCTTGTCGCAGCCTGGCCGCAGGGGTCTATTCTTTCCCTTACCCTGGCGCCGCCAGGGTTGTCACGCACAATAAGGCATATTGTTTATGATGGGTTTTCGTTTTACCAAAGGCTCTACCACCTTGGCCCTGCTGTATGCCATAGCAGGGTGTAGCCATGACACGGTGTCCAACGTAACGGCACCGGGCGCGCAGAAGGCGCCCGACACACGTGCACTGGATGCGGGGGCAGCGCTGCTGCAAAGCCGCCCACCCATCGATGCGCTGAATGCGTACCTGGACGGCTTCCACTTCTACAACGGCCACCCCGGTGCCCAGATGGAAGCGCACCACTATTGCGCCATTCTCAATGAAGAGGTGATCCAGTGCGTGATCTACGACGGCAACCAGAAAGACGCCAAGCTGATGGGCGTGGAATACATCATCAGCGCTCAGCTGTATGCCAACCTGCCAGCAGCCGAGAAGCCGCTATGGCACAGCCATGTGCATGAGGTGAAATCTGGCCAGTTGGTTGCCCCAGGCCTGCCCGCACCAGCCGAACATGCCTTGATGGATAAGCTGGTGAATACCTACGGGAAGACCTGGCATACCTGGCACACCGACCTGGACAAGACGCTGCCACTGGGAGTGCCTCAGCTGATGATGGGTTTTACGGCCGATGGGCAACTGGACCCTGCGCTGGTGGCCCAGCGGGATCACCGCTTGGGTATAGACAGCAACCGTTTAAAAGCTGACCGTGCTGACATCCCTGCGCCTCCGGTAAACCCGGCAGCCGATGCCTGGCAGCATGGCAAGGTTATCCAACTGACCGACCCTACGGGCCAGCAACAGGGCGCCATGCATCATGGCCCGGTGGGGGCACCGATACCAGCGGCGCAAAATGCCCATACCATTAAGCCCTGATACAAGATCTTAGCTGCCTTCGCTTTCGTGCGGGCCGACCTACGCGGCCCCACCTACGCAGCTCGATCTGTTCGTAGTGTGATAAAGGCTGTATTGCTCCGCTTGGGCACTGGCGGTGACGCCTGTGTAGCAGAGCAGGCCTCGCCTATCGAGTTGCCATATTGATCATTTGCCCTGCCAACGCAAGCGTCAAAAAGCCCATCAGCATGGCGGGAACATCTTTTTTCAAGAATGTTTCTTGTGATTTATCCAGAGTGCTCCGCAAGACCTGTGATTGTTCCCTAGCCAAGTTGATTTTGTCTAGCATCGCTTCCAGGCTATCTGCAGGATTATCTAAATTCCACTGGGGTAAATCCTGAAGATTAGTATTTCGGCTGTTTTTGATTTGATCGATGATTCCTGTATCGCGATGCATATCCCCAAATAGCTTCATATGTATTGCAAGCGCAATCACCTCGCGAGCCAGGCCAAGCAAGGTATTAGTTTCGCGCCCGGCTGAATGTTGCAACATAAGCCTGCCCGCAGAGTAGATATTATTGGCTACGGCCAGGAGAAGCATGTACTTGTAGCCATTGACCGCCGCTCCGGCAACGTCTCTGATTCCAAGCTCAGCGCTCGGTTTGTGTATACCGCTCAATGCGGCAACCTGCTGGTTCAGATGATCGAGTTGGCTCTGAAGCTCTGTTATCGTCAGCATTCTAAGGGCTGCGGTGCCTCCCGTAGTACAAGTCAGCAGGGGCGTAGAAAACCCCTGAGCTTTTGCAAGCTCTTCTACCGCACGAGGTACAACGTAATGCTCTTTTTCAGCCAGCTGCTGTAGCGTTTTTATATGATCAGGCAGTTGGTTTATGAATCGCCCGGGATCAGCTGAATTCTGCACGTCCAGCATGGAATTGATCACCTCCTGGCTGCCCTGCTGAACGGGGCTTAGTGGTGGGCTTTCAGTCGATGCACGGCTAGTAAATTCTGCCCCTTGCATGGGCCGTGTTGAGAGAGAGAGTTGCGGTAAAGGCATTTGCGCACCTGTATTATGTACAGTATTTGAAGGATAATTTGGCAAAAACACGCCGAACCCGGTGTGTGGTTGAAAAGTTCTCTTGGTTCCAGAATAAAAATTAGATGCGCAGACACGTGATGACCCTAGGCATCATGAATTAACCAAAGGCCACCCTGCCTCAACCCGGCCTGCGGCAGGATGGCAGACAGCGCTCTAGAAGCGTGCCAGACGGTAAGGCACTGTGTCGGGCAGTTGAGCAGAAGGAGCGTTGGCTGTAGCTAGCTGGGCGATCAACTCAGCCGTGATCGCCGCCTGGGTGAGCCCCAGGTGTTGGTGCCCGAACGCTAGCAATACCCGGCCATTTTCCACTTGGTCTATAACGGGCAGAGAGTCTGGCAGTGAGGGGCGACAGCCCATCCAGGGTGTGGCCCCTTCAGTGCTGAGTGCCTTTTTGAACAGCCCTTGGCTCAAGCGGTGCAACTGCCAGGCGCGGGCCATGCGGGCGGGTTGCTTGAGGCCGGCGAACTCGACCGTGCCCGCCAGGCGGAGGCCTTTGTTCATGGGCGTCATGATAAAGCGCCTTTCCAGTGAAGTAACAGCAAAGGGTAGCCTGTCCTGTTCGCCGGGCAACATAAGGTGGTAACCCCGTTCCGTATCCAGGGGCAGGCGCACGCCTGTTAGCGCTTTTACCAAGGGGGCTGAGTGGGCACCACAGGCGATCAACACCTGACGCGCCTGCACGCTGCCCGCATCCGCCTTGAGGGTGACACCTGTGGTGGTCAGCGCGCCGCCCAACACCTCGTATTGCCGGAATTGAACACCCAGCGTGCGCGCTGCAGCCGCCAGGCCGCACACCACGGCATACGGGTCGAGCATGTGAGCCGTTGCTGGGAAGAACAACCCGCCTTGCAGGTGTTCACTTAGCTGGGGTGCCGACAACCGAATCGCTTCGCGGCCCCAAGGCTCTACAGGCACGCCTTGCTCCTGAAACCGGGATGACAGCGCCTGCACAAGGCCGTGGGATTCGGGCCGCTCGTAGACCAGCAGCGAGCCGTCCTCTTTCAGCAGCCGCAACTGCCCAATCGGCCCCAACACACGCTGCCAGGCAGCCAGGCTGTGTTCATTCAGCATGCGTAGGCCGGCCACTGTGCGGGCAAAGGGCGCCGGGCGCAGGTTCAGGAGCAGACGCAGGAACCAAGGCAGGGCACGTGGGAGATGGCGCACATCCAGCCGTAATGGCCCCAGTGGGTCCATCAGCATGGCAGGAAGGCGCTTGATGATAGAGGTGTCTGCAATAGGGAACACTTGCTCGGTGGCCAGGTGGCCTGCGTTCCCGAAGGAAGCCCCAAGCCCCGGGGCTTGTTTGTCCAGTACGGTGACGCGCAAACCCTGGCGAGCCAGTTGCAGCGCGCAGGCCACGCCAATCACTCCAGCCCCTATCACGGCCACGTCAATGCTTGGAGAGCCCCCGCGGCCGGTCGCATCTATTGCCGCAGCTGTCGTCATGGCAATTCCCCTAGCGTGCCAGCTCAGCGGACCAGGCGGCGTACCAGTGTTTGAACAGCGAGTACTGGTGCTCCGCGTAGCCCCGTTGGGCTTCAGTCAAGCTATCAGTTTCATTGAAGTGCAGGGCGTAGCGGGTGTCGCCATTCAGAACCATCAGGTATTTGTAGTAGAGCACCAGGTCTGTGCCCTCATCGAAGGAGGACAGCACCTGCAGTGCAGCCTCCAGTTCCAGCGCCAAGCGGCGCGCCCAGGCATCGCCCTGGGCGGCCTGCCTGCTCAGAGCGACCAGCTGGAGCACTTCGCGCGGCAAGGCGTTGCCAATACCCGTGATCGCCCCCGAGGCCTGGCAATTGACAAAGCCGTGCACCACTTGGGTATCCACCCCCACCATGAGGCAGACACCGTTGCCGCCGGAGGTAATGTGCTCTGCGGCATAACGCAGGTCCGTGGCGCCGCCAAACTCCTTGAAACCGATCAGGTTAGGATGCAGGCGACGCAACTCGAAAAACAGCTCGGCCCGGGTAGCAAAGCCGTAATAGGGGCTATTGTAGATAACGGCGGGGAGGGCAGGCGCGGCGCCTAGCACGGCGCTGAAGTGGGCACGCTGAGCCGCCAACGATGTGCC
>Ga0268349_1000025_pt1 | contig 32094 bp, 29 predicted proteins | sample G5R2_MAIN_18SEP2_FD_190164 | JGI IMG/M metagenome (GOLD analysis project Ga0268349, IMG submission 190164) | Phyllosphere microbial comminities from switchgrass, GLBRC, Michigan, United States - G5R2_MAIN_18SEP2017_LD1 | ecosystem: Host-associated > Plants > Phyllosphere > Phylloplane/Leaf...
GAATTTCTCGTTCAACTTCAAACACTTGACCGCTTCACCAACCTCTCGAAGCGGGAGGCGAATTCTACAGCGTTACAACCTGCTGTCAACTCCCTTTTTCACCGCATTCGATCCGGAGACCGAAGCATTTCCAGCACCTCTGAAACTGTAAACCCTTGATTCTCAAGAAGTTTGCCGTTCCGTTGTCGCTGGAAGTGGGGCGCATTATAAGGGGATTTGAAAGGGCGTCAACAGGTATTTCCAAATTAGTTCAAATTATCCCTTCGCGCCTTAATAGTTCAATGGCCTCGGGCCCAAAGCCTAGCTGCTCGCCAAGTACGGCGTCCGTGTGCTCACCCAGCAAAGGCGGGGCTGACCGGTACTCCACAGGTGTACGCGACAACCTTAATGGGCTCGCTACCTGCTTCAATACACCTGCCAAGGGGTGATTCAGTACCACCTCAAGCTCACGGGCTTTTACTTGAGGGTCTGCAAACACGTCCTCCAGGTTATTGATAGGGCCACAAGGCACGCCGGCTGCCTCCAAGAGCGCAACCCATTGTGCAGTCGTCTTGAACACGGTTGCCTGGCGAATCAAGGGCACTAACGTCATCCGGTTGGCCACACGCGCTGCATTGGTAGCAAAGCGGGGGTCATCTGCCCAATGTTCAAAACCCGCCACCTTGGAAAATTTGCGAAATTGCTGATCATTCCCTACGGTCAGGATGAAATCGCCATCGGCAGTAGGGAAGTCTTGGTAAGGCACTATATTAGGGTGTGCGTTGCCAAGCCGCTTTGGCGCTACCCCGGTAGTCAGGTAATTCATGGCTTGGTTGGCCAGGCACGCGACCTGTACATCCAGCAAGGCCATATCAATATGTTGCCCCTGGCCGCTGGACTCGCGCTCAGCCAGTGCCGCCAGTATCGCTACAGTTGAATACAACCCGGTGAGAATATCGGTCAACGCTACGCCAACTTTTACCGGCCCCTCGCCTTCTTCGCCCTGTGGGCGCCCCGTCAGGCTCATCAAGCCACCCAGCCCTTGCACCATGAAGTCGTAGCCTGCTCGCTTGGCATACGGGCCTGTTTGCCCAAAGCCTGTAATGGAGCAATAGATCAGCCTTGGGTTGATGGCGCTCAGCGAGGCATAGTCCAACCCATAGGCGGCCAGGCCACCTACCTTGAAGTTCTCGATCACCACGTCGGCCTTGGCGGCCAAGGCCCGTATCAGCTGCTGGCCTTGCGGGCGAGTGAAATCGATGGTTACCGAAGCCTTGTTGCGGTTGGCCGACAAGTAATACGCCGCCTCGCCCGTGCTCTCGCCATTGCCATCCTTTAGGTAAGGCGGCCCCCATGCGCGGGTGTCATCGCCACAGCCAGGGCGCTCTACTTTCGTCACCTCTGCGCCTAGGTCACCCAGTATCTGTCCAGCCCAGGGGCCGGCCAGTACGCGAGAAAGGTCGAGTACCTTTACAGACGATAACGCCCCCATCTGAGCCGCTCCTTAATAGAAGGCCTGGATACCCGTTTGTGCGCGCCCAAGAATGAGCGCGTGAACGTCGTGCGTGCCTTCGTAGGTATTCACCACTTCCAGGTTTACCAGGTGGCGGGCCACCCCAAATTCGTCGGAGATGCCATTGCCGCCCAGCATGTCCCGCGCCAGGCGAGCAATGTCCAGCGCCTTGCCGCAGGAGTTGCGCTTCATGATAGAGGTGATTTCCACCGCAGCTGTACCGTCGTCCTTCATACGGCCCAGTCGCAGGCAGCCCTGCAGCGCCAAGGTGATCTCGGTCTGCATGTCTGCAAGCTTCTTCTGTACAAGCTGGGTCGCGGCCAGGGGCCGGCCAAACTGCTGACGGTCAAGCGTGTATTGCCGAGCGGTGTGCCAGCAGTACTCGGCAGCCCCTAAGGCCCCCCAAGCAATGCCGTAGCGCGCAGAGTTAAGGCAAGTAAAAGGCCCCTTCAGGCCTCGTACGTCTGGAAACGCGTTTTCCTCAGGAACAAACACGTTGTCCATTACGATTTCGCCGGTGATGGAAGCGCGCAGCCCCACCTTGCCATGAATCGCTGGCGCGCTAAGCCCTTCCCAGCCCTTCTCCAAGATGAAGCCACGAATGTCGCCAGCGTCATCCTTGGCCCACACTACGAACACATCAGCGATGGGGCTATTGGTGATCCACATCTTATTACCGCTCAGGCGATAGCCTCCTTCGGCTTTCCTGGCGCGAGCAAGCATGGCCCCTGGATCTGAGCCGTGGTTGGGCTCGGTGAGGCCGAAACAGCCAATCCAGTGGCCGCTAGCCAACTTAGGCAGGTACTTTTCTTTCTGCGCTTGAGTGCCGAACTCATTGATAGGCACCATGACCAGTGAGGACTGCACACTCATCATGGAGCGGTAGCCGGAGTCGATGCGCTCCACTTCACGCGCGATCAAGCCATAGCACACGTAATTAAGCCCACTGCCGCCGTACTGCTCAGGGATAGTGGCACCCAGCAGCCCCATGTCCCCCATCTCGCGAAAAATCAGCGGGTCTGTGCGCTCATGGCGAAAGGCTTCAAGCACCCTCGGCGCCAGGCTGGCATTGGCGAACTGAGCTGCGCTGTCGCGCACCATGCGCTCTTCTTCTGTCAGTTGCTGGTCCAGCAGCAACGGGTCGATCCAGTTAAAGCTTGCACGGGTCGCCATGGCTTTTGCTCCTTCAGATAGTCACATGCCCTAAGCCTAGAAGCTCTATAGGCGCACCTCAAACGAGCTTTAAACAAGAGGTTGTGTTGATTTCTCACTCCGAACGTTGCACAAAGGCCGGTATGCAAGCCAAGGTTATGAGCCATGCGCAGAAAGATCCCCAGTACCGCCGCCCTTATCAGCTTTGAAGCTGCCGCCAGGCATGAAAGCTTTACCAAGGCAGCGGTAGAATTGTCACTGACCCAAGGTGCTGTGTGTCGGCAGATCGCTGCCCTTGAAGCTTTTCTTAATGTGGAATTGTTCAGGCGCTCGCGCCGAGGGGTAAAGCTTACTGAGGCGGGTTTGTCCTATGCCCGCCAAGTGGCTATTCAGCTGGATGCTGTGGAACGCGACACGCTATCCGTGATGGGCCAGCAAGGCGCAGTGGCGCTCGAACTGGCAGTGGTACCCACCTTCGGGACTCGCTGGCTGCTGCCACGGCTCAAGGCGTTTCAGCATTTGCACCCTCAAATTACGGTGAACCTTACCAACCGCACTCGGCCATTTCTGTTCGCCGACACGCCTTTCGATGCGGCTATTTATTGTGGCGATGGAGAATGGCCAGGCGCCCATGCCTACCGGTTGATGAGCGAGCAGGTTGTGCCCGTATGCAGCCCCGCCTTGCTGACGGGCAATGCGCCCGTGGACGCTACCTGCCTGGCCACGCTTCCTTTGTTACAGCAAACCACGCGCCCTTATGCCTGGCGCCACTGGTTCAATGCTGCTGGCCTGCAGGTCGCTCGAGACCTTACTGGCCCCCGCTACGAGCTGTTCTCAATGCTTGCCCAGGCTGCCATTCATCAGATGGGGGTGGCGCTGATCCCACCGTTTCTTATCGAGCAGGAGTTGAGCCGGGGCGAACTGGTCATTGCAGTGCCTCAAGCCTTTTCAGACAACCGCGCTTACCACCTGATGATCCCTGAACGGAAAGTGGAATCGGCCTCACTGAAAGCGTTCAGGGATTGGCTATGGCAAACGGCAAGAAACTACGCCACGTGTGCTACTGAAAACCTGGCTCAACCCTAAATTCGTTACGTATGGTGCAATAGTGTTTTACAGCCAGATGAGCGCTCTTAGGCCGCTTTTAAGACCATTGTCGTAGGCGGGAACAGGGATAGGTTGAATAGACTTCTCGCCTGATTATTTCCTGCGAGACCTTAGCATGTATTCCGACCGCATCCGCCTCACTGACCTCCACAACAAGGTCATGCCTGCCTCGCAAGCCGCTGCGTTAATCGAAAACGGCATGACGGTGGGTATGAGCGGCTTTACGCGCGCGGGTGAGGCCAAGGCAGTACCGCAGGCCCTTGCCGATCGCGCACGGGAACAGCCGTTGCAAATAACACTGATGACAGGCGCCAGCCTGGGTAATGACCTGGACAAACAGTTGACTGAAGCCGGCGTGCTAGCGCGACGCATGCCGTTTCAGGTGGACAGTACGCTGCGCAAGGCCATCAATGAGGGGCGCGTCATGTTCATCGATCAGCACTTGTCTGAGACCGTGGAGCAACTGCGCAATCTCCAGATCAAACCGGTAGACATTGCTGTGATCGAAGCCGTGGCTATCACCGAGCAAGGCCATATCGTGCCCACCACCTCTGTTGGCAACTCCGCCAGCTTTGCCATCTTGGCCAGCAAGGTGATAGTTGAAATCAACCTGGCACAGCCCATGTCGCTAGAGGGGCTGCACGATATCTACATTCCTACCTACCGCCCCACACGCACACCTATTCCTGTCGTCGCCTGCGACAGCCGTATTGGCCAAACAGCCATACCCATTGACCCGGCAAAAATCGTAGGCATTGTGATCAGCAATCAGCCTGACTCCAATTCAACGGTGTTGCCACCTGACACCGACACAAAGGCCATTGCTGACCACCTGGTTGCCTTTTTCAATCAGGAAGTAGCCTTGGGGCGCCTTACCCCTAAGCTGATGCCGCTTCAGGCGGGAATCGGCACCATTGCCAACGCGGTGATGCATGGCCTGATCGACTCGCCTTTCCACGACCTCACCATGTATTCCGAAGTGCTTCAGGACTCCACGTTCGACTTGTTCGACGCTGGGAAGCTGAGCTTTGCCTCCGGCAGCTCGATCACGCTGTCAGCCCGTAGGCATGCACAGGTCTTTGGAGACCTAGGCCGGTACAAATCCCGGCTGGTACTACGGCCTCAGGAGATCTCCAATCACCCGGAGGCCATCCGTCGCCTTGGCATCATAGGGATCAACACAGCGCTGGAGTTCGACCTGTATGGCAACGTCAACTCTACCCATGTCGCAGGCACACGGATGATGAACGGCATTGGCGGCTCTGGCGATTTTGCCCGCAATGCTCACTTGGCCATCTTCGTGACCAAGTCCGTTGCAAAAGGCGGTGCCATTTCCAGCGTAGTACCCATGGTCAGCCATGTGGACCACACCGAGCACGATGTGGACGTGCTGGTTACCGAGCAGGGCCTGGCGGACCTCCGAGGCCTCGCTCCAAGAGAGCGCGCGCAGGTTGTTATCGATAACTGCGTTCACCCTGACTATCGGCCTGCGCTGCAAGCGTATTTCGATGCAGCTTGCGCCAAAGGTGGCCACACCCCTCATATTCTGCGGGATGCATTAGCTTGGCATATCAACGCTGAAGAAACCGGGCACATGCTGGCTCGCTGACAGAGCGGTTGTATACCTATGCAGTTTGAAACGCTTTGGGTACGCACCGGTAGTTTTTTATAAAACTGTTCTGCTGTACCTGTCCTGACTGCCCAAAATACTGACGCCCAGCCAGTCAAACTCACAGAAATGCATCATTAAGGTGCGGACCGGTACAGTCTGCACCATGATGAGCAGCACAGTGCCGCTAAACAGATAACTGGATGCCTCTCTTAAAAGAGAACTGTATGTATGAATAGGGGACGCTAAGGCGCATCATTTGCCCATATTCAAATCACTCTCTAGCCCGCCACAAGCGGAAGGACAACATCATGGAACGTACCCTCAGTTCCGACCTGCATTTCGATAACACCGCTAGCCGCACCCAAGCTTCCCTGCCGCTGCGCATCCTGGCCAACCTGAGCTTGTGGCAGCGCCGCCTTGCCAGCCGTCATCAGCTGGCTCGCCTGGACAGCCGCTTGCTGGCCGACGCTGGCATTAGCGAATCTCAGCGTTATGAAGAGCTGAGCAAGCCTTTCTGGCGCTAAGTGCCAACCCAAGGCTGCAACAAAGCCCGCTCCGGTCAGCCGCAGCGGGCTTTTTCATGGCTGGCATTCGGTAAATACAGTTTTCATTGAAATAAGGTTTTTGATAACTGTACTTACCAGCACTTCATTGCACTGGAACCTTTTCCTCCGCCAAGCTCTAATAAACGGCTTGCGGGCTGGCGCTTTGCCGGCCGGAACAGGAGAAGAGCATGCGTACAGGTAAACAGTGTCTAAGCATGGTTGGGGCAATGGCGCTTGCGCTGGCCAGCAGCGTGCAGGCTTCCAGCTTTGTGGTCACCACTGATGCTGTAGTACGTGCAGTGGATGCCAGTACTAATGCAACGTCAGACGTGTCCTCCTCACTGCGGGACAACAAGATCGTTCGCCAGGCCCAAGACGATGCCGCAAGTTTCATTGCCAGCAATGGCGAGATTCGTGGCGCACGGCTTGAAAGCGCACTGGCCTGGCTTCGCGTACAACTTCCCCAGTCGCAGGCCACTGATGCACAGTTGGCCCAGGCCATTTTGGCAGGCTAACCAAGAGGGGCAGAGGCTAAGGTACAAGGGGAGCGTGCTGGCCTCGAATGCGTACATACGCTAGCCTAGCGGCATTGCCCAAGGCTATCCCTTACACATGCGCTATTTGTTGCTACTTGCCCCCTGCCTGCTCTGGGCCCCTGGTGCTTACGCGTTCGACGCCACCACCCAGGGCTTGGTCGTCAGTGGCTACGTCACCAGCAAAGTCACTACCGCGCCTTTTGATCGGAAACTGCTCATTCATGCGCGCGACGATGCGGCGGTGTTCGTGGCCAGTGAAGGCCTTGAGCGAGGTGTAAGGCTTGAAGCTGCGCTCGATGCCTTGCGGCATCACATCCCACACCTGACAGCCAGTGACCTTGAACTGGCACAGTCGATCCTCGTCCAATAGTCACTTTTCGATCCTGCATTACCGGAGACATCCATGCGTAACCTGTTGATCGCCGCTACCTTGGGCTTTCTTGCCTTGGCAGATGTAGCGCAAGCTCAAACCCTGGTTCAAACCAGTAATATCATTGTCCGCGCCTTCGGCCGTTCGATCGACTTCACGTCCGACACCACCACCTCTGTGCGTGATGCCAAAGTAGTCCTGCAGGCCAAGGAAGATGCCGCAAGCTATGTTGCCAGCAAAGGTGACATCCGCGGCGCCCAGCTCGAATCAGCCTTCGCTACATTGCGTGCTCACCTGCCACAAGCCCAAGGTGCCAGCGACCAGGCCCTGGCTGAAGCTATTCTGGCCCTGTGAAAACCCTTGCCGCCTGGCTGCTGGCCGGCGGCCTGTTCCTGTCCAGCGTTGCCGCCAACGCTGGGCTCCGGCTGGTCATTGACCAGCCAGGCCTGACCCCTGCCGAGCGAAGTGCCACCCAAACGCTGCTCAACGAAGCCACAGCTGCGCTGCCCCCAGTGTTTATCGCCGAACTGGATCGAGAGGTTCGCGTCAGCTGGACCACTCGCATGCCAGATGCCGCCTACGGCCAAGCGTCGCTGGTCTCCACCCTTGAGCTTAACCAGCGCTTGTTACCTGGCCTGGTCGATGGCAGCGCAGCTACAGCGAAAACAGGGCGACCTCACGGCACTGTACGCGAGGAGTTACTGGCCACGGTGCTGCACGAACTGACTCACCTCTATGACCGGGCACGTCTATGGCCTGCGCCTGAGCGCACCTTACTGAACCGTTGCCGCCAGCAACAGGCCACATTGGGTAAGGTCGGGCTGGCCCAGGCCTGCCAGGGGCAAGCTGAACGCCGGTTTACATTGAGCGACGATCCCCAATTGCTCGACCTGGCCGGATGGCCCCAGGCCGTGGGGCGAAGAGGTGAGCGCGAACAAGACAATCGCCAGGTCGCCCGCAGCCCAGACCTGTACGAAACCAGCAACCCGAAGGAATTCATCGCGGTCAACATGGAATATTTCCTGTTAGACCCTACTTATGCCTGCCGCCGCCCCGAACTGTACGGCTACCTACGCAATCACTTTGGCTGGGCGCCCCCTAACCGAGCTACCTGTCCAACCGTATTGCCCTTTCTTAATGCAGGCAGTGACTTTGGCCGCCAGCCGCTGGGCATGATCGATCCGGAGCGGGTATATGAAGTGGATTACCTGCTGGCAGAAGCCAACCAGAACTGGGTAAGCCGCTGGGGCCACAGCATGCTGCGGCTAGTGATTTGTGCCCCAGGCCGCCCGCGTGGGCCGGACTGCCGGCTAGATCTGGAATACAGTTTGGTGCTGTCGTTCCGTGCTTTCGTCAACGACGTCCAACTCTCCACCTGGGGTGGGTTGAACGGCGCATACCCCTCGCGGCTATTCGTGCTCCCTCTGTCCCAGGTGATCGACGAATACACCAAAACCGAACTGCGCAGCCTGGCCTCCGTCCCCTTGAAGCTGGAGCGGGACGAAATCAACTCGCTGGTTCGGCATGCAGCAGAAATGCACTGGAGCTATGACGGCAATTACTACTTCCTGTCCAACAATTGCGCGGTGGAAACGCTCAAACTGCTACGAGCAGGCACCCGAGATCCGCGCTTGCAGAACATGGACAGCATTGTGCCGAATGGCCTGTTGAGCGTACTGGAATCTAGGGGGCTGGCCGACGGCAGCGTGCTGAACGACAAACGCCAGGCACTGCGGCGTGGCTACCTGTTCGACTCCTTCCGGGATCGCTATCAGGCCATGTTCACAGTGCTCAAGCAGCAGTTGCCCATTCCTCAAGTCACCGTCGAGGCCTGGCTGGAACAGCCGGCCACTGAACGGCGTATGTGGTTTGCAAAGGCCGATCTACGTACCAGCGCAGCCTTGTTGCTGCTCGAACAAGCGGGTTACCGACGGCAGCTGCTGCTGGCCCAGGAAGAAGTAAAGCAGCGCTACCTCAGTGGCCGCGAGGTTAATGACAACAGCGTCGGCAATGCCAATGAAACGCTTCAGGCGATTCTGGCTAACAGCGGGTTCCTCAGCCGCCCGGCCGAGCTGTTGGGCAGTGACGGGTATGGTTTGCCACAGGCAAACGAGGTACAGCGCCTTGAACAGGTGTCTGGCGAACGCCAACAGCAGTTGCAGAAGCTGAGCCTGGACCTGGACAAAGAAGTACGCGCACTGCTTACGCCTGAGCGTGCCGCCGACATTGCAGCCAGTGAAGCCAACCTCAAGCAGATCGGCCAGCACCTGCGCGACCTGCACAAAGCCAGCGGCGGGTTTGTTTTGCCCTGAAAGGGAGTTGAAAGCGTCAGCTCTTAGGATCTGCCTTAACCGGCCGCCGTGCCCGGGCTCAATAAGACAGACAACAAGAGATCCACTATGCTGACCTTCCTTGGCTTCGCCATGGTCGTGACGTTCATGTTCCTGATCATGACGAAGCGACTGTCCGCCCTCATTGCTCTAATCATCGTCCCTATCCTGTTCGCGCTCTTTGGTGGCTTCGCCAGCAAGATCGGCCCCATGATGCTCGAAGGCATCAGCAAGCTGGCGCCAACAGGCGTGATGCTGATGTTCGCTATCCTGTATTTCGCCTTGATGATCGACTCTGGGCTCTTCGACCCTGCCGTACGCAAGATCCTCAAGCTGGTCAAAGGCGACCCGCTCAAGGTGAGCGTCGGTACTGCCGTACTGGCACTGGTCGTTTCTCTGGACGGCGATGGCGCAACCACCTACATGATCTGCTGCGCCGCCATGTTGCCGCTGTACAGCCGTCTCGGCATGAGCCCTCGAATCATGGCCGGCCTGATCATTCTCGCCGGGGGCGTTATGAACATGACGCCTTGGGGTGGCCCGACTGCCCGTGCTGCCAGCGCCTTGCATGTAGACCCTTCTGATATCTTCGTGCCGATGATCCCGGCCATGGCCGCCGGTGTAGTCGCCATCCTGGCTATCGCTTGGTGGTATGGCAAACGTGAGCGCGCGCGCCTCGGCGAGTTGCACCTGCCCGGCGATGAACTGCCGTCCAGCGACATTACGGTATCTCAATTCCCCGAAGCCCGCCGCCCCAAGCTCATCTGGTTCAACGGCGTGCTTACACTGGCGCTGATGATCGCGCTGATCAACGGCCTGCTGCCGTTGCCTGTCCTGTTCATGATTGCCTTCAGTATCGCCATGGTGGTCAACTACCCGTGCCTTCAGGCTCAGAAAGACCGCGTGGCCGCGCATGCTGGCAGTGTACTGGCGGTAGTAGGGCTTATTTTCGCAGCAGGTATCTTTACCGGCATTCTGTCGGGTACCGGGATGGTGGACGCCATGTCCAAAAGCCTGCTGGCTGTGATTCCAGATGCGCTTGGGCCTTATCTGGCTGTGATCACCGCCTTGGTCAGCATGCCGTTCACCTTCTTCATGTCCAACGATGCGTTCTATTATGGCGTTTTGCCGGTGCTGGCCGAAGCGGCTGCACATTACGGCATTTCCCCTGTTGAAATGGCCCGGGCCTCCATTGTCGGCCAGCCCGTACACCTGCTTAGCCCGCTGGTACCCTCCACTTACCTGCTGGTGGCTTTGGCAGGCATCGAGTTCGGCGACCACCAACGATTCACCCTGAAGTGGGCGGTGCTGGTATGCCTGTGCATAATGTTGGCCGCGCTGCTGATGGGGATCTTTCCCTTGGTGGGCAGCCTCTAATTGTTCAATCTGTTGTTACCGCGCCTTAGGGCGCGATTGTCTTCTCAAAGGAATCAATAATGGAATGGTTGACCAGCCCGGAAATCTGGGTTGCTTTCTTCACCCTGACGGCACTGGAGATTGTGCTGGGCATCGACAACATCATCATGATCTCGATCCTGGTGAGCCGCATGCCCAAGGAAATGCAGACCCGCACCCGCCTGTTCGGCTTGGCCCTGGCCATGGTCACGCGCATTTTGCTGCTGCTGTCCATCACCTGGGTCATGCGCCTTACAGCAGACCTGTTCACGGTATTCAACCAAGGCATTTCCGGCCGCGACCTGATTCTGTTCTTCGGCGGGCTGTTCCTGCTATGGAAAAGCGCCCAGGAAATCTACCATGGCATGGAAGGTGAAGAAGAAGGCGCAGACGAGCCCTCCGGCAAAGGCGGAAACTTCATTTACACCATTATTCAGATCGCGATCATCGATATTGTGTTCTCACTGGACTCAGTCATCACAGCCGTGGGCATGGTCTCTCATGTACCGGTGATGATTGCCGCGATCGTAGTCGCCGTATTGGTCATGATGCTGGCCTCAGGGACCATCAGCCGCTTCATCGATCAACACCCCTCTTTGAAGATGCTGGCGCTATCCTTCCTGCTGGTGGTCGGGACTGTACTGATCGGTGAAGCATTCGACGTTCACGTGCCCAAAGGCTACGTTTACTTTGCCATGGCGTTCTCACTCGCCGTGGAAGCCATTAATATCAAGATGCGCACCAGCGTGGCGAAAAAACGTAACACACAAGCTTGATTGTCTAGCGAGGCCTGGCACGCCGCTGCCAGGCCTGCGGCATATGTTACAATTTTGTTTCAACCCGGCCTGTACGCTGCCGGGCTTTAGTACAGGCCTCTGCGGTTCTGGATGTTCGCCCTTTGGGGCTTAACAGGGAGGCTGCTGCCTATGCTCACCCTGCTGGATCTGCTCTCTGCTGTCGCCTTGCTGGTATGGGGTGCGCATATTGTGCGTACCGGTATCCTGCGGGTATACGGCACAGCCTTGCGCCGCCTGCTTGGGCAAAACATGGCCAACCGGCCGTTGGCCTTTCTGGCCGGCATACTGGTTACCGCCGTTGTACAAAGCAGTAATGCTACGGCCATGCTGACCACGTCATTCGTGGGCCAGGGCCTCATGAGCCTTACCCCTGCCTTGGCGATCATGCTAGGGGCGGACGTGGGTACTGCCGTCATGTCACGGGTGCTCACTTTCGACCTGTCATGGCTATCGCCACTGCTGATCTTCCTCGGGGTGGTTTTTTTCCTGTCGCGCAAGCAAACCCGCCTTGGCCAAATGGGCCGTGTGGGCATAGGCCTAGGCCTGATCGTGCTGGCCTTGCAACTGATTGTGGAAGCGGCAGCGCCCATCACCCAGGCCAAGGGCGTGCAGGTGCTGTTCGCGTCCCTTACAGGCGATATTTTGCTGGACGCACTGGTAGGCGCTCTTTTCGCCATGGTCTCCTACTCCAGCCTGGCGGCTGTGCTGCTAACGGCCACCCTGGCCGAAGCCGGTGTGATCAGCTTGCCTGTGGCCGTAGGCCTGGTGATCGGTGCCAACATTGGCAGCGGGCTGCTGGCGTTCATGTCCACCAACATGCAGAACAATCCTGGCCGTCAGGTAGCCTTGGGTAGCTTGTTGTACAAGTTAATCGGGCTGGTAGTGATCATTCCGGTACTGGGCCCGCTGGTCGGTTGGATGGACACCCTTGGCTTTGACCCGCAGGCCATGGTGATTGGGTTCCACGTGTTCTATAACAGCCTGCGCTGCCTGCTGCTGCTGCCCACTACTGGCCTCATGGGGCGGCTGTGCGCTGCTTTGCTGCCTGAGCGCCCGGACACCGGGGGCCGCGCCACACCTCGGCACCTGGACCCTACGGCTATCAGCACCCCTAGCCTCGGCCTGGCTAACGCCGTGCGGGAAACCCTGCGCATGGGCGACATCATCGAGAGCCTGATGGGCGCCATGCTCAACGTACTCAGAGGTACACAGACTGCCGTGACGGCGGAGGTGCGTAACCTGGGCGACGATGCCGAGGCCTTGTCCAATGCAATTAAACTGTACCTGGCACAAATGCCACGAGATGACCTCAGCGACCAGGACCGGCACCGCTGGGCAGAGATCATTGAGCTATCGGTCAACCTCAACCTGGCCAGTGATCTGATAGAGCGTATGTTACGCAAGGTGCAACAGCAGAAAACCTCCCAGCGCCGATCTTTTTCCGACGTGGGCTTGAACGAACTCACCACCCTTCATGCTCAATTACTGAGCAACCTGCGCTTGGGTCTTAATGTATTTCTCAGCCGGGACGAACAAAGCGCTCGTCAATTGCTGCAGGAAAAACGTCGCTTCAGGGCACAGGAACGCAAACTTACCCATGCCCATGTCAGCCGCCTGCAGCACAAGGTTGTGCAAAGCATCGAAACCAGTTCATTGCATCTGGAGCTGATTGCCGACATGAAGCGCCTCAACTCTCTGTTCTGCGGGAGCGCTTATGCCGTATTGGGTACAGGGGATACCGGGGCTCTGCTGGCGGACGATGAAGGGTCTACTGTTCTACCTTCCTGAACATCACCGCTTCGTTGCAGTCTGTTACAAGGGCCGGGAGGCGCCCGGCCCTTTCGGTTATCGCAAGGAAGCCCGTAATGCGTTGCATGTTGTTCGCCTGCCTGCTGCTGATTGCCCTGCCCAGCCTAGCGCTGGACCGGCTGCAAGTGGAAGGGTACCTGTTGCCGAACGGTCTGCAGGTGTTGCTCAAGCCAGGCACAGACCGCGCTCACGTGGCCATACGGTTAGTAGTAGGCGTGGGCCTTAGCGACTTCAACTGTGCTCAGCAAGAGTTACCCCATGTGCTGGAGCACTTGTTGTTCAGTGGCCTGGACGATTCCGGCGAAGGTGGCCTTGAAGAGCGTATGCAGTCGCTGGGCGGCGAGTGGAATGCATTCACCAGCGAAACAGACACCACGTTTGTGATTGAGGCGCCCGCACGTAACCAGCGTAAGGTGCTCGATCTATTGTTCCAGGCCGTTACACAGACGGAACTGACTGAAGCACGGCTTGAGGCTGCCCGTAAGATCGTGGAGCGTGAAGACGGGGGCCATTATTCCCACCTGCAACGCTGGCTGGACCACCAAGACTTGGGTAAAGACGCCAGCAACCAGTTGGCCATCGAAATGGGCCTGCGCTGTGCCGACCGCGCTTCCGCGGCAGGCATTACACTGGAACAGATAAAGCAGGTGCGGCATCAGTGGTATGCCCCTAACAACATGACGTTGATTGTGGTGGGCGAACTGGACAAGCTCCTTCCGGCCTACCTACAACGTACCTACGGTGAGCTGGCTGCCATCCTGCCCAGCGATCACCCGGCGCCTCCGGTGACGCGTCGAGCAGCTGAGCGCGAACGCACCTTGATGCAGGGCTGGGTGGGCGACGCTGCCAAACTCCATTGGTATTTCGTGCAGCCGACGGCCGAAGACCTGCCTCCGGGGGTATGGGACCTGTTGCAGGCCTATCTGGACTGGGCGATGTACAAAAAACTGCGGCTTGAAGAGGGGCTGTCCTACAGCCCTGGCAGCCAAGCGGAAGCGTTCGGTGATACAGGCCTTATAAGCCTGAACGCTGACCTGGACCGAAGCGACATCAAGAAGGCCCAGGCTGCTCTCAAGAACCTTACACAGCAATTACATACCCATGGCCTGGACCGTGTCATGTTCGAGCGGCTCAAGGCTGCCGCAGTGGCTCGCCTAGCCTGGGCGGTTCAAGGGGACAGCGGTTTGGCCGACTACTATTGGGGGGCACTGAGCGACTATGAAGAGGGTCGCTTTGCCGACCCTGCCCGTGCGCTCAAGGAGGTCACGCTGGCGCAGGCCAACGAAGCGGTCCAACAGCTGTTTGCCGACTCCGGCTATGTACGCATTGAAAAGCCTCTCATAGGCTACGACGACTTGGCCCTGTCAATCACTGTTGTTGCAATCCTGGGTGCCTTGCTCATCCTGTCAGCCTGCATCGTGCTGGTACGCTACCGGCAGCGGTCGGCCAGCCGATGAATGGGGTAACGCTCAAACCACTATTTTTGGGGTGTGCCCCTAGCGTGTGCTCCTTATGAAGTCATTACCGCCCGTTGTGCTCAAAGTCATTGACCTGATCAAACGCTACCCCGGCATTGTCGCGGCCTTTGGCTTCTGTTCCGGCATGGGCAGCTTTGTATTAGTAGACCGTCAGGCCACCCTGGCTAGCCCTATCGCTATCCTGCTGCTGGTCAGTTGGGTATGGCTGATGCTGGAGAACAGTTTCAACCGCTTGTTCAGCAGGTTCTTCAAGCGTGAAATACCGCAGCCTTTGCTGCGCTATGCCACCCAGATGATCCATCAGGAAAGCCTGTTTTTCGTACTGCCCTTCTTCTTTGTGACGACCACCTGGAACAGTGGGCAACTGGTGTTCACCGGGCTGCTGGCCATCGCCGGGCTGGTCTCGATCATTGACCCTTTGTACTACCATTGGGTAGCGCCAAGGCGATGGCTGTTCCTGGCCCTGCACACCTTTACACTGTTTGCCGCCATGCTGACGGCGATGCCGATCATTCTGCACCTGACCACGGCAGAAACGTTCAAGATTGCCCTGGCAGTGGCCATGGTGCTGTCTTTCCCTAGCCTGGCCAGCAGCTTTCCTTTCAACCATTGGCGCCGTGCACTGGGGCTGATCGTTATGACATTGTCTATCGGGGGGGCCGGTTGGGTGCTGCGCACCTGGGTGCCGCCTGCCACGCTGTGGATGACCGAGGACGTGATCACGCTGAGCCTGGACAACCAGACGCGAACGCCCGGCGATGCCCTGAATACACTTACCTCTAGCCAGGCTCGAAGCGGTATATACGCCTACACCGCTATCAATGCGCCACGTGGCCTCGATGAACGGATTTTCCACGTATGGGAACTGAACGGCGACGAAGTAGACCGTATTGCATTGGATATTCATGGCGGCCGCAAGGAAGGCTACCGTGCCTGGACCCGTAAGCAGAACTTCCCAGGCGACCCCGCAGGCAACTGGAAAGTACGGGTGGAAACCGAAGACGGCCAGATCATTGGTGCCCTGCGCTTTACAGTCACGCCAGACGGGGTAACCCAAGTGAATGCGCAGGCTCAGGCAAAGAACCAGTAACACACCAGGATTGCGCTGATAACCCCCGCCAGTTCTGCCAGCAGGGCACAGCCTACAGCGTGGCGGGCACGCTGAATGCCGACCGCGCCGAAGTATACGGCCAGCACATAAAAGGTTGTTTCGGTACTGCCTTGAATGGTGGCCGCTACCAGGGCAGGAAAACTGTCCACACCTTTGCTTTGCATGGTCTCAATCAACATGGCACGGGCTGCGCTACCCGAGAACGGCTTCACCAGCGCCGTAGGCAGGGCATCTACAAACCGCGTGTCCATGCCTAACCATTGCACGGCATGCCGGATACCTTCCAATAGCAGGTCCAATGCGCCAGACGCCCGAAGTACACCTACGGCGCACAGCATGGCCACCAGGTAGGGCAATAGGCTTTTGGCAACGTCAAACCCCTCCTTCGCCCCCTCTACAAAAGTTTCGTACACCGGTATCCGGCGTAAAGCGCCTACTAGCAAAAACCCAAGAATCAGGCCGAATAACGTGAGGTTACCCAGCAGCGATGACAAGCTGGCCACGGCAGTAACTGATAAGCCCGCCAGAAAAGCCATGAAACCGCCCAACAGCAGCGCACCCGGTAGCAGGTAAGCCAGTACTACCGGGTCCCAGAGCCGCAGCCGCTGCATGAACGCGACAGACAGCAGGCCTACGAGTGTAGACGCGCTAGTCGCTAGCAGAATGGGCAGGAACACCATGGTAGGGTCTGGTGCGCCTTGCTGGGCGCGGTACATGAAAATGGTGACGGGCAATAGGGTAAGAGACGAAGCGTTGAGCACCAGGAAAAGGACCTGCGCATTGCTGGCACTTTCCGGCCGTGGGTTCAGCTCCTGCAGGGCCCGCATGGCCTTCAGCCCGATAGGGGTGGCGGCGTTATCCAACCCTAGTGCATTGGCGGCGAAATTCATGGTGATCAGGCCCAGGGCCGGGTGGCCGCGCGGTACCTCGGGCATAAGCCGTGCAAACAATGGCCCCAACACCTTTGCAAACCAGTCCACGATTCCGGCTTTCTCGGCAATCTTGAGAAAGCCCAGCCAGAGCGTAAGGGTGCCGAACAACAACACCATTACGTCCACCGACAATTTGGCCATGTTGAAAATAGCTTCCACCATGGCCGCAAAAACGGCGCTGTTGCCTGCTACCAACCACTGAGCCAGCGCAGCAACGGCTGCTACCACGAAAAAGCCAAGCCACAGGCCGTTCAGCATCATGCACCCCCGAATTTCAATGCCGGCATCATAATCGGCTCGGCACTTGGGGGTACATGCTTTTAAGGCCGGTCACCGCGAGGTGGAGACCTCGGCAGTGGCCTCACGGCTGCGCAAGCGAGGCAAGTTGTTCAGGTAGCGAGCGCCTTTGGCATCGTCATACATGCCTTCCCAACGCGCAATTACCAGCACAGCCAGGGCATTGCCGATCACATTCAGGGCAGTACGCGCCATGTCCATGATGCGGTCTACACCTGCGATAAACGCAAGGCCCTCCAACGGAATACCCACACTGCCCAGCGTAGCCAGCAATACCACGAAGGACACACCCGGTACGCCTGCAATACCCTTGGACGTCACCATCAGTGTGAGTACCAGAAGGATCTGCTGCCCAATAGGCATGTCGATCCCGTACAACTGCGCGATGAACAAGGCTGCGATGCTCTGGTAGAGCGTTGAGCCGTCCAAATTGAAGGAGTACCCCGTGGGTACCACAAAACTGCTGATAGCCTTTGGCGCACCGTAGGCTTCCATCTTCTCGATGATGCGGGGCAATACGGTTTCCGAACTGGCAGTGGAGTACGCCAGGATCAGCTCATCCTTGAAGATGCGGATCAGCTTGAATACCGAGAACCCGAACAGCTTAGCGATCAGCCCTAGTACGCCTAGCGCAAAGAACAGAATCGCGGCATACACCAGCACCACTAGCTTGGCCAGGGGAATCAGCGAAGCGAAGCCAAAGTTAGCAACGGTGACGGCAATCAAGGCAAACACGCCGATAGGCGCGTAGTTCATGATCATGTGAGTGACCTTGAACATGGTTTCCGAAATGCTTTGGAACGTACGTACCAATGGCTCGCGCGCTTCGCCTGGAAGGCTGGACAAGCCTAGCCCAAACAGTACAGAAAAGAAGATGATCGGCAGCATTTCTCCCCGTACCACGGCAGCAAAGATGTTGGAGGGGATGAGGTTGAGGATCGTAGCGATCAGCGCATGATCGTGTTGCACTTCAGCAGTCGTTTTCTGATATTGCGAGATGTCCACAGTACCTAGCGTACTCATGTCGATCCCTGTGCCTGGATGAACCAGGTTGGCGAGCACCAGGCCTACCAGAATCGCGATCGTGGTTACGACTTCGAAGTAGATGATGGTTTTGAGACCAATGCGCCCAAGTTTTTTGGCATCCCCTACGCCTGCGATGCCAACGACCAATGACGAGATCACGATAGGAATCACGATCATCTTGATCAGGCGAATGAAGATGTCCCCAGCCGGTTGAAGCACGTTGCTGATCCACCAGGCTTTTTCACTCCCGAAATGGTTAAGCACAGCGCCTAGGGCAATGCCCATCACCAGGCCAATAAGAATTTGCCACGCAAGGCTGAGTTTTGGCTTTGTCATTATGCACCCTTGGTCAGGTTCATCGGGGCCATGCCCTGAAGCATGCCGATGTGATTGCGTCACATAGGCAATAGGCCTTTGACAGCAGAAGAGGGACTATCGAGAAGTCGCCAAGAGGCGTCTAATGCCGGAAATGAGTGCCCCATGCCAGATCAGCATGCGTAATCTATTGATTTGAATGACAAAAGCAAGGCTTGGAATATGCGTTCGGAAGGCCGAACGCCGAAGCGTTCCCTTTTATTAGGGTTGGGGGATATTACCTTCTGTCGTATTCGGTTTTCCGAACACATAGGTAACGGAATGAAGGCACCGATTGCTCGACAGTCGGGCAACAAAAAAGCCCCGCAGCAGGTAGCGATGCCTTTTAAAGACGTTATCGCTCATGCAACGAGGCTCTTTACCTAACCCGGCCCGAATCGGAGGTACTCCCTGTACCCCTAGGTCACTCCAGCGCTACTACGGCTAGAACATCCCGGCCCCCTGGTCATGCATCAGCCTTTTGGGCTGTACAGGTACACAACACTTCAACAAACGCCGCTACGAGCAATCAGTACCACTTAGGGTCGCTTTTGAGTTGCTCCCTCAGCAGGCCTTGCATGCCTTCGTTCGGGTCGCCCAGCCAGCGGTAATCCGCATGGCGGGAAGGCGTCTTGTCATCCGGTACTGCTGTCGGCACGGTTACCCACAGCACGTACGCTTTGGACTTATCCCAGCTAAAAGCCACAATGACGCGGTTGTGCAGGCAATCATTTGCTGTTTCACACACCTGCCCAACAAGGTATTTGTCGCCGTCTTCCGTAACGGCAGTCATTGGAGAGGAGGCTCCAGAGAGGTTGATAACCCACTCGGGAAGGCGTTCCTGCTTCCTTATAGCGTCCTGCCAGGCTTCACGGTACTGCTTGTTCGTTGCAATCAGGTTACCCGCCCGCTCTTGCCCGTCATTGTCGGCAAGCGCCGGCAACGTTGTTGCCATCGCGACGGCAAACATCATTACCCTGATTGCTTTGTTCATGTTACGGCCGACCACGACGGCCGAAGAAGAACGACACCACGAACAGCACGAGGAAGATAACGAACAGTATTTTAGCGATCCCTGCAGCCGTACCAGCGATACCACCGAAGCCCAGTACTGCAGCGATGATTGCAATGATCAGGAAAGTAATGGCCCAACTCAGCATATTGATACTCCTTTATGTTGTGATTTCGTTGGTTGTTCAAAACACCCAGCGGGTTTCGGTTGGTCGCTGGAACTGGTCGTTTTGTTCAACCGTTTGCAAGCGGTTGGCTTGGGAAGCCGGCGCACTGACAGCGTGGAAGGCTGGCGTGTGCATCGAGTGCAAGGTATGGATCAACGGCTCGGCCGGCTGGTTCCATGCGTGATACTGCTGAGCACCAATTAGGGTAAGCATCAAGGCAAGCGAGGCAAACAGGCCTTGACGAAGGGTGTGCATGGAGACAACGGGCGCCGAGCTGCCACCTTGATTCGCTGACTGTTTCATATGCACCCCCTTCAAGTTCCTGCATCGCTTGATGCGTTTGAAGAAGATATTGCAGGCTGCATGCCAGCTTTGAGTTTGTAGGAAAAGTCTTATTTTTCGGGGGTTTACTTAACCTTGCGCCCCCTATAGGGAGCGCAACCTGCACGATGCCCTGTCAGTGACCGGGCGTTTTGCATGATCATTATTCACCCCTCTACCGAAGCGGCTGTAGAAGCTACCCGTAGCAAGTCGGCATCCACCCCTCTGACACCTCGGATCTGTCGCGTAATCGCTACTGCATGTGCCTTATGTGCCTGGCTATCTGCCTCACCGCTAAGGCTTACTACACCGTCTGCTACCTTGACCACTAGACGCAGGGCGTCCAGCCCGCGGTCATATTTGAAGCTGCTGGCTACCTTGCTAGCGATCCATGCGTCGGTCACTCTTTCGTCTGGCGATCGGGCCTGCACTTCCGCTTCGGTGGTCCTTGCATCCGATGCACGCAAGCCAATCAGGTTATTCACTACGATGACACCCTTCGTATTGGTCGCCAGTACCCCCGCCCACTTCTTGGCTTGCGCAGTGGCTGCCTGGCCCCTCAGTGTTACAACGCCTCCCTCCACACGTACGTCTAGCGGTGAGCCCATCGTAGGCGTGCTCCAGCTGAACCGTGCCCGCAGAGTAGTGGCCAACGTAAGGTCCTCCAGCGCAATCAGCTGTGCCGGTTTGGCCAAAGGCTGCTCTTCCAGCGCCGCATCCACCACCAGCCGGTTTTCAACCGCTGTTACGTCGGTTACTGCCGTTGTTATCTGAGCGGCGAGCTGCTTATCGTCCCCACTGGCAACCTTGCCACTCACGATGGCCTTGGCATCGGTCACTTTCACCTTGATGTTATCTGAGGCAAGCCGCTCGTTGAGTGACAGTGCCATATTGGCAGCACCCTCCTTGCGGGCATCAACAACGGGGTCTGCCTGTGCAATGCCGGCGCTGCACAACATCAAGGCAGCGAGGGTTTTGGTGAGGTTCAGGCGGGAATGTGTCATTTCAGCTCCATACTGCCCTGCTCAGTGCCTGCCTGACAATGAGATTAGCCAGCCGCAAGGCAGTGCTACCTGCAGGGGTGAAAATCGTTCAGAATTGACCTTGCAACTTGCCCGATAATTCTCGGACTAAGAGAAGATCTTTTTTAAAGGAGCGTAGGAAAATGGAATCTGGGGCGGATCATCAAGGCCGTATCCTGCTGGTTGATGATGAAGCAGCCATTCTTCGCACCTTCCGCTACTGTTTAGAAGACGAGGGCTACAGCGTCGCCACTGCCAGCAGTGCTAACCAGGCAGAAGCACTGTTGCAGCGCCAGGTGTTCGACCTGTGCTTCTTGGACCTTCGGCTAGGCGAGGACAACGGCCTGGATGTACTGGCGCAGATGCGCACCCTTGCCCCTTGGATGCGTGTAGTCATCGTCACTGCGCATTCGGCTGTAGACACCGCTGTGGACGCTATTCAGGCTGGCGCAGCAGACTACCTGGTAAAACCTTGCAGCCCGGACCAGCTCCGACTGGCCACAGCCAAGCAGCTAGAGGTGCGGCAGTTGTCGCAGCGCCTTGAGGCGCTGGAAGGTCAGATCCGCAAGCCCAAAGACGGTCTGGATTCTCATAGCCCTGCCATGATGGTAGTGCTGGAAACAGCACGGCAAGTGGCCAATACCGATGCCAACATTCTCATCTTAGGTGAGTCGGGTACGGGGAAAGGGGAGCTGGCCAGGGCCATTCACGGCTGGAGCAAGCGAGCAAAAAAAGCCTCTGTCACGATCAACTGCCCGTCATTGTCCTCGGACCTGATGGAAAGTGAACTGTTCGGCCATAGCAGAGGGGCATTTACCGGTGCTAGCGAAAGCACCCTTGGCCGAGTGAACCAAGCGGACGGCGGCACGCTGTTCCTTGACGAAATCGGTGACTTCCCTTTGGCTTTGCAGCCAAAACTGCTGAGGTTCATCCAAGACAAGGAATACGAACGCGTAGGTGACGCCGTAACCCGCCGTGCAGATGTACGGATTCTAGCGGCAACCAACCTTAACCTTGAAGATATGGTCAAGGAAGGGCGATTCCGTGAGGACCTCCTTTACCGTCTGAACGTTATTACGCTTCACCTTCCGCCTCTGCGTGAACGCAGTGAAGACATCCTCACCCTTGCCGACCGGTTCCTCGCACGCTTTGTAAAAGATTATGCGCGCCCGGCCCGTACCTTTACCGAAGAAGCGCGTTCGGCGCTACTCAACTACCGCTGGCCTGGCAACATTCGTGAATTACGCAACGTGATCGAGCGGGCAAGCATTATCTGCCCTCAAGAGCGCGTGGAAGTCATTCACCTCGGAATGGCCGAACAACCTGCTACCAACGCTCCGCGTGTGGGTGCTGCACTGAGCCTGGACGAGCTGGAGAAAGCGCATATCGGCGCCATTCTGGCAAACAGTGACACCTTGGACCAAGCGGCACGGACATTGGGCATCGATGCCTCCACCCTTTACCGTAAACGCAAGCAATACAACCTGTGATGCCTGGGATGACACTGCGTACCCGGCTGTTCCTCAGCATTTCTGCCCTTATCACGATGGCACTGCTGGGGTTGGTGCTGGGGCTGGTGAGTGTGACGCAAATGGCGTCTAGCCAGCAAAGCGCCTTGCATGGCAGCTTCCATGACCTGGAAAGCGGGTTACGCATGCGGCAGGCGCTAGGTGACCAGTTGATCGTGGTATGGGCCCAAACGCCCGACATGCCTGCGTTCGAACGTGCTCGCGTAGATTTCGAAACGGCTATGGCCAAAGCTCAAGCCGGCAATACACCTGAGCAACAATTGCGCTTTGAACTGATTGAGGAGCATTACCAAGCTTTCAGGCAGCGTTTCGCGCAAGTGATACAAGCGGGCACCGACCCACGCTCAGATCGTATGCTTAGCGAAACCTTTAACCGGGTACGCAACGACCTGCTTGAGGCGCACAGGGCGGCGTTGAACCGCGTTACGGCCAATGAGCAAGCCGCTCACGATCAAGCTGTCTGGGTATCCGCGCTCCTGGGCCTGATAGGCATCGGTGTGCTGTGTGTAGGGTTTGTGACCGCGCACCGGATCGCTCGACGCTTTGGCGAGCCGATTCAAGCGCTGGTCAGCGCAGCGGACGACATCAGCCGCGGTCACTATGACGTCGCCCTGCCGGTGTCCAGGGCGCCCGAAATGAACCGCCTCAGTGAGCGCTTTGCCACCATGGCCGAGGCATTGCGTATCCATCAAGCGACCAACGTCAATGAGCTGATTGCTGGCCAGCAACGCATGCAGGCCGTGTTGGACAGCATTGATGACGGCTTGCTGATGATTGACCGGCAGGGCTTGCTTGAGCATTTGAACCCGGTTGCCCAACGCCAGCTGGGTTGGGATAACGACCGCAAAGGGCGGAGCCTGGGCGAAGCGCTCGACCGCCCAGACCTCGATGCTCAACTTCAAACCGTATTACGCGGCGGAACATTAGAACGCGCCCCTGATGACCTGAGCCTTGAGGTCGATGGCGAGACTCGATTGCTGGCCTATAGCCTTACCCCCGTGAGCCATGTTCAGGGCGATATTCTAGGTGCGGTGATGGTGCTTCATGATGTAACGGAGCAGCGGGCCTTTGAACGGGTGCGTAGTGAGTTCGTGTTGCGAGCCTCCCATGAACTGCGCACCCCGGTTACGGGTATGCACATGGCATTTGGCTTGCTGCAGGAACGGGTACGGTTCGAAGCGCATACTCGGGAAGCCGACCTGCTCAAAACCGTCAACGAAGAAATGCAGCGCCTGATGCAGTTGATCAATGACCTGCTGAATTTCTCGCGCTACCAAAGTGGGTTGCAGAAGCTGACATTAGGGCCATGCGACATTGAGGACCTGCTGCTCCGCGCCCGGGGGCGGTTCAGCGAAGCGGCGCTGGCCCAGGGCACCGAGCTCACCCTTGAATACTCCGAGGGCTTGCCTCGCCTCCATGCCGACCTTGCACAATTGGACCGTGTGCTAGACAACCTGATCGACAATGCCTTGCGTCATACGCCTACCAATGGGCATATCCGCTTGCAGGCCCGCCGCCATGCAGAGCGGGTGATTATCAGTGTGGAAGACAACGGAGAGGGTATTGCCTACGGCCAGCAAGGGCGCATTTTCGAGCCTTTCGTACAGGTAGGTCGCAAGAAAGGCGGTGCAGGCCTAGGCCTGGCACTGTGCAAGGAAATCGTGCAATTGCACGGCGGCCGGATGGGCGTGTATTCACGCCCTGGCCAAGGCACACAGTTTTATATGGCGCTGCCTGTGTAACCTCCTGCAATGCCGGTTCAGCGCATACCGGCCACCACTTGCAGCAATGCGGCAGTCTCGGCGTCTGGCTCACCGTCAAAACGTGCAGGCCTGTAATGCATTTGGAAAGCCGCTAGTACATGGCGCGTCGCGACGTCCAGCTCCCCGGTACGCTCGATGGCGTACCCCGCTTTTGCCAGTTGCTCCTGATACCAGCCTACTGCAGGCAAGCTGGTATCGAACCGCTGCCGGGCGCGGCTTACTGCAGCAGCGTCAGGCCACCGACCAAACCCGGCCTGTGCCAGCCGCTGCCAAGGAAACAAGGGGCCAGGGTCAAGTTTTCTCAGAGGGGCAATGTCACTGTGCCCTACGATATAGCGAGGGTCGATGCGATAACGCGTACTGATGTCCTTCAATAAGGCGATCAGGGCGTTGACCTGAGCGTCGGTATAGGGGTACCAGACGCGTCCTGTAGGCGTGTCATGGAAACCCGGATTAACGATTTCGATACCGATGGAGCTCGAATTAAGCCAGGTACGCCCGTCCCACTCGCTTTCTCCAGCATGCCAGGTACGGTAGCGTTCATCGGCCAGCTTATAGACAGTGGCAGGGCCATCGCCTATCAGGTAGTGCGCACTAACCTCGCCGTGGGTCAGCAAGGCCAAGGACCGGTCAAGCGAAGCCGCCGTGTAATGAAGCACAATGAATTGCACACGGCTGTCGTAATTGGCAGAGGGGTGGCTGGTATCTATGTGCAGGCCATTGGTACAACCGCCAAGCAACGCTGCAAAGGCTACTGCCGCCAGGTTTCGCACATTCATGGTGTAGGCTAGCCCTCAAAGTAAAACCTTAGTCTACATGCCTTGCCAAGCCCACGACTTGGCTTGTTTCTATACGGTTGCGCCCTGTGTCCTTAGCCCGGTACAACGCCTCGTCGGCACGCTTGAGGGCAGCCTGGGCAACTTCCTTACTGCGCAAGGTGGCCATACCCATGGAGACGGTGACCACAATGCGCATACCTTTGAAGTGGAAGGGACAGGCTTCGATAGCCTGGCGCATCTGTTCCAGCACCGCGTGTGCTTCTTCGGGCGCTGACTCTGGGAAAAGTGCTACAAATTCCTCACCTCCGAATCGAGCCAGGAAATCCCCGTTACGGAGCTGACGACGCAACTGGTCAGCCACGATTTTCAGCACACGGTCGCCCGCCAGGTGCCCATAGTTGTCATTGATGGACTTGAAGTGGTCCAGGTCCATGATGGCGACTTGGGCAGGAACCTCGTCGGTTGCACGCTGGCTTATCAAAACTTCCAAACGCTCATTCAAGCCGGCCCGGTTTGGCAGGCCGGTGAGCGGATCCAGCAGAGCTTTCTGGCGCTGTTCTTCCAGCACATTCTGATAGGCTTCGGCTTCGCGCTCCATGCTGGCCACGCGATCCGACAGGCCACGCATACGCTCGGCCACCTCCACTTCATGGGCTTCACGGCGGCGGCGGTGCTCGTCTACAGAGCCCAGCAGCCCATCAAGCCGGGACTCCAGCAACCGCTTAAGGGCGTCCGCATCCTCCACCGCTGCAACGCTTTCATGCAGGTCACCCACCTGTTCGCGTAGCTCGGTGTCCAGTTGGCGCGCCTGGTCCTGGCTGTCTGCCTGGCCTTGGCTGGCCTCGTGAAGCTGGCCTTGGAACCACGCTAGCCGCTCATTGATCTGTTGCAGGTAGCGCTGCAATTCCTGTTGCCCGTTATCACTGATCGTCAGCGTCATGAGCGCCACATCGTCCAGCATGGGCAACAGCTCGTACCAGTTGAGCCCATGCTCCAGCCTTTCGCGCATGGAGTCAGCGGTCTCTAGCAACTTGGGTGGCAGCACCAGGCCGTCGAGCATTTTCAGTAGCGTGCTTTCAATATGCGTGGCTACCGAGCTGTAGGTAGGCTCCTGGCTAGCAGGCAGAGAAAAACTGGCGTCTGTGGCTTCAGCCGGTTCGGTGGTAGACACCAGGGCTTGCACCATGGCAGCAGTGAGCGGCAATACATCCAGCACAGCCTGCACAGCAGCCGTTACAGGCCCTTCCTGTTCAGGTACGGCATGAGGGGCAAGCGCTTCGGCCATCGGCTGTGGAACATAGGTAGGTGCTTGCTGCTCCTCGACGATAGCCGCTTCAGGCTGGACCTTGCTCTCGCATACGTCCTCTTCTGCCTCGGCTGGCACTGCAGGTACGGCCTGTGTGTCCACCACCCCCGGAGGAACACCTTCATGTGCAGGCTCGACATGGCCCGGGCAAGGTGCGGTTTCCAGCGGTTCAGGGAGGGTGAGCGCTGGCTCCACCTCTGGTATAGCCAGCGGCATGGGAGCCGTCTGAGTATTCACAAGTGTTTGAATAGGCTCAGCTTCTCGGTGCCCAAACAAACGCTCAAGCAGGCCTGGGCGTGATGCCGTGGCAGGGTCCAGGCTGGCTAGCGCGTTGCCCTGCAGCAGGCTCAGCTCGCTGAGCAAAAGTGGTAATTCCCTGACCTGAGACAGGCGCTTGTCCAAGCCCGCACCGAATTTCTTGAGAGGTTTGGCTGCGTCGCGGGGAAGTGGCAAGGTCTGGAGTTGCGCTACCAGCGAGCTCAGCGCTGTGCTGATCTGGTCAAGCCGGGCCTCACGGCGTTGCTCGGAATCCAGCACAGCCTTTTCCAAGCGCGGAATAAGGGTTGCCAAGGCAGCGTCCATGTTGTCGCTACGCACCACCTCGCGCATTTCCTTCATGCATTGGTCAACGGCCGTGTCAGCCCCTTCGGCAGCCAAGGTGCTGCGTACTAGCCCGTGGCGAAGCAAGTCCAGGCGAGCATTCCAGCGCCGCTCTTGCGACTCCTGAGCTTCGATGCTTTGAAGGTACTTTTCTTTCCAGCGCTGGGCTTCATCGGTCATAGGCAAACAAGCCGGCGCGCAGAAACTGAACAAGGCAAGTGCACCCTTGCCTGGCAAGGGTGCGAGAGAGGCACTACGGTGGGATTATTGGCCGGCACCCTTGGCCGCACGCTCTTTCTCGATCAAGGTATCGGCCAGCTTGAGCGCTTCTTCAGGGCCGCCCGACGAACCGAGGTCGAACCGGTACTTGCCGTTGACGATCATGGTCGGAACACCTGTTACGCCGTACGCCACAGCCAAGTCTTTGTCTTTCTTGACCATGCCGGCCACTGCGAAGGATTTGTAGGTTTCCAGGAATTTGGCTTTGTCCACGCCCTGGGTGGCTACGAAGTCAGCCATCTCCTCCGGCGTCTTGAACATCTTGTGTTCCTTATGGATGGCATCGAACACAGCGGTGTGAACCTTGTGCTCCACACCCATGGCTTCGAGGGTCAGGAACATTTGGCCATGGACGTCCCAGATGCCGCCGAACATGGCAGGAATACGTACAAAGTGAACGTCCGCGGGCAGCTTTTCGATCCACGGGTTGATGGTAGGTTCGAAGGCATAGCAATGCGGGCAGCCGTACCAGAACAGCTCTACCACTTCGATCTTGCCTGGCTCGGAGACGGGTACCGGGCTGGTGAGTACGGTGTATTTTTCAGCCGGGGTGTCATCTGCGTGGGCGGCGACGCCGAACAGGCTGGCCAGCGCCATTACCGCGCCGATGAACAGATTACGCATGGTTAACTCCTGAGCGTTTAAGGGATGGCCTTCAATACATGGCCAAGGCTGGCATGGCAAGTAACAATACATTTGCATTTGTAAAATGGAAGCCTGTCGCACAGCAACGACAGCCACGTGGCCAAACCGATATACTGCCGCCCATCGTGCCACGGCCTCCGTGCCCTCAGGATTCCAATGTCGTTCAAAAACCCCGTGCTTGGCCTGTGCCAGCAATCGTCCTTCATGCTTAGCGCTGCCAAGGTCGACCAATGCCCCGAAGACCAGGGCTTCGAAGTCGCCTTTGCTGGCCGGTCCAACGCCGGCAAGTCCAGTGCGCTTAATACGCTCACCCATGCCAGCCTGGCACGCACGTCCAAGACACCGGGTCGTACCCAGCTGCTGAACTTTTTTAGCCTGGATGACAGCCGACGCCTTGTGGACCTTCCTGGCTATGGTTATGCCAAGGTGCCCATCCCCCTGAAGCAGCACTGGCAGAAGCACTTGGAGAAATACATGGGCAGCCGGGAAAGCCTCAAGGGCATTATTTTGCTGATGGACGTTAGGCATCCCATGACTGACTTCGACAAGATGATGCTGGACTGGTCCGTGGCCAGTGGCATGCCTATGCACATCCTGCTGACCAAAGCCGACAAGCTGACCTATGGCGCAGCCAAGGGCACCTTGCTCAAGGTACAGACCGAGATCCAAAAGGGTTGGGGCAACAGTGTCACCATCCAACTGTTCTCGGCTCCCAAGCGCAGCGGCCTGGACGAAGCCTATGAAGTGCTGGCGACCTGGCTGGACCTGATGCCGGAAGACCCCACCGACGCTGTGCAGGCGTAACGCTGGGGCAGGCAAACCTGTTCCAGGGCTGGCACTTGGTAGCACTTTTGCGCAGGCAAAAAAAACCCCGGACTTCGTATGGGGAGGGTGAAGTTCGGGGTCCAAGCTCCGGGCCGCCGGGGCGGGCCGGATATCTGCCAACACTTAACACAACATAGGAGCTGAACGGCTTCGCAGCCATTCACACCCTCAGAGCCGAAATTCACAGCGTTAGTTCCTTGCCGATGCTAATCAGTCGCAAATGCGGCAAGGTTTCATAAACTGAATCAGTGGGCCTGGTCCCAGTTATCGCCTACCCCTACCTCGACCAGCAGGGGCACCTCCAGCTCGGCAGCACCAGCCATGTGGGGTTGGATCTGTTCACGCACTACCTCTACCAGATCCTCACGTACTTCGAGCACCAGTTCATCGTGCACCTGCAGAATCATGCGGGCATCCAATCCGCTATCCATCAGCCAATTGTCCACCGCTACCATGGCCCGCTTCACGATGTCAGCCGCAGTGCCTTGCAGCGGCGCGTTGATGGCGGCACGCTCGGCACCGCGGCGTAGGCTCGGGTTTTTGGCATTGATGTCTGGCACATACAGGCGGCGTCCAAACAAGGTTTCCACATAGCCTTTTTCAGCCGCCTGGGCCCGCGTACGCTCCATGTATCCCAGAACGCCAGGGTAGCGCGTGAAATAGCGGTCGATGTATTCCTGCGCCTGCTTGCGGTCTACGCCAATCTGCTTGGCCAGCCCAAAGGCACTCATGCCGTAGATCAAGCCAAAGTTGATAGCCTTGGCACTGCGGCGTTGGTCGACAGTGACAGCTGATACCTCCACACCGAAAACTTCGGCTGCCGTGGCCCTATGCACATCCAGGTCGTTCTGGAAGGCATGCAGCAAGCCCTCGTCCCGGGCCAGGTGCGCCATGATCCGCAGTTCAACCTGCGAGTAGTCCGCTGCCAGCAGCTTGTAGCCAGGCGCAGGTACGAAGGCCTGGCGAATGCGGCGGCCTTCGGCGGTACGAATCGGGATGTTCTGCAGGTTGGGATCGCTGGACGACAACCGGCCGGTGGCCGCCACGGCTTGTTGATACGACGTATGGATGCGCCCGGTACGAGGGTTGATCTGGTCGGGCAGCTTGTCCGTGTAGGTACTTTTAAGCTTGCTCAGCGTACGGTATTGCATCAACACTTTGGGCAGCGGGTAATCCTGTTCGGCCAGCTCGGCCAGCACCGCTTCGGCCGTTGAGGCCTGGCCTTTTGCAGTTTTGCTGATGATGGGCAAGCCAAGCTTTTCGTAGAGAATCACGCCTAGCTGCTTGGGAGAGCCCAGGTTGAAGGTTTCACCTGCGATGGTGTACGCCTCTTGCTCCAGCGTAAGCAGCTTTTCACCTAGCTCGACACTCTGAATACCAAGCAGTTTTGCATCTACCAGTGCGCCAGTCCGCTCCATACGTGCAAGTACGGGCACCAGTGGCATTTCAATAGTGTGCAGCACGCTCTCCACGGTGGGTACCGCAGCCAACCGCGCCGAGAGCGCATGGTGCAGGCGCAGTGTCACGTCCGCATCTTCGGCAGCGTAAGGCCCCGCCTGCTCCAGCGGGACCTGATCGAAGGTGACCTGCTTGGCGCCTTTGCCCGCTACATCTGTGAACAGAATGGTCTGGTGGCCAAGGTACTTTACCGCCAGGCTGTCCATGTCATGTCGGGTAGCCGTGGAGTCCAGCACGTAGGATTCGAGCATGGTGTCAAAGGCCACGCCTTGTACAAAGATGCCTTCGTTAAGGTCGCCACCAATGGCGCAGTTGGCCAGGATGTTCAGGTCGTACTTGGCGTTCTGGGCCACTTTGGCTTTTTCAGGGTTCTCAAGCAGCGGCTTGAGCGCACGCAGTACCGTATCGCGGTCCAATTGGGGCGGCGCCCCCATATAAGTGTGCGTCAGCGGTATGTAGGCCGCTTCATGAGGGCTTACTGCAAAGGACAACCCCACCAGCGAAGCCTGTTGAGCATCCAGGCTGGTGGTCTCGGTATCGAATGCGAACAGTTCAGCCGTACGCAGCTTTTCCAGCCACTGTTCGAACTGTGCCTGCTCCAGAACAATGGCGTACTTAGGCTCAACCTTGGGCGCGGCCGGGGGTACGTCCAGTGGCGCATGGGTCGCCGCCGTCTCACGCTTGAGTTCATCCAGCCATCCCTTGAACTCTAGCTCCGAGTACAGTGCCGCCAGCATTTCCCTGTCTGGCTCTCCACACATCAATTCATCCACCACCACGTCCAGCACCACATCAGTCTTGATGGTGGCCAGCTCGTAGGACAGGAAGGCCATGTCGCGGTGCTCTTCAAGCTTGGCAGGCAGTGACTTGGCGCCACGGATAGGCAAGGCCGGGACTTTGTCCAGGTTCGCATACAGCTCAGCCAGGCCACCACCAATGCCCAACAGCAGGCCTTGGGCGGTTTTTTCACCCACCCCTGGTACGCCTGGGATGTTATCTACCTTGTCGCCCATCAAGGCCAGAAAGTCGATGATGTGCTCCGGGCCCACGCCGAATTTTTCTCGCACGCCTGGAATATCCAGCACCGTTCCGGTCATGGTGTTTACCAAGGTGATATGGCCATCTACCAACTGCGCCATGTCCTTATCGCCGGTAGAAATTACCACTGGGCGCCCTTGAGCAGCGCTGATACGGGCAAGGGTGCCGATCACATCGTCAGCTTCCACCCCCTCCACACACAGCAACGGGTAGCCACTGGCCTGCACCGAAGCGTGCAAGGGCTCTACCTGTACGCGTAGGTCATCAGGCATTTTCGGGCGGTTGGCCTTGTACTCGGCGAACAGCTCATCCCGAAAGGTGCCGCCCTTGGCGTCGAACACGACTGCGAAGGGGCTGTCGGGGTATTGCCTGCGCAAGCTACGCAGCATATTCAGCACGCCCTTTACCGCGCCTGTGGGCAACCCTTTGGAGGTCGTCAGCGGTGGCAGGGCGTGAAAGGCGCGGTAGAGGTAGGACGAACCGTCCACCAGAACGAGAGGCGCTTGGCTCATGAGCAGAATCAACCTATTTGAACAGGGCCGGGGCTAGAATACCGACACTATGGACCACAAAAGGACAAGGTTATCATGTGCTCGCTCAAACGCCTGATGCTCGCTACCCTACTCATGGCCACGCCACTGGCCGCCATGGCGGCTGATGACGCGCCCTCGGCAGACCCGGATGTCACCATCCGCCAGGACGGCGACAAAACGATCCAGGAATATCGCCAGAATGGCTTTCTGTATGCGGTAAAAGTCACCCCCAAGCACGGCAAGCCCTACTTCCTGGTGCGTGCTGATGGCACCAGCCCCAACTTTATCCGCTCGGACCAGCCCGACATGCTCATTCCCCAATGGGAAATCTTCAAGTGGTAGACTGGCCCGCGCTTGTTTAACCCTTAGGCCTTGACCCATGTCTGTGTTTACTCCCCTGTCGCGCCCACAACTGGAAACCTTCCTTGAAGCCTACGACCTGGGCCGGCTGCGAGACTTCCAAGGCATTGCCGCC
>Ga0268349_1000026_pt1 | contig 31334 bp, 24 predicted proteins | sample G5R2_MAIN_18SEP2_FD_190164 | JGI IMG/M metagenome (GOLD analysis project Ga0268349, IMG submission 190164) | Phyllosphere microbial comminities from switchgrass, GLBRC, Michigan, United States - G5R2_MAIN_18SEP2017_LD1 | ecosystem: Host-associated > Plants > Phyllosphere > Phylloplane/Leaf...
AATGATGACGCAGATGATGGCCAAGCATCGTGAAAGCCCGCCTTTAACTCAATAGAGCGGTGTTGCACTCAGCTTCTGAAACCGCCACGTTTCGTTAAAATAGCGCTGCACCTTTAAATAGCGCTGCACCTTTAAGAGGCAGTTGCAATGGCCACGCACCGCTGTGCCAGTACCTCAGTCGGGTCTACTAAAGCCACTGTGTAGGCGCCAAGGGAAAAAGCGTTCGTTTGGCGTAATACCAAGGGCAGTTCGGTGCAACCCAGCACGAGGATTGTTGCGCCTTGCTCGGCCAAATGCTGCGCCGCGGCCAACAGGTCCTCACGGCATTCCCCTTCTACAAACCCTGCCTTAATCCCGTGTTCGCCGTAGATGGACCGCATGACTTTCGCCTGAAACTCAGCGTTGGGTATCATCAATTGCAAGCCCACCCGCTCAGCTGCCTGTTGATACACCCCTGACTGCACGGTGCCAGCCGTGGCCAGTAGCCCCACGTGCGCCTCTACGCCGTAGCGGTCTCGCACATGCTTGACCGTCTCGTCGAGCATGTGTACTACAGGGATCGACAGCAGCGGCTGAATACGCTCAACAAAGGCATGAGCGGTATTGCAGGGAATAGCAATTGCATCCGCACCTTCTTCTTCCAGCCGTTTGCATGTGGCATATAGCGCAATGCTGGGGTCGGCCTCGTTGTGCAACAAGTTGGCCGTGCGGTCAGGAATCTGCGGGTTTTGCTCCACGATCATCTTGATGTGATCCTGGTCACGGCTAGCAGGTGTGTTGCGTACCACCTTGCCCATGAAATCCACCGTGGCCGCCGGCCCTACCCCGCCCACTACACCAAGCTTGAAGGGCAACGACCGGGTAATCTCACCGCCACGGGTGGCGAAATCGGCATACAGGCGATTGGCGTCCAGCAGTGGCAGGCCCTGTTGCTGAAGGAGCGGGGCCACCAAACTCAGTTCGGTTGCACCAGGCAATAACAGGTCCACGCCCTGATCGCGCAGGTCTAGGCATGCACGGCGCACTTGAGCTAGCGGCTCACCATCCAAGTAGCCGGCCTTGATACCCGCAGCGCCATACAGCGCGTCCATCAAAGTGGCCTGGTGCTCGGCGCGCGGGTAAACAATGGTATAGCGGTCACCAAAGTAGCGCTCGAACAACCCGGAATGCCGGACAAAATCCGAGCACACCACACCCAATCGCCCACCGTCGCCCAAGGTTTCGCTCACGTGCTGGCGCAGCGCGGCCATCATGTCGAGCACCGGAATGTCCAACTCGTTCTGCAACTGCTCCAGAAACGTGTGGCTGGCAAAGCAAGGCAACAGCACCGCATCTGCTGAGCGCTGTGCCAAGGCCTGGCACGTCTGGAATACGTAGAACATCCGTGAGCTGAGGTTAGCGTTCGAAGCCAGGGGCAGCGCGCTGCCTTTGAACGGATCCTGCTGGAGTATGAAATGGTATTGGTCGCGAGCGCCCTGCACCGCCGGATTACTGACCAGCTTAGCCAGCAAGTCGACGCCGGCCAGGTCGCCGAGGCCGCCCACGACCCCCAGTGAGCGCTCGCCAGCTTGGTGGGTATACCGGTTCATTATGTTCATCGCTACTTCCGTTAGCTTAAGCCAGTTCTGAGGTATTCAGGGGTTGCCGTGGAGGTGTACCGGCCACAGCTGGCGTTTCGAGCGTGTCGGCTGCCGCCGCTTCGCCACGGTCGGCTTCGAGCTTGGCCACTACGGCGGTTGCAATGCTGTTGCCGCCGACATTGGTAGCGGTACGGGCCATGTCCATGAAAGGGTCGATGCCGATGATCAGCAATAGCCCGGCTTCAGGCAGGTGCACGATTGGCAAGGTAGCGGCTACCACCACCAAGGATGCCCGCGCTACGCCGGCCATGCCTTTGCTGGTGATCATGCACGTGAGGAGAATCACCACCTGTTCAAAGATCGACAAGTCAATGTTGTACGCCTGGGCAATGAACATCAGGGCGAATGCCTGGTACATCATCGACCCGTCCAGGTTGAACGAATAACCCAGTGGAAGCACGAAGCGGGTCACGTTCTTGGAGGCACCGAACTTTTCCAGCGCGTCGATGGTTTTAGGGTAGGCCGACTCACTGCTGCACGTAGAGAACGCCAACAGCACCGGCTCACGGATCAGCTTGATCAGTTTAAATACCGCGTTGCCAAGAAACGCACGCCCTACCAGAATCAACGCTGCCCACAACAAGGCAATACCTACGTAGAACTCACCTACCAGCTTGCCGTAGTCGACCAGCAACCCCAGCCCTTGCACAGTGATCGCCGAGCCAATCGCGGTAAATACTGCGATCGGTGCCAGCGCCATGACGTAGTCGGTAATGCGGAACATGACCTTGACCAACTCATCGAGCAATGGCTGGATCATGGAGTTGCCGGTGGTCTTCTTCACGTAGGCCAATGCGGCGCCGAAAAACAGCGCGAAGATCAGGATCTGCAAGATCTCGTTAGTGGCCATGGCCTCGGCAATGCTGCGCGGGAACACGTGGGTCAGGAACGATTGCAGCGTAAAGCCACTGGTGTTGAGCCCGCCGACTGCCGCATCTTTTTCGGGAATAGGCAGGTTCATGCCCGCGCCCGGCTGGAACACATTCACCAGCACGATCCCGAGCGACAGGGAGAACAACGACGCGCAGACGAACCACGTCATGGATCGAATGGAAATCCGTGCGACCATGCCCGAACCACTAGAGCTCATGCTCGCCAGGCCCGCTACCAAGGTGGCGAAAACCAGCGGTGCGATAATCATCTTGATCAACCGCAAGAACACGTCGGTGATCATGTTGAAGTAAGAGGCTACCTCTTTGGTCATTTCAGGGTTTGCCAGGTAATGATGCAGGCCACCCCCGACCACTACGCCGAGTATCAGAGCCATAACGATTTGCTTGGCCAATCGGATGTTATTCATGCGTAACCTCAGCAAGGCGCGCGGCGAACCTAACGCGCAAAAAGTATGTTCAGCGGGCAACACGGCACACCGCATACCCGCTCCGGTAAAGCGATGCGTTAGGCAGGTAAAACGTAAGTGGTGACACCGCGTTAACCGAGAACGGGCTTGTGCTCTAGGGGTCAATGCCCGAATCACCATCGCGCCCTGTGAGGGCATCGGCGGCTGAGATCGATTCTAAGAACAAATGCTTCACAAGGTGATGCATTCGCGGTCTATAACTATGTGCTTTATGCATAGCCTGGGTGGCATATGGCGCTGAAAGGTTTCACCTTCCATCGCAAAGTCGTAGATGGAACGCTGAACGTCGTATTTTTCTCTAACCCAGGCTGCCTACAGGTGCCGTTGCTTGTTAGGGTAAGGCCCTCGCCAACAGGGAACCGGGTGCCCCATGCAACTGAAATGGATCGAAGACCTGATTGCGCTGGCAGAGACCAATAGCTTCTCGCGCGCGGCTGATATCCGCTGCATCAGCCAGTCGGCGTTGTCCCGGCGTATTCAGTCCCTAGAGAGCTGGGTAGGGGTGGAGCTGGTCAATCGCGGGATCTACCCCGCGCAACTTACCAGTGCCGGGCAAGCGTTTTATGAGCAGAGCCGAGAAACCCTGCTCAGCCTGCTCGCCGTGCGCGAGGAGTTATTAGAGGCCGGCCGTATGCCGGGGGACTCTATCGCGGTCACCGTAGGCCATACCCTCTCGGTTACCTTCCTCCCCAAATGGCTCAAGCAACAGCAGGCGCGCAACGGCCACTTCAAGGCGCGCGTAGTGGCCGCTAACGTGCATCAGGCCGTGATGGCCCTGGAAGAGGGGCACTGCGACTTGATGATCGGCTACCACCACCCCCATGCCCCAATTTCCTTAAGCACGGAAAAATTCAGTAGCTTGTCCCTGGGTTTGGACTCTTTGGTGCCTGTGTCCGCTCCAGGTAGGCGCGGCCGCCCCTTGTTCACCTTACCCGGCAGCCCCCATGCACCCACCCCGCATCTGGCCTACACGGAAAGTACCTTCCTCAGGCGGATCGTCGACACCATCCTCAAGCGCAGCCCTACGCCTTACTATTTGGAAACCTGCTACGAAGGCGACATGGCGGTGCAAGTCATGCAAATGGCCCGGGAAGGCTACGGCCTGGCCTGGCTGCCTAAAAGTGCAGCCCAGGAAGAGCTGGCACGAGGCACGCTGGTGCCCGCTGGCAGCGATGCCTGGAATGAAGAGCTGGAAATCCGCTCCTACCGTACCAATGGAAACAATAACGCCACCATGCAGGCTTTCTGGAGCGCCCTCAAACACGACAGCGAGGCACGCCAGGGCTGAGGCCGATTGCAAGCTCCTGCGCTCGATAGGTACACTCCGCCCCCCTTTAGGGCCAGCCACTGAATACGATCGGCTACCCTTACCACGCCCCTTTACACGCCGGCACAGGAGCCGCCCTTATGTCCTCCGATCGCAAGCAGCAGAAGAAACATAAGCGTGCGTCGTCCAAGGCTCGCCAGAACCGTATCCAGCGTAACAACCAGCCGGACGCGCCAAGGGAGAAGAACCCGGACGCCTTGTCGCCTGAATTCGTGAGCATGGAAGAATTCTTCGAGGGCGGATTGGAGACGGGCGCTTTCGATGACCTGTTTGCAGCCATGGCGGCCGTGGAGGGCGAGGGCCAGGAGGCGGTGGCCTTTGCCTTCCTTACCGAGTCGCCTCTGCCTATGGTGATCGACAACTATTCCGAAGACGATGTCTCGGACCTGATCGTTTCCCTGTGGATTGCTTACTACGAGAAGCACCATGGCTTGAGCGAGGACGATGCCATGGGGCGGATCGAAAGCGCCGAGTTTTCGAATGCCTATGTAGCTGCCGCCTCGGCCATTGCCGAGGCCTGATAGGCCTAGCAACGCGCGGCAGAGTACTTGTAGGAGCCTGCGAAACGCTAGTGCAGCGAGCGAACAAGGGCATCCCCTCTGCACTCAACACCACCCTTACACAACCTTTACCGTCCCCAGACCGCGCTTTACACAGCAAAGGTGTTTCATACGTACATGGCGCTACCCAAGCCGGCGCCGAAGGAGACACCATGTTTGCGAAGTTGACCAAAGCCGTACTGCTCTCCACTTGCCTGGTGGGCGCTGGAGTGGTGGGCACTGCCTCGGCAGACGAGCGCAACCTGATAGTGCCCGCCATCGCAGGCGCTGCGGTCGGCGCGCTGATCGCCAGCAGCTGGGATAATGGCGGCCACCACCATCGCCACGAAGCACGCCGGTATTACGAAGAGCGTTACTACGCACCGCCTCCCCCACGGCCGGTGATGTACGCACCTGCGCCTCCACCGGTGGTGTACTACCGCCGTGCGCCGCAGCCTGTGTATTACCAGCCTGCCCCGCCGCCTCGCCATTGGGGCCATTACCGCGACGAAGGCCCGCGCTGGTAGAACCAAACCCGGCAATACGAAAAAAGGCCGTTACCCCCTCAGGTAACGGCCTTTTGCTTAGTGCAGCGAACGGGCGTCAGCGGCTCAGCACTGCACGGCCATGGGCAGCTGCCTTGCGACGGCGGTCCACGATCAACCCGGCTGCCACAACGGCAATAGTCAGCAAACCAGTGGCAACAATTTCCACGCGGTGGCCTTCCTGGCGGAACATCTCCACCAGCACGCCAACGATGAACAGAATCACCAAGTAAGTGAGGCCAGGGAACAGCCACATTTTGAAGGCCAGTTTCTCACCACGGGCTTCGGCCTGGCGGCGCATGCGCAGTTGAGAAAACGCGATGACCAAGTACACCAGCAACGCGATAGCACCCGAGCTGGCCAACAGGAAGTCGAACACCGCTGCAGGTGCCACATAGTTGGCGAAGGTGGCCAGGAACGCAGCAGCTGTGGACAGGATAACGGCCGTGTAGGGCGTACCGGCACGGGACGTGCGCTGGGCCATCTTGGGCGCATCGCCGCGTTTGCTCAGGGAGAAGAGCATGCGAGACGAGGTATAGAGTGCCGAGTTCAGGCAACTGGTCACAGCCACCAGCACCACGATATCCACGATGAGTTTCGCGTTGGGCACACCGATCAGGTTCAGCACGGTCTGGTACGAACCCAGCGCCGGCAGCGAAGGGTCGTTCCATGGCACCAGGCCTACGACCAGGAAAATCGAGAGCAGGTAGAACAGGCAGATACGCCAGATCACCGAGTTGGTGGCCTTGGAAATCTGACGGCCCGGGTCTCGGGATTCAGAGGCTGCTATGGTCACGATTTCCGTGCCCATGAACGAGAACATGGTGGTCAACATGGCGGCAACCACAGCACCCAGGCCATTCGGCATGAAGCCTTGAACATCGGTAAGGTGGCTGACGCCGCTTACCTGGCTACCTGGCACAAAGCCGAAGGCTGCGCCTAGGCCCAATACGATGAAAGCGATGATCGCAATGATCTTCAGCAATGCAAACCAGAACTCGAACTCGCCGTAGTTCTTCACACTGAACAGGTTAGTTACGGTCAGCACGGCCGTAATGATCAGCGCGAACACCCAGATTTGAACATCTGGAATCCAGGCGTGGAGAATGCCTGCGGCGGCGTTGGCTTCCAGAGGAATCACCAATACCCAGAACCACCAGTACAGCCAGCCGATGGTAAAGCCTGCCCAATGCCCGATGGCGCGGTCTGCATAAGTGGAAAACGAACCGGTGTCTGGCGAAGCCACTGCCATTTCACCCAACATGCGCATCACCAGCACCACTAAGGTACCGGCTGCAGCGTAGGCCAGAAGCACAGCGGGGCCCGCTTGAGCGATGGCATGGCCAGAACCGACGAACAAGCCTGCCCCGATAACACCTGCGATGGACAACATGGTCACATGGCGAGGTTTCAGGCCTTGGGCAAGCCCGCCGGCGTTTTGAATACTGCTCATAGGTGTACCCTTCCGAGAAAGCGATTTGTCCAACGCGTGCACCGGGCCCTACCGCTGTGTGGGACAAGCAACGCGCTGTTGGATTTTTTTTACGCAAGAAGTGCGCCAAATTGATGCAAAATAGTTCAAAACCGCAGACCAGCGGGGACTGGCCATTCAAGCTAAAACGATTTAGCCATAGGGCATATTGTCGCGGTACCACAAAAGCATTACCAGAGTACCCAGGCAACGTTCTGAATTTGCCCCGTTTTAGATCGCCAGGTAACACCAACGCCCGCTCACGGTGCAACCTTGGCTGCTTTTCTCTAGGTGTAGTGCAACCTCCCCTTACGTTTTTGCGATCGCGTCCGATAAATAAAATGTCGCAACCTTGGCCGTCGAACGCGTGATGTTTCTGCAATAACCGTTGTCGAAGCCCGTACACCCTGCTGCATTGCCTTTGGAGTTTGTTACATGCCCCGATTTTTCAGTTCGCTGGTGGGTTGCGTTCTGGCCTTGACCTGCCTGTCTTCGGCATACGCGGTCGATAAGCTGCGCATGGGTATGGAAGGTAGCCACCCTCCCTTCAACGACACTGATGCCAGTGGGCAAGTGGTAGGGTTCGATGCAGACATCGGCGCTGCACTCTGCGCCAAGATGAAAGTGGAATGCGAGATCGTTACGGCAGATTTTGAAAACCTGATTCCTGCACTTAACAACAACCAGTACGACTTCCTGATCTCTTCCCTTTCCATCACGGAAGACCGCAAGCAGCAAGTGGACTTCACTGACCCCTACTACACCAACAAACTGCAGTTCATCGCTGCGGCCAGCAGTGACCTCTCCGGCACCCCCAGCAGCTTCATGGGCAAGACACTGGGTGCTCAACAGGGCACCCTGGCCGCTAGTTGGCTGGCGGAAAACGCGGCTGACGTTGCCATTGTGCAAAGCTTTTCCACCCAGGAAGAGCTGTACGTGGCGCTGACCACCGGCCAGATCGATGGCGCGCTGGCAGACAAGTACTCCAGCTACGAGTGGATGCGTACCGAGGCAGGCAAAGGCTATGAACTCAAGGGCGAACCTGTAAAAGACGGCGACCAGATCGCCATTGCCACGCGCTTGAACGACCCCCTTCGTACCCGGCTGAACCTGGCCCTCAAGGACATCATCCAGGACGGCACCTACAAGAAGATCAATGACAAGTACTTCCCCTTCAGCATTCGTTGACCGTGCACGCTGTTGATGGGCTAGAGGCTCGATTCTTCGCACTGCAGGCGTTCTTGAAAACCCATGAGGGGCTGTGGAAACCACGGCCCTTCACGCACCTGCAGCTGCCTTGGGAAACCCAGCACCCCGCCCTGGCCCAGTGGCTTCGCAATCAGTCTCTGGAAGACGCCGAGGCAGCAGCAGGGGCGCCTGTACCAGCACAGGCGCCTGACCTTCTACGCGACCTTGCTGAACAAGGCCTGACACTCTCGCAGCTAGGCAGCTTGCCTACCCTGGAGTTACCTCCAGCGCTCCACCGGCTGGAGCGCGATGTACCTGGCCGCAAGTGGGAACAGGTAGAAGCGTTTTCGCGCCACCTGTCCTTTACCCAGCCCGTCACCCATTGGGTGGACTGGTGCGGTGGCAAGGGACACTTGGGGCGCAGGCTGGTGCAGCCTGGCCAGGCCCTGACCTGCCTGGAATGGGACCCTGCTTTGGTAAGCGAAGGCCAGGCGCTTAGCGACCGTCATCACCTGCCCGCCCGGCACCAGTTGCAGAACGTATTGGCCGCCGACACGCCATTGCGGCCTTATCATGTACCGGTTGCCTTGCATGCCTGCGGTGACCTGCATGTGCGGCTGCTGCAAAAAGCCGTTGAGCAGGGTTGTGAGCAATTGGCACTGGCGCCCTGCTGCTACAACCGCACCCAGGCCGATCACTATGTACCCTTGTCAGATGCGGGCAGTACCAGACCATTGGCATTGAACCGTGAGGATCTGGCTTTGACTGCCAGCGAAACGGTCACTGCAGGCGCACGCGAGCGACGCCAGCGCGATACCTCTATGGCACGGCGCCTGGGGTTTGATCTATTGCAACGGCACGTGCGCGGCCAAAACGCTTACCTGCCTACACCGTCATTGCCTGCCAACTGGCTGAACGAGACGTTCGCACAATACTGCCTTCATCTGGCAGCGCTCAAAGGCGTGGCATTAAGCCCCAACGAAGCGTGGAACACCTGGGAAGCCCACGGCTGGCAACGCCTAGCGCAGGTGCGCAACCTGGAGCGGGTACGCAACCTGTTCCGCAGGCCCCTGGAACTGTGGCTGGTACTAGACCGTGCATTGTATTTGAGGGAACACGGTTATGACGTGCAGGTAGGGCTGTTTTGTGAACCCAGGCTAACGCCGCGCAACCTGATGATCCTGGCGAGCAAGCCTGGATAACCTGTGGATAAGCCTGTGAAGAACCTTTGATCACATACGCCCGCACGACCGGCACACAGGCACCATGCCTCTTCGCTAGCGTGTGCATAGCCATTCAAACAAGGTGATGGCGGCGCGCAAGGTCTGCCAGGCAAACCAGCGAATCCACCTTGAGTTTGGCCACCAGTCGAGACTTGTAAGAGCTGACCGTTTTATTGCTCAGCAACAATGCTTCGCCAATTTGGATGTTTGTGAACCCCAGAGCGAGATAACGCAAAATTGCCAACTCTCTCGTGGACAAGCGTGCTACCCGCTCTTGCTCGGTAGGGCCGCCCAAGGCCGGCGTTACCTGCCCCAAACAAGGTTTAGGGAAAAAGATATAACCCGACACCAAGGTACGTACCGCCTGACGAAAAACCTCCAGCTGGTGTGTTTTGGTCAAAAAGCCTGCGGCACCGGCCTTCATACAGCGCTCGGCGCTGTATTCAGCGGGATAGCTGGTGAGCACCAGAATGTCCGTGTCTAACCCCAGCTGTTTGATGCGGCTGATGACTTCGATGCCATCCAGCCCTGTTACAGCAATTTCCATTACGATCAGCTTTGGTTCAAGCCTGCGCGCCAGCGCCAGCGCTTGCACACCATCGCTGGCATGGGCAAGGGTCTTGATGCCTTCCTCAGCCAAGAGGTTCTCCACGATAATACGGATGTAGGGCTGGTCATCAACGATCAGTGCATTACGCATAGGGGTTCCTTACCATACGCCATACCTTGCTTAACGCTGGTGACGCGTGCGTTGGCTGCCTTCAACCAGCGTGAAGCAGAACCGCTGCGAGGGCGCAGCCGTCTGAATGAATGCCTGGCCAGGCCTTACATGAACGGTTCTGCCTTGCCCGCAGCCTGTTTTAGAGTGATAGGTGGAAAAATCTTCCAAGCGCACGGTGGTGTTGCCTTCGTTGGTCACGCGCACTTCCCCCTCCCGCTGCTGGAGTCGGGTATCGAAGCGCGTGGGTGAAGGCTCAACCAGCACAACCCCACCGATGGCCTTGAGCACGCCTACTTGTGCTTCGATTGCCTCACGGTAGTGCGCACGCTCCTCATCCCCCAGCCCAAACGTGTCGTCCTTGGCAGGCACTACTGGGACAAAGCGCAGGCGAAAGTAACGCTCGGTGGCTCGAGCACCACGGTAGACCAGACGGATGTCACGGCTGCCCTCGGCAGGCACGATCAACCGGCCAGGGCTGGCGATCAGGGGCCGATCAGCGCCTTGGAGCACCTGCTCTACCGAGTCGCCCTTGGCGTCATAAATGATTTCTGCCACCTCCACCCGTACAAACGCCGTCTCGTTGCCCAAATTAATGATGCGCTTGGTGAAGGTTGAGCGCATGGGGGCCAGGTAGTCATACAGGGCACCGGTATTCAGCTCGGGCATGGCCATCACCGGCGAAGCGGCCATAGCCAGCCCGGCGCATACACCACAGAGGATCAACCTGCGGCTAAACCTGCGCATCGAACACCAACGTAATGCCACCCTGGAATGGATTGCCTGGGTTCGGCAGCATGATCCTTTTGAAATCCATGGTTTCTATTACGATCCGCAACCGCCCCTGCTGATCCAGCACAGGCTGGGTGACCTGAAAATCAACCGTACGGTTGTGCGTTAACGGATTGAACCGTACAGGTTGCCCCATGTCCGTGATGACAGGTGGGAATTCAATTGATACAAGCGCCCGGGCTGTCAATTGATTGCGAGCACTGCGCAGCACGCAGGCATCATCCGAGTTGGTTTCGTCGCAGCGCATGGTCAGCTTGAAAGGGCCGCTGGTTGAAATCTGGAAGGGCAGGTATTTGAGAATGCCACCAGGCGCTGGCTTCTGCCCGGTCAGGTACTGGTGCCATCCACCGTAAGAATCAGGTGGCTGCAGGTCAACGTGATCCGAGCCCGCCGGAAAGGTCACGCTCAGCTCGTGCTGTACCGTCACGCTAACGTTGAAAGTCACGCTGTTGTCGCTCAGGTTGCTCACGCGGCTACCCAAGCCGAAATCCCCTGCTTCGCCGATGCTGTAGGTCACGCTGCCTTGATAAGCTCCAGCCTTGACCGTATGGGGCGCAGGTAATATCAGCCGGTACCCGACCGACATTCGCCGGGCTGAAGGGGTGATTTCCAACTGTTTACTTGTGCCCGCCGTAGCGGGGTAACACAGCCCCGGCGATACCGGGTCCGCCATGCGCCAGATAAACCCTGCGGCGTTACCTCCGTCGCTTCCATAGGGCGCCACGAACGAGCAGTTACCTCCAGTGCTGGAGTGATTGGCCGGGTTTTCAAGCTTGTCGAACCCCGTACCACTTAGTACTTGCGCCATATGGGTGATCTGAAACTGTGCCGCGAGTGTATTACCTTCGGCGGAGGTCAAGGTCACGTTGGCTTGAGGAGGCGCCTGCAGCGACCAGCGCCGTGACGCTGGCGGCAGGCCGCTGAGCACATTGCGGTCGTACTGCACAGGCAGTGCCACCGACGTGATCTGGTTACCGCAGCCGCCATATTCCACGCAAAAACCGGAGGGTGGCGTCGTGTTTTGGAACTCCGAACTGGAGGACGATGGCCGGTAGGCGGCACTGATGTCTACCGTAGCCGCCTGAGCGTGCGTGCCCAGCCCAAGGCTTGAGGCCAGGGCCAGTAGCGCCAGGCAATGACGACCGGTGCCGCGCCTGCGCGGTAAATGATGTGTATCACGCATCGGGGCGTTCTCCTTCCAATGTACCGGCCACCTGGGTCTGGCTGCAGGTAAGGTCGCCTACCATCAGCACATCCTGTTCGCGTTGCACGCGAGCAGGGTCCACATTAACCAGGCAACGGCGTTTGCCGTGATGACGAACTTCAAGCGTAGGCGTGGAATGGCTCATTTCCACCGCGAAAAAGCCGTCTGCTTCGCTCACGCCACGGCTAGCGTGGTTAACAACCATGGCGCCAGGCAGGGGTTTGCCGCCGTCGTCCAGCAAGCGCCCGATGACCGTGACCGTGCGCATGATCCTCACACGCTGATAGCCCACTGCGCCCTTGTTCAGGTGATAGTCCGCGACTTGAGGCACTACTACTGCGGGGTGTGCGCTATCGCCTGTGATGTCGAAGCGAACGCGCCCGGGCTCGTAAGGGGTCAGCGGGATGACATTGCGCCCGGCCTGCAGCCGGCCACTGGTACCGTGCTCGTCATAGGTACGCAGCTGGATATCGGGAAGGTCACTGTCCACGTCCACGATCATGCCGGAGGCGTAACTGTTGAAATCACCACTGGAGGCCACATGGCCGCCCCCCAAAGCAATGGTATTGCCCAGGTTGAGCCCGCCGCCCAATTCGCCGTTATAGGAGGACGACTGCACGTATAGGTCGCCAGCCAACGCCGGGCTGAGAAAGTCCACGCGCCCGCCTACCCCAACGCCGTAGCTGTCTTTGTTGAGGGTACCGGTCACGTTCTGCAGGAAAGGCCCATGCAGTGCATGGCGATAGTTGAGCGTGGCCACTTGCTCACGGCCACCTTCACGGTCGGTGCGTGTACCGAAGGTACCATACACACTGTCGCCACCGCTGCCCAGGGCAACGGTCAGGCTGACATCCAGGCCACGGTTGCGACGGTTGCCGCTGCTGTCACTTCCCGGCCGGTCAAACATTGAAAAGCGCCAATAGGCGTCCGACCCCAGTACCACGCTACGTTGCACCCAGGACAGATCCAGCCCGGTGCCGGCCGCAGGCCCGGTGTCATGCGTGAGCCGGGCAGTGCCCGTGCCTCGCGCAGTAAAACGGTGCTGCCAACTCAAGGCAGTCTGGGTATTCTCCTGCACGGCCCAACGCTGCCGGCTAGGGAAGCCTGGAGGCAATCGGTCATCCCACGCCTGGTAATACAGCCAGGAACGGTTGTGACTAAGCATCAGGTTACCCGCGCGGTAGGTGTAGATAGCTTGGGTGTCCAGGCCATCGCCAAGGCCATCAGTGCGGTAGACGTTGCTGAACAGCTGCAAGCCTTGGCTCAACGACGCATCGAGCGATAAGCCGTATTGCATACGGGCATCCACATGCTCCACCGACATCCCTAGGATGGCTTGCGGGTGCAGCAGGTAGTTGGCGATCAGGCCAGCGTTCATGCCTTCTTCGCGCGTGCTGTCCCAGTTGCTGAGCAGTTCGCGCCCTTGCCCCAGGTAGGCATTGTAGCGCCAGCGTTGGTCAAGATTTTTCCAGTTCTGAGGTTTGTAGATGAACTCATTACTGGTGGCCGTGACCTGGCCGTCTTCCACTACCCGCACCTCTACTTCATAGATACCGCCCGGCAGCGAGCGTGTATCCACTGTTTGTAACCCCGGCTGTACCGGTTGGCTGTAGATCAAGGAGCCGCTGCGGTACACCTCCACGGTGGCCGGGCGGTTGGGCGTGACGTACACCGGGCTGGCGCTCGGCTGGGCGCTGTCGATCGCCAGGCTATCGCTGCTCCCAAACATGAGCCCCAAGGTGCCTTCGGGGCGGCCGTTTAGGGTGCGCGGCTGGCGGCTCAAGCCTTGCAGGGAGGGCGCGAAATAGCCCAGGCGGTAAAAGTGATCGCCCCGCAAGTGATCGGCATACAGGCTGCGCAACCGATGGCGGTCTTCGCTCAAGCCTTCATAGCGGCTGCGGTCGACCTGCCCTTCGGCTACGGTGGTCCACTGGCCGATACTGCCCGTGGCAGCTGCCAGCCAGGTGCCATACATCTGGGACTCGCTGCCCGCGACATTCAGTTGATTACGCACCAGCAAGCCGCTGCTGCGTTCGGGCAGCCGATGAAATCGGGGTGTTTCGGTGTCTTGTTCCGCTTGTGCGGTGAGAATGGAAAGCGCAGACCGCTCCAGGCTGTAGTGCAGCGCAACCAAGCCTTCCGGGCAGCGGGCTGTGCAATCGCCCAAGGACAAGGGTTCGCCCAAGGCATCGAGCCATGCTTGACGCTGCGCTTGCGAGGCATCGGATTGGGTGGTGCTGGTGAACTTGAGCAGTTGGGCTGTGTTGTCTTGCCCAAGCAACAGCATAGCGTCCCCCAGGTAGCGACCATTGAGGTCGACCCGTACCACCAAGGGCACATTGAAGAAGTGGTCTCGAAATTCCGGGGGTAGCCCTTTTGCCTGGCTGAGCAGGTCGAGGCCGGAGGGCCCGGCCGCACTTGCTTCGGCAGCCAGCAGGCCCAAACCCACCGCCCAGGCGATTACGAGCTTGAGGTGATTGTTTGCTAGCACGGTACGCATCCCAGCTGGAAGGCAAGGAACGCGGGCCAGCAGCGGCCCGCGCTACTAAGGTTTACGGGATAACAGCCAGTGGGGTTTCGAAGGTCACGTCAACAAAGGCCATGTAGTTGCCCGGCTGGTACGGGCCAGAAGCGGCGGCAATGTCCATGTTCATCCAGAAGCGATCCGCAGCGTCGGTGGCGGAGACTATTTCTTGGGCGGTATTGGTCAAATCCACGCCATTGGCTGTGATGGTCAACGGGATGCGGTCACCACGGCTGGTGAGGGTGGCATCGCTTTCCAGCCGGGCAGAAATGGCGCCCGTGGTGCTTTTCACCATTACGCGCTTGCCCGCGATGGTTTGCAGATTGCCATCGGCGCCCAAGACCATTTTCTGGTTTTCATTCATCCAGCCGTATTCGTCGATAAAGGTGAACGCAGCGGTCGGCACTAATGCAGTGATCTGGATACGCTTGGTGATTTTGTTGTCCGCGGCCACGGCTGAACCCGCAATCAACAGTGCGAGAGGAAGGGCGAGGTATTTCATCATGGGGGGTGCTCCTGGTTGCGTTGGTTTTTTAAGTGCCGGTAGAGAGGGCCCGGCTAGCCCTTGATTTCATAAGGCTGGGGCGCCAGCGCACCGCGCCGATGCTCAAAGGCGTAAGTAGAGCCCGGGGTTTTGGGAAACACGCGGCGGCCGCCTGGCGGCAGGTGGTGCACCACCGCCGGGTCGCAGTCGATGCTGGAGGCGTCACAACGACGAAAGCGCTCAAGTACCGCCGTGGCATTGCCGACATTGCGTACTACGAAGCGGCCCTCTTCTTCGTCGATAGCCAGTTGATGAATGACCTCACGGGGGCGTACGTACAGAATCGAGCCAAAGCCGGCCAACATCTGTACCCCGCCTGAAATGGAAACTTCATAATCCTGGGCTTCCTGCTCGGTCAGCTCGAAGCCATCCCCTGCCCCTGGCAGCACGGGGTTGAAGCGCAGGCGGAAATAACGCTCACGTGTGCGGTCGCCCTCGAACAGTAAACGTACGGTTTGCATCCCTTTGGCGGGAATGATCAACCGCGTGGGGCTCACCACCAGCTCACGCTGGCCAGCGCCGGCCTGGATATCGAGGGGCAACTCCTCAACCGTGCCGTCAGGCTTGGGGATAAGCTCCCAGGCGCGTACCTTCACAAACGCGGTCGCGTCCCCACCATTAGCGATACGCTTCACCAGCACGCCTTTTTCGGCCTGCAGGTAATCGTTGAGAGACCCGATACTGATCTGCGGCCCACTCAGCGCCAACCCAGGCAAGCCAAACAACAATGCAATTACGAAGATAAACCGCATGGAACAATAGCCTCCAACAACAAGCAAAGCGGCGTTAGGGAGGCGCCATTGTTGGAGCTTTCATACAAGGTTCATGCGGGCATTTTCTTTCTAAACTGCTCGAAATATCCAAACGATGCATAGGAATTTTCTCGGAAATCAAGCGCACACGCCGTGCAGAGCCGTTTGCATGTTTCGCTTTACAGCGCGCGCGTAATCGTTATAATCAGCGCCCTCACCGCCGGTATAGCTCAGCTGGTAGAGCAACTGACTTGTAATCAGTAGGTCCCGGGTTCGATTCCTGGTGCCGGCACCACGTTTTGCCCCTACGCGTTCTATGGATACGTTGGGGTAAGAAAACCCGCCTTTTGGCGGGTTTTTTCGTTTCTGTAGTCAGGGCTAGGCTCTGTACGAAATTAACTGTCGCAAACACCTTGGCGAGCAAGCGAGTGAAACCATCGCTGAAAAGCCTTTGGCCAGCTTTTCGTAGCGTGTACCGATCTGGCGATTTCCTTCAGGCAACCGAACATCCACTCAATGATGTTGCGTTGAGCCTATTTGGGCTTGTCGAATAGGCGAGGCAGTCCAAAGGCAGGGCTTGCGCTTCATGGTCCTGGGTGGGATTACTGGCTGCATGCGGTAGTGGTCGCAGTACTGGCGCAGCGCTTCACAGTCGTAGCCTTTGTCTGCAAGCAGCCACTTGCAACGTTTGCGAGGGCGACCGTGCTGAGTTGGCGTGTGAGCGCCATCGAGCAATGGCTGTGCGTAGTTGATGTCAGTGGCATTGCCATCTGAGCAGGGCGATACACAGCCGGCGCCCGTAGAAGTGGGTTTGTTAGGCACCGCTGAAACGGCCTACAATGAACATGGCGTTTGATGTAAGCCTGAGTCAGCCTGTCGAAACTCTATGTGAGAGGGAGTTCGCACTGCGTGCTGAAGTCAGCAGATAGTAGAACAGACTAAATAGTCACCTAGGTGTGCCCGAGCCCCGCCATCAAACGCGGGGCCGAAGCCTGAGGGAGCCATCCATTTTCGCGCCTGCGGAAAGCGACCTGCGATCTGAGAGCAGTGGCTCTCTGCGATCAGCTGGCAGGAAACTGCCCATTACTGATTAACCGGCACACCGGAGAGCTGGTCGGGGTGGCTACTGCTGAGCCACTTGGGGCGTACTTAAAGCGCTACATGGCGCTCAGTGCGGCCGCTCTACCAAAACAATCTACACAGTAACCATCCGAAGCCTGTTAGCGAGGGATTGGTTTCACCGCCACAAACTGAATCTCGTGCCAGTTTTTTACGGTCTCACCATTGCCGGCCTTGTAATTCGGATATTTAGGCGCTTGCGAGGCCTCCATCTTCAAGCCCTTTTCTTCCAGCAATTGCCGAATATCGCCCTCGGTCTGGAACCGCAACCGGGGGTGCTGCCCATCATTCCAGGAATGCTCGGGGCCGAACACTGAGGCGCTGAGATAGCCCCCTGGCTTGAGCGCAGCGGCAATACCTGCCAGGGTATCTTTCAATGCTTCCCCATGAATGAAAGGCAATACCCGCTGGGCATTGATCACATCCGTTGTACCTGGCTCAAGCCCGGCGTCCTGAAGCGTGCCATGAACGACCTTTACGCCAGGCCCTTCAGCGATTGATCTGAGGACGTCAGCCGACGGGTCTATGGCCGTAACGTGGCAATTCTTCTTGTTAAAGCAGCGTGTATCCCGGCCCCCGCCTGCGCCTAGGTCAACTACTTGCCTGCGTTTATCGAAGTAGTTAGCGCCCACATGGTTGAACAATAGGCTCAAGCCCGGCGTTGGCGTTTGCGCGCTGGCGGTATTTTTAATAACGCCTTCAAACCCTACCCCGGGTGCGGAGGTGGAGGGCATAGAGGAAGTCGGCGCTGCCCGTGCGAGGGCAACAGGTGCCGCTGCCTGGCGCGCAGGCGGCGGCGTAGTACCCCGCTCGCTAGATGTGATACAGCAGAGCGTCTGCAGAAACCCTGGCTTCTGGGTGCTCGAAGCGCTTACCTGAGGGGCTCGACTTTCACGGGCGGCAACGGGTTCTAGGCTAGCGTCGCAGAGGCTACGCCCGTTGGCTTGAGAAAGGCTGTGCCGATCTGCTTCGGCGATCCTGGCCTGTGTTACGCACCTGGCATTATCCAAGGTACAGGTGACTTCAAGCTGTGCAGGCACACGTGCATCCTGCGCAAGGTTGGGGAGTTGTTCTTTAGCCACTTGGTAGCGGAGTTGGTCAGCACTACCAGGTGCAGATGCCAAAGGAGCCTTTGGGGTTTGTGCGTTAAATACATCGTGAAGAAGCTGTTGCTGCCATTGGCTCAAACTCGACATCACCCGGCCGAGGTGGGCCGTTGAATCGCCGACGGTCACCGAGGCTGGCAATGCGGTAGCGGGCGGGTGTGAGGCGCTGTTGGTATTCCCACCAATGGGGAAGTTATCCAACGGGTAGGCTGACGCAGTGCCGCTTGCGGAGGCACGATTGTGGGGCGGAATCATGATGAAGCCTCGTGGACGAAGGACCAGTAAGCAGGCGACCTATTAGCCACGTGCCTTTAACCCTTGAGTGTCGAAGATCACTGTCCGGTTCTCCCACCGGGCGCCTGCCTCCCATAGCTGCACTCAACGAACGAGCCTACACCGGTGCTACCGCGCTATTTTCTGCAAAACAGCCCTTCCGGTAGCCAGGCACAGGCCATGCTAGGCAACGATAAAAGTGGCACGTGCTCTTTAGGATCACACCATGTCATCGCTGCCAGACGGCTGAGCGGTAGGCTGCGGATTCGAGCTTGAGGGTTGGGCTTGCAATGTTGTCATTGGTATCGCTGGCGTTGAGGCAGTAGTTGCGGCTTGTGCCGCCGCCGGTCCCTGTGTTGCAGAGGGGGAGGACATGAACTCGTGGGCACGATTTCTGAGGCTGCGGCCGGCACCAGCTGTTTTATCGTAGCCAGAGGATAGCGCTTGGCCAGCCCAGCGCCCGCCCTCCCTAATCCCGGTGCCGACATACTGTCCGCCTGAAACGATTCCATTACCCGTAGCAGCGAGCCCATGTCCGGTCTTTCTAGCCCCCACGGCACTTGCGTGGGCAACGGTATCAAGCCCTTTGGTTACGCCTTTGGCAACTTGGTCATCTTTATCGATTCCCTCTACGGCTTTCTCGGAAAGTCCTTTGCCGACCACCCCGCCAAATGCTTCGGCCCAGAAAGCGCCTGCCCCAAAAAATTCTTTCGCGCCATCCGCAATGGCAGCAAGGGCTGCAGGATTGCTCAACGCCAGTGAGGGAAGCGCGTTACGAATGGCATTAGGCACTACGCCATACAGGGCGAAACCTCCGGCCAGCAGCCCTTCGCCAAGAAGGTTTGCCGGATCACCCACGACATCTTTAATCGCATCGCCACTGGCGAGCGCTCTCATCGCACCTGCAGTGCCCTTACCAACCCGGTTGTTCAACTCCTTGGACGTGCCGCTGGAAAACAGCCAGTCTGCCTTCTCAAGGTTTTTGAGGTTATCCAGCCATTCATGGTCTTCGGAGACCGGCTTCGGATCCTGGCCTTCCGGCACGTAGTCACGCAGCCCGTAGAGCATCGCCGGCCCGGCAACGTTGCGCCGCTTATCCCGCTGCTGATTGAAATGCTCGATGGCAATGCCAGCGGCCAGGGCGGTTAAAGGCCGTAAAAGGTTTTCGATGGCCGTCGCCAGTTTAGCGTGGCCGGTCGCTTCCAGCGCTATGTGGGGACCATAGACCAAGACGAAGTTGCGGACAATGAAGGCAACCCCCCATTTATTGGCCTCATCGACCGCCTTATGGAACAGCCCCTTGTCATGAAACTCTCGCTTTTCTACCCGCGAGGCCTTTAGAGAAGTATGTACATCGGCATCTTTTGGGTTCAGGTTTTCAGTGGGCTTGAGGTCCTTCATCAGCCTGTTCAAAAATAAATTCGTTCCTGAGGCATACAGGGACGCGAAGGTATTTTGCTTGCCAATTTCTTGCAATGGCGTTTCTTGTGGGTTGTACTCGAGCACTTCCGGATGCAGGTTGCCTAGCAAGGTCATGCCCGCGAATGGCGCACCGGCCATGCCCGCCTTGATGTTGGTGAGCACTAGCGTGTCCAACTTCGCCGCGTTTTTTTCAGCTTTTTCCATACGGGCAACAGTGAAGCCCTCTTCCTGCAACTTGAAGGCCCGATCATCGCGAATAGCGTCCAGCTCCGCATTACGCGCTTCGTGCTGCTCCTGCGTACCAGGAGATCTACTGGTGGGCCGGTGCGCCTGGAAGTAGTGGTCGAGGCGGTCTCGTATTTCAACCCCGGTCGCATTTAAAGATTGAACGGGATGGATCGATCCCGCAGGTGTCGCTGGCGTGATCTCATCAGTATGGACCGGCATGTGCCTATTGACTGAATTGATATCCATTGCATGTCCTCGTAGGTGCTGGGACGGCAGGAGTTTAAAAGCGATCATGAAAGCGGAGCGGAAAATGCCCGCCGTGCAGGAGCTCTTAATGCCTCGACGGGGCACCTTGGGAAAGCCATGCGTTAGGGTAAGTGGCAGATGCGTTGGCTCGGTTCCCCCTGCCTGTCAAAAAAAGGATTGACCCATGTTGCGGTTAGCTCAATAAGCTGGATCCAGAATCAGGTACCAGAACTGTTAAATGTAGCCGAGTATGCGTCCAGGTTGCTGGAGCCTCTGAGCATGGGGTACGACCAGCCTTGCCAATTGATAGCTTGTTAATAACGTTGACAGTGAATCTACGCAGCCAAGTTGCAGAGACTGGCGGCCTCTTTGCTTCAGCCAATTAAAAGTTTCACTAAAGCGTTCTTGACTTGCCCTCTAAAGCATGGTCTTTTCGAGACGCCAATCGTTTCCGCCTTTCTTCTTCCCACCCTTCAAAGAGATAGCTTATGGATAAGGCTTATAACGGAAAGTGCATTTTTATCACAGGTGCTACAGGGTTCATCGGCGCGTTGCTGGTTAAAACAATTTCCGAGAAGCTCAAGGGTGTGGAGCGGATCTACTGCCTCTACCACTCCAGGGCGCCAGGTGAGGCCGGTGCGTATGATAAGCGAGTGGTGTGGATCAAAGGGGATGTAACCCAAGTCAATTGGGGGATCGCCGAAGAGCTGTTGCAGAGCCTTCGGGAGCAGGTGAACATCATTTTCCACCTGGCCGCCTACACCCGGTGGGACACCGGTTTGCAGGATCAGGTGCGGGCTAATACCTTGGCCGCGCTACACGGTGCCGAACTGGCCAGTACGTTCGAACACTTGGAGCTATTTCTTGTCACCTCCAGCTATTGGGCCCAATGTAATCGCGTGGGCAACGGCACCATTAAAGAGCAGGTATACCAAGACCATACGGCTCAAGTTGAACTTGACCATATTATGGAGGCCGGCAGTCACCCTAGGCTGAATGAATGGCCCAATGCCTATGCTTATGCCAAGAACCTGATGGAACGACTGCTGCACCAGCAGTACCCAAAGTTGCCCATTATGGTGGCACGTATTACGTCAGTCACAGGCGCATGGGCCTACCCTTACAAAGGCTACTGTGACTTTTCTATTTCATTGCCGGCGTTTATCCGTGCCGTAGTAGTGGGTGGTGTAAAGTATTTTCCGCTGTCGATGAAGGCAGCGGTCAACGACATGATCCCAGTGGATATCTGCGTGAACATGCTCCTGGCCAATGCGGTCGAGCCTAACAATAGCACCTTCGAGGTTATTAACTGCTCGTCTGGTACCCGCAACATCCCAACCTTGGGCGAAGTGACCGAAATGGCAGGCCGTGTGACCTACTATGCGAACCGGGATACGTTCGAGGAGGGTTTGCAAAGCTTGGATGAGCGGCAGGCCAAGCTCAACAAAGTGATCGTCAACGCCTACGGCTTTGCCATGAGCACCTGTTTTACCTTCGACGATACCCAGGCACGCAGGCCCCTGGCCTGGATGAGCCCTGAAGCCCAGATGCGTTTCCCCATCGACATGGATGCGGTGGACTGGAGGTCTATCATCACCACCATGAAAAACGCATTACTGGCGACCGCTGCCGTGGCAGCGCCGGCTGTGGGTTAAGCACTTGCAACGGGTTGGAGCAGGTAGTCGCACCTTCCTGGCTATCTGCTTCAACTCGCTGCCTCATCGTCAACCCCACCTACCCACGTCTGAAGAGGAGCAGCCCGCAGTGTCTTATTCATGGCCTGCAGTTGCGCTAATGGCTGTTCAGATAATTCGCCTTCAATGTGCTGGCTTTCGAGCCATTGATCCAGTTTTTCACGGAAGTCGGTAAAGTGCTCGGCCGAGAGGTAGATGGCCTTGCCTTGCTTGCCACCCGTTTGGCTATTTCTCGACGCGCGCAGGCGAATGACTGTGTTGGTATCCTCGGGAAGCGAGGCCCCTTTGACACGCATCCCCAGCGCCAACGTGGCAAGGTCTTGCAAATCGCGGACTTCTATCTCTAGCAAACGGCCGCCATTGGCAGAGCCGGCTAGTGCGTGGTCCTCGTCCTGATAAGAATAGCGCAAGCGGCAGCCGGAAAAGGTTTCAACAGTGTGGGTTTTCAACGCTTTGATAGGCTGGAAGCCAAATACCAAAGGTACCACCTTGCCGCTGTTGAGCAACGCAAGGTATGGCGCTTTGCCTGCCTCCAGCGTATCTAACCCGCTTCGAATAGCTTGCCTGTACAGCGCTTGTAAAGGTTGCCCCTCAACAGACTGTATCTTGCCGGTACCGGGTTCTTTAATGTTTAAACGCGTAGGGAAGTGCATGTCGAGCAATACTTGGTCGCCGATGTCTTCTGGCGGCCGCACGAACCCCCTGGCACTGCGGAGAAGCGGCACTTGCCTCAGCCAGTTGCTGATTACGGCTGCATGTGTCTCGCCTGGTTGTAGGTTAAGTGTGATGGGGTTCCCGTTGATAGGAAGGGCCTTGCCGCCCTCAACGTACGCGTTCAATGCCTGGAGCAAACGGTGGGTAATGACACGGATAACCGGGGTCGACTCTCTGATACCAGCGCCTTCGGCGTAGGTGCGGGCTTTTTTTCGTAAGTCGGGCCGTGTTATCTCCGCCTGCTCAGTGGAGGGGGTGCGGTCAGAAAAAAAGACTTTGCCATTGAGTGACTGTGAGCCTCCTTTGGCATCGTTTAAGCCGCCCCTAAGCGCACCGTCCAGCAAAATCTCCAGCCCCCATGGGCTTCCATGCCCCGCTTCCCACTTGGCATGGCCCGCTGGGGCAGTAGGGTTCAGCGATCCAACAAGTGCGTGATGTAAAGCCGTGCGCTGCGTGCTGGCCAGCCCTTCCATGCGCTCCAGGCGCTGCAGCGGGCTGTGCCCATCACTATCTAGTTGGTTGGCTTTTTCACCGCTACGTCGCAGGTCGAGGATTTTCGCTGGATCATGGTCGGCTAGGGCTTGATGAATCCTCAAAGGCTTGCCGTACATTGCCTGCCCCATAGTGCTCACCCTGGGCCGCTTTGAGGGTTCAGGCGGGTCACTAGAGACCGCACGTTTGAGGTGAGGAGCCGAGGGTGCTGGGGGTGAAGCGGGAGATTCAAGGCCAGAAGCCGATGAAGACTCATCGGGTGATTGAATAACGATTGAGGGTATCTGTAAGGAGGGTGTAAGCGGGGAAACCATTGCGATACATGCCTACTGTGCCGGTGCACTGATAAGGGCGGCCTTTTAATCGGCGCTTGGTTCTACCGTGAGGGGCGGGCAAAACAGCAGGCCTGGATGCTTGAATAAGTGGTATCAATCACCTGCCAGTTCCACCTTGGGCAAAACACGCTATCAAGATCGAGGCGTTCAGCGGACCCGGATTATTTCCTGCAAGGGCTCACGCCCTGCATGGGAACCCTGCACACTTTTATCCCCCTCCACCCTTTATCAGAAATTCACCCCTCGCAACAAAATCTCCCACGATTTTCTGTAATGAAAATGTAATATTCGGTTTCGCAAACAATAAAAACATCGGAGACCTCATGTTCGCCTTCTTCCGCCCCGCTCCTCACCGCGCCCCATTGCCCGAGGACAAAATCGACAGCACCTACCGGCGCCTGCGCTGGCAGATCTTCGCTGGTATCTTCTTCGGCTACGCGGGCTACTACCTACTGCGCAAGAATTTTTCCCTGGCTATGCCTTACCTTATTGAGCAAGAAGGCTATTCACGGGGCCAACTGGGCGTGGCGATTTCGGCCATCGCCATTGCATACGGGCTGTCCAAATTTCTGATGGGGCTGGTGTCGGACCGGTCTAACCCGCGTTACTTCCTGCCTTTTGGGTTGCTGCTGTCAGCAGCCGTGATGTTTGTGTTCGGTTTCGCACATTGGGCCACGTCCAGCGTGGCGATCATGTTCGTGCTGCTGTTTATCAATGGCTGGGCACAGGGCATGGGGTGGCCACCTAGCGGGCGGACCATGGTGCACTGGTGGTCGCAGAAAGAGCGTGGCGGCGTAGTGTCCACCTGGAACGTGGCGCATAACGTAGGGGGCGGTTTGATTGGCCCACTGTTCCTGCTGGGCTTGGGCTGGACCAACGATTGGCATGCGGCCTTTTATGTGCCCGCAGCCGTGGCGGTGCTGGTGGCGGTGTTCGCGTTCGCGACCATGCGTGATACCCCGCAGTCGGTAGGGTTGCCGCCGATCGAGGCGTACAAGAACGACTATCCAGACGGCTACGATGCCAGCCATGAAGAGGAATTCAGCGCTAAGGAAATCTTCGTCAAGTATGTGCTGCGCAACAAGATGCTGTGGTACATCGCCTTGGCCAACGTGTTCGTTTACCTGTTGCGCTATGGGGTTTTGGACTGGGCGCCTACCTACCTCAAGGAAGCCAAGCACTTCAACGTGGATACCACGTCCTGGGCGTATTTCTTCTATGAGTGGGCAGGTATTCCAGGCACCCTGCTGTGCGGCTGGATGTCGGACAAGATCTTCCGGGGCAACCGTGGCCTGACCGGCATCGTGTTTATGGCTCTGGTGACAGTGGCTACCCTGGTGTACTGGCTCAACCCACCGGGCAACCCCACCATCGACATGGCAGCGCTGTTTGCCATTGGCTTCCTGATCTATGGCCCGGTAATGCTGGTGGGCCTGCAAGCGCTGGAGCTTGCCCCCAAGAAAGCGGCCGGTACCGCAGCCGGGTTTACCGGGTTGTTCGGTTACTTGGGCGGTTCAGTGGCGGCCAGCGCGGCCATGGGTTACACCGTGGACCACTTTGGCTGGGACGGCGGGTTCGTGATGCTGGTGGCGGCGTGCGTGCTGGCGATCGTGTTCCTGATTCCAACCCTGCGCCATACGCAGGTCGCCAGCGCCAGCCGGTAAGGGTTATCTGCCTGAGTTGGGCCTCAAGGCGTTTTTCGCTTGAGGCCCAATGCAGGTAGCGCCTCGCGTGCCTTACAACTTCCAGCTCACGGACGCGGTGATATTGCGCGGATCGCCGTAGTTGCTTTGGCCGTACCGCAGGCTTTGCAGGTATTTCTCGTTTGTGAGGTTGTCCAGGTTGAGCTGGGTGCTCCAGTGGGCATCGATGTCGTAGCGGGCCATCAGGCCTACCAAGGCATAACTGTCCTGGCGAGCCGTGGTGTCGGTGTCGTACGCCACTTCGCTCTGCCATTCCAGGCTGCCGCCCACCTTGACCTTGGGCATGCCTGGCAGGCGGTAAGTCACTGACGAGTTGAAGGCATGGCGGGGAATAAAGCGGCGGGCGCGGCTGTCGTTGTCGTCCGTGATGTACACATAGGTATAGCCGCCGTTTACCTGCAAGCCCGGCGCTAGCTCACCGGCCATGGACAGCTCCACGCCGCTGCTGTCGTAGCTCGTGCCTTCATACACACTGCCACCCAGGCTGGCGTCGTAGCCGGCATAAGCTGCTACGTTATCCTGCTTGGTATGGAACACCGCTGCCGACACATCCAGCTTCTTCTCCATGAGCTGGCCCTTGATACCGGCTTCGTAGCTTTTGCCTTCGAGCGGGTCCAGCACGCGGCCCTGGGTGTCCAGGGAATACTGTGGGTTGTAGATCTCGGCGTAGCTGGCATAGAGCGCGTATTGCGAGGTGAGGTCGTACACCAGGCCCGCATAAGGTGTGACCTTGCCGTGTACGCGCACTTCGCGCGGGGTGTCGTAACTTTCGCCATCGCTGTCCGCGCTCAGCATCCGTGCGCCTGTGATCAGGTGCAGGTCGTCTGCCAGGCTGAAGCGTGCACCGGCATACACGCTTTTCTGCCGGTCGGTGTAGCGGGAGGTGTTTTCCGGCAGTGCAGCGTTGTAGATGGGCCGTGGCAGGTTGCCTGCCAGCGCATCCTCAAGGGATACCGGGGCATAGTTAAGGGTGTCGCCATACTGGGAGGCCTCACGGTTACGCGACCTGGCCCAGTTGGCCCCGAACGTCAGCTGGTGCTCGCGGCCCACCAGGGAGAACGGCCCGGTGAACGCCAGGTCACCGTCCAACTCGGTATTCTTGTCTTTGTATTTGGAGCCTAGCCCGGTGTAACCATCGCCGGCGCCATAGATGTAGAACATCTCGGTGTCTTCCCTGTGCTCTACCCCAGTAATGGTCAGCTTGGAAGTCCAGCCGTTGTCGAAGGTGTGCTCCCACTCGCCAAAGGCGCGTTGGGTGTGCACGTCCCAGTACACCCAAGGCTGGGCAATGCTGGAATGGGTACTGCTGTAGTGGACCTTGTTGCCGTTGCCGTCTACCAATGGCAAGGCGCCCCAGCTGGCCGCGTTGGCATCGCTTTTCTGGTCCTCGTAGCCCACCGTCAAGGTGTCGCGCTCACTCAGGTCAAACGCCAGCAGGCCACTGAAAATGTTTTTTTCGCGCGAATAGCGGTCCAGGTAGGAGTTGCCGTTTTCATTGGCATAAATCACCCGGCCCCGCACATTGCCGCTACCTGTAAGCGGGCCGGACACGTCCAGGTCCACACGACGCTTGTCCCAGGCACCTACGGTCATATCCACCTGAGCCTGGGGCGTATAGGTTGGGCGTTTGCGCACCAGGTTCACAGTGGCAGAAGGGTTGCCGTTACCGGTCATCAACCCATTGGCACCATGCAGGATGTCCACTTGTTCAAAGGGCGCCATGTCGATGTCACCCACCAGCAGGCCACTCATCAGCGGCATGCCAGTGCCATCGTATTGAATGTTGTTGATGTCGAAGCCCCGTGCCGTGAAATAGGTACGGTCGGTTTCCACTTTTTGCACGTTTACGCCCGGGGTGCTGGTCAGTACGTCCCGGATGCTGTTGAGTTTGAAGTCCTCCAGTTGCTCACGTTTGATGGTGGTCACCCCTTGCGGGGTTTCGTGAGCCGTGAGGTTCAACCGCGTGGTGCCTGTTGCAGGCTTGCCTTGATAGCCCGCCACCGTCTCTTCGCTGCCCTGCCCTGAGGCGTTGACGTCTATGGTAGGTAACGCAACGGTCGCGTCATCTGCATAGGCGCCGCTTGCAACGCTAATAGCCAACAACGACAGTACCAAGGGGGTATACGAGAAGGGTGCACACATGATTGCGCTCCAGCGGGGCAATAAAGCGCGAGATCATCCAATACTGTCAAATGCAAATCAATATCGTTATTGAAATTTAGAAAATGGAAAGCCTATACCTTGTTCGAAAAGGGGCGCGTATCAGAACCGATACATTTTTGGCCTTGATTACCCCTCTTCTAAACCTGTGTTGCCTTGTTCAAGCCATTCTCGGCAAAGGGTTCAAGCCCCTGGCCGTCGCTCAGCGTAGGCAAGAAATTCCTCAATGCGGTCACTGCAGAGCATGTGCACCGTGTTGCGCAACTCATTGGTGGGCCAGTCCCACCAGGCTGTGGCCAGCAGGCGCGCTCTGATCGAAGCGTCTTCGAACCGCCAGCGGATAAAGCGGCATGGGTTCCCGCCCACAATGGCGTAAGGCTCCACGCTTTTGGTCACCAGGGCGCCGGCGCCCACCACTGCCCCGTGGCCGATAGTAACGCCGGACAGGATCATGGCGCCCATGCCTACCCAGCAGTCATTGCCGATGACCACATCACCCTTGGTAGGGTGAATGTCCTTGATCTGCTCCGCCTCCTTGAACACCTTCTGGAAGGGGTAGCACGTTACCCAGTCCGTGCGGTGAATGCCGCCAAGCAAAATGTTCACGTTTGCGGCGATCGAGGTATACGCACCAATACGCAGGGTAGCATCGGCCTCGAAATCCCAGACTTCTGGAACCCCATAGCTGCCTGGCCCTACCGAATACATGGGGTACTTGAGGCGGATTTTTTCAGGGTAGCGCTGCACTCGTTCCAACTGGTTCAAGTGCTTGCGTACCTTGCGCTTACGCCACTTTTCAAGCCATCCGGTCATTGTTCTTTATCCATAGCCACACAGTGCATCCTTTAGTGTTTCAGTGTGTCAGCAACCGCTTGAAGCGCCGTACCGTAGTGCGGTCAATCAGCCGCCAGGGAATTTCTCGCAACAAGCGCCACGCGTCGCGCTTGTCCTGCACCACCGCATACTTGAGGGCCTTGTTGATCAATGCCACCCGGCCCCGTGCGTACTGGGGGTGCGCCTTGTAAGGAGCGATGGTGCGCAGGTCGGAATCGAGCAGTACCTTGTAGCGTTTGGAGAGGTTGTTGGGGTGGCGGCGGTAGTGCGTGACCACTTCAGGGAGCACATGTACTTCAAAGCCTTGGTACGCAATGCGCAGGGTCATCTGGAAATCCTGAACTTTGATTGCAGCGTCGTAGCCCCCCACTGCCTTGATCGTGCTCATGCGGTACAGGGAAACAGGCGCGCCTACCACGCGCCCTTCAGCCAGTAGCGAGGCAAAATCCAGGTGCCGAATACCCTGCTGGCGCTCGGTTTTAGTAAGGGTGCCGTGCTCATCCATATACGTAATCAGGGCTCCCACCAGGCCTACCTCCGGGTGAGCTTCCAGGTAACTGGCTCGCACACTGATGGAATGCGGCAGCATGAGGTCATCCAGGTCGGGCGTCGCCACATAATCACCGCGAGCGACTGACAGGCCGGTATTCAGTGCACCACTGACCCCTTGGTTGGCCTGGGTATACAGTGAAAACCCATAACGTGGTTGCAGGCTGTTCAGCAGTTCAATGCTGCGGTCCGTTGAGCCGTCATCCACGATGATGACTTCGAAATTGCCGTAATCCTGGGCATAGATACTTTTGAGCGCTTGCTCAAGGTACCGCTCGGCGTTGTAGCAAGGCGCAATGATCGAAACCAGTGGCGTTGAAGCCGAGAGGGGGCGGGAGGGATGGTGCTCAGTCATAAATCAGTGCGCCCAATGGCCTCATTTTTGACAGGCAAGCCTGAAGGGCCGCTGCCTTCAAGCAAGGCGATCGTTGTGTTAAAGGCGCATATAATGCGGCATCGCTTGCGCAGTTGTCATGGCCGGAATGTCAGCGCCGATACATTTTGCTGACAGGGCGCAGAAGGCCCGCCTCAAAAAGGCGGGCCTGAAAGGGTTAGAACACGTTGATCGGGTACTCCACAAACACCCGCACTTCATTCCCATCGTCGTTGTAGCCCGACTCACGTACGTTGTTGGATGTACGCAGCATCGAGTTGCGCAGGCGCACTTTCAGGTCTTTCGCCGGGCCTTCCTGCACTACGTATTGCAGTTGGTTGAACCACTCGCGCTCGGTGCCTGTGCCATTGTCGGTGCGGATATTGTCGCCGCGCACGTAAGCGATCTTGTAGCTCAGGCCTGGAATACCATAGGCCGCAAAGTCCAGGCCGTAGGCCAGCTGCCAGGAGCGCTCGTCCTCGGCATTGAAGTCCGACCAGTAGGAGTTGGCCAGGAAAATAGTGGAACCCCCATCACCCACACCGCCGTCCTTGCCATAGCCGCCGTAGTTATAGCCTGTATCGCCGGTGCTGCGCTGGTGCGCCAGGGTGAAGGAGTGGGCACCCAAGGCATAGGTGGCTGCCAGGCTCCAGATCGTGTTTTTCTGGCCGGTGCTCAGCTGGTCTGCATAGGACTGGTCCAGGCGTGTACGGTAACCGTTGAAGTCCAGGGTCAGGGACTGGTCGCTGGCCATAGGCATCACATAGGTCATGCCCAGGTACTGTTTCTTGAGCCGATCCTGTACGTCGGAGGCATAGAGCGAAGCGGTGAACTGGTCGGTGAATCTGTAGCTGCCCCCGAACACGTCCATCTGCTTGATGCCGCCACTGTCACGGCCTTCATCGCTTTTTCGGGTTTGGGCCGTGAAGTGCCCGGCATTGAGCTCCAGGCCCTCTATCTCGCGAGAGGTAAGCAGGTAGCCGGTATAGCTCTCTGGCAACAAGCGGCTGTCGTCGTAGTTCATGATGGGCAGCGCCGGCATCATCTCGCCGTATTTCAGCACGGTATTGGACACACGGAACTTGATCGCCGCACCTGCACGCGCGATGTCGTGCTTGGGATTGCCATGGTTGTCCAGCCGGAAGAAATCGATGCCACCTGAGCCACTGCGGCCACCGCCGCCGTCCAGGCGCAGTGCGTACAGGCCGAAAGCATCCACGCCCACGCCGACAGTACCTTGAGTGAAACCGGAGCTGAATTGGCCAATGACGCCTTGGCCCCATTCAGCACGGTCTTCAGCCCCGTGCTTGTAGTCACGATTCATGTAGGCATTGCGCAGCAGCACATTAAGGTGGCTGTCTTCCACAAAACCTTGGGCATTGGATTGATCGCTGGCCATCGCGTGGGTAGCGGTGCAGATCCCTAGCGCCAGTACGCCGATACGGTAGTTCAACATTTTGCATTCCTTGTGCCGAGAAAAAACCCGTGGGCTGGAAGGCCCTTTGCAGAGCACAGGCCAACGCTACCAGCAGCCACAGCGGGCTCGGATCCTAGTGAGGACAGGAAAGGGTGTCAAACTACAAAACGGAGTAAAACGCGCTGAAGGAAGCAGATGCGCGGGTGCGCTGCACCCCTGCAGATGGGCTATTTGGCAGCCTGTGCTAGGGCTTTGTACCGCCGAGCAGCGCTTCTAGCTCAGCATCGCTGAGCAACCCGACCGGGTAACGATTTGCGATCGCTTCGCGGAAGTCTTCCGGGCAAGCACCCGTACAAGGCCTGGTGTTGAGCGGCTGGGCCAGCCCCTGGCGTGCCACTGTGTCATTCTTCTGAGGTACCGCATCTCTGACTGCATTCATGGCAACATCCCCGGCTCAACGCGCAACGCAGGCTAAGTCCTTTTCATGACAAAACGAGGACGTTCAGGTTCGCCTTCGCTAAGCATTTAGATACAAAACCTGTGCCACCGTTCATTACGTAACATGGTGAATGCATAAAAGCCCGGCAGCTCACTACCGGGCTTATGGGGTTAGCCAGGGCTCAGGAATGGTGGGGCGCAGGTTGCTGTTGGGTCAGGCAGTGAATATTACCGCCACCTAGCAGCAACTCACGCCCAGGCACGAACACCACTTCATGCTCCGGGAACACCTGCTGCAGAATAGCTCGGGCTGCGTCGTCTGTGGCTTCGCCAAAGCTGGGTGCGATAATGCCGCCGTTCACGATCAGGAAGTTAACGTAGGACCCGGCAAGGCGCACAGAAGG
>Ga0268349_1000027_pt1 | contig 30984 bp, 32 predicted proteins | sample G5R2_MAIN_18SEP2_FD_190164 | JGI IMG/M metagenome (GOLD analysis project Ga0268349, IMG submission 190164) | Phyllosphere microbial comminities from switchgrass, GLBRC, Michigan, United States - G5R2_MAIN_18SEP2017_LD1 | ecosystem: Host-associated > Plants > Phyllosphere > Phylloplane/Leaf...
GGCGTTATCAAAGGGTTGATCAACACCGTGCGCTGTACCGCGGCGGCAGAGGGGTAACGGGCAGTACGTTCGAAGCCGAACACTACCACTTGCAGATCTACACCGATCTGAGGCGCAGCCAGCCCTACTCCGCCGGCCTGGTCCATGGTCGCGAACATGTCCGCGACCAGTTCATCCAGCTCATGGCTGCCCAAGAGGGCCACTGGAACAGGTTGGGCAATACGCAACAGGCGCTCATCACCCATCTTCAGGATTTCGCGAATCATAGTGCCTCACTGATTGGCGGAAGCAGGTCCTCCGGCGAGGCCGGCCTTCTCTTCAGGGGTGCCTTCAGAAGGCTCACCTGGGGCTTTTTCACCTTTATCCTTGCCTTCCTCGGACATGTGCTCAATCACCGCATTCATTTCAGCCCCAAGCAACAGCACCGCTGAGGAAATGTAGAAATACAGTAACAGGATAATGATTGCCCCGATGCTGCCGTACATGGCGTTGTAGTCAGCAAAGTTGGTTACATAATAGGCAAAGCCCATGGATGCCAGAATCCAGACCACTACCGCCAGCACGGCCCCTGGGGTGAGGAAGCGGAAGCGCTGGTCCACATCAGGCATCAAGTAGTACATCAGGGCGACAGCTAGGGTCAGCAACAACACCACCACTGGCCAGCGCGCGATGGTCCAGATCGTCACGGTGATGCTTTCCAGGCCGATTTGCCCGGCGACCCAGTTCATCACCTGAGGCCCCAGCACCATTAAGGCCGCTGCACATAACAGCATGCCGGCCAGCCCCACGGTGTACAGCACTGACAGCGGCAGGCGTTTCCACAGCGGGCGCCCTTCGGCCACGTCATATGCCGCGTTCATGGCGCTCATCAGCGAACGTACGGCTGCAGAGGCCGTCCACAAGGCTGCAATGATCCCGAAAGACAGCAACCCACCCTTGGACTGTTGAAGCTGGTCAATGACAGGGTTGACCGAATCCAGGGCCTTGCCAGGCAGCACCAGGCTGGCCTGTTCACGCAACCAGGAGAAGAAATCAGGAAGGTGTAAAAAACCGATCATGGCGATCAGGAACAGCAGGAACGGGAATAAAGAAAAGAGCATCTGGTACGCCAGCGCCGAGGCGTAGGTGGGCATTTCGTCGTTGGAAAATTCCTTTACGGTACGGATCAGTACCTTGCCCAAGGGCAGTTTTTTCATGTCTGGGAAAATCATCCGGCGCTCCTGTGTCGTGCCCCTTGGCTCATTGAGCCAGTCCATTCAATTTGCCTCGCCCGAAACGCACGGCGGCCATCCTGAGATGACCGCCGGGGTAGTGCGTAACGCTACTCAGTATCAGGATTTGCCTTTGATGGCATCCTTGGCTTCACCCTTGACCTGCTGGGCATCGCCCTTTACTTCACGGGCTGCACCCTTGGCTTGAGTTTCGGTGCTGCCAGTGGCCTTGCCAATTTCCTGCTGTGCTTTGCCAGCCAGTTCGTTCGCTTTGCCTTTGATTTTGTCGCCAGTGCCACTCATGAGTGTTACTCCTAGAATGTGGATTGAAATCAATTCAATCGGCATAAGGATTGACACACCGCTACGCTCGCGAGTTTCAAAGTTTTTTTTAAAACATTCTTGCGCCCCGACGAAGGGTTATTTCACCAAAGCAATGCCATCGGGCCGTATCACGAGCTTTCCGGCTTTGTATAACGCGCCAATGGCCTTCTTGAAATTGCCCTTGCTGACGCCGAACTGTTGGGCGATCACTTCCGGCTCGCTTTTATCGCTCAATGGCAGGCTGCCGCCAGCCTTTTCCAAGGCGCTGAGAATCTGACCTTGCAAGCCTTCCACCGCCTGTTGCCCCACAGGCTGAAGGCTCAGAGCAAGCTTGCCATCCTCTCGTACCTCTTTGATGTAGGCCGTTTCACGCATGCCGCTGCGCAGGAACTTGAACACTTCGTTCTTGTGGATCAGGCCCCAGTGCGCGTTTTCGATGATGGCGTTGAACCCCAGGTCCGTCTGGGCTGCTACCAGTATGTTCACTGCCTGGCCCACCTTGTAGTTCGCCGGTGCCTTGTCCAGGTAGCGATCCACTTTGGCACTGGCCGTGATCCGCCGGGTACGGCGGTCCAGGAACAGATGCACGATGCCATAGTCGCCCACTTTCATCTGCCGCTTTTCTTCTGAAAAAGGCAGCAACAGGTCTTTAGGCAAACCCCAGTCCAGGAAAATGCCAATGGCATTGATCTCCTTCACCTTCAGGCTGGCGAATTCGCCTACCTGAGCCTTGGGGCGCTCGGTCGTCGCCAGCAACTTGTCTTCGCTGTCCAGGTACACGAACACATTCAGCCAGTCCTCGACCTCATGGGGCGTGTCCTTGGGGATATAGCGGTTGGGCAGCAGAATCTCCCCGTCCGCACCACCGTCCAGGTACAACCCGAAATCCGTATGCTTGACCACTTGCAAGCTGTTGTAGCGACCTACCAAAGCCATGACCGACACCTATGTTGACAAGCCGCTAGTGTAACCCACAGCGGCCGCGTTAACGCCTGCACACGCTACTGAGTAGCTGCAGGCCAAAGTCACCCGGCTGGGAGGAACAGGCCAAATCGACGAGCGGTGCTCATTCCGAGGCAATCAGAGGTATCCTCTGAGCCGTCTAAACCGGCCCTTGCGCCTCACATTGACCGTTGCGAGCATTACGCAGCAACCTCGCGCCCTGTGCCAGGGGAGACACGCATGCTCAAGCGCAGCCTGATGCTGACCGCTGGCCTGTTGGCCGCACCTCACCTTTATGCTCAAACGATACAGCGTGAATTGGGCGACTTCGACCTCAAGCTGGGTACTACGCCTACACGTAGCATGGCCCAGGGGCTGGTCGCGCCTGGAACGGCCGGGTCCTTTCACGGTGGTATCGACATCACCCATGACAGCGGCTGGTATGCAGGCCAATGGTCTCCCAGCGTTGGCCTTACCCCAGACAGCGACTTCGAGCTGGACAGCTACCTAGGCTATAAACGCCGCCTGGTACCGGACTTCGGTTACGAGCTGGGCATGATCAGCTATGCCCGCCCAGACGTGGCCAATGGCAACAGCCACCAACTGTATGCCGGCATGCGTGTGTTCGATAGCCGCTTTGGCGCCGCCTTCAGCCAGGCAGTGGGTAGCCGGTCGGGGACTTTGTTCGCCGACCTTGGGCAGTTGCCGCTGGTGAACGTGGACGTGACCGTAAAAGTTACCCGCTACGACCTGACAACCCCTTATTCCCTGGGCAACGGGGACTTGGTCGACGGCTATAGTGACTGGTCCATGCAGGTCTCTCGCCCCTTGATGGGGGTAGACCTGAACCTGATATACAGCGCGTCGGACCTTCAAGGCAGCCAGTGCGTAGCGTATTCGGGGCACAACCCGGCCTGCGACAGTATGGTGATGCTTAAGGCTCAGCGCGCCTTCTTCTAAGCACCCCAGGTGGCGTAGCGGCGGCAACCGTTCTACGGTTAGCACGGCTGTAAGCACGGCTGTAAGCACGGCTGTAGCCGCCACTATGGGGAAAACGATGAGAAGTTCTGCAGTACGTCACGTTGTAATGCTGCTCGCCGGGGTTGCCCTATTGGCCTGCGCGGCCTGTACCCGTATGGACCTGGCCTACCGCAACCTCGATACCCTCATCCCTTGGTCCCTGGATGACTACCTGGACATGAACCGGGGCCAGAAGGCCTGGTTCGACAAACAACTGGAAGACCACTTGCGTTGGCACTGCCAGACGCAACTTCCCGGTTACCTGCCTTGGCTGGATCGCCTGCAGGCACAAGTGGCCACGCAACACGTCAGTGACAACGACCTTCAAACCCTTACCCAGGAAGGCGAACAGGCCGCTCAGGATATCGCCCGGCAAATTACGCCTTCGGCCGTGCAACTGCTGAAAAACCTCGACGATAACCAGGTGGCCGAACTGCGGGAGGCCTTTGCAAAAGATATTGCCAAACGCCGTAACGAGCAGGTCAGCCCCTCAATGGCTCAGCAAGCCCAGGACCGAACCGAGCGCATGCGCAAGCGCTTGCAACCTTGGCTGGGCGACATCAATGCCGACCAGCAAGCAGCGATCGAGCAATGGTCCGTGAGCCTGGGCAACCATAATCAGGTTGCATTGGAGGCTCGCTCACGTTGGCAGCAAGCGCTGCTCTCGGCGTTGGCCCAACGAGATCAACCGGGGTTCGACGACAAGGTGGCCCAGTTGCTGCAACACCGTGACACCCTGTGGACTGAGACCTACCGTGCCGACCGTGCCCACAGCCAAGCCGCAGCCCGGGAACTGACCATTGCAGTGATGAACGCCAGTGACGCCCGGCAACGGCAGACCCTCACCCAGCAACTGCAGGCCTTGCGCGATCGCTTTGCTGCGCTTCGGTGCCTCAGGAAACGGTAGTGCCCAGTGGCTCGGTGTTGCCCCGCTTGCTTAAGTAAATGTGCGAACGAACCCCGGGAAGCGGCCAACAGCCTGAGGAGCAGCCCCACCCAACGTAAGGCACCAGTACTCGGCGTCTCCGCGCATATCCAGCGCCTGCCCTAAGCCGATATGAACGAACCCGAAAGCTTCGTGGGCAGCAATTGCAGCGGTATCTGTTACTGCCAAGCCGGCGTAGACCGCCAGGTAACCCTGCTCGTGCAGGTGCTCTAGCAGCAGGCGATACAGGGAACGCAGCATGCCCGCTTCACGGCCTTGGGGCGTCATGTAGACGGTGATGTCCACAGACCAGCGTAATGCCAAGGAGGCCTTGTGGGCACGGGCGTAGGCGAAGCCCACTATTGAATCGTTACACTCGGCCACCAGGAACGGGTAGCGCCCCAAGGTGGTGGCCAACAACCCACACAGGTCGGGGTCGTTGTCTGCGGGTACGGAAATACCATGAGCAGGGTTTGCATGAACAGCACGCAAAGCCACACAGTCAGTGAGGCGCGCCGTCCTTACCAGGCAAAACGTCATAAAACAGACATCCTGAAAAAATTCCCGAAGTGCGAGGAATCCATCGCAAGCACAGCTCCATCAGGTAAAGCATGCATGATGGATCCAACCATCCGGCACTGCAAGCTTACCCGGACGTGAGGCAGCCTGATGATGCAAAAGTGCCGCTCCGTTGAGCTAAAGTGCCACTATCGGACATATTTGTGATGCCTGTCCCAAAACCAGCCTGGATCAGCCGAACAGCCAGTACCCCAGCGCCGTCAGCACCGCTACTGCCAGCACTGGGCGAAGCACCCGGTAGGCTTTGGGGTGTTTGCGCTTGAACTGCTTCACGCCGCTGCTGGTGCGGTCACTGAAGCGCTTGCTCCACGCATAGGCCTGGTTGATGCCGCCCACACGTTCGTCATCCAGGTTCTGCGGTGCGGTAGCACGGCCCAGGAACGCACTGACACGGCGGTTGATACGGGTCATGAAACGGTTCGAGAGCGGGCGTTCGATGTCGCAGAACAGAATCACACGGGTTTCGTTGGTTTCGTTCTTTACCCAGTGCACGTAGGTCTCATCGAACATCACGTCCTGCCCGTCCCGCCAAGCGTAGGGCTGGCCGTCCACATAAATGCGGCAGTCATCCGAATTGGGCGTCGCCAGGCCCAAGTGGTACCGCAGCGAGCCGGCAAAAGGATCACGGTGCGGGTTGAGATGGCTGCCACCCGGCAGCAGCGCGAACATGGCACCCTTCACATTGGGAATAGCGCTCACCAAGGCTACGGTACGGGGGCACAACGCCATAGCCGAAGGCAATGGCTTGTCATACCACTTGAGGTAAAAGCGCTTCCAGCCCTTCTTGAAGAAGGAGCCAAAGCCCGCGTCGTTGTTCTTTTCTGCGGCCCGAATATAGCCCTCGTCAAACAGACGCATGGCTTCTTCACGAATATCGCCCCAATTGTCACGCAGCACATCCAGCTCGGGGAAACGCGTACGGTCCAGGTAAGGTTTGGACGGTACGCTGGAAAACAGGTACATCAGCGCGTTATAGGGGGCAAACAGCGCCGAGTGGTTAACGAACTGGCGCAGCACCGGCAGCCGTGCCTTGCCGCGCAGGTGCACATAGAGCGTGCTGCCTATGAACACAAGCAGCACAAGGGCCTTGACGGTGAACGAGAGGGTCATGCGGTGCTCCTGGGGTTTGGCAGTCGGCCATGATAAACCCGTAGCCGCCTTCCGCACAGGTCAGTGACGGCACCGCTTGACCAGCGTCATCCTCAGGCCTGGTTTTCCTGCTCGGTAAACAGGTCGCTGAACAGCATGCTGCTCAGGTAGCGCTCGCCTGAGTCCGGCAGAATCACCACCAGTGTCTTGCCTTGCATCTCTGGCTGCTCAGCCAGCCGCACAGCCGCCGCCATGGCCGCGCCGCAGGAAATGCCGCACAGAATGCCTTCTTCACGCATCAGCCGCAGCGCCATGGCCTTGGCGTCGTCGTCACTGACCAGCTCTACTTTGTCCACCAGGCTCAGGTCGAGGTTCTTCGGCACAAACCCTGCCCCTATGCCTTGAATCTTGTGGGGCGAGGGCTTGATCTCCTCGCCGGCCATGGCCTGGGTAATCACAGGTGAACCTATAGGCTCCACAGCCACCGACAGGATTGGTTTTTTCTGGGTGTGTTTGATGTAGCGAGAGATGCCGGTGAGGGTGCCGCCGGTGCCTACGCCGGCCACCAGTACATCGATCGCACCCTCCGTGTCGTTCCAGATTTCCGGGCCCGTGGTTTTTTCATGAATGCCCGGGTTCGCCGGGTTTTCGAACTGTTGCGGCATGAAATACTGGGCAGGGTCGCTGGCCAGGATCTCCCCGGCCTTCTCGATGGCACCCTTCATCCCCTTGGCAGGCTCGGTGAGCACCAGCTCGGCCCCCAAGGCCTTGAGTACCTTGCGCCGTTCCAGGCTCATGGAGGCAGGCATGGTCAACAGCAGCTTATAGCCGCGTGCCGCCGCTACGAACGCCAGGCCAATACCGGTGTTGCCCGACGTAGGCTCTACGATGGTCATGCCCGCCTTGAGGCGGCCATCGGCTTCGGCGTCCCAGATCATGTTGGCGCCCACTCTGCATTTCACGGAATAGCCAGGGTTGCGGCCTTCGATCTTGGCCAGGATCGTTACCCCTAGTGGTGTGATCCGGTTGATCCGTACCAACGGCGTGTTGCCGATGGCGTGGGCGTTGTCAGAGAAAATGCGGCTCATGCCATATCCTTTTTGAACGTCGGAACCTGAGGTGGCCAGCAGGGTAAGCTTGCACCAGGAAGGCGTCCAGTGCCGGCAAGCCGAACGCTTTGGGCGCCAGAAAGTCCATTGAGCATGCTGAAGGAGCTGCTCCCATGAAACGTCGCTATCGCTGGCCCCTTGTGGCCATTGTCACCCTGGTTGTGTTGCTGGTTATCGTACATATCGCCCTGCCCTTCCTGGTGCGGGACTATCTCAACGACAAGCTGCATGACATGGGCGCCTACAGCGGCCACGTGGATGACGTGGACATTGCCTTATGGCGCGGTGCCTACTCCATCAACGGCCTGCGCGTGACCAAGGTGGACGGCAAGGTCCCGGTACCCCTGGTAGACATTCCGCAAACCGACATTGCCGTGAGCTGGCACGCGCTCTGGTACGACCATGCAGTAGTGGCCCGTATCGCGTTTATGCAACCGGCGCTCAACTTTGTGGACGGGGGCGAGAACAAGCAGGCGTCTCAGACCGGTGCCGGTACCGACTGGCGCGCGCAGCTGGAAAAACTGCTGCCGATCACCCTGAACGAGATTCGGATCGATAACGGCAAGATCACCTTCAACAACTTCACCTCCAAACCCCCGGTTAAGCTGGCCGCTACCGATATCAACGCTAGCCTGTACAACCTCACCAATGTCGAGGACTCCGACGGCAAACGCGACGCCCGCTTCGAGGGCAAGGCCGTGCTGTTCGGCCAGGCCCCTTTGGACGCCAAGGCCACCTTCGACCCGTTCAACAATTTCGAGGATTTCGAATTCCGCCTGCGCGTGACAGACATCGAACTCAAGCGCGTGAACGACTTCGCCTCGGCCTATGGCAAATTCGACTTCAACGCAGGCCACGGGGACGTGGTGATCGAAGCCCAGGCAACCAATGGCAAGCTGTCGGGCTACATCAAGCCTCTGCTACGTGATGTAGACGTCTTCAATTGGCAGCAGGACGTGGAAAACAAGAACAAAGGGTTCTTCCGTTCGGTATGGGAAGCCTTGGTAGGGGGTACGGAAACAGTGCTCAAGAACCAGCGCAAAAACCAGTTCGCCACCCGTGTAGACCTGAGCGGCAACGTTCATCGCCAGGACATCAGCCCATTGCAGGCCTTCTGGGAAATCCTGCGCAATGGGTTTGTACAAGCGTTCAATGCCCGGTACGAGCAGGCGCCGCCTAGCCAAGATTGACCGGTTTTTAGCGGCAAGCTATAAGCCACAAGCTGCAAGCTATAAGCTGCAAGCTATAAGCCACAAGCTGCAAGCTATAAGCTGCAAGCTATAAGCCACAAGCTGCAAGCTATAAGCTGCAAGTAAAGGCAGATTGGCTTGCGGCTTGAAGCTTGAAGCTTGAACCAAAAGGACCTCTGCATGAAATTCGAAGGCACGCCCACCTACGTAGCCACTGCTGATCTGAAACTGGCCGTGAACGCGGCGATTACCCTTGAGCGGCCCTTGCTGGTCAAAGGCGAGCCTGGCACAGGCAAGACCTTGTTGGCCGAGCAACTGGCTGAGGCCTTCGGGGCGCGGTTGATTACCTGGCATATCAAATCCACGACTAAGGCTCACCAAGGCTTGTATGAATACGATGCAGTGAGCCGCCTGCGGGACTCCCAGCTGGGGGTCGACAAGGTTCACGATGTGCGCAACTACCTGAAGAAGGGCAAGTTGTGGGAAGCCTTCGAGGCCGAAGAGCGGGTGATTCTGCTGATCGACGAAATCGACAAAGCGGACATCGAGTTTCCCAATGACCTGCTGCAAGAACTCGACAAGATGGAGTTCTACGTATACGAAACGGATGAAACCATCCGTGCCCGTCATCGCCCGATCATTATCATTACCTCCAACAATGAAAAGGAACTGCCCGACGCGTTCCTGCGCCGGTGCTTCTTTCACTACATTGCCTTTCCAGACCGAGACACCTTGCAGAAGATTGTGGATGTGCATTTTCCTGGTATTCGGCAAAGCCTGGTCAGTGAAGCACTGGATGTGTTCTTTGATGTGCGCAAAGTGCCAGGGCTGAAGAAAAAGCCTTCCACGTCCGAGCTGGTGGATTGGCTCAAGCTGCTGATGGCTGACCACATTGGCGAAGCCGTGCTGCGCGAGCGAGACCCTACCAAGGCCATTCCGCCGCTGGCCGGTGCCTTGGTCAAGAATGAACAGGATGTGCAGCTGCTAGAGCGCCTGGCCTTCATGAGCCGGCGTAACAATCGCTGATGGGGCGCACGCCATGCTGCTGAACCTGTTCAATGAAATGCGCGCCGCCAAGGTACCCGTATCCCTGCGCGAATGGCTGGACCTGCTGGAAGCGCTTGAGCACCACGTTGTGTTTGCCGACATGGACGCCTTCTACTACCTGGCCAGAGCCATTCTGGTGAAGGACGAGCGCCACTTCGACAAGTTCGACCGCGCGTTTTCCACCTACTTCAATGGCCTTCAGAACCTTGGCGAGCACCTGGAAGCAATGATTCCAGAAGACTGGTTGCGCAAGGCGTTCGAGCGCTCCTTGAGCGCCGAAGAACGGGCCCAACTCCAGACCCTGGGTGGCTTGGACCGACTGATTGAAGCCTTCAAGCAGCGCCTGGCGGAACAGACCGCGCGCCATGCCGGGGGAAGCAAATGGATCGGTACAGGCGGCACCAGCCCCTTTGGGTCCGGCGGCTATCACCCCGAGGGCATTCGGGTCGGCAACGAAGGCCAACGGCAGGGCAAGGCGGCGAAAGTATGGGACCAGCGGGACTACAAGAACCTGGACGATCAGGTAGAGCTGGGTACGCGCAACCTCAAGCTGGCCCTGCGCAGGCTACGCAAGTTCGCGCGCCACGGCGCTGCTGATGAACTGGACATCGATGGCACCATCGACCACACCGCCCGCGATGGTGGCTTGTTGAACATCCAGCTGAGGCCGGAACGGCGCAACAGTATCAAGCTGCTGCTGTTGTTCGACATTGGTGGCTCCATGGATGCCCATGTAAGGACCTGTGAAGAATTGTTTTCTGCCTGCAAGGCCGAGTTCAAGCACCTGGAGTATTACTACTTTCATAACTTCGTCTACGAAGACGTATGGAAGAACAACCTGCGCCGCACTTCGGAGCGCACCACCACTTACGACCTTTTGCACACTTATGGTGCTGATTACAAAGTGATCTTTATCGGTGACGCGGCCATGTCACCTTATGAAATCACTCACCCAGGCGGCAGTGTGGAGCATTGGAACGAAGAGGCCGGTGAGGTATGGATGCGCCGCTTTCAGGACAAATTCCGCCGGATCATCTGGCTCAATCCCTACCCTCAGGACACCTGGCACTACACCGCCTCGACCCGCGTGGTGCAAACCTTGGTACACAACCACATGTACCCCCTCACCCTGGCAGGCCTGGAAGAGGGAATGCGCTACCTGGCCAAGTGAGGGGCCATCAGCCGGTGCTTGTTCCCAGGCTTTGCCTGGCCCTACAAGGTAACCAGCGAACATAGGCGCCTACCGCCAGCTTTCAGGGATGGGCTTTCTTGGCCGGATACCAAAGGTGTACCCCACGCCAATAAGCAACCACTCCACAGCGGCAGCCAGCAACAGAGCCACCACAATGCCCCAGGCAATGGCTTCAGGCGAAAGGGGCACGCGGTAGTCATAGTTGCTTAAAGTTTCATCCCGGATCTGCCGGTCAGCTGCCGTCGCCACATGCCAGGCCCGTTCGTACCAATGGCCTTGCAGCGCCTGCCATTCCTGTTCCAGCGCCAGCTCGCGGTTGACCAGCCCCGCCACGCTCTGGGCATCGCTGCGGAACACAGGGTCCTCGCTGCTCTGGTAATGCTGTACCAGGGCCTGCAGGTCACCGTTGAAGAACTTGCGGGCCGTTTCATTGAAGCCTTCCAGGGCCCGCTGCGCCTCGATCAAGTGCGCCTGCACCCGCTGGGTATAGTCATTGATCACACCGGGCACTTGCACCCCTACCAGCAAACCCACCGCGAACAGTATCAGCCGAAGGTAACTACGCAGCATGGAGCATCCTTATTCGATATGGCCTTCAGACACGCATTCACCGCCCCGCCACAGCGCCCAGCGCCCTGGCTCATGGCGGTGCCAGGTTTCATCTTCGGTGAGCGGTTCGGTGGCAATCACCGTTACCACGTCATTGGGTGTGGTCTCAGCGGTAAAGTCCACGATCACGTCCACGTCTTTGAGCCGGGCGGGCCCGAAAGGTGCCCGCCGGGTAATGTGGGACAGTTTGGTAGAACAGAAGGTGAACAACCAGTCGCCATCGCTCAGCAGGCCGTTGAACACACCTAGCCGGCGGTAGTGGGCGCACGCCTCTACCAGAACAGGCAGCAGGTACTCTTCCTGCACAGCCTCGGGAAACGCGGTGCGCACACGGTTGAGCAAGTCGCAGAAGGCAGCTTCGCTGTCCGTGTCGCCAATAGGGCGATAGAAGCCGGGTGAGGGTACGAAGTTCGTCAATTGCCCATTGTGGGCAAAGCACCAGTTGCGGCCCCAGAGCTCACGCACGAAGGGGTGGGTGTTGGCCAGGCACACCTTGCCCACATTGGCCTGGCGCACATGGCCGATCACCACTTCGCTCTTGATAGGGTAGCGCTGCACCAACTCTGCCACGCGTGAGTCACAACTGGGGGCCGGGTCCTGGAACAGCCGTAGGCCGCGGCCTTCATAAAATGCGATACCCCACCCATCACGGTGGGGCCCGGTGCGGCCGCCTCGCTGCATCAGGCCGGTGAAGCTGAATACAATGTCGGTAGGCACATTGGCGCTCATGCCAAGCAATTCGCACATAAAGCCTCCCGAAACGTTAGCGTGTCAAAGCCTGGGTTCTACTCGCAAACCTGCGTCCGGCGGGCGCCGTGGCGTGCCAGTGGCCGGGCGTGAGTCCGCATCGTAACGGCTGGGTGCTGGTGCGGTGGCCTGCAGTGGCTCGTAAGGCACGCCGGCGTCAGCCTCTGCCAGTTTTGCCTGCCGCTCGGCGGCGGCCTCACGCTCTGCCCGCCGAGCACGTGCACTGCGCTCCAACGGCCAGCGGACCAACGCAAACACGACATACGCCGCCAGCGCTATCACACTGTACATGGCCAGGTCCGAGATGGCCCGCCAGGCGTTGCCGGCGACCTTGAATACCAGGTCCAGCGCAGATATGGCGACGGCCGGCGCATATTGATCCTTGGCCGGATCTACCACGGTAGGGGTCAGCAGCAAGGCGGCGCCCAGTACCCGCAGGGGTTCACGAAGCCATCGCCACATCCAGCCGGTAAGGCGGAACCACACCAGCAGGCAGCCCAGTGCGGCAACGGCATAGATGCCCCAGGCAATGTAATAATCGTTCTCGGTCATGGTGCTCGTGGCATGGCAGCAAAGTGACGCTTATGATAACGGCTTTTGGCCGGCGGCGCAGTGCCGCTGGCCCGCGTGGCCACGCCGCGTTGCCACAGTGAGGACACACGCATGTCACAGCCGATGCCCCCGGTTGCTCGCAAGGCCGATGGGAACGACCCATATGCTTGGTTGCAGCACAAAGACAGCGACGAAGTGCTGGAGCACCTGCGTGCCGAAAACAGCTATCTGGACGCACAGTTGGCTGACCAGGCGCCCTTGCGCGAAGCCCTGTTCGAGGAAATCCGCAGCCGCATCCAGGAAACCGACCTGAGCCTGCCCTCCCCCTGGGGCCCGTGGCTGTATTATTCGCGTACCACGGCAGGCGACGAATACGCCCGTCATTACCGTGCGCCGCGCCCGGCTGATGGTTCGCTCACCGTGGATGCCACACAGGAAGAACTGCTACTGGACCCCAACGCCCTGGCAAACGGTGGGTTCCTGTCCCTGGGCGCCTTCAGTGTCAGCCCGGACCACCAGCGCCTGGCCTATAGCCTGGACACCCAAGGAGACGAGGTGTATCAGCTGTTCGTGAAAACCCTGGCCAGCGGCGAGGTGGAGCACCTGCCATTCGAAGACTGCGCCGGCAGCATGACCTGGGCCAACGACAGCACCACCCTGTTCTTTTCCACCCACGACGACACCCACCGCCCTTACCGCCTGTACCGGCACCGCCTGGGTACGCCAGGCGCAGAGCAGGTATTCGAGGAAGCCGATGGGCGCTTCTTCCTTCATTGCTATCGGTCCAGCTCCGAGCGGCAACTGGTGCTGCACATCAATAGCAAAACCACCGCAGAAGCCTGGGTACTGGACGCAGAACACCCCGAAAAGCCTTTCGCTTGCGTGGCAGAACGCCGCGAAGGGCATGACTACGACATTGACCATGGCCAGTTGAATGGCCAATGGGCCTGGTTCATACGCACCAACCGGGACGGCCTGAACTTTGCCTTGTACCAGGCCCCAGGCGACACAGGCGTACCCGGCGAAGACCGTTGGCAATTGCTGGTGCCCCATAGCCCGACCCGCATGCTAGATGGCTTCAGCCTGAACCATCGGGCTTACGTGCTGAGCTTGCGCGAAGGCGGCCTTCCCATCGTCCAGGTACACCCTGCAGGCGCAGCGGGCTACCGCGTACAGCTTCCGGATGCCGCCTACAGCCTGTATGTGCAGGACACCCTGGAATTCACAGGCGACCACATGCGCCTGCGCTATGAAGCCTTGAACCGCCCGGGGCAGGTGCGCCAGCTAAGCCTGGCCGATGGCGGGCAGGTGGTGCTCAAGCAAACACCGGTACTGGGCGCGTTCAATGCCGACGACTACCTGAGCGAACGCCTATGGGCCACTGCCCCGGACGGGACCCAGGTGCCCATCAGCCTGGTGCGCCGCCGCGACCGTATGGGTGAGCCGATGCCACTGTACCTGTATGGGTACGGTGCCTATGGCGAAAGCCTGGACCCGTGGTTCTCCCATGCCCGCTTGAGCCTGCTGGACCGCGGCATAGGGTTTGCCATCGCTCACGTACGTGGCGGTGGCGAACTGGGGGAGCAGTGGTACCAGGCAGGCAAGCAGGCCAACAAACACAACACTTTCACAGACTTCATTGCCTGTGCCGAGCACTTGATCAGTAACGGCATTACCCGCGCCGACCAGTTGGTGATCAGCGGCGGCAGCGCAGGCGGGCTGTTGATCGGTGCAGTGTTGAACCAGCGCCCCGAATTGTTCGCAGCAGCCATTGCCGAAGTGCCTTTCGTGGATACCCTCAACACCATGCTGGACCCAGACCTGCCCCTGACCGTGACCGAATACGACGAATGGGGCAACCCGCAGGAGCCCGAGGTCTATACCCGTATCCAGGCCTATGCCCCCTACGAAAATGTGAAGGCTCAGGCCTACCCTCACCTGCTGGCAGTGGCGGGCTACAACGACAGCCGAGTAGCGTATTGGGAGGCTGCCAAATGGGTGGCACGGCTGCGCGAACTCAAGACCGACAACCACCTGTTGCTGCTCAAGACAGAGCTGGGCGCAGGCCACGGTGGCATGAGCGGGCGTTACCAAGGCCTGCGCGATGTCGCCCTTGAGTATGGGTTTGTACTCAAGGTGCTTAAACTGGTGTAAATCACGATCACGGCATAGCGAAGGCATCAGCATGGCAAACGCCGCTTCACTGAACAACGAAATCCGCATCATGCTCATGGACTGCGGGCTGTTCAGCCAATTGCACCCCGATGACTGCGGGGTAGCCGCTGGCTACTTCAGCATCGTTTCCATGGACCAAGGTACCCGTGTGTTCGAAGAGGGTGACGCGGGCACCTTCATGTGCATCATTCATTACGGCAATGTATCGGTCGCCAAGACCGATGCCGAGGGCAACCAGGTGGAGATCGCCTTATTGCGCAAGGGCCGGTCGTTCGGAGAAATGGCCGTGCTCGATGGTGAGCGCCGGTCAGCGACCTGCACGGCGGCCACCGACTGCCAGTTGCTCAGCCTGGGCAAAGACTCCCTGGAAAAGATGATGAACGAGGCGCCGAAAGTGGCTGCCAAGGTGATCCGGGCGCTGGCCGTTGCACTGTCCAAGCGCTTGCGCATGGCTGACGGCCAACGCTTGTCCTAAGCCCGCTAGCCGGTGGCTTTCTGGACAGCCGCCGGGCTGACCGGTGGTGGCTGAGGAACCTGCAACTCCGGCAAGGGCACGGCCGGGCTCGCCGGCGAGGCCGTGGCGCCGGGGCCGCCCTGCACAGGCGTAGTAGTGGGTGCATTGGCAGGCACGGGGGGTGCTGCATCCACCGTCGCGGGCGCCTCGGTCGCCGCGTTGGCCGCCGAGGTGAGCAGTGACAGCAACAGCAGAAAAAGAGGTCGAGTCATGGCAGCCTTGCACTGCTGAAATAAGGCGTAAAGCTATCCCTGCCCACGACTTACGGCAAGCCTTATGTGAACGCCATCACAGTGCTGGCAAACAGCTTTATCGGCGGCATGCCGGCTAGCGCTTGCCTGGCGCTTGCCGCCCCCCGATAATCGCGCACTTTTCAAGCAGGGCCTGGCCGTGGGTAACAAGCGATACAGTTGCATTGGGTTGTCCAACCCCAAGTCCCCGGAGAACGTAGGCTCGGTGATGCGCGCGGCGGGCTGCTATGGGGTCAATTCCGTGTTCTATACGGGCCGCCGTTACGAGCGGGCAAGGGACTTCATCACCGACACCAAACGTGTGCACTACGATATTCCGTTGATTGGCGTAGACGATCTGCGCGCGATCCTGCCCCTCGATTGTGTGCCGGTTGCGGTAGAACTGGTGCCGGATGCACGGCCTCTGCCGACCTATACCCACCCGGATCGCGCCCTGTACATCTTCGGCCCTGAAGACGGCAGCCTGGATGAAGACCTGCGGCAGTGGTGCGAAGAAACCATCTACATCCCCACCGAAGGGTGCATGAACCTGGCTGCGACGGTGAATGTGGTGTTGTACGATCGCCTGGCCAAAGGCAACAATACCCGTTCCGGGCCGCGCTTCAAATAAGCGGAACAGCTACGGTGTTCAGGGGTCTGCTGATTACGTTCAATCGCCGGAGACCCCTAATGAGCAAAGACATTATCACTGAAGCTGTAGAAGCCCTGCCTACCTCGACTACTGATGACACCAATGTCCATGGCTGGGAACGTGCCGGCTCCATCGCAGGTGGCGCCATGCTGGTAGGCAAAGGCATTCGCCGTGGTGGTTTCCTGGGGCTGATCCAGATCGCCTTGGGCGGTGTAGCCCTCGCCCGTGGCTTTACCGGCCGCAGCAAAACCAAAACCCTACTGGCCAAGGGTCGGGAAGAACTGGACGGCCTGCGCGGCAACATTGAACGCGCCGGCGACCAGCTCAAGGAGCTGACGGGCGACGCGGTGGACAAGGCCAAAGAGGTCAAAGACACCGCCGTGGCTAAAGCAAAAGACGTGACAGACACGGCCGCTGACAAAGCCCAGGACGTGAAACGGGACGTTGAAGACAAAGCCAGCAAGCTGAAAGACAACGCTGAGGCAGCGACCCAATCCGCTACAGTGACGGGCAACGACAGCCTGAACTCTCCGAAAGCTTAAATAGATATCATTCGGTTCAGTACCTGGGGAATTCGGGTACTGAATTCATTTGATAGGTAAGACCAACTTCAAACGTCATTTCTTAAAGCTGTCCTAAGCTTTTCAGGAACATCTTCTTCCCTGATTTGGAAGCCATGAAAAACATAACGATCAACATGGGTGGGTTTAAATCTAAAAAAATTCCCACATTCTTTACGAAAAGCCCAGTAGTCACTATTAAATTTTACTGCCTGCTGAAGTAACAATTGCGCCTGAACCGAATTTAGCGGCATTGGCGAAACTTCTACCCCACCTGCCATGTATGCTTCGAGCCTATGTTTTTCTGAGGCTTCATATCTTGGAACTAGAGGATAAAGACCAGGCAAACCACATATATTTGGAACGCTGAATGAGTTTTCACCATGCTTAATAACTATCAAAGGTGCCTCACTAAAGACTGAACCTCCAATACTGAACAAATAAAAACTCTCTGAATAAATATCTATCCCGACCAAGCCCGTGTAAGAAACTTCGCCTGCTTCCATGCAAACCTCCTTAATTTCTTCGACATTTATAACGCAATGTTTTTTTGTAAACAAGTACCAGCGGACCACTGCATCCCTTGCGGCCGGATCCTGCCGGAGATGACTCAAAGTTTGCTGAAAATTATTTGATAAAACGAAAGATCGCATCTCTATTTGCGTATCATAAATGATTCGGTTAAACTGCCTTCGCATAGAAGGAAGCAAATAGTATAACGCATCTATAAAATTAACGAAGTGTGGAATAACTTCACTATTACTGTTAAATTGACCATGTAATGACAAAGAATTTATGCAAGCATCTATCATTTACTATAGCCTCATCAAGTCATTTTCAATTTGATCAAAGAAACCTTCAGGCCAGCGCTCAGGCCTTCCATCTGCTGAAACCTTTATTTGATCTATTCTTGAATTTAACATATCAGAAGTTCGACTAAAAGAATTAAGTATTACATTTTCGCTATTTACAACTTTATTCCTAATAGCCAACCTTATCCCATTTATTACATGATCACTATGAGTTTCAACAATAACCTGCCTACCCATACCGGAAATTAATGAAAGAAAAACTCCAATCCTACTTTGACTAAACGGATGAAGGTGAGCCTCAGGGTTTTCAACAATTAGTAAACCACCACATCTCAAGGCAAGGGCCGCAGTTATTATAGGCAGTGTATACGTAAGTCCAAAACCGATATGAGTAGGCCGAGTACCCGTTCTCGTGGCCTCCGGATCTCTAATAAAATTGAGTATTGTAGAATCTGTGTTATGTGACTCTTGAGCTTCAAACCTTGCACCAGGTATTATCCAACCAAGCATAAGATTGCATACTATATCCAGCCTACCTTCAGATTGAATCAACTCGCCCAATATATCTACAGAATCAAGCTCCATACATGAGCGGGCTATCTCTTTGGCCAAATTTTCGCACCACCCATCGATAATAAAAATCTGGCTCGCAGCCCTGGCCAAAACCGCAGTTGTATACTCACCATACTTTCCGACTATGCCACTAGCATCCATCATTTCACTAGGCAAATTATAGGTTACCCTTGGACCGATACGCTCAGCATTCAAGTATGAAAAATTGAGGCAGTGATTACTTAAAACTTTGGGTATCCTACAAGAATTTTCAATCTCCATCTTTCGGGAAGAAACGACTTCACTTTTCTCTCGATCCAGATAGAATTCAAAAGAATAATTCTCGCCACTACAATTAAGTACCACACTTATGCGGCGCTCAGAAGAAGGATGGAGAATATCTTGCGCTGTACCAGCCTCATATAAAGGGCCAGATAACAAAAGATTTTGCACTATTCCCTCAGCATTCGCCGACTGCCGAAGCAAAAGGAGAACTTGTACGAAACTTGACTTTCCAGATGCATTAGCGCCCGCTAAAATGTTCAGTGCCTTCAGTTCCATAGGGCCCGTATCAAACAGAGCCTTATATCCCGAAATAGTTATTTTAGTCAGCATGGCAAGCCTCATTTAGAATCTGGGATATGCGAGAAAACCTAACTGCAACCGCAGATTGACTTCCGGTACTGGAACTTATAGACCTTGCGAAATCGTTCCACTTATTTATCTCATAAATAAATAAGTCTACAATTCTTTCTTTGCAAAAAACCAAATCTTCCATTGAGTAAGGAGTAACAGCTACCATCCAAGACTCAAAAAGAGCCTTATTAAAGGGAGAACGCCTTCCATTCCGCTCTGTAAATTTCCTGAAAGAATACCTTCCAAATAAAGCTTGTACCTTTTCTAAAGAAGCGTAGAACACACCTTCGAGAAAATCCGCTTTTTTGTCGTCTAGAGAATTTATTCGCCCCATTGCATGTAGCAAAAAGGAGTCAAGATCGCTAAAGGATTTATATTCATCAACGCCTAGCAACATGAATGACAAGGCCCTTAGTATTAGTTCTCTGTCGCTCATTCTGAGACTTTCAACTACCCCATTTGTAGCATCTCTAAAGCGTTTGTCTAGAGATATCTTATGAAGTAATTTTGTTGATCTACCTTGATTAAGAGCATGCCTGATTTCTTGGGCAGTAAGCTGCATTCCTCCAGTATTCACTCTAGAGAATATAGTGAATTTGGCTTCAACAGGCGTTCCGGGCATTAAATTGTAAAAAAGCAGCTGAGTATCATCTTCAATCAGAACCTTGTATTTAGCCGGTAAATCTTCGAAAACCAACCCTTCAAGATCTGTCAAGAACTGCATACCCGTCAGCTCAAAAGACCCTTCCCTGCAATAACGATTTAGAGTAGTCAGACGCTGCAACCCATCGACTACCGTCCAGTTGATCTGGTCGGTAGCATCCAAATAAAAAGCAGGAAGCGGAATCCTTATCAAAATAGATTCAATAAGACGACTTTGCTTGGTCCGGTCCCACACAAACGCTCTTTGGAACTCCGGGTTAAGGTTTATTTCATTTTTCTCGATTTTTCTAAGCGCCTGGAATATGCTGAGATATTTTGGTTCCATTTTTAATTTAGCCACTTCGTATGGCTTCTTTGGTGTATCGGCGCTTGAAGCATCTTCCTTATCCAATTCCAGAAAAGCGGCATTTTCCTCTAACCAGATCTGCCCTTTTTCTGTGACCCTGAAGTCTGAAATCTTGGAATCAATTAAGTCTTCTTTTTCAAGAATTAAAAGAGCTTTATCGTAGTTTGAATCTGGATCAAAATTACCTGAAGCAATTGATCGAAGATTACGACTCGAAACTATACCATATCCCTTAACCACCTTAAGCAACATCGCCAGATCATGGACCGTTATATTTAAATCTGCATACTTTATTAAAATACTGTCCATTGAATTTACCGTAGCACCTGGTGAATTAGCATACGCGAATGTGGTAGTCTAGGAAATACAAATCCAGATGTCAACTCGACAACTCGAAGTTCTGTTTCGCATCCTTTCCGAATAGAAAAATAGAGGACGATCTATTTATTCATACCTCTATAAGGCCAAGCACAGGCTTAGTAAGGAGCAAATAGAAAAGACCGTAACATAATAACTCTAAAATCCAAGCATCTTTATAAAATCCAGTACTCATAAAAATCTGACAAGAACAAGTTTTTTGAGTACCGTAAAAATGCTATCCACGCTAAAAAAGCTTATCTACACCTTCCCTTAAACTTTAATTATTAAAAGGCCTGCTTTTGGGCCTGCGCTTATTTACTTTTCAGCACCTCTTTAATAGCCATAACTGCAAACCCGATCCCAATATTTTGGGATCTATATCCTAAAAGTTAGAAGGGATGGATTTTTTACCCTGCCCTAAAAATCAGGTGTTCCTCCCAATCATCAGGCGCTACCGCATTCTCGCTCAGCATGCGCCCAGCCTGGGACACCCGTTGCTTGTGCACCTGTTGAGGGTCTCCACATACCAGATGGTGCCATAGGGGCAGGTCCTGTCGTTCGCTGACCAGCCTGTAAGCGCAGGTCGGTGGCAGCCACTTGAACTCGTCAGCTTGGTCCGGGGTGAGCTGAATGCAGTCTGGCACCTGCAGCTTGCGGTTGGGGTAGTCGCTGCAACGGCAGGTATCGCGATTCAGCAGGCGGCAGGCGATGCGTGTGTAATACACGCTGCCATCGTCCTCGTCTTCCAGCTTTTGAAGGCAGCACAGGCCACAGCCATCGCACAGCGATTCCCATTCCCCGGCATCGAGCTGGTCGAGGGTTTTGCGCATCCAGAAAGGTTCTACTTTTGCGGCCATGGGCGTTCCTGAGACGAAAGCGCGCCGACAGGTGCATCGGCGGAAGCGGCGCAAGTCTAGTGGTGTGTAACGGCCGGGGGAAGTGATTACGACTACTGGTAGCCATTGCTTGCCAGGCGGGGTCGGCTTGAGTAGGTTGCTTTCTTCTCTCTCAGGAAGATCAGCCATGCCCGATACCCCACGCGTTGCCGACCATGCTATCGACCCGCAATTTCTGGACCGCTGGTCCCCACGTGCGTTCAACCCCGAACCCATTGCCGAAGACACGCTGCTGAGCTTTTTCGAAGCGGCACACTGGGCCCCTTCGGCCTATAACTCGCAACCCTGGCGGTTTTTGTATGCGCGCCGGGACACCCCGGACTGGGATCGCTACCTGGGCCTGCTCAACGAGTTCAACCGCAACTGGGCACAGCACGCCTCTGCCTTGGTAATCATTGCGTCGAAAACCACCTTTACGCCACCGGGGGCCACTGAAGAAGGCCCGGCACTGTGGCACACCTTCGACACCGGCTCCGCGTGGGCCTACTTCGCCTTGCAGGCAAGCCTGAGCGGCTACTACACCCACGGCATGGCCGGTTTCGACCAGGCCAAGACCCGCACAGAGCTGAAGGTACCGGAAGGCTACGAACTGCACGCGGCGGTGGCCGTGGGCAAGCTGGGTGACAAGAGCAGCCTGCCGGAGTACCTGCAAGGCCGCGAAGCGCCAAGCCCACGGCGGCCTGTCAGTGAACTGGCCAAAGGCGGCGATTTCGCCTTCGACTGATACCTTCAGTAGCCTCGGTCGAAGTCCACCACACCGCGCATGGCCTGCCCTGCCTCGAAGGCCGCCAGGTTTTCGAGAAACAGGTCAGCCATCAACGGGGGCGACGTCGGCCCGGCCGTGTGCCCGGTAAGCAGCAAGCCCCAGGCCGTCCAGAAAGGATGCTGTCGCGGGAGCGGCTCTTGCCGACATACGTCGATCACAGCACCGGCCAGGTGGCCCTCACGCAGGGCCTGAACCAGGTCGGCATCCACCACCGATGAACCTCGCCCAATATTGATGAACAACCCGTCAGGCTTGAAGGCGGCGAACACCTTGGCATCGAACAGGTCCCGGGTGGGCCAGGTGTCTGGCAGCAGGTTGATCACGTAATCTACCTCCCCTACCAGCCGTGGCAAGGCGTCAAGTGCGGCCACCTCCTTGAAGGGGGGCAGGTCCCGCGGCGCTGTTGCGATGCCGTACACCTCGATACCCAATACGGACAGGCAGTGGGCCACGCTGCGACCTATGTCACCTACCCCGACGATCAATGCCTTGCGCCCGGCCACGCTGGCGGCAGGGCGACTGTCCCACTGGCGCTCCACCTGGCTGACCACACGGGTCATGACCTTGCGCTCGTGCCCTAGCACATACGTAAGCACGTATTCGGCCATTACTTGGCCAAAGATGCCCACGGCGCGGGTAAGGCGATAATCGCGAGGCAGGCCCAGCGCCAACAGGGGCGTAATGCCTGCCCAGGTGGACTGTACCCATTGGGGCCGGTGCCCTTGACGCAATAGGCTGGCCAGAAGGTCAGGCTGGCCTAGCCATACTGGGCAGTCCGAGGCCATGCGGGACAGCTCTGCTGAATCATCGCTGGTAAACACGTTCAGGCCAGGGGCCTTTGTTTCTAAAAGAGCGGTGTAGGCGGCAAAAGCCTGCTCCGCGATAAGCACACGCATGGGTAAACCTTGGAAACAGAGTGGGAGCGTCAGACCGGGTCGTTTCGCCGCAACAGTTCTTCAGGGAGGTGCTCGATGTATTCCTCCTCCGGCGGTGGCATCTGCAGGTGATACCCCTGCGTGTCCAGGTTGGCCAGCACCTTGGTGATGTCCTCTCTTGCCAAGGCGCGCTCGGGCGTCAACACCAGGTCGAACGCATGCACTGGCTTGCCAAACCCGGCCAACAGGCCTTCAGGTACGCGCGCCAAGGCATCGCTCTTGAGCACATAGAGGTACATTTCGTTTTTTTTCGGGCTGCGGTAGATCGAGCAAATACGTTTCAAGGGTGTTCTTCTCCGGCACTGACCAGGCTATCAAGCAGAGCCTGGCCCAGGTGTTCGCGCCGCCAGCCACGCAGGTTGTCAGGTAGGGTGTAAGGGCCATGGGGGAAGCCGCTGCGCAACAGCGCTTCGATGACCTTCTTGCGCAGCACCAGCTCCGGGGCGATGCCTAGGCGCTCGGCCTCGGCCTGCCCCACGGCACGCAATTGCTTGGCCAGGCCAGAGGCTTCCATCGGCAGCGGGTCTGGCAGCCGTGCAGGCAGGTCTTCCTCGGCCGTGAGCGCACCCTGGCGAATGAGCTCAAGCAAGGTCTCGCCATCCTGGCGAATGGTGCGCGGGTGCATCTCCTCAACCTTGGCCAGCGCTGTCAGGTTGTTGGGCTGGAAACGTGCCAGGGGCCATAGGGTCTGCTCCTTGATCACCCGGTTGCGCGGCACATCACGCAGGTGGGCCTGCTCTTCCCGCCAGGCGTACAGCTCACGCAGCACAGCCAGTTGCCGGGGGTTGAGCTTCCAGCCCAGGCGGGCATCCCGGTACAGCTCACGCGGGTCAACCTCCCGGCCCCACTGAGCCACCAGTTCATGGCCGTCTTCCAGCACCCAGGCAAATCGCTCATCGCTCAGGCGGGGGCGTAGTGCCTGGTACACCTCTGCCAAGTGCAGGGCGTCTTCGGCCGCGTAGCTGACTTGCAGTTCCGATAGAGGCCGTTGCAACCAGTCCGAGCGTGTTTCGCCTTTGGGCAACTCGATACCCAGTACGTCTTGCACCAGCCGCGAATAACCCATAGAGAAGCCAAGCCCCAGGTAGGCAGCCGCTAGCTGGGTATCGAACAGGGGGGTGGGTAGCTGGCCGGTCAGCCGGGCCAGCACTTCAAGGTCTTCGCTGCACGCATGCAACACCTTGACCACAGCCGGGGCTGCCAGCAGTTCGGCCAGCGGCGCCCACTGAGAGATACTGAGCGGGTCGATCAGGAAGGCAGTGTGCCCGTCGCTGATCTGCAACAAGCCCACCCGTGGATAGAACGTGTCTACCCGCACGAATTCGGTATCCAGTGCGATGAAAGGCAGTGTTCGCCAGGCAGCACACTGCTGCGCCAGCGCCTCGTTGTCACAGACCCACTTTATCGCTATGGCCACAAGCCTCTCCTCGAACAATGCGGGGCAGTATAACGCCGCGCGCAGGGATCGTTACAGGTCAGCTTCGGCAACCGGCGAACAGGTCCAGCCGCGGGGCGTAGACTGACGTATCGATCTGCAACAGGCCCAGCAACGACGAGAAGAGGTTGTCCTGGCTCAAAGGGTCGCTCTGGTGGTGCTCAAGGCATTGGGTGTCGACCTGGAATGTACTTCGGTAACCCGAAGAAAACCACGCAATCAAAGGCACGTGCTTTTGCTGGTCCGGCGCCAGCATGTAGGGGGTGCCGTGCAGGTAGAGGTTGTACTCCCCCAAGGACTCGCCATGGTCGGACAGGTACAGCAAGGCGCTGTCAACCTGGCCCTGCCTGCTGCGCAGGGTATCGATCAGGGTGCTCAGCACATGGTCGGTGTAACGAATGCTGTTGTCGTAGGCATTGACGATACTGTCCTGTGCACAGGTGTCCAAGGCATTGCTGGTACACACGGGGGTGAAGTGCTCGAAACCGGCTGGGTAGCGCTTGTAATAATCCGGGCCGTGGCTGCCCATCTGATGCAATACCAGCACAGTGTCCTGCGTCAGGTTGGCCAACAAGGCAGGCACGTCCTTGAGCAAGATTTCGTCATGGCATTCGCTATCGCAATAACGCGGGTCCTTGCTTTGGGTAAGGTTCTGGTACGCCACACGGGTGCAGGTGCCTTTGCAGCCAGACTGGTTGTCCAGCCATAGCACCTTCATGCCTGCCCGTTGCAACACGTCCAGTACCCCTTCCTGGTTCTGCGCCCGCACAGCATCGTAGGCCTGGCGCCCCATGCCAGAAAACATGCAAGGCACCGACACGGCTGTTTCCGTACCACACGAATGCACATTCTTGAAGGCCAGCACGCCGTCTTCGGCGGCCAGGGCCGGAGTCGTGTCGCGGCCATACCCTAGAATGCCGAAATTATCAGCCCGAGCGCTTTCACCAATCACCAGCACGGTAAGAGAGGGGCGTGCATGGCCGGCCCAGGCTGCGCCTTTGTGAGCATCGATGCCAATTTGCACAAACGGTTGGCGGGCAGAGGCTACCTGCTCGTTCAGGTAAGCCATCCCAGCACCCACAAGGTTGCTGGGCACCACTAACAGGCGAAGTTCGTGGTGGTTTCGAAACAGTGAAGACAGCCCTTGGTAGTTACTCAGCGCAACGGCCGCCATAAGGGCTGCGCTTGCAGTTACCGCCAAGAATTTAGATACGATTGCAGGCATACCTTTGCGGTAACTCACAGGCAAGCGCCAGATGGCCAGAGCGGGGACCACCCCGCACAAGAACATATAGATGACAAACTTTACAGAAAGGAGATCGCGCACTTCGGCACTGTCTGTTTCAGCGATATTCCGGAACATGGCGGCATCGATAACAATGCCATACTGGCTCATAAACCAGGCGGCACCTGCGCTGACCGGAAACAGCAGCATCAACAACGGCTTGAGGGTCCAGCGCCCGGCCAGCAAGGCCAGCACCAAGTTAAAGGCAAACACCAGCAGGGCAGCAAATGCGATGGCCAGGGTAAGGCTGTTGTGTTGCGTGACCACTGCCACATGGCGCCACAAGGGAAGGTTGAATAACGCTAGCAAGCAAACACTGGCCGCGAGGGTCAGAACTTCGGGCCGAAGTGGCTTTATCATCGACATATTTTTCACTTTGATAACAGGCGCTCGCCAGCCGAGCTGGGCGGACTCTAAGTACCGCTCAATCAATATTTCGTGAAAAATATGGTGATACTGGGTAACAGTTATTCTTTAACAAAACACTGACAAAACTTACAGGAAACATTCATTTTCATGCGGGCATAACGCTGCTATACCTGCGCTTTGCTGGCGCCAGGTACACCTCGAACCTACCAGCGGTCATGGTGTAGCCTGGGCAGGGAACGAATTAATAGCTACGGGGGGTCCAACCCCTGCAACCGCAGCCATGTGCTGTTAACCCACTGACCATGAGGTGAAACATGCCAGTTACGCACAATCTTTACGCCGACCTCGGCCGAACCAAGGAAGAGGTTGCCGCGCTGCAACAGACCAGCACCCTGCTGCAGAGCCTGGTCACCAAATATGAAGACATTGACCGGCAGGTGGTGGATGCGGAGAAGGCGGCTGCGGATGACGAAACCGTCAGCGGCCTGAAAAAGAAGCGCCTGGACATCAAGAACAAGATCGTTCAGGAAATCGAGTATCCCGGCACCCAGGGTGCGGCCAAGCATTTCTGATAAGGGCTTTCAGCCTGCTAGCTGTGCGTGCCAAACCGCGCACAGCTTTTCCTCCCCCGCTGTTCTGCCCCACCCGCCATTGCGCCGCCGCGTTTATTTCCTACCATTTTGACGGGTTTCTGGCGCTTTCAACAAAATTTTCACAAACCGTCAAAAACCGGTTTCCCTGGTGCTCCAGTTAGTTATCATTAGGCCACCATCTCGGTGCCCAAAGGGAGCGTCAGGCGTGAAACGTCAAGTATTAGCTATCGTAATGTCCAGTATCGTCGCCTCATCCGCTTGGGCAACTGACCTTAAGGTACGCAATGTGCAACTGGTAGACGCCGGTCATATCACAAGCATCGTAGGCACTGTCGTAAACACGACCGATCACGCGGTCAGTGGTGGCTACCTGGATATAGAAGTCAGTAAAAAAGACAAGGTGGTTGCACGGGAAACCGTGGAAGTACCCGACCTGGAAGCGGGCCAGGCCTGGCGTATCTGGCAACCTGTGCAATACGGCGACAGCACTGCCAAGCTGGCCGTTCGCGCCCATGACGCCAATGTGCAGATCACCGCTGAGGTGGTCCCTTACCCTGGCACCGTGGTCGCTCAGTAATACCCCTGCCCTTTTCCAGCCTGGCCCGTACCTCACGTGCGGCCAATGGCCGGCTTCGATGGCAGCCCCTACTGATGGAAGGTCGCCATCGGGGCACCCTTGCCGTACTTGCTTGTCGTAAGATAACGCCTCTTACCTGCGATACAGGCCCCCCATGCCTCAAGCTTTGCCCGGTCAGATCACATTACAAAACTGTGAAAGCGAGCCTATTCATACTCCCGGGTCCATTCAGCCCCATGGGGCGCTGATTGCGCTTGACCTAGATGGGCGTGTACTGACGCGCAGCCAGAACCTGCTGTTGCACTTGGGCTTCGATGCAGAACCTGGCGCTTTTCTACCTGCACCCTTGCAGGAACCCCTGGGTTTACTGGTGGAGGCAGGCCTGGCTGCGTTCGAGGGCTGGACCGATAGCAGCCGCTATGGCGAAGACCAGCTAGGTTTCGATGTGATCGCGCACCGACATCACGATGTGGTGTACTTGGAGTTCGAGCCCCAGCCGCTTCCTCAGAACGCGTTCTATCATTTGGCAGGGGATGCACAGCGCATCATTACGCAGATCCGCCACGCTAGGGATACCGAGGCCTTGCTGACCCGGCTTACCTCACGCATCCGGGACTTGACCGGTTATGACAGGGTAATGGCCTACCGTTTTCGCCAGGACGATTCAGGGGAAGTGGTGGCTGAGGCTCACCGCCCGGACTTGGTGTCGTACCTGGGCCAGCGTTACCCCGCGTCGGACATTCCTGCCCAAGCCCGGCGTTTATATATCCAGAACCCTACGCGGCTGATTGCCGATGTAGCCTATAGCCCATCGCCACTGGTGCCTGCGTACCACCCCGTCACTGGGCTACCCTTCGACCTTAGCCATTGCGAACTGCGCAGCGTTTCGCCCATTCACTGCGAATACCTGAGCAACATGGGGGTGCACGCTTCCATGAGTGTGTCCATCGTCGTGGGCGGCAAGCTCTGGGGCTTGTTCTCCTGTCACCATGACTCCACGAAGACCCTGGCCTATTCAGTACGGCTATCGTTTCAAATGGTTTCGCAAATCTGCTCGGCATTGGTGGAGCGTATCGAGCAGATTCAGGAGGGTGAAGCGATCAACCTGGCCCAGGCCCGGGTCCATGCGCTTGAGGAAGGGCTGCATGACGCCGATGACCTGATTGCCGCCCTGTGCCAGGAAGGCACGGGGCTGAACCAGTTGATGACGTGTGTAGACGTTGCGGTGTGCCTCAAGGGCCGGGTGCAGACGTTGAACGGCATTGCCGACGCAGCAGCCCTTCAGATGTACACCCATTTGGCGATGCTCAGTGATCGCGACCTGTATGCCATGGACCGGTGGCCAGACCCAACGCCTTTGGATGGCTTGTGCGGCGTGCTGGCCGTTCGTTTCGACCACCGCGAAAATGGCTGGATCATGTGGTTCCGTTCCGAACAGGTAGAGAACGTGCGTTGGGGCGGCAAGCCAGAAAAGATCATAGACATCGGTCCTTTAGGAGCCAGGCTTACGCCCCGGGGCTCCTTCGAAGCCTGGGAAGAGGTGGTGCGTGGGCAAAGCACCCCTTGGTCCCGTATTGACCGTACCGTCGCTGAATACTTACGCCAGGCGTTGGTCAAGCTGGTGCACAACCGGGTCAGCAACACTAATAGCATGCGCCAGATGCTGATCGCGGCGCTGGGTCATGACCTGCGCACACCCTTGCAATCCATCACCATGGCCGCGTCCATGCTGTCTGACAGCGAGCAGCGTACAGCCAAGTTGCGCCAGAGTATCGCTACGTCTTCAGGGCGCATGAGCAGGCTGGTGGGGCATGTGATGGAACTCAGCCGGTTGCAGGCCGGCCTTGGCATGGCGCTGGATCGTGTGCCTACGGATATCTCTACCCTGTTCGAAGCATTGGCCAACGAAGCAGAACTGGCTTACCCCGGCATGCAACTGGAATGGGCCATCGAACCAGGGCTTAGCGCCAATGTCGACCCTGACCGCCTCGCCCAAGTGGTGATCAACCTGATTTCCAATGCCAGCCAGCATGGCATCGGCAACCGTGCGCGCATAAGCCTGAAAGGGTGTGCCGAGGGGCTGGTCATGGATGTGACCAACCCGGCAGCGCCCATGAGTAGCGACCGCTTGAGCAACCTGTTCACGCCGTTCAAAGGGACAACCAGCCAGCGCAGCAACCGGGATGGGCTGGGCCTGGGCCTGTATATCTCCGATGCCATCGCCCGCGCCCATGGGGGCGCCATTTCTGCCCAGCAGCGTGGCGAAGAGGTGGTATTCGAAGTGAACATTCCGGCGTAATGCCTAAGCGCCATCAGGCGCCTCCTGCCGCTGTAAAAAATTGTACAAAGAGATTGAGCCTGTGCCGCTCGGCTTGTCACCTCACCGCGCCCGGCAGCAATGGTGCTGACGCCACACTGCACCGGTTCGGTGGGTTTTACGCCTGTAACACTGCTGTAGAGCCTTCGTACACCTGGATCCCGTTATCCGACGAACGGTGGGCTCATTGATTAATGTTATGGAGCCCATAGGGGATAACCCTCATACCTGCCCCAGAGTGGGGCTATAGCCTAAGGGTTATCCATGACATCCCCCGCCCTCGACAAGCGCCCTACCACCCCCTATGCACCTGTGCTGCTCAGCGCGGCGGGCGCCCTGGTTTCCATCGCTGTGGTCGCCGCCGAACCTGCCATGAGCACGTGGCTGATGGGGCTGAGCATTGCCCTGCCCGCACTCGCCGCGGGTGTGTTCAGTGCCAGGCTTCAAACATCCTCCTCAAAGGCCAGCACCTTGCCGGCTGATCACGAGCCCGTTGCCACGCACGCACAGCCGTCTGACAGCGATCGCCTGTGCCAGGCCGCCTTGCCCGTGTGGATGCGCCAGATCAGCACCTCCCGTGAACAGACCGAAAGCGCCATCGGTGCGTTGACGTCGCGCTTCGTGGATATCGCCAGCCGCCTGGACCACACCGTGGACGCTTCCCGCCAAGCCGCCGGCGACATGGGCCAAGGTGGTGTGGGAGAAGGGCTGGGGCAAAGCCAAGTAGCCTTGAACGAAGTGGTGGATACACTGCGCACCAGCCAGCAAAGCCGTCATGAAATGCTCCAGGCCGTACGGCACCTGACCGATTACACCGGTGAGCTGCGCCAGATGGCGGCCGAAGTAGCAGCCATCGCCCAGCAAACCAACCTGCTGGCCCTCAATGCTGCAATCGAGGCCGCCCGTGCTGGGGAAGCGGGCCGAGGCTTTGCCGTGGTGGCCGACGCCGTACGCTCGCTGTCGAGCCAGTCCAGTGAAACCGGCCAGAAGATGTCCGCCAAGGTGGACGTGATCAATGGCGCCATCGCCCACCTGGTAGATGTGGCCGGCGAAAGCAATGACAAGGGTAACGACAGCGTTGCCCATGCCGAGCACACCATCCAGGGCGTACTGGGTCGTTTTGAAGGCATCACCGGCCAGTTGCAGGAAGCTTCGGCCCTGCTGCAACACGAAAGCGCCGGGATCAGCCAGGAGCTTTCCCAGGTGCTGGTGGACCTTCAGTTCCAGGACCGCGTGAGCCAGATGCTGGCCCAGGTACATGAACGCATGGCTGGGCTGCACCAGCAGTTCGAGCGTTGCAACGCTACCCACACGCCCTTCCAGCTGGATGTGGACGCCTGGTTGGCCGAAACCGAACGCACCTACGCCATGCAGGAACAGCGCGCCAACCACCATGGCCATGCGCGCGCCAAGCCTGCAGACAACTCGGTCACCTTTTTCTAGGGCTATGCCCTGGGCAACCTGTTTTTAATTTAAAGCGTTCAGGAGGTTATATGGCCAAGTCCATTTTGGTAGTGGATGACTCGGCAAGTATTCGTCAAGTGGTGGGTATCACCCTTAAGGGCCAGGGCTATGACGTGCTGGAAGCCTGCGACGGGAAAGATGCGCTGAGCAAGCTCAAAGGCCAGAAGATCCACCTGGTGATCAGTGACGTGAACATGCCCAACATGGACGGCATCACCTTCGTCAAGGAACTGAAGAAGCTGCCCGCCTACAAGTTTACCCCGGTGATAATGCTGACCACTGAATCCCAGGAAAGCCGCAAGCAGGAAGGC
>Ga0268349_1000028_pt1 | contig 30486 bp, 15 predicted proteins | sample G5R2_MAIN_18SEP2_FD_190164 | JGI IMG/M metagenome (GOLD analysis project Ga0268349, IMG submission 190164) | Phyllosphere microbial comminities from switchgrass, GLBRC, Michigan, United States - G5R2_MAIN_18SEP2017_LD1 | ecosystem: Host-associated > Plants > Phyllosphere > Phylloplane/Leaf...
AATTGGCCATGGCGCGCAGCGCTCTGCTACTGATGCTGCTAGGTGCGCTTGCGGCCTGTAGCCATGATGCCAGCCCAGGCCTTGGAGGGAAGGGTGAGGGTGCCGAACCTGTCGCCAAATGCACTGAGCAGAATTGGCGCATCCGTTGGGTGGAAGAAACCGCACCCGTGATCAACAAACGGCAGGGGCAAGAGGCGCTCGACAGCTACGATGCCGAGGCCGAAGAGGGCACCAAACCTTGCACTTGAGCAACGAACGGGTCACAGGAGGGTCTTTTTAAGACCGTCCTGGTGAATGAAGGAAAACGATCATGAAAGCTGTTCTGGCTTTGGCCTGTACGTTGCTCGTGTTGTCCGGTTGCTCGATGTTCGGTGGCGAGCGCAGTGCTTGTGAGGTCTTCAGCCCCGCGCCTGTGAATGTCCCCAGTAATCAGAATGACCAGCGTGTACAAACCAATGCGACCGGTGATCCGACTGGAGGTCGCAACAACCTGCAAGATTGCGGGTCGCAGTAACCTGGCCGGCCTCTTGCTTACAGAGGCCGTTGCCGTTGGTTGTTATCAGAATCAGATTGGCCAGGGCTTGGAAAGGGCCCTGTGTATACCCCCGGGCTGAAAGATGGCCCGTGGCTAGCCTGTAGGGCGGCTGCCTCCGGCAACCGCGCTTGCACCTTAAATGACCCTGGACCGGGAGAACTACAAACCATGGCACTGATTAGCTTGCGCCAGTTGCTGGACCACGCTGCCGAATTCGGCTACGGCGTTCCAGCCTTCAACGTGAACAACCTTGAACAGATGCGCGCGATCATGGAAGCGGCCGACAAGACCGATTCGCCTGTTATCGTGCAAGCGTCGGCGGGTGCGCGCAAGTACGCGGGTGCCCCCTTCCTGCGGCATCTGATCCTCGCAGCAGTCGAAGAGTTTCCACACATTCCGGTGGTGATGCACCAGGACCATGGTACTAGCCCGGACATTTGCCAGCGCTCCATCCAGCTGGGCTTCAGCTCGGTCATGATGGACGGTTCGCTCAAGGAAGACGGCAAAACTCCGTCCGACTATGAGTACAACGTGCGCGTGACCAAGCAGACCGTTGCCTTTGCTCACGCCTGCGGTGTATCTGTAGAAGGTGAGTTGGGCTGTCTGGGTTCATTGGAAACTGGCCAGGCTGGCGAAGAAGACGGCGTTGGTGCCGAAGGCACGCTGGACCACAGCCAGATGCTGACGGATCCGGAAGAAGCGGCTGACTTCGTAAAGCAGACCCAAGTGGATGCCTTGGCGATCGCCATCGGTACCAGCCATGGCGCCTACAAGTTCACCAAGCCGCCTACCGGCGACGTGCTTGCTATCGACCGCATCAAGGAAATTCACAAGCGTATTCCGAACACCCACCTGGTGATGCACGGTTCGTCTTCGGTGCCTCAGGATTGGCTGGCGATCATCAACGAGTACGGTGGTGACATCAAGGAAACCTACGGCGTACCTGTTGAGGAAATCGTCGAAGGTATCAAGTATGGTGTACGCAAGGTAAACATCGATACCGACCTGCGCTTGGCGTCCACGGGGGCAATCCGCCGCTTCATGGCGCAGAACCCGAGCGAGTTCGACCCACGCAAATACCTGGGCCATACCGTAACGGCCATGCGCGATGTGTGTATTGATCGTTACGAAGCGTTTGGTACGGCTGGTATGGCTTCGAAGATCAAGGCGCTGTCCCTTGAAGTCATGTTCCAACGTTACGCCAAGGGTGAACTGGCCGCCAAGGTCAATTAAGCCGCTATAAGCGAAGCGCAACTAAACAAAGCGGCCGATGAAGTCTTTTCATCGGCCGCTTTGTTTTTACATGCAAGCTGTAGGGCTGCCTGTGAGAGGGCTATTTTTTTGCCATTGCATCATGGCTTATTGATAGCTTTGTGAAGGTCACCTGTCCCCCTTCGGTGGCATACCCCGTATTGTCCTGCACATACACACCTGCTTTAAAGTACAGGTCTTTTGTTTTCCAGGTGTCGTCAAGTTTGGTCGACCAGTGATAGTTGGCCGCATCCACGCTAAGCAGCCCGGTCGTATCCAAGTGAATGGTGTAGTCAAACTTTTCATTCATCTTCACGCCAGTACCGATCTGGATCACGGTGGGCTCGTCCTGGGATGGTGAAGCGCGCAATTTGGCTACGATATTGCCGGTTTTACTGCTGGTCTTGTACTGATATTCCAGCTTGATCAGTGGCTCGTTGCTACCGTTCTGATGGATCTGGCCAATCACGATCTTGCCGCTTGAAGGTACTTTGGCCACGGTAATGCTTGCACGCAAGTAGTTGTCGGCAGCTGGGTACTTCCAGTTATGCACAGAACCATCTACATTGGTTTCCCGCAATTCGCTACGTGGGTACTTCGCACTTTTAGTAACCGAACCGGTTACGGGCGCCCAGAAGAAAAGCGTACCGGTGTCGGCATGGAAGTAAGAGTCTTTATAACCTTTCATCAATACTGGCGTATCGATAGTAGTCGCTGGAGTTCCGACAGGGACGCTGAGGTTCCAAGTGGAGAGGTCGATCATGATTATTCACCTACACTACTAATACTGGAAGTTGATGGCCAAATAATTCCACAGCGTGACGCCGGAATAATCCGGGTATAAGAAAGGTGGCCTGCCTTTGTATGTAAAAAAATGTACACTGTTTTTATTTAGGCGCCATCCTGTTGGCGTCATCCGTTTGTCGGCAGTGCATAACCCTTTGATTCAGGGCGATTCAGCAAATCACCATTCGTCGGCTTCACGAGGTTTTTGAAGTTTTACCGTTGCGTCAAGCGACAAAAGCGAGGCTAGAGTGTCTTCTACCCAGGCCCAGCAAATGCTGGCTTGTGGCCACCTTGTAGATGAGAAGTAGCATGGATCGCGCCCTTACCAAACCCACTGAAGACCGGTCAACCGTGCTTGTGGTGGACGATTACCCAGAAAACCTGTTGAGCATGCGGGCCTTGCTGGAGCGCCAGGACTGGCAGGTCATGACCGCGCCTTCAGGCGTAGAAGCCTTGGGTTTGCTGCTGCAGCATGAAGTGGATCTGGTGTTGCTCGACGTTCAAATGCCCGGCATGGATGGCTTTGAAGTAGCCCGGCTGATGAAGGGCAGCCAGCGAACGCGGCTTACCCCCATCATTTTTCTCACGGCCAACGAGCAGTCGGATGCAGCGGTACTCAAGGGCTACGCCAATGGCGCCGTGGACTACCTGTTCAAGCCCATTGACCCGGACATTCTCAAACCCAAGGTCCAGGCCATTCTTGAACAGCAACGCAGCCGGCGTGAGCTGCAACGCCTGACCAAGGACCTTGAAACGGCACGTGCTTTCAATGCCTCGGTATTGGAAAACGCCGCTGAAGGCATCTTGGTCATCGACGAAATCGGCAACATCCGTTTCGCCAACCCAGCCATTTCCCGCTTGCTAGGCGCAACGATCGACGAGTTGCAAAGCGCGCGCTTGCTGGACTTTATCGAAAAGCCAAGTGTGTTGAGTTGGCACGAATCAGAGTTCTTCCGTGCTTATACGCTGCGCGATATTCACCGGGTGCACGATGCCGTTTTGCGTACTTACTCAGGCCAATCATTGCCCGTGTCCCTGTCGTGCGCGCCGCTTACGTCCGAAAAGGCCATGGTACTGACTGTCCAGGACATGTCAGTGGTGCGCAACCTGCACCAGCAATTGGAGTTTCAAGCGGTTACCGACCCACTGACCGGGTTGCTGAACCGTCGCGGCTTCTACCAGACCGTGGAAAGCGCATTGGTACGTAATGAGCGGCCTGAGAAGAGCCAGGCTTTGCTTTACCTGGACATGGACGGGTTCAAGCGTATCAACGATACCCATGGCCACGATGCAGGCGACCGTGTGCTGCGCTGGGTGGCAGCGCAATTAAAAGCATTGCTACGCCCTTACGACATTATTGGCCGCATTGGCGGCGACGAATTTACCGTGCTGCTCGATACCCTGGACTACCCTGAGCAGGCTGCCAAAGTCGCGGAAAAGATTCTGGAACGCATGCGCAGTTGCACTCAAGTCGACGGCCTTGAAGTGAGCCTGGGTGTGAGCATCGGTATCGCCACCTACCCTGAATGCGGTGTCAGCCTTGAGCATTTGCTGCGCGCAGCAGACATTGCCATGTATGCCGCCAAACAGGCTGGCAAGCAGCAATATCGGTATTACGACCAGGACCTGAACGTGCGCGCCCGCTCGCGCTTGCTGTTGGAGGAAAGCGTATCGGCGGCCATCGAGCACAAAGAGTTTTCTCTGGTGTACCAGCCCCAGGTACGCCTGGCGGATGGCCGCTTGCGAGGCTTTGAAGCCTTGTTGCGCTGGCAGCATCCAAGTGTAGGGGATGTGCCGCCTGGGCTGTTCATTCCGTTGCTTGAAGAAGCACGCCTGATCAGCCGGCTTACGTCATGGATCTATCAGGAGGGTGCGTCACAACGCCGGCAGTGGCGTGAGCGCTTCGAGGATGACCTGGTCCTGAGCATCAGCCTGAGCAATGCTCAGTTCAGCATGCCCAACTTGGTAGCCGACCTGCAGCAAGCTATTTCCACTAACGGCCTTATGCCCCATCAGTTGGAAATCGAGGTCGTGGAGCCCTCGTTATTGCACAATCCCGAGGAAACACGCCGGCAGTTGTCCTTGCTGCGGGGGTTGGGCGTACGCGTGGCATTAGATGATTTCGGGGCAGAACATTGCTCGTTGAAGATCCTGCGAGACCTACCTATCGACACGCTCAAGCTGGACCGGCAATTGATCGGGAACCTGCCAGGGTCTCCGCGGGATGCCGCTATTGCACGCGCTATCATTGAGCTGTGCCGCGAGTTTTCCATCACCGTGATTGCCGAAGGTGTAGAAACCGCCGAGCAATACCGCTGGCTGGTAGACAACGGTTGCCAATACATCCAAGGGTTCAAGGTGGCCCACCCCCTTATAGCTGCGGACGCGACAGAATTTCCGTTAAACATCTCACCTGACGCATAGCTACGGCTTTTACAAGGCGGGGGCCGGCGTGGTGGTGGACTTTGGCTGCGCCAGGTGCGCAGCCATGGTGCGCAAAGGCGCCAGCTGCCGACCGATCAGTGCCAGTTGGCCCTGAACCAGGCGCTGGTTCTCATCCAGCTCTTCAGGCATTTGCTCCAGGCGCTCAGCCAGCGCCTGCTCCTCTTCATTGTGTACGACCACCGGGCTGTGTTCAGCGAGCCCTGTGGCAATCTGGTCCAGGCTCGACGCCAGTTGCTCGCCTACGCCTATGATCAACTCGTCCCGCACAGGCTCAGGCAGGTCTGTGCCGCGGTGGGCACCCAGGCCGGACAGGTAGCTGAGCAAGGTATGGGATAGAACAAGGAAGCGGAAACCGGCGTCTGCTTCTTTGCGGAAGTGCCCAGGCTCCAGCAGCATATTGGCCAAGGTGGTAGAAAGCGCTGCATCGGCATTGTGTGCATTGCGACGCGCCAGGCGGTAGGCAAGGTCATCGTGCTTGCCCTCGGCGTATTGGCGCAATATCTGGCGCAGGTAGGCGCTGCTGCAGCTCAGTGTATTGGCCAGCACTTTGTTTAACCGGCGGCCTTGCCAGTCCGGCAGGAACAGGAACACCAACAGGCCCGCAATCAAGCTACCAAGTAGGGTGTCCAGCAGCCGTGGCAGGAACAGCCCATACCCATTGCCCGTCTGGTTGAAGCAGAACAGCACCATGAGGGTAATGGCCGCTGTTGCCAGGGTATACCGCGTGGTGCGGTTGACGAAGAACACGAGCCCTGCCGCGACAGCAAAGAACGACTGTATAAGAGGGCTGGGGAAGAGGTCGAACAATGCCCAGCCCACGGTCAGGCCAATGGCAGTGCCTATGATCCGCTGCCCCAGTTTGCGCCGTGTCGCGCCGTAGCTGGGCTGGCAGACGAATAGCGTAGTAAGGATGATCCAGTAACCTTGGCTAGGGTGGATCAGGTGCACCATGGCATAGCCAATGGTCAGGGCCAGCGGCAGCCGCAGCGCATGACGGAACAGCAAAGACGTTGGCGTAAGGTTTTGGCGAAGGCGTTTCCACACATCGGTCAGGTTGCGCGGTGAGCGGTCCAGCAGGCTGCTATCGGTTGCCTCGGCCAGAATATCCGGGTTGCTGGCGTCACTGAGCAACCGGTCCAAGGTGCCCAGGTTTGTCGCCAGTGCCCTGAGAGACCTGAGCAGCCCTTTCCAGGCTGGGTTGCTTTGAATGCGCAAGTGCTCCAGCGAGGCATGAAGGTCGCTCAAGGCTTCGGCAAAGGTGTCGTCATATACGAACGGCTGGCGCAATTGCAGGGTTTCGGACAACCGCTCGCAGGCACTGCCTTGCTGGCGTAGCAGGCGCTGACAGCGGAACAGTACGTCGCTATGGAAGAAGGCCTCAGCCAGGGCGTTATAGGGGTAATGGGTGGAACTGGCGCGTTCGTGAATGTCTTGGGCCAGGAAATACAGTTTCAGGTAGCGGCTCACCTTCGAGCCTGGGCGCGAGTTGCCAACCCGGTTGAAGATAATTTCCTTGGACGTGTTCAAGGCTGCCACCACACGCCCGTTCTGCCGTGCCAGTTCCAGGCGCCTGCCTTCAACGTCCAGCCCACGGATAGGCTCGAACAGTGAGGATTTCATTTTCAGGTATAGGCCCAGCTCCCGGAAGACACGGGCCAGCCCCTGCTGTACCGGCTGGTTTGAGAACAGGGCCTGCCAGAGCACAGACAGCACGCCATACCAGGCAGCGCCCGCCACCAACAGTGCGGGCTCGTGCCAATAGCTGGCCAGTTCGCCGCCGCGCTGGTCCACTCCGATCATGGTGTACACCGACAAGATCAAGGTGGCGTAGGCAATGGCGCCGTAGCGTTCCCCCAACGCACCCAGCATGGTGAGCGCAAAGCTGGCCACGGCCATGGAGGCCACGAAAAACAGAGGGTAGGGGAAAAGCAGTTCTACCGAGAACGCCGCGATACTGAAACACACTAGGGTGACCAGCAAGGCGTTGAGGCGGCCTTGCCAGTTATCGTCGGTCTCTGCCAGAGCACTGGCGATGATGCCGAGAAACAGAGGGATCAGCATATGCAGATCATTGCGCGACCAGCACAGCACCATGCTGCCGGTGAGGGCAATGAATACCCGTACGCTATAGCTGAACTTGTCTCGCGCCCAGAGGCGGCGCAGCGTATTGCCGAACGATCTCGAAGCCATGGAGAAAGAGGCCTGGTTCTAATGCCGCGATCATACAGGATTGATGGCGGCTTCAAGCGAAGGCATACCTAGGAAGAGCAGCTGATTTCCAAATGCTTGCCCCAGTCTGGGGGGCGCATGGCATAGGCTTCCATACCTGGCTGCGCGTCGAATGGGTGGGCCAGCACCTGGTGCAACCGCCGCACTTCCGTATAGTCGCCCGCTTCGGCCTCTTCGATGGCTTTCTGCGCCAGGTAGTTGCGCAACACGTACAGCGGGTTCACGGCATTCATCCGCTCGCTGCGTGCTTTTGGGCTTTCAGAAGGCTGGCGAGCGAGGCGGGCGAGGTACAGCGCGGCCCACTCGTCAAACACGGCCAGGTCTATGAAGTCATCGCGTACCACGTTCAGGGCCGCCTCAGGTGCCTGCTCACCCAGGTGCCGAAAGAACAGGTTGTAATCCACAACGCCGGTCTGCATCAGTTGCAGCAAGCGTTCCAGCAGGCCTTGGTCCTCATCTTCGGCCGTGGTAAAGCCAAGGCGACGGCGCATCAGGTCCAGGTAGTTGGCCTGGAACAGTGGCAGGAACAGCCCCAGTGCTTCGCGTAGTGCCTCCACGTCGATCAGTGGCGTAAGCGCCTGTGCCAGAGCGCTCAGGTTCCAGTGTGCGATAGGCACTTGGTTGCTGTAGGCATAGCGACCTTGGTCATCTGAGTGGTTGCAGACGAAGCGAGCGTCGAAGTCATCGAGAAACGCAAATGGGCCGAAATCGAATGTGAGGCCCAGGATGGACATGTTGTCCGTGTTCATGACCCCATGGCAGAAACCATACGCCTGCCATTTGGCGATCATTTCGGCATTGCGTTCTACTACCGTACGGAACATGGCCAGGTAGGGCTGTTCGGCAGCTTGGCATTCCGGGAAATGGGCGGCCAGCACATAGTCGGCCAGCTGCTTGTGCTGCTCAGGCTGGCGGGTGTAATAGAAGTATTCGAAGTGGCCGAAGCGCACATGGCTGGGCGACAGGCGCAGCAGCATGGCGGCGCGTTCCTGGCGCTCGCGCCATACCGGGGTGTCCGAGGCTGTTACGCAAAGGGCACGCGTAGTAGGAATGCCTAGAGCGTGAAGGGCTTCGGAGGCCAGAAACTCACGGATCGAAGAGCGCAGTACTGCCCGCCCGTCGCCCATGCGCGACCACGGGGTTTGCCCAGCGCCTTTGAGGTGCAGGTCCCAGTGTTCGCCCGCCTCGTTGACTACCTCACCCAGCAGTAACCCGCGGCCATCACCCAATTGCGGGTTGTAGTGGCCGAACTGGTGACCGGAATACACCATGGCGCGGGGCTCGGCGTCTTCCCACAGTTTGTGGCCACTGAATACCTGCGCGAAGAGTGGGTTCTGTGCTTCTAAGGGTGCCAGGTCCAGCAGCGCCAGGGCGGCCTCGCTGGCCACCACCACGCGTGGCCTCTCGATGGGTTCTGGCAACACATGGGCGGAAAAGGCATCGCCCAAACGCGCAAAACGGTTATCGAACTCAAGTTCGTCCAGCGTTTTCATTATCACGTCCTGGAAAGGTCCATAGGGAGTGGACCCTCCTCAAGCGGGATCGGTTTGATCGGGATCGACACGGCGCATCACCAGTTGCTCCTCAAGCACCTGAGGGTTTTTGAGGTGAACCTCCAGTTGGCGGAAGGAAATGGCCACGCCATGTTTTTTGAATTCGGTGTTGATCAGCCGGTTGATCTCGTCGAGCACAGGGTTACGGTCACCCAGGTCCCGCACATGCATGCGCAGTTCATGGTCCAGGCTGCTCTCGCCAAAGGCCAGGAAGTACACGATAGGTGCCGGCTCCTTCAATACGCGCGGGTTTTCGTCGGCGGCCTGTAGCAGCAGCTTGCGCACCACCTCCAGGTCCGAGCCGTAGTCCACACCAATTTTCAGGGTGACCCGGGTAATGGTGTCGGTCAGCGACCAGTTGATCAGTTGCCCGGTGATGAAGGTCTTGTTAGGGACAATGATGTCCTTGCGGTCAAAGTCCGTAATGGTAGTGGCGCGAATGCGGATTTTGCTGACCGTCCCGGAAAGGGCACCGATGGTGATGGTGTCGCCAATGCGAACCGGGCGCTCGAACAGGATCATGATGCCGGAAATGAAGTTGGCGAAGATTTCCTGCATGCCGAAACCCAGGCCCACGGACAGCGCGGCCACCAGCCACTGCAGCTTGTCCCAGCTTACTCCCAACGTGGAGAGCGTGGTGACGAAACCCACCCCCGCAATGGTGTAGGACATCAGCGTAGTGGTGGCATAGGCACTGCCCTGTGCCAGGTTCAGTTTGGACAGTACGAACACTTCCAGCAGGCCCGGCAGGTTGCCTGCCAGCACGAACGTGATACAGATGATTACCAGCGCACCCAGCAGGTCCCCCAGGCTGATGGGCACCATGCTCATGTTGGCACCGGTGCCGCTGGTGTATTCGTATAGGGTGATGTTGTCCAGGTAAGCGAACACGCTGATCAGGTCCGACCATACCCAGTACAACGCGCCCAGGAACGTGCCCAGCAGCAGGAGGCGAATCAGGCGCAGTGACTGCTGGTTTACCTGCTCGATGTCCAGCGTAGGCTCTTCGATCAGGGTCTCTGGGTCGCCCCCGATGTCCCGTGTGGCCTGGCGCTTGGCCAAGGCTCGGTTGTAGGCCAACCGGCGCGCGGCTACGCTCAGGCCCCGCACAAAGGCGGCCTCGATCACCAACCAAAGCATCATCAGGTAGAGCGTGGCAATCAATCGGTCGGTGAGCTTCAAGGCGGTGTAGTAGTAGCCGAAGCACACACCGAGGAACAAGCCTACTGGCAGCAGTGTAAACAGCAGGGCGATCAGTTTGCGGAACAGTGACGCGTTCTGATGGGTAGGGCTTGCCAGCAGCAAGCGGCTAAGCAACCACGCCATCAGGGCGAAGCAGGTGAGTACCACCAGAATACCCAGTGTGTCTTCAGCCAGCCCTGACGGCTGCAGCTCAGCCACAGCCACTACGGCGACCAGGGCTATCACCACGATGCCTAGGCGCCTCACCCAGCCTTGAAGAAAGGCCACCTGTGCCTTTTCCCAGCGGAAATGAAGCTCGGCCACCCCACGCGGGGCCAGTATCCGGTACGCCGTGTAGAACATCAGCCAGGCCTTGGCCATTTGCAGCAGGGCCGAACCCAGGCTCAGGTTCTGCCCCCGAGCGTCGATTTGCAGGGCAATGCCGCACACTGCCAATGCCAGGGCAACAGGCATGGCCAGCAAAACGTTGACCAGGATGGCCAGCGGCGTATTCCACTGGCTATCCCTGCGGAAATGCCCCACGTTGCGATGAACCTGGTTGAGTTTGCCGTACAGGTACTTGCGCCGCCACAGCAACGCCCCGATGGCCAGCAGCAGGGGCAGGAACAACAAGGGCCGCTGCGCAAGGCCGTCGCTCAGCTCATGGACGCTGGAGGCCCACGGCAGCGTGGTCACCTGCTTGGCCAGGCGCCGAGGCAGGTTGCTGAACCATTCAAGGTCCAACGGCTTGTTGCTGGGTATCCAGAACATCTGCTCGTCAAGGGTGGCGCGCAAGCCCTGGGCCATGTCCAGCAATTGCTTCTGGTTGAGCTGCAAGGTAATGGATTCGTTGAGCAGGGCGCTCAGCTCACGGTTCAGCCGCTCCAGCAGGTCCGCCCGGGTTACGGCTATGTCCAGCAAGGATTTGCGCAGCGCAGGGGTGACCGTTTCGGCTGGCTGGCTGGCAATCAATGTGTCCACATAGGCCGTAGGATTGTTCAACGCTTCGCGCTGCTGGTTGATTTCGAACTGGTACAAGCGGATATCGGCGATTTTGTCTGCCAGGTTCCGATCCACTTTCAGCGTTGGCAGGGCCTGCTTCTGGGTGTAGAGGATCTTGGAAAGCAGCAGGCTCCCTTTGAGCACGCTGATTTGCTCATCCAAGGCCTGGTCGGCCTGGCCCAGCGTGTCCAGTTGCTGCTTGGTGTGAAGGTTGCGCTGGGTGAGCTCGTTCAGTTCGTCCGTGCTGCGCAACAGGTAGTCCGACAGTTTCACGTTGGTGGCACTTTCGGTAGCCAGCACGCTGCTGTTGCCAGCCTTTTGTGCTTCAAGCGACTGTTGAGTGACTGTTTCCTGGGATTGTGCGAGCCGCTTCTGGTTGATCAGCGATTGCAGGTCCTGGGATTCCTGAGCCAGGCGGCCGATTTTCTCGATCAGCAAGTCGTGCTGGCTATTGCCCAGATCCTGCAGGAGGCTGTTACCTGCCAGCTCCTGGCGGCGCAGGGCGATGAGCGCATTGAGCGCGGCTTGCTCGGCCAGGTACTGGTTGCGCAGGTCACTGCTGAGGAGCTTGCCGCTGTCCTTGCCGCTTTTGAGCACAAGGTTGATCTGCTGGATACGCGTCTGCGCATCGGCAATCTCGGTTTGGGCGCGTTCCGGCCGGGTCTGTGCCGTAATAGCCAGGGTATTGGCCTCGCCCAGTGCCTTTTGCAACTCGGTCTGCTGGGCGCTGCGGTCTGTAAGCAGCTGCTCCAGTTGCGGCACGGTAGCGGTGGCATAGCGCTGTGTGACAGGCAGCACTTTGGAAGCCTTGAGCCTGTCCAGGTCGTGCTGGTTTTCGCTGGTCTGGCGAGGTGCATCGGTGATCTGCTGCTTGACGCTGGTCAGCTGCTTTTCACGGTCCGCCTTGGTCGACAGAAAGGTGAGCGTCTGTTCGAGTACCTGCTCCAAAGCTTTCTGGTCTGCATCTGGCAGCTTTCGGTCAGCGATGTGGTCCAGGCTTTGCTGGACCGATTCTGTGGTAGGGGCGTCCGCGGCGAAGGCGGCGCATGTGAACAACCCAAGCAGGGCAGTGCACAACAGGGCGCGCAAAATAGGCATGTTCAAGGCAGGGGCAGAGGGCTGAGCGCAGTATTTTACGGGCTATGGCGGGGTTGTGGCAGTGCTATGTGCACAAACCCCACCTAGCTTTTGTTTCACGCTACAGAAACAGCCCTGGGCCGGGCTTGCTGCCTTCCGGGAAGCGTACGCCTACCTTGGCAATACGGTTGGCGTCCATGGCGGCTACGGTCCAGAGGGTGCTGTTCCATTCCACTTGGTCCCCGACGACCGGTGCACCACCCACGCGGCTGTTGATAAATCGCCCCAGAGAGGTCTGCGGGTCCTCGCCATCAAGCTTCAGGCCATACAGGGCCGCTACGGCGCCCAGCTCTGCATCGCCTTCGAGAACGAAATCGCCGAAGAAGCGTAGATCCAGGCCACGCTGTGGCGCCTGGCTGAACAGCTTGCCCAAGGCGGGAAGGTCGTGCTCATGGCCGATGACGCACAGAATGTCCCCCACTTCCAGCACGGTACTACCGGAGGGGTGAAGCAGTTGCTCATTGCGGAACAACGCAGCAATACGTGTGCCCTGAGGCATCTTCAGCTCGCGCAGTGCCGCGCCGATGCACCATTTTTCCGCGCCTAGACGATACACGAACAGCTCCCACTCGCTGGTGTGGTGCACTTCCAGCGCTGAGCGGGAAATGGGTGCTGGGTCTGGCGGCACGGTGACTTTCAGCCACTTGGCCATCCAGGGCAGGCTGGTGCCTTGAAGCAGCAGCGATATCAGCACAATGAAGAAGGCCAGGTTGAAATACAGCTGGGCCTGGGGGAGCCCGGCCATGAGCGGGAACACGGCCAGAATGATCGGCACTGCCCCGCGCAAGCCTACCCAGCTGATAAAGCCTTTTTCCTTGCCATGGAACGCTTTGAACGGCAGCAGGCCCACAAATACCGACAGTGGCCTTGCCACAAGGATCATCCACAGCGCCAGGCCCAGTGCTGGCAGGGCAATAGGCAAGAGGTCGTGAGGGGTTACCAGTAGCCCTAGGACCAGGAACATACCGATCTGTGCGAGCCAGGCCATGCCATCGAGCATGTGCAGAATGCTATGGCGGCTACGGATGGGCCGGTTGCCCAGCACCAGGCCACACAGGTACACCGCCAGGAAGCCACTGCCATGCAGGGCGTTGGTGAGTGCAAACACGACCAGCCCGCCAGCAATAACCAGAATCGGATACAGCGCCTGGGCGAGGTTGATGCGGTTTACCAACTGCAGCAGCACCCAGCCACCGGCCAGGCCCATGATCGCACCAATGCCGAACTCGCGCAGCAGGTGAACCAGCAGGCTCCAGTGCAGGCCGGTTTGGTGAGTGGCAAGCATGTCGATCAGTGTGACCGTCAGGAATACGGCCATGGGGTCGTTACTGCCCGATTCGATCTCAAGCGTAGCCGTAACCCGCTCGTTCAGGCCTTTGCCGCCTAGCAGCGAAAAGACAGCTGCTGCATCAGTGCTGCCGACGATGGCCCCGATCAGCAGGCCTTGGGTGATGCTCAGCCCAAATAGCCAGGCAGCCAGCATGCCCGTAAGGCCAGTAGTGATCATCACGCCTACGGTGGCAAGTGACAGGGCCGGCCATAAGGCTACGCGGAAGCTGGCCACCCGGGTGCGCAGCCCGCCATCCAGCAGGATTACGGCCAGGGCCAGGTTCCCCACCAGGTAAGCCTGGGGGAAGTTATCGAAAACGATGCCTGCGCCGTCGACGCCGGCGGCCATGCCGACTCCCAGGATGATGACCAGGATCGGAATGCCCAGGCGCGAAGACAGTGAGCTAACCAGGATACTGGCACCTACCAGCAGCGCCCCGATAAGGAACAGGCTGTTGATGGCGGTAGCGGTCAAAAGGCAATACTCCAAATTAGAAAAGCATGGATCGTGCCAAGGGATTCTAACCTGTGTATTGCCTTGTCTGTCAAAGTTGCAAGCCAGGATCGCGATATATACCGCCGGTGACTATGGGGAGTACAGTGGGCCAGCCATCAGCTCCCTACGCTTCACCCAATCGATGCTGCGCCGTTTCAGCGCTGTGGCCCAAGATGCTATCAATGGCCCCATTGCGTGGCGGGAAACAGTCGCTCTGTCAAACCTGGGTGTTTTACTTGAGCCGCCCAAGCCGCTCGATCAAAGGCCGTGCCTGTACGCAGGTCGAACACGCGACGGCCATCTGCTTTATCGGTCTCACGCAGCTTTACCAGCATGAACCGGTATCGTTGTGTATGAACTTCCTTGATGGATTCGATCAGGAAGCATCGCCCTGGCGTAAAGACAGTTTCTGCCTCCTGATCGACCATGGACAACGGGCCTATCGGTGTGCCGCTCTGGTAATCACCAGCAGGCAGCTGGTAGATCACTGAGCTTTCATCAAATTGATGAATAACGTCTTCCGGGCCCACTACGTGCTTGGGCGCCACGAAACTCTTGAGCGCGTAAGGGTTTTCGGTGAAGGACGTAATGTCCGTAGTTACCAATACGTCACCTGCCGTGACAGTGCCACTGCGTAACCAGGCCCCTGACGTGTTCCGCCCGGCATTTCCACCCCGCCATAGAGGCGCGGCATTGCTTTTAGGCAGGCGCTCCAATGCGTTGAATAGCGTTTCGAGGTAGGCCGGTAAGTCGCCGTCCCCGGCTTCAAAGGCATGACTGACACCAAAGCGGAACAGGTGATTGGGAAAGTGGGACTCGCTCGTATAGATACGCACCAAGTCGTTCACATACTGCCCATTCTGCCGCCAGGTATAGAAGCGCTCATCATTGACCTTGATATACCCGTAACCATGCTCGTCGACTAAAAAGGCTTCCCCAGGTGGAAGTTCAGGTAATGCTGCTTTGGCCAGCACCTCTCTTTGCCGAGCAATGGCAAGTGTCGCCACCTGCGCACTTTCGAGTGGGGTATCACCAAGGTATACGTCCCAAAAAGGCGTTTCCACTGGAGGGGTGCCGCCTTCCAGGCCCGGAGCGTCCAGCCATTCCCATTGACCTTGCTCGCCCAAGCGAACGGGCCGCAAAGGGGCGAAGGCAAAAGGAGCCGTTGGCCGGACCACAAGCCAGGTATGCAACTGCCCGCTATAACGTACCCTGTAGGCTCGCCCACCTAAGGTGATCCAGGTTTGCCCACGAGGTGTGAGGCTGACGCCTTCCATGACATTGCCAGGGGCCGATGGGGCGGGCAAGCTAGGTGGGTTCTGGGTTTGAAGCTCGCTCAGTTCGCTTTCTGCCAGCGCTGCTGGTTGCCAGGTATCCAGAGAAACCAAACGTTCATGAGGTGGAGGATCGAATCGCAATCCTCTTACACCAAGCCCGAGGTCAGCCAGCGAGAACAAGGTAGCAATGGCGTCGAATACACCGCTAACCACCGCTTGCTTTCGCCGTTCTGGCGAACTGGTATTCAGCGCTGCGTCGATATCCAGCCCTAGTCGGCTGGCACCGGCAATAAGCACGCCCAGGCTTAACGGCCAAGCTACCAAGGCAAAAGGCGTAAACACCTGTAGAAAAGCCCCCAGGTAGCCGCGCCACAGTGCCTTGCGTAGCGCATGGTTGCTGATCAATGCGTTCTGATGGGTATGCAGGTCATTTCGCGCTAGCGTTTCCAGAAGGGTGAACAGGCTATGCGGATACGCCTCGCCGTTGCCAAAGGGCCAATGGGGGTTTGCAGGTGTGCCGATATGTACCCGCAAGCGTTCCAAGGCCTGATGGCGGCGCTCTGCGTTATACAGCTGCGCCACCCAGGCTTCAGCCTCAGGCGAGGCCAGGTGTGCAGCCACTGCTCGGTGTAGGGCAGGCATGCTCTGAAAGCCGCGAATGATCGGGGTGGCGGTGGGGGTATAGAGCATCACGCGCCCGTCAGGCGTGCGAAGCGTGAACAGAGGTGCGTCGGCCTCGCCTGTATAACCCTGTACGTGCACTGCAGAAACATCCCCAGGCTGACTCAGGCCGGCCAGGGTCAACGGTTGGTGAGGAGCCACTCCAGCGTAGTGTTCGAGCGCGCTAAGGTCTTGAGGCAATAGCAGCCCTTCTGTCAAAGCCTGGCGAGCGGCGCCTAGCAAGCGCACTTTGGTCAGTAACCTGAAATCGTTACCGTGGGTTTCCCAGAATCGCTCGGTGCGTTGGCGGACATGGTCAGCGAAATCCAGCGCCCAGAAGTCTTCCATCACGGCACTGGGCAGCAATGGGACCTCGTTGCGTTCGTTGTATTCTGTAGCGCCCGGCCCTTGCTGATAAAAGCCGCTGTAAAGGTCCAGGTTGTCAGGGGCTTGCTGAGCGGCTTCGTCGAAACGCCTCACTACCAACTCAGTAAAGGTGAGGGATTCGACCGGAGGTCCGTTATGTGCCCAGCCCGTGAACGGCCCGTGGCGGGTGTGGCTGGTTTCGAAGCGGTGCCACCAGACCTTGTCTGGGTTCCATTGCACACCCGTGTGTTTTAAAAGGCATTGCGCCGCCACTTGCCGAGCCAGCGTATGCAAATCGGGCCAGGCGTCCATGTAGGCGCGCACACGTTGGGCCACGGCATGGGCTTCATCCAAAGGGGTTGAGGGAGGGGGCGATAGGAATAGGTTGGCGTGCATCGTGAGCGCTCCATGCAGTTCAAGGAAGCACTATTAACCGGGATGCGCAGCTGATGATGGTGGTAGATATTCCCTGCCCGGTATGAGCCACTGGCCCCAGGCATTGCACCTGGGGCCATTGACATCAACCGATGGTCATCAAGCTGGCATTGCCGCCGGCTGCCGCCGTGTTCACGCTGACAGAGCGCTCGATGACCAAGCGCTCCAAGGCAATGGCGGTTTCACCCTGCGACAAGCCCTGTACACCTACGATGGCACCCCCACGGTTGGCGATGATCTCGCAGACTTGACGCAGTTGGTCGGAATCACCGTGGTGGATGACAGCGTCAAATACTGCCTCATCCCGCTTCCAGTCAGCGATTACCTGCACACGCGCTTGTACGTCTTTAGGCAGCTTGCCGAACACTGAACGGGCAGGCTCGCCTTCCACCATCACGGCGCGGCTACCAACGGCCAGGGTCGCCGCCACTTGGCATAGCAGGTCAGCTTCGTTATCTGCAAGGCACAGCACATGCTCGCGAGGAAGTACCATGTAGCTGTTGCGCTCGCCGGTCGGGCCAGGCAATAGGCGCGATATGCCGCTTTGTGACTGTGCTGCGTACTGGCTGCATACGTCAGCCAGTGTTGCCTGTTGACTACCTTGCGCCCAGGCCTGCAAGGCGTGCAGCGGTTTGAGCAACGCTTCGCGAACCCGGCTATCCGGTGCGCTGGTGTCGCCACGCTCGAAGGTACGGTTTACCGCATCGCTTGGGCGGGTAGACAGCAGGCGATACAGGTACAAGGGGCCACCGGCTTTCGGGCCGGTGCCGGACAAGCCCTCGCCGCCAAAGGGCTGCACACCCACCACGGCGCCCACTACGTTGCGGTTGATGTACATGTTGCCAGCGTTGACGGTTTCGGTAACCTTGGCGATGGTTTCATCGATACGGGTATGCACACCTAAGGTCAGGCCATAGCCAGATGCATTGATTTGGGCGAGCAGGGCGTCAAGGTTTTTGCGCTGGTAACGCACCACGTGCAAGACCGGGCCGAAAATCTCGCGCTTGAGTTCATCAAAGCTTTCCAGCTCGATCAAGGTTGGCATCACGAACGTCCCTCGACGGCACTCGGCGGTGTCGGTGATAGCCATCTGGTAAACGGTGCGGCCTTTTTCGCGCATGGCTTGAATGTGCGCCTCGATCCCGGCCTTGGCTTCGGCATCGATCACCGGGCCGATGTCCACGGCCAGGCGTTCGGGGTTACCCAGGTGGGCCTGAGCCATCGCGCCCTTGAGCATTTCGATCACCCGGTCGGCACTGTCTTCCTGCAAACACAGTACGCGAAGGGCCGAGCAGCGCTGGCCAGCACTGTCGAATGCCGACGACACCACGTCGATCACAACCTGTTCGGTGAGTGCGGACGAGTCTACGATCATCGCGTTCTGGCCACCGGTTTCGGCAATCAGCGGAATCGGACGGCCCTGGGCATCCAGGCGGCCTGCGATGTTACGTTGAAGCAACCGGGCCACCTCGGTAGAGCCGGTGAACATTACGCCTTTGACACGTTCGTCCCCAACCAGGCCCGCACCCACGGTTTCCCCGCGACCTGGCAGCAGTTGCAGCACGCCTTCGGGGATGCCAGCTTCCAGCAGGATACGTACCGCCTGTGCCGCTACCAGCGGCGTCTGCTCGGCAGGTTTGGCCAGGACGGGGTTGCCTGCTGCCAGTGCAGCAGCCACTTGGCCAGTGAAGATGGCCAGGGGGAAGTTCCATGGGCTGATGCAAACCACCGGGCCAAGTGGGCGGTGGTCGTCATTATTGAAGTCGTGGCGTGCCTGTACGGCGTAGTAGCGTAGGAAATCCACCGCTTCACGCACTTCGGCTATGGCGTTGGCAAAGGTTTTGCCCGCCTCGCGTACCAGCAGGCCCATCAGTGGTTGAATCTGCGCTTCCATCTGGTCTGCAGCACGTTCCAGAATCGCAGCGCGCTCGGCAGGTGGCGTGGCTTGCCAGATTGGGCCATTGATCAACGCGCATTGGAGCGCGGCATTCACGTCGGCAACATCGGCTTCCTGCACGTGGCCTACCAGGTCACGGTGGTCGGACGGGTTGAGTACAGGCTGAGCCGGTGCCTGGGAGCTTTCGCAGCCCAGCATCGGGCCGGCGTGCCAGCTGTTATGGGCTGTAGCCAGCAATGCACTGCTCAAGGACGCCAGGCGATGTTCGTTGGCCAGGTCGATACCTGCCGAGTTGCTGCGCTCGCTGCCGTACAGGTCACGCGGCAGGGGAATACGCGGGTGTGGCAAGCCGAGCGCACCTTCCTGAGTACCCATTTGTTCGATGATTGCCACAGGGTCGGCCACCAGTTCCTGGATGGAAATGGTGTGGTCGGCAATACGGTTGACGAAAGAAGTGTTTGCGCCGTTTTCCAGCAGCCGGCGTACCAAGTAGGCCAACAGCGTTTCATGGGTGCCAACCGGTGCATAGACCCGGCACGGGCGGTTCAGTTTGCCATCGGCTACCTTACCCACGACTTGTTCGTACAACGGCTCGCCCATGCCATGCAGGCATTGGAATTCGTACTGGCCAGGGTAGTAGTTCTGGCCAGCAAGCTGGTAGATGGCCGCCAGGGTATGGGCGTTGTGGGTCGCGAATTGCGGATAGATCGCTTCGGGGACCGACAGCAGCTTGCGAGCGCAGGCGATGTAGGACACATCGGTGTACACCTTGCGGGTATACACCGGATAGCCTTCCAGGCCTTCGACTTGGGCCCGCTTGATTTCGCTGTCCCAATAGGCGCCTTTTACCAGGCGGATCATCAAGCGATGGCGGCTGCGGCGGGCCAGGTCGATCACATAGTCGATCACGTACGGGCAGCGCTTCTGGTAGGCCTGGATCACGAAGCCAATACCGTTCCAACCGGCCAGTTGTGGCTCGAAACACAGGCGCTCCAGGAGGTCCAGAGACAGCTCCAGGCGGTCGGCTTCTTCGGCATCGATATTCAGGCCGATATCGTATTGCTTGGCCAGCAGGGTGAGGGACAGCAAGCGTGGGTACAGTTCTTCCATCACGCGTTCGTACTGAGCACGGCTGTACCGGGGGTGAAGGGCGGACAGCTTGATGGAAATGCCTGGGCCTTCGTAGATGCCGCGCCCATGAGAAGCTTTGCCGATGGAGTGAATGGCCTGCTCGTAGGAGGCCAGGTATTTCTGGGCGTCGTGCTCAGTCAGCGCAGCTTCACCCAGCATGTCGTAGGAGTAGCGGAAGCCTTTGTTTTCAAACCTGCTGGCGTTGGCCAAGGCTTCGCCAATGGTTTCGCCGGTGACGAACTGCTCGCCCATCAAGCGCATGGCCATGTCCACGCCCTTGCGGATCATGGGCTCGCCACGCTTGCCGATGATACGGCTGAGGGAGGAGGTGAGCCCCGCTTCGTTATGGGTAGACACCAGTTTGCCAGTAAGCAGCAACCCCCAGGTCGCTGCGTTCACGAACAGGGACTTGCTGTTACCCAGGTGCGGCTGCCAGTTGCCGTTGCTGATCTTGTCGCGAATCAGTGCGTCGCGGGTGCCTTTGTCCGGGATGCGCAGTAGCGCCTCGGCCAGGCACATCAGCGCTACACCTTCCTGGGATGACAGCGAGAACTCCTGCAACAAGCCCTGCACCAGGCCTGCACGGCCAGTAGCGTTTTTCTGGTTGCGAAGCTTTTCTGCAATGGTGGCAGCCAGCTTATTGGCAGCGCCCGCCATGGGAGCAGGCAAGCGTGCCTGCTCCAACAGCATGGGCACCACCTCCTGCTCGGGGCGGCGGTAGGCACCTGTAATGGCCGCCCGCAGTACTGATTGAGGGTGAATGCTTTCGGCGAATTCCAGGAACGGCTGGTGCGCCGGGTCGGGTTGGACCTCGCCCGCGTCATCGCCTGCATTGGCGGCGGCCCCGTTGATTTCCGTCAGAGACGCTCCACCCTCGAGCTTTTCCAGGTAATTGAAGATCGCTTGCTTGATCAGCCAATGCGGCGTGCGATCAATGGACTGTGCTGCGGTCTTCAAACGTTCGCGAGTCGGGTCGTCAAGTTTGACCCCAAGGGTGGTCGTCGCCATTTTAATTGTCCTCATCGGGTTGCCACTGTCGCGTGGCTTGTGCGTTGAGCAAGACTATCCCTGCACATGAGTGGGTGCAACCCGGTGCAACCCTAAATATTGAACTATTTCTCAGGCGGTAAAGTGTTATGAAAAAAGCCGAACGCGCACTATTTTTGTGCGTTTTCACCAATTTCACTCGTAGCTGCAGCGTATTTTTCCATTTTTTGCGTAGGACAATTCCTAAACCACCTTTCCTGCCTTGTAACACCGGCGAACCACTCCCTAGGATGCGCCTTCTCGGTGCAACCCTGGTGCACCTCCAATAACAAGGACATGAGACCCGCCGAATGAGTTTGAGCAACCCTACCCTTATTTCTTTCCTTGTTTATATCAGTGTCATGCTGCTGATCGGCCTGCTGGCCTGGCGCGCTACGCGCAACCTTTCCGATTACATCCTCGGTGGGCGGCGGCTTGGCGGGGTAGTCACTGCCTTGTCCGCTGGCGCTTCAGACATGAGCGGGTGGCTGCTGATGGGCCTACCGGGTGCGATTTACGTCAGCGGGCTATCAGAAGGGTGGATTGCCTTGGGCCTGGTGATAGGCGCCTACCTGAACTGGCGCCTGGTGGCAGGCCGCTTGCGTATTCATACGGAATACAGCGGCGATGCGCTCACGTTGCCCGATTACTTTGCCGCTCGGTTCAATGACCACAGTGGCCTGCTGCGCGTCATTTCTGCGCTTGTGATTCTGGTCTTTTTCACCATTTACTGCGCTTCAGGCATCGTGGCCGGCGCTCGCCTGTTCGAAAGCACGTTCGGGCTGCCCTATGAAACGGCCTTATGGGTAGGCGCAGGCGCCACCATTGCGTATACCTTCATCGGCGGTTTTCTAGCTGTCAGTTGGACCGACACCGTGCAAGCTTCCCTGATGCTGTTTGCATTGATCCTTACGCCAATCGTTGTATTGCTCGCAACGGGAGGCGTGGACACTACGTTCATGCACATCGACGCGGTAAACCCGGCCAGCTTTGACATGCTGCGAGGTACCACTTGGCTAGGCATTATGTCTCTGCTGGCCTGGGGCCTGGGCTATTTTGGGCAGCCTCATATCCTGGCGCGGTTCATGGCGGCCGATTCTGTGAAATCCATTACCAAAGCACGCCGCATTTCCATGGCCTGGATGATCCTGTGTTTGGGCGGCACCTGCGCAGTAGGGTTTTTCGGCATCGGGTACTTCCAGGCCAACCCCGAAATGGCCGGCGCTGTGACAGCCAACCCAGAGCGGATCTTTATCGAAATCACCCGTATTCTGTTCAATCCATGGGTAGCTGGCGTATTGCTCTCGGCCATTCTTGCCGCCGTCATGAGCACCCTGAGCTGCCAGCTGCTGGTGTGCTCCAGTGCACTGACGGAAGATTTCTACCGTCATTTCCTGCGTAAATCTGCATCGCAGCGTGAGCTGGTCTGGGTAGGCCGTGCAATGGTATTGCTGGTGGCGTTGGTCGCCATTGCACTGGCTGCAGACCCGGACAGCCGAGTGCTGAGCCTGGTCAGTTATGCCTGGGCTGGCTTTGGTGCGGCATTCGGGCCCGTCGTGATCATCTCGGTACTGTGGAAAGGCATGACCCGTTACGGCGCACTGGCAGGTATCGTGACAGGTGCCACAACTGTGGTGGCGTGGAAGATGCTGGGCGCACGTGAAGCCTATGCGTTCATGGCCCAAGTGTACGAAATCATTCCCGGCTTTATCCTGGCTTGTGCGGCCATTGCGCTGGTAAGCCGGTTGACCCACACCAGCGAAACCGTGAAGCAGCGCTTTGCGGCAGCCGATCAGGCCTGGCGCGCCCAGCGCAGCTGAACGCCACCTGGCTCCTTGGCCTTTGGCTGAGGGGCCAGGGCGCGGTAAACTCCGGCACCCTGCAGGAGTATCCATGAACTACCGTCACGCCTTTCATGCCGGCAACCACGCCGACGTTTTCAAGCACCTGGTACTGAGCCGGCTTTTTGCGCTGATGACGCGCAAAGAGCAACCGCTGGCCTACCTGGACACCCACGCAGGCGTCGGCCTCTACGACCTGGAAGGCGACCAGGCGAGCCGGACAGGGGAGTACCTTGAAGGCATTGCACGGCTTTGGCAGGCGGAAGCGCCGCCAGAGCTGGCCGCCGACTACCTTCGCATTGTGCGCAAGCTGAACCCGGAGGGTGAGTTGCGTTATTACCCCGGCTCACCTGAGCTGGCACGCCGGCTGGCCCGCCAGCAGGACAGCCTGCAGTTCAATGAAAAGCACCCCGATGACGGCTTGGCGCTGAAAGACAACATGAAGCGCGACCCTCGTGTGGCTGTACATCGGGGCGAAGGCTGGCACGTACCTAGGGCCTTGCTTCCTACCCCGCAAAAGCGCGCAATCATGTTGATAGACCCGCCATTTGAGCAGCCGGATGAATTGAAGCGCTGCGCGTTGGCTGTTAAAGAAGCGATTGCCCGGATGCGCCAGACGGTGGTGGTAGTGTGGTATCCGATCAAGGACGAGCGTGGCATGCGGCGGTTCTATCAGGAGCTGACCAGCACAGGCGCCCCCAAGTTGTTGAAGGCTGAATTGTTTGTGCACCCGGCAGACACGGATACCCGGCTCAATGGCTCAGGCCTGGCCATCGCTAACCCGCCCTGGGGATTGGAAGAAGAGCTGAACACCCTTTTGCCGTGGCTGGCCCAGTTGCTTGGGCAAAGCGGTGGAAGTTGGCGAGTGGACTGGCCGATCCCTGAATAACCGCGTTAACCCGGCAGGCACACCCCCGTGCCGCCGATGCCACAATAACCTTGGGGGTTTTTGGCCAGGTACTGCTGGTGATAGGCCTCGGCGTAGTAGAAAACAGGCGCTTGCTGAATGTCAGTCGTAATGGTCGCTAGCCCAGCCTTGAGCAGCTCAGCTTCGAATACCGCCTTACTGTCGAGAGCTGCCTGCAATTGCGCTTCGCTGGTGGTATAGATCACCGAGCGATACTGGGTGCCTTTATCGTTGCCCTGGCGCATGCCTTGGGTAGGGTCATGGGACTCCCAAAATACCTTCAGCAGGTCTTCGTAGCGGGTTGCCTTGGGGTCAAAGACCACCATTACCACTTCGCTATGGCCTGTCAGGCCTGAACAGACTTCTTCATACGTGGGGTTCGGGGTGAAACCCCCTGCGTAACCTGCGGCAGTGGTATAGACGCCCGGCTGCTGCCATAGGCGCCGTTCTGCTCCCCAGAAGCAGCCCAGGCCAAAATAGGCAGTGGCCAGCCCCGCAGGGAAGGGGGGCTGAAGCGTATGGCCGTTCACGAAATGCTCAGGTGGCACTGTCATAGCTGTTTCGCGGCCCGGCAAGGCCTGTTGTGCGGTAGGAAGGTCGTTCTTGTGTACGAGAATCTGAGAGCGCAGGACCATGGGCTTCTCCGCAATGGTTTGATGGCAGACCCTCAGTTTGCCTCAGGCAAGCAGGGCTGTCAGGCTGCTGGGCCACGGGGGTAGCGCTTGAGCGCCTCTACCAATCGAGCAGAGGGAATCGGCCGGTCGAACAGGTAGCCCTGGCCTACGTCGCAGCGATGGCGCCGAAGAAAGTTGAGCTGCTCAGCGGTTTCGATACCTTCGGCAACCACTTTTAGCTTCAGGTTGTGGGCCATGGCGATCACGGCAGACGTGATTTCCATATCATCCTGGCTGGTGGGGATATCGTTAATGAAGCTGCGATCGATCTTGATGATGTCGATCGGAAATTTCTTCAAATAGCTCAAGGAGGAGTAGCCGGTACCGAAATCATCCATGGCTAACGAGAGGCCCAGGCCTTTGAGCTGCCCTAGCAGCAAGCGGGTGTCCTCCGTAGCTTCCAGCAAAAGCCCTTCGGTTAATTCCAGCTCAAGCAGGCTGGGCGACAGTTGCTCTTCCGTGAGGATATGGCTGATGGAAGCGACCAGGTCCGGGTCTGAGAACTGCTTGGGAGACAGGTTGATTGCCACATGCAATGGGCCATACCCCGCCGCCGTCAGGTGTTTGCTCATGCGGCAGGCCTGGCGAACCACCCATTTTCCAATGGGAATGATCAAGCCCGTTTCTTCGGCAACACTGATGAACTGGTCTGGGCGAATCATGCCCTTTTCAGGATGATTCCAACGTAGCAAGGCTTCCATGCCCAACAAACGACCGGACCGTAAGCACAGCTTGGGCTGGTAGAACACTTCCAGTTCATTCTGGGTCAGCGCGCGTCGCAGGTTGTTCTCCACAAACAGCTTGTAGCTGGCCTCGGCATTCAGGGCCTCGGTAAACACTTGCACCTGATGTTTGCCATTGGCCTTGGCCTTGTGCAAAGCAAGCCCTGCGTTTTTCATGAGCGTTTGTGGGTCGCGCCCGTGCAAGGGTGAGCAGGCCAGGCCTACCGAGGCCGTCACATTGATAAGCTGATTGTCCACGAACATGGGCTTGTCGAGCGTTTTCAGTACCTGCAGTGCCAACTGCTGCCCGGCTTCGGGGTCGGTATTGTCCAGCAATACTGCAAATTCGTTACTGGCAAACCGTGCCAGGGTTGCAGAAGGGTCAAGGCTGTTGCGCAACCGTCGAGCCAGGCTGATCAACAGCTTGTCGCCGGTCTGATGACCCAGGCTGTCGTTGATCCGCTTGAAGTTGTCGATGTCCACAAGCATGAGCGCTACGGGAGTTTCCACGTCCGAGGTGAAGCGTTCATCCAGGCTGCGAATGAATGATGGCCGGTTACCCAAGTTGGTCAGGTTGTCGGTATAGGCCAGGCGCTCGATACGCTGTTGCGCCAGTTTGGACTGGGTTATGTCTTCGTAGATACCAATATAGTGAGTCAGTTGCCGCTGATCGTTGAATACCTTGGAGATCGACAACTGCCCCCAATAGGGTTCAAGGTTCTTGCGACGGCTTTTGAACTCGCCCTGCCAGCTGTTGCTTTTGGCCAGGCTGGAGGGTGCGTCGAACAACAGTTCGTTCAGGTTTTCCAGCGCAGGCAGTTCGGACAAGCGATGGCCATGCACCTCATCAGAGGTGTACTGGGTAATAGCCGCAAAGCTTGGGTTCACGTACTCCACCACGCCGTCGCAATTGACCAGCAGGAAGGCATTGGCGCTCTGCTCCACCGCGCGTTGGAACAGATGGAGCGCACTGGCCGCAGTACGGCGGTTGTGGTTGGTGATCACTTGAGCAAACTGGTCTGCCAACTCGCCTGCAAAGGCAATTTCATCCGATTGCCAGGTTCGTTCTGTACTTTGCTCAAGGCACAGCACGCCTACCACTTGGCCATCCACGCGTATGCTGGCGTCCAGCACTGAAACCATCTTGCCGTGAGGGTCGTGGGGTTCCGAGTGGCGAGGTCTGGGCTCGCCTACCGTGTTATTGGGATCTACCACACGGCTGCGGTGCAGTGCGTCCAAGTAGCCGGCATATCGACTGGCATCAATGGGCGCTGGCATGAAATAGGTGTGGCTGGCGGCCTCGTAAGCCCGGATAGGCACCAGACGCTGCCCTTCAAGGTGCCAAAGGCTAGTGCCATCTATCTGAAAGAGATCGCACGCGCTGCGGGTGATCAGTTCGGCCGCTTCACGTAGCGGATCATTGGTACTGTAACGCTGGCGGGCCAGGCGCAGGATAAGGTCTTGTTGACCTCGCACGCGTTCCAGGTGCTGAAGCTGTTCCCGCTGGGCGCGGTGGTTCACTTCAAGAGCAATCTGCAACTCGCCATTCTGGCCTTGGGCAGCCGCGTCAAACGCTCCCATGCCGCCTGGCAGATCGTCCACGATCAGCAGGTAACCCCTGAGCAGCTGGCGGCTTTGCTGTTTATAAGGCTCGCCTACTTCCAGAATACTCAGCGGGCCATGGGATGAATGGAGTACGTAGCGCACTTGATAATGAGAGCGTTTGGCCAGCTGCTCCCCTACAGCCTCATGCAACTGATCGCGGGCTTCGGGTTCCATCAGGCTGGCATAAGGAGCGCCCACCAGTGCGCAGAGTTCTGCGGCAGGCATACCGAAATCTTTTTCACAGCTTGGGTCCAGGTACAACAAGGCCCAATTGGGCTCGTTCAGCCGCTCGAAACGCAGCATGCCTAAGCGGGAGGGCACCGGTAGCTGCGTAACGACCTCGGCCGCCATACGATTGGCGGCATCCGGCTGGCTTTTCATAAGCGCTCGCTTGAGAAATTCGGTTTACACAGATCCGTCTGATGAAAGGGGTGTGCCTGGCAAGGTTGCATCATGGAAGCGCGGCTGACAAGCGCAAGAATGGCCTTGTGCCTTCATTCGGCGCGCTAAGCGTCGGATTGAGTTCATAAGGGAGTCAGTGTTTAGTCAAAAGCAACCGCTCCACTATAGTCGACATCTAATTGGCGTCAAATAGCGAATTGCGCAGTGCCTGCTTTTTGTGCGGTAACTAAGCCTTTCACAGGACGCAAAACATGCAACCGCAAAAAACCCCGCCGAGGCGGGGTCTAGGGTTCAAGCAAGTGTTTCAGCGAGCCGCACCTTCACTTGGCGCAGCAGCGCATTACAACAGCATGGACCGGATATCACCCAGCACGTCGCTTAGCCGTTTGGTAAAGCGGGCTGCCGCAGCGCCATTGATCACTCGGTGATCGTAGGACAACGACAGCGGCAGCATCAGGCGAGGCTGGAACGCCTTGCCATCCCACACTGGCGCCATAGCAGCCTTGGATACACCTAGAATCGCTACCTCGGGCGCATTGACGATAGGCGTGAAGCCCGTACCGCCAATATGCCCAAGGCTGGAGATGGTGAAGCAGGCACCCTGCATGTCATCCGATGCCAGCTTCTTGGTGCGCGCCTTTTCAGCCAGCGCAGCGGCTTCGGCAGCCAGCTGCAACAGGCTTTTCTGATCGACATTCTTGATCACAGGCACCAGCAGGCCGTCCGGCGTATCCACAGCGAAGCCGATGTTCACATACTTCTTGCGAATGATCGCCTTACCGCTAGGTGCCAGCGAACTATTGAAGTCTGGCAGCTCCTTGAGGAGGAAAGCGCAGGCTTTAAGCAGCAATGGCAGCACAGTGAGCTTCACGCCCGCTTTCTCGGCAACCGCTTTCTGCGCCACCCGGAAGGCTTCCAGCTCGGTAATATCGGCCTGGTCGAACTGGGTCACGTGAGGCACGTTCAGCCAGCTGCGGTGCAGGTTGGCGGCGCCCACCTGCATCAGGCGCGTCATTGGTACTTCTTCCACTTCACCGAAGCGGCTGAAGTCTACGACCGGAATTGGCGGAATGCCCGCACCACCGGTTGCGCCGGCAGTAGCAGCGGGCGCTGCCTTGGCCTTGGTCATCATCGCCTTGACGTACACCTGTACGTCTTCTTTGAGGATACGACCGTGAGGGCCGGTAGCGCTGACTTGGGCCAAGTCCACACCGAACTCGCGAGCCAGCAGGCGCACGGCCGGGCCGGCGTGCACCTTGCCACTTGGCGCGGCCGCTGGCGCAGCCGGTGCTTCGGTAGGTGCAGCGGGTGCCTTGGCCGTAGGCGCAGCAGGGGCTGCAGATGCCTGGGGGGCTGGTGCTGCTGCCGGTGCTGACGCCGGTGCGCTGCCCGCCACTTTCAGCTTGAGAATCAGGTCCCCGGTGCCTACGTCGCTTTCCAGCTGGGCGATCACGCTTTCCACAATGCCCGCTTCCGGACTCGGGATTTCCATGCTGGCCTTGTCGGATTCCAAGGTAATCAGCGACTGGTCTTTCTCGACCTTGTCACCCGCTTTGACCAGTACCTCGATGATCTTGGCTTTGCCCGACGAACCGATGTCCGGTACGTGAATATCCTTCACGGTATCAGCAGTAGGTGCCGCTGCCGGCGCCGCAGCAGGAGCAGGTGCCTGGTTCTCGGCAGTAGGGGAGGGTGCGCTCGCAGCGGGTGCAGGCGCAGCGCCTGCACCTTTGAGCTTGAGAATCAGGTCACCGGTACCGACTTCGTCGTTCAGGTTCACGCTGATGCTTTCCACTACGCCAGCAGCCGGCGAAGGAATCTCCATGCTGGCCTTGTCCGATTCCAGTGTGATCAGGGACTGGTCTGCTTCAACCGTGTCGCCCACTTTCACCTGGATCTCGATCACTTGGGCCTTGCCCGAGGAGCCGATGTCTGGAACATGCACGTCCTGGCCGGCACCGCCGCTGCTAGCCGCAGGAGCGGGTTCGGACGGCCGGGTTTCCTCGGCTTCATCCGCTGCGCTGGCCGGTGCAGGAGCAGGCTCGGCCGCAGGTGCTACAGCCTGTGCAGCGCCCTCGACTTCCAGCTCCAGCAACTCGTCGCCTTCCTTCAGGCGATCGCCCAGGTTGACCTTGATGGCTTTGACCACGCCAGCCTTGGGCGCCGGTACTTCCATACTGGCCTTGTCTGACTCGAGTGTTACCAGGCTTTGTTCGGCTTCGATACGGTCGCCGACCTTTACCTGAATCTCGATAACTTCCCCTTCACCGCTGCCGATGTCAGGTACGCGAATAAGCTCACTCACGAATGTTCTCCTCAGCAGTCCAGGGGGTTGCGTTTGTCAGGGTCAATGCCAAACCGGGCAATGGCTTCGGCCACGACCTTCGGTTCGATATCGCCACGGTCTGACAAAGCTTCCAGGGCAGCCAGCACAATGAAATGGCGGTCCACTTCAAAGAAGTGACGCAGTTTCTTGCGACTGTCGCTACGGCCGAAGCCATCAGTACCCAAGACCTTGAATTCCTTGCTTGGAACCCACTGGCGGATCTGTTCGGCAAACAGCTTCATGTAGTCGGTGGATGCAATCACCGGGCCCTTGCGACCGCTCAGGCACTGCTCTACATAGGTCTGCTCAGGTTTCTGACCTGGGTGCAGGCGGTTGCTGCGCTCTACGGCCAGGCCATCGCGACGCAGTTCGTTGAAGCTGGTAACGCTCCATACGTCTGCACCCACGTTGAACTCCTCACGCAGGATTTTCGCGGCCTCACGCACTTCTCGCAGAATGGTGCCCGAACCCATCAGCTGCACATGATATGCGGCCTCGCGGGTGTCGTCTTCGAGCAGGTACATGCCCTTGATGATGCCTTCTTCAGCGTTCACCGGCAGCGCAGGCTGGGTGTAGGCTTCGTTCATCACGGTGATGTAGTAGAAGATGTCCTGCTGTTCTTCCATCATCTGGCGCATGCCTTCGCGGATGATCACCGCCAGTTCATAGCCATAGGTGGGATCGTAGGTGCGGCAGTTCGGAATGGTCGCTGCCATCAGGTGGCTGTGGCCGTCTTCGTGCTGCAGGCCTTCGCCGTTGAGGGTGGTACGGCCGGCGGTGCCGCCGATCAGGAAGCCCCTGGTGCGGCTGTCGCCAGCGGCCCAGGCCAGGTCGCCAATGCGCTGGAAGCCGAACATCGAATAGAAGATATAGAACGGCAGCATGGGCTGGTTATGGCAGCTGTACGAGGTGCCAGCCGCGATGAAGCTGGACATGGCGCCCGCTTCGTTGATGCCTTCTTCGAGGATCTGACCCTTCTTGTCCTCGCGGTAGAACATCACTTGGTCTTTGTCCACAGGCTCGTACAGCTGGCCCACGGAAGAATAGATGCCAAGCTGACGGAACATACCTTCCATGCCGAAGGTACGGGCTTCGTCCGGAATGATCGGAACGATGCGGTGGCCCAGTTCCTTATCCTTGACCAGTTGGGTCAGGATGCGCACGAATGCCATGGTCGTGGAGATCTCGCGATCCCCTGAACCATCGAGAATGGCCTTAAGGGTTTCCAGCGGCGGCACAGGCACGTTGAAGCTCTTGGCCCGGCGTTGCGGT
>Ga0268349_1000029_pt1 | contig 28833 bp, 21 predicted proteins | sample G5R2_MAIN_18SEP2_FD_190164 | JGI IMG/M metagenome (GOLD analysis project Ga0268349, IMG submission 190164) | Phyllosphere microbial comminities from switchgrass, GLBRC, Michigan, United States - G5R2_MAIN_18SEP2017_LD1 | ecosystem: Host-associated > Plants > Phyllosphere > Phylloplane/Leaf...
CGCGCTTGGGCAAGGAGAAAAACCCCCAAGGCTTGCTTAACGGCCTCAAATCGTTGACCGGCCCCTTCGCTGATAAAGCCACCGAGAAAGTCGGCAAGCAGGTGCAGGCTATGGACTTGGCTGTAACGCCTACCTTGTTGGTGGACGTGGTGAACGAGCAGCGCACCACCGCCGCCAAGGTGGCTTCACTGAGTGGCCAACAGGGGATCAACCTGAACGTGGGCGGTGATACCTTGCTCAATGGGGCGAAGCTCAAGTCTGCGCAGGGCCAGGTCGCGCTGGGTGGAAGCGAGGTGAAACTCAACGACCTGAGCGGCCGGGACTACCGCGCCGACGTGAGCATCAATGCCTCCAATGGGCCGGCGGAGTTGCTGGGAAGCGTGATCAACGAGTTCACCGCCAACCGCAGCGAACAGGCCAAGGCGGACGAGCATGGCAACGTGGGGCTGATCCGCACCGGCGGGCATGACCGACCGCAAACCATCAAGGCGGGAGTAGAAGCGCGCCAGTAGGGAATGTGCGAACGCTGTTCGCGGGCGACGCCCGCTCCAACAGATAAACGGCAGTGGCCTTGTGGAACATGAAGGGCAGTGACCCTGTGGGAGCAGGCGCCAGCCTGCGAACGGTCTGGGCGCTATCTACAGGTCTTGCAAACGCCAGGCGTCATACGCCGGGGTCTCATAGGGATGGCTATGCTTGAGCGCGGCAATGACCGGGGCGATGAACTCATCAGCCACGACCAGCTCGACGCGCCACTCCTGGAGTATTTCAAGCGTGCCTTGGGTGCCAATGAACGGCTGGCTGCCGCTCACTGGCCGGAACTGGCCTTGGCCCAACACCTGCCAACTGCAATGCTCGTAACCGCCCATTCTGCCGCCACCGGCCGCAAACACAGCCGCCTTCACCTGTTCCACATGGCTGGGAGGCACGAAAAAACACAGCTTGTACATCGTGCTCCCCTGCCCTTCGGCCGTCAGTTCACCCATACCCGTGCATTACGGAACATGCGCATCCAGCCGCCGTCTTCGCTCCACTCATCGGCGTACCAAGAGTTTTGCACGGCGCGGAAGACCCGCTCCGGGTGCGGCATCATGATGGTCACACGGCCGTCGCGGCTGGTGAGGCCGGTAATCCCGCGGGGCGAACCGTTAGGGTTGGCCGGGTAGGTTTCCGTGACCTTGCCGTGGTTGTCCACGAAGCGCAGTGCTACGCAGCCCGAAGTGTCCGCTTCAATCAAGGCGTGCTCGTTGGCGAACTCCGCATGGCCTTCACCATGGGCGATGGCGATTGGCATACGCGAACCGGCCATGCCCTGCAGGAAGATGGAGTTGCTCTCCTGCACTTGCACCAAGGCTACGCGGGCTTCGAACTGCTCGGAGCGGTTGCGCACGAAGTGGGGCCAGCTTTCGCTGCCGGGGATCAGCTCGTGCAGGTTGGACATCATCTGGCAACCGTTGCACACGCCCAGGGCAAAGCTGTCGGCACGCTCGAAGAACCGCTGGAAGCCTTCCCGTGCGCGGCTGTTGAACAGCGCCGACTTGGCCCAGCCCTCGCCCGCCCCCAGCACATCGCCATAGGAGAACCCGCCGCAGGCCACCAAGCCCTTGAAGTCGTTCAGGTCCACGCGGCCGGCCAGAATGTCGCTCATGTGCACGTCCAGGGCGGTGAAGCCAGCGCGGTCGAAGGCGGCAGCCATCTCGACCTGGCCGTTCACACCCTGCTCGCGCAGCACAGCCACCTTGGGCCGCACGCCCGTCTTGATATACGGCGCGCTGATGTTCTCATTCACGTCGAATGACAGCTTGGCGTGCAGCCCTGGGTTGTCTTCTTCAAGCAACGCGTCGAATTCCTGGTCGGCACAGGTGGCGTTGTCCCGTAGCCGCTGGATGCGGTAGCTGGTTTCGGCCCACTGGCGTTGCAACAGGCGGCGCTCGCCTTCGAACAGGGTGGCCTCGCCCAAGCGAATGGACACATGGCCGTTGTTGATCGGCTTACCGATCACCACTACACAGTCGGCAAGGCCGGCCGCGCTGAACTGGGTGAGAATGGCCGGGGTAGCATCGTGACGCACTTGAATCACGGCACCCAACTCTTCGTTGAACAGCACTGCTGCCGCTTCTTCAGGGCCATGGGCCAGGGTGTCCAGGCGAAGGTCCAGGCCGCAATGGCCCGCGAAGGCCATTTCCAACGCCGTTACCAGCAGGCCGCCATCCGAACGGTCATGGTAGGCCAGCAGGTGGCCATCCGTGTTCAAGCCCTGGATCACGGCAAAAAACGCTTTCAGGTCTTCGGCATCGTCCACGTCTGGCGCCGTACGGCCCAGCTGGCTATGCACTTGGGCCAGGATGGAGGCACCCATGCGGTTCTTGCCGCGACCCAGGTCGATCAGGATAAGGTCTGTTTCGCCCTTGTCCATGCGCAACTGAGGCGTGAGGGTTTTGCGAATGTCGGTGACCGGCGCAAAGCCACTGACGATCAGGGACATGGGCGAAGTAACGGACTTGTCCGCGCCCTCATCCTGCCAGCGGGTTTGCATGGACATGGAGTCCTTGCCCACGGGAATGGTAATGCCCAGGGCCGGGCACAGTTCCATGCCCACGGCCTTTACCGTGTCGTAGAGGCGCGCATCTTCGCCGGGATGGCCGGCTGCGGCCATCCAGTTGGCGGAAAGCTTCACGTCCGACAGCTTGCCAATGGCCGAAGCCGCCAGGTTGGTAAGGGTTTCGCCAATGGCCATGCGCCCGGACGCGGGAGCGTCCAGCAAGGCCAGCGGGGTGCGCTCGCCCAAGGCCATGGCTTCACCGGTATGTACATCGAAGCTGGTAGCAGTGACCGCACAGTCTGCCACAGGCACCTGCCACGGGCCGACCATCTGGTCGCGAGCCACCAGGCCCGTGATAGTGCGGTCGCCAATGGTGATCAGGAAGCTTTTACTGGCCACCGCCGGGTGGTTCAGCACACGGTTGATCGAGTCCGCCAGGTTCAGCGTGGCCGGGTCGAAATCGTCACCTTGCTCGGCTTCACGCGCCACGGCGCGGTGCATACGGGGCGCCTTGCCCAGCAGTACTTCAAGGGGCATGTCCACAGGGCTGTTGCCAAAGTGGCTGTCGGTGACGGTCAACTGCGGCTCGGCAGTTGCCTCGCCTACCACCGCGAACGGGCAACGCTCACGCTCGCAAATGGCCTGGAAGCGGGGGAAATCTTCCGCAGGCACGGCCATCACGTAGCGTTCCTGGGACTCGTTGCTCCAGATTTCATGCGGGGCCATGCCCGGCTCGTCGTTGGGCACGCTGCGCAGCTCGAAACGGCCACCACGGCCACCGTCATTCACCAACTCGGGGAAGGCGTTGGACAGGCCGCCCGCGCCCACGTCGTGGATGAAGCAGATGGGGTTGGCATCGCCCAGTTGCCAGCAGCGGTCAATCACTTCCTGGCAACGGCGTTCCATCTCAGGGTTTTCACGCTGTACGGAGGCGAAGTCCAGGTCTGCGGAGCTGGCGCCCGTGGCCATGGACGAGGCTGCGCCGCCGCCCAGGCCGATCAGCATGGCCGGGCCGCCCAGCACGATCAGCTTGGCCCCTACGGGAATCTCGCCCTTCTGCACGTGCTCGGCGCGGATGTTGCCCAGGCCGCCAGCCAGCATGATGGGCTTGTGGTAGCCGCGGACTTCCTCGCCACGAGGGCTGCTCACTGCCTGTTCGAAGGTACGGAAATAGCCGGTAAGCGCCGGGCGCCCGAACTCGTTGTTGAACGCCGCGCCGCCTAGCGGGCCTTCAATCATGATGTCCAAGGGCGTAACAATGCGCTCGGGCTTGCCATAGGCTTTTTCCCAAGGCTGTTCAAAGCCGGGGATATTGAGGTTGGAGACCGTGAAGCCGGTCAGGCCTGCCTTGGGCTTGGCGCCCCGCCCAGTAGCACCTTCGTCGCGGATTTCCCCCCCCGAACCGGTGGAAGCACCTGGGAATGGCGCAATGGCCGTAGGGTGGTTGTGGGTTTCCACCTTCATGAGGATGTGCACGGGCTCACGCACGGCGGCGTATTCACGTGTGTCCGGGTTGGGGAAGAAGCGGCCGGCCTCGTTGCCCACGATCACAGCGGCGTTATCCTTGTAGGCCGACAGCACACCTTCGCCATGCATCTGGTAGGTGTTTTTGATCATGCCGAACAGGCTCTTTTCCTGAGCCTGGCCGTCGATGTCCCAACTGGCGTTAAAGATTTTGTGCCGGCAGTGCTCGGAGTTCGCCTGGGCGAACATCATCAGCTCGATGTCGTTGGGGTTACGCTTGAGGCCTTGGAAACTGGTGACAAGGTAGTCGATTTCATCATCGGCCAATGCCAGGCCCAGGCTCACGTTGGCCGTTTCCAAGGCCGCACGGCCGCCGCCCAGCACATCCACGGAGGTCATGGGTTGCGGTTCGGCGTGGCGGAACATGGCTGAAGCGTCTTCAAGGCGATCCAGCACGCGCTGGGTCATGCGGTCATGCAGCACGGCGGCCACATCGGCGGCCTGCGCATCGCTTAGCTCGCCCTGCACATAATAGGCAATGCCGCGCTCCAGGCGCTCCACGGTGCCCAGCCCGCAGTTGTGGGCAATGTCGCTGGCCTTGCTCGACCAGGGCGAGATGGTGCCGAAACGTGGCACCACCAAGAACAGACGCCCGGCAGGTTCCTGCACCGGAACGCTTGGGCCGTACTTGAGCAAGCGCGCCAGCACCTGCAGCTGCTCATCGTTGAGGTCTGCCTTGAGTTCGGCAAAGTGGGCGAACTCGGCGTAAAGACCGGTGACAGCGGGGACCTTCTGACTCACTTGCTCCAGTAATTTACCGTGGCGGAAGGCAGAAAGGGCAGGAGCGCCGCGCAGGATCAACATCGTGGGGACAGCCTCGAGAGGGTGTAGAGGGGTCGCGCATTCTAGCCTAAAGCGGCGCGGCAGGCACCCGTCTCGGCGCAGCGGCAGGCAGACGGTCCCCCCGTGGGCATAGCCGTGGCGCCCTAGCAGAACGCTGTTACGCTGTCGAGATATGGTGGCGCAAGCGCTTTGCGTATACTGCACCCATGTTTGCCTCCAGTATTCCCCACGTGCGCCATGCGCTGTGGTTCCTTGCAACCTGTCTTCTCCTGATGCTCAGCGGCTGTGTGGAAAAACCCAGCACACTGGAGCGAATCAAGGAGGACGGCGTGTTGCGCGTGATTACCCGCAACAGCCCGGCCACGTATTTCCAGGACCGCAACGGCGAAACCGGCTTCGAATACGAGCTGGTCAAGCGCTTTGCCGACGACCTGGGGGTGAAGCTGGAGATCCAGACCGCCGACAACCTGGACGACCTTTTCGATCGCCTGGGCAAGCCGGATGGCCCAGTGCTGGCCGCCGCTGGCCTGGTCAGCAGCAGCGCCCGGCAGCAAACCGCCCGTTTCTCGCACCCCTACCTTGAAGTCACGCCGCAGGTCATCTACCGCAACGGCCAGCCCCGCCCGTCCGAAGCCAAGGACTTGGTCGGCAGGAAGATCACTGTGCTCAAGGGCAGCACCCATGCCGAGCAACTGGCCGAACTAAAGCGCCAGAACCCCGGCATCGAGTACGAAGAGTCCGACGCAGTGGAAGTGGTAGACCTGTTGCGCATGGTCGACGAAGGGCAGATCGATTACACCTTGGTGGACTCCAACGAAGTAGCCATGAACCAGGTGTATTTCCCCAACGTTCGGGTGGCTTTCGACCTGGGTGAAACGCGGGACCAGCGCTGGGCCGTGGCCATGGGCAACGACAATAGCCTGCTGCATGAGATCGACACTTTCCTGGACAAGGTGCGCCGCAATGGCACCCTGCAACGGCTGAAAGACCGCTACTACGGGCATGTGGACGTGTTGGGCTATGTGGGTGCCTATACCTTTGCCCAGCACTTGCAGGAGCGGCTTCCGCGCTTTGAAAAGCACTTCCAGGCCGCCGCCAAGCAGCAGCGGGTGGACTGGCGCCTGATGGCTGCCATCGGCTATCAGGAGTCCATGTGGCAATCGTCGGTCACGTCCAAGACCGGGGTGCGTGGCCTGATGATGCTCACCCAGAACACTGCCCAGGCCATGGGCGTGGCCAACCGGCTGGATGCGCGCCAGAGCATCTACGGCGGCTCCAAGTATTTTGCCCTTATCAAGGATGGGCTCGATGACAGCATTCAGGAGCCAGACCGCACCTGGTTCGCCCTGGCTGCCTATAACATCGGCACCGCTCACCTGGACGACGCACGCAAGCTGGCCGTGGACGAGGGGCTGGACCCGAACAAGTGGCTGGACGTGAAGAAAATGCTGCCTCGGCTGTCCCAGAAAAAGTGGTACAGCAAAACCCGCTACGGGTATGCCCGCGGTGGCGAACCGGTGCATTTCGTTGCCAACATCCGCCGCTACTACGACATCCTCACCTGGGTGACCCAGCCCCAGCCCGAGGGTGGGCAAGTGGCAGATAACAACCTGCACGTACCTGGTGTGGACAAGACCAAGCCCCAACAGCCCCCACAGCAGGGTCAGCAGCAAACGCCGCCGCTGTAACGGTACAGAGCCAGTGATGGTACAAAGTGAGGGGGTTGCCATGGCGCGTGCAGCAACCCACATCTGAAACGAAGCGTTAACACGGAGGCAGGGTTGCGGTATGACGGGTTATGAACACTTGGAGCAAGATGGCACTGTACAAGCGGAGCACCGGTTGTCCTGGCTGGCCTACGTGCGCGTAGTGTTCACCTTCCTGCTCATGGTGGCCATTTCTGTGGGGATTGGCTGGTGGGCCTTGAACGAAGCCCTTACTGACCGGGCGTTTCAGGCAGGCATCGTGGCGAGCGGCGTCGTGCTGCTGAGTGCTTTGGCGTTGTTCATCTATAAGGTGCTGTACCTTAAGAGCATCTACCTGTACACCGATGCGTCAGGCGTGTGGATACACAGCGGAATCCTGCCCTGGAGCAAAGGCACTCGTGGCGTGAAGTGGCGTGACATCGAAGACGCCGTGTATTACCCAGGCTTTGTCAGCTGGCTGTTTCGCTCGTATACCGTGCGCATCGGGCACCGCTTTACCAAAACCAGTGAAATCTTTGTGTACCACCTGGCCCAAGGCAACAAAGTAGTGGAGCAGATCAATACGCTGCACCAGAGCAACCTGGCAATGGAACCCCAGGGCGCGCTGTAAACGGGGGCTGGTGGCGCCCCCTCTATCAAGCCGATTCAAGCACCACAATTCATGGCCACACGCCTCCCCTTGTCCGCCAAACCACAGGGAACTTGATTGGCAGTACTTGCCACTCATGGGGACACAGAGGAGGTGCGTGATGCGTATAGGCCTGCCTAAAAATATAGACCCAAGTAGCCTTTTATCCGCAGCCACCAAAGTTGCGGGCAAGCTTTCGATCCCAAAATCGCCGTTCAAGATCAATACGGATTCGCTGAAGTGGATGGACAGCCTTAGCTTGACCCTGAAGTCGTCCATGGGCAAGCGAGTGACCGACAGTATTAAAGACGGCAGCCTGTTCCAAGTGGCTGCTGCAGGGGCCAACGTCTTCGGCATTCGCCCTTTTACAGAGAATGGTCAGGATATTCACCCTCAACTCAATTTCGTGCAAGGCCACGACCAGGACCTAAACCTCGCCAGTATTGATATGAAGGTCAACAACGGCCCTTCTCAGCAATGGGGAGCTGCGCCAGGCGCAGCACACCCAGCTCCGCCCCCCCAGGCCCAGCCTAGCGCAACGCGGCCCACCCTGCCCCAACGTCCGCCTGTGGGTATAGGGCTAACCAGCGTCGGGTTAGGGCTTGGTAACGACCAGGCATTTAGAAATGCACGCCCTGCCCGTGAGGTGTATGAGGCCAGGCACAGTTCAAATTCAAACGCCCAACACCTCGCTGACAGTATCAATAACATGCGACAGCAGCAGGAAGAACTACAAAATGCCGCAGCGTTTCTTGCTGGACAACAAGATGAAGATTTCAAGCCTTCCTTGAGCCGTGAAGCGTACGAGGCCAAGCTCAATGCTAAAGCTTAAGCTCGATCTGAAAAAAAGAAGTCGTAAAAGCCACATGACACAAACTAGCGAGGCCATCGCTGCATAACTTCTTGCAAGCTTTATGAAGTTACAGCGTCGACGCCACAGACCCGATCAAGCCCCGCAACCACTGTTGCGCCGGGTGGGTATCACTTCGACGATGCCAGATCAGGTGGAAAACGATTTCGGGCAAGGCAACCGGCGGGGGGAAGAACGCCAATGCGCGTTCAACTGGAGAATTGAGCGCGACTCGCTTCATGACGGTTGCCGTCATGCCCGTGCGCGCCACAACCGCAGGTAAAGCAAACATGTGCGGCAGCGTTAGTGCAAGCGTACGCTGAAGGCCCTGCTGCGCCAGTACCTGATCCACCAGGCCATAGCGCTGCCCCTCTGGCGATGCAAGCGCATGAGGAAGTGAGAGATAGGTTTTTATATTCATGCCGCGCCGTGCCGCGGGATGCCCGTTCGCGATAATGGTGACGAATTCGTCGCGCATGATGGGCCGTGTCAGGATGCGCCCTTCGGGTTGCGTAGGGGGCACACCAATGGCGGCATCGATTGCTCCGGCGTCGAGCAGGTCCACTGCAGAGTCACGGTCACTGAAGGCATGCACATTGATGGAGATGCCCGGTGCTTGCTCAGCCAGCGCCTCCAGCAATGCAGGTAGCACCACGAATGCCGGGTAATCCGACAACCCTAAGTTGACCGCCAACTGTGCTTGAGCCGGTACGAACGCTGGTTTTTTGATCAAAGCTGCCTCGAGCTGCCGCAGCGCCGTTGAAACAGGAGCCGCCAACTCGCGCGCACGTGGCGTAGGCAGCAGCCCTTGGGCGCTGCGCAAAAACAACGGATCGCCGAACAGCTTTCGCAGCCTGGACAGCGCTGCACTCATAGCCGGCTGACTTACGCCAACCTGAGTGGCGGCCCGCGTCACATTACGTTCGTTCATTAGCGCGTCAAAAGCCGCAAGCAGGTTCAGGTCAATACCGTGAAAATCCATATATCAAATAATAGCTCATATCGTTAATTTGTTTTACGGATTTTACCGCTAGGTAGACACTTTCGTCACCGTCAACCTCTTGCAGGACACTGCAAGCCAACGAAAGTGAACCCATGAACACATTTGACTTAGAACTCGACGAACGCTTGCGCATTGAGCGGCTGGCTGTAGAAACGCTCTATCGCGCCTTTAGCGAAAAAAACCCTGACCTTGTGGATACCGTGCTGATGCCAAATTGGGATGACATCCCGCTGGCGCCAGGCCAAGGCCCAGGGCCAGAAGGTATCAAGCCAATTATCCGCAGCTTGGGCGAGGCGTTCCCTGATGTGCGCGTTGTTATCCACGATATGATCCAGGTGCCTGGCCAGATCGCGGTCCGTGCTGAGATCAGTGGTACGCACCAAGGGGAATTGTTCGGTATTGCCCCTACGGGCAAGCAGGTCAGCTTCCGAATACATGAATTCCACACCCTGAGCGATGGACGTGTGGCCACTACCTGGCACATGGAAGATTGGTTTGGGCTTTTCATGCAACTGGGGCAATTCCCAGCACAACCCTGACCCTTTTGAAGGCGGAACTCGTTTATGAAAGCAGCATTTGTCAAATCTTTTGGCCATCCGGGTGTTGTTAGCCTTGGCGAAGTGAACGTGCGCGCCCCTCAATCGAATGAGGTTGTGGTTCGTGTCGAAGCAGCAGGCCTTAATCCGCTGGATGTCAAAATCATTGCGGGCTACATGCAGCAGGTGTTTCCCATCGCGTTCCCTTATACGCCAGGTACCGACTTTAGCGGTGTGGTGGAAGCCGTTGGCGCACAGGTAGCCCATCTGCAACCGGGTGACCGCGTATTCGGTCGCAGCTCACCCAACTCCGGCGGCGCATTCGCCCAGCGTATCGCTATACCGGCAGCTGATCTCTGCCTCATGGCGCCTGACATGAGCTTCGAGCAGGCCGCCTCCCTGCCGACGGCGTTCGGTACCGCTCGGCAGGCACTCTTCGATGTCGGCCTTTTGCAGCGTGGCCAGCGGGTGCTGATCCACGCTGCGGCAGGGGGTGTGGGCAGCGTAGCCGTTCAGCAAGCCCAGCAGGCTGGCGCGTACGTGATCGCTACAATGTCGGCTGCAAATATGGACCTGGTGAAAAGCCTGGGTGCGGACGAGGTGATCGATTACCACACGCAAGACTTCTCGACACTGCGGGACATTGATTTAGTGCTTGACGCATTAGGCGGCGAGACACTTGAAAAATCTTGGTCGGTGCTGCGCCCCGGTGGGCGTATCGCTAGCTTGCTGGCGTTCGATATCAAAGGCAGAGACGGAATGGTCGGCGAGTCCGTATTTTTCTCAAGCGCCACCCCTTACCTACCTGAAGCAGTCAGGCAGTTTGAAGCCAGGCAACTTCAAATCGTCATCGACTCGATCTTCCCGCTGGAAGATATTCAGGCGGCGCTGGAAAAAGTTGCTGCAGGCCATGCCCGTGGCAAGGTTCTGATCCGCAGGCGCCATTGAAGCAGGAATGGCCTATGGCTAACGGCGCAAGAAGGTTTTAGCTCCTGGCACTGGTCACATACCCCGCGATTGAGGCCAGCATAGAGGCGATAAACGGCTCATGCCATGGGAATAACGTGATTTGCGCCGAATGAGATTTGAGGATCTGACCCTGTCGGCACACCGTTAAGTTGTGCCGATTGCTGCCGATACAGGAGACGTCCTTCCACTGTCTCTTAGGCGTCAATAGGGTGCATATGCGAAACTGTACTTATCTGTTGTTTCTTAATGCACCTCGTATTGCCAAATTCTCAGGTGCGATCAGCGTGTTGGCTGCTTCGATAGCCGCAGCTTTTGTACCGATATCAGGCGTATTGGCCAGCGAGCTGCTTGATTTCTATTCACCCACTGAGCCGTACCTGGACCCTGTATTTCTCAGCGCTGATGGCGAGACGACGGTAGGAGGGCTAACTAACAATACAGGAACAGCGCAGGTAGGGCGGCTAAGTGGTCGCACCTTTGAAATCATTGGTAGCCCCGACGGGGGCGACACCTATGCCCGCGGATTAAGCGACGATGGCAAGACGATTGTTGGCTCTTCAAAGATTATTCCAAGCGGGACCTCCTATGCGTTTCGCTGGAACAACGGCGTAATGACGAACCTTGGCAACTTCGGTGGGACCTACGCTGAAGCCGTAGCCGTGAGCGCCGATGGCCGTGTGGTAGCAGGGAGTGCGGGAGCACCCAACAACGCTACAATGGCATTCAGATGGGAGGGTGGGACCCTTCAGGCCCTGGGTACGTTGGGCGGTGCTGATTCCTTTGCACGTGCGGTCAGCGCGGACGGCACCTCAGTTATGGGCGTGTCGTCACTTGCGAACCGGAATTTGCATGCATTCCTCTGGCAAGCCGGGGTAATGACTGACTTGGGTACGTTGGGCGGGGACCATTCCACACCGACGGCGATCAACGCCGATGGCCAGGTGGTAGTTGGCAATTCCTTGCTGGCAGGCAACAGCGTTTCACGTGCCTTCCGCTGGTCAGCCGGTACGATGCAGGACCTGGGTACGCTAGGTGGCTATTATTCCGATGCCCAGTTCGTCAGTGCCGATGGCAGTGTGGTAGTGGGGAACTCCATTCTGGCTAACAATGTGAACATACGCGCCTTCCGCTGGCAGGCGGGTGCCATGGTCGACTTAGGCTCCCTGGGGGGCAGTTCGGTCTACGCAAGCGACATGAACCCTGCCGGCACTGTAGTAGTTGGTAAGGCGTCAGACACCAACAACCAGAATCAGGCATTCCGGTGGTCTTTGGCTGGCGGCATGCAGACGGTGGACGCCTGGCTGGCTGATAATGGTGTTCCGTTTAACAGTGCAGGAAAAAACGCCGTTACTGCCAGTGGCGTGAGCGACGACGGTAGTGTGATTATTGGCCAACTGAGCAATGGCCATCGGTACCTGGCAAGGGTTGTCGCGCCAGCATCGCCGTCACTACCTCCTGTAGCAGTAACGCCTCCCGTCGTAGTTACACCACCACTGGTCGTAACGCCGCCGGTCGTAGTAACGCCACCACTGGTCGTAACGCCGCCGGTCGTAGTTGCACCACCACTGGTCGTAACGCCGCCGGTCGTAGTAACGTCACCAGTGACCAGCCTACTCCCCACCGTGGTCACCGACCCGGTGTCAACCGTTCCAGCAACGGCTGCCCCCACTCAGAGTGGTGCGCTGCCCACGCCTGTAGTTTCTGCTCCAGGCTCAGGGCTTATTGACGTAGACGACTTCATGGCAGGGCTGTCAGGCGTTAGAGCGCAGACGTCTGCCATCGCACTTAACACTGGAGACCTCACGCTCAACGGCCTTCATGGTAATCCCATGCGGGGGCTGCTCCCGGCGGGCAAGCAGAGTGTCTGGGCGTCAGGGGACATTGCTCGCAACGGACACAATGCCGCAGGCAGCGACTTAGGCCTAGGCGAGATTGGCTACAGCGCGAACCTGATGCAAGGGTGGCAAGTGAACCTAGCCCTAGGCCATACGGCCGACACCCAGAAGGGGCCTGGGGGTAACCGGACGCGGGTACAAAGTACCTACGTGCTGCCCGAGTTAATCGTACAACTGCCGAACACGTCTACGTATACCACGTTCAGCTTGCTGTATAGCCGAGGCGACAGCGACATTGAGCGGGGCTACCTTAACGCAGGTATTGAACGCAGTTCCCAGGGCGACTCTTCGGTCACTGGCTTGGGCGCACGGGTGCGGCTCGATCTGCTGAATGCCTTCTCACTAGGCGGCGCGAGCTTCACGCCCTATGTCAGCCATACCGTTTTAGACACTCGCCTGAATGGCTATACCGAAACAGGTGGCGGCTTCCCAGTTGCGTGGTCGCATAGCAGCATGCGCAGCCAAACCTCTCGTCTTGGCCTGGATGCCGTAAAACCTCTAACCCCTCGCGTGACTCTATTGGGGCGCATAGAGGGTGCTCGCCGCTATGAGGCCCAAAGCCCTCGCGCTGAAGGGAAGCTGCTTGGGGCGGGTGGCGGCCGGTTCAGCCTTCCAGGGCGTGACTACAAACAGAATTGGTTGCGCGCGGGCACAGGGGCTGAAATAAAGGTAGGAGCAGGGGTAGCGAGCCTGATCCTTAATGCGACCACACAAGGTGAGAATCCTAGCTATTGGGTTACCGTGGGTTATCAACTGCAGTTTTAAGGCAGTAGAAGAGAAAAGCGTAAGAGCATGAATTCGAAATAATTGCCCAAAGCAAGGGGCTCAACCTCAAACACGTACCTTTCTGCCAGAAGCGTTATGGTGAGCTTTCATTGCTTTACAACGCTTCACTTATGTTTCGTGGCGACGTGCCAAGGGTGCGCTTAAATGCAGCACCAAAGGCACTGTCCGACGCATAACCCAGTGAGGTTGCGACACGGCTGATGGTGGCCCCCTTGACGGCCAAGCGTTCGCAGGCCAGTAGCATGCGCCATCGAGTAACGTACGCCATAGGCGCCTCGCCTACCGTCTCGGTAAAGTGCGCAGCAAACGCCGAGCGCGACATACCAGCGGCGGCGGCAAGCAGTGCAACACTCCATGGGCTCCCTGGTTTGGCATGAACCGCACTAAGCGCCTTGCTCAGTTTGCTGTCCTGCAGCGCGTATAGCCAATTGCCCCGGCCCGGCGCAACGGTGTCGAGGTAATGGCGCAACGCTTCAATCAGGAGAACCTGAGCAAAATGGCTGGCCATCAACTGTCCGCCTGGCCGTGGGTAGCGCAGTTCTTCCATCAGCCGTGCAATCGCAAGCCTCAAGGCTTCACCCGTCGCGGAGGTGACATGCACTACCTCCGGCAGCAGGCTGAGCAAGAGGTGGGCATGAGTATTACCAAAACCCAGGTAGCCACCTAGCCCAGTGCAGTCGATACCGGTTCCAATGCGTGCCACATTCCCTGGCTCAACTACCGTCAATGCCTGGGCGACATCGACCGGCTTACTTTGCAAGTCGCTACATAAGCGAAAGGCCGTGCTGCCTGAGACCGTCACCACATCGCCCTGCAGCAATCGGCGCTGGCCAATGGGTGCATCCCCATATAGCCAACAACTGCCCAAGGTGATGGCAAAGCACTTGAGTGAACCGTCAGCGGGGTAATAGAGCGACCAGTATCCACCCGCTTCTAACCCGCGAAAGGCATAGTCGGTGGGGCGCAACATTGACAAGACTTCGGACAATGGATCCATAAATAGGCCCAGCGCGAGTAGTTAGACCCTGCATCATATCTGCTTGCCATGGCCCATGGCTGCCTGCCAATCACGCTTTATCACATATTCCCGATGTGTTCTTCTTGGACGAATGCGACGATTTCAGCGAGCTTTGCGCATTTTTCATCAGTGCCGCTCTCCATAAACTGTGCGCTCGTCATCCTGGAGTGCGCATCATGCAAGATACTACCAACACGGCCTTGTGGCTGGCTGCCAAGCAGGCGGCTTTCACCGTAGCGCCGGCGCCCTATACCGCGCCTCGCGGCCGTGAAGTGGTGGTGCGCACGCGTACCGTTGCAATCAACCCTTTTGATCGTCACATTCAGACTATCGGTTCGCTGGCTTGCCCATGGCTGAACTATCCCATGGTGGTCGGCCATGACCTGGCAGGCGATATTGTTGAAGTAGGTGAGGCCGTTACTCGCTTCCAACCGGGAGATCGTGTACTCGGCCTGGCCGGCGGTATCGACAAGGGGCGCAATCGTGCTGCTGAAGGCGCATTTCAGCATTACGTTGTGCTGCTCGAACACATGGTAACGCCGTTACCTGCCGAGATGAGTTACAACGAAGCCAGTGTATTGCCGCTAGGCCTGTCAACAGCGGCTTGTGCCCTGTTTCAGGAGGGGTTCCTGGCCCTGGCGCCGCCCCAGGCCCAACCACAGCGCCGCAGCGAAACCGTCATAGTGTGGGGTGGTTCAACCAGTGTCGGCGCCAATGCCATCCAATTAGCAGTAGCTGCTGGCTACGATGTGTTGACCACCTGCTCTCCTGAAAACTTTGAATTTGTGCGGGCATTGGGCGCGCGTCAGGCCTTCGATTACCGCAGCACCACGGTTGTAGCCGATCTGGTAGCCGCACTCGGGCAGTCACGCTGTGCCGGCGCGGTGGCAATCGGTCCGGGCGCCGCGTTCACCTGCGTGGACGTGGTAGTTGCGGCAGGCGGCACGCTCGTCGTGGCGGTGGTCACGCCACCTGCTACCTTCGACGGCATCCCTATTGGTCGCGGACGCTTGCGCAAGCTGCTGCCCACGCTGGCCAATAACGGAATCGGCATCATGAAGTTAATGTGGCGTGGGAAGCGAAACGGTGTTTCAACACCCTTCGTGTGGGGCACCTCACTGATTCACAATGAGGTAGGGCCGATGATTTTCCAGGATTACCTGCCAGGCGCGCTGGCGCGTGGAGCATTTAAGCCTAGCCCGCCCTGCCAAGTTGCAGGTCACGGCCTGGAGGCGATACCCGCGGCAATGGCCGTGCATAAGGCAGGCATCTCCGCCGCCAAACTTGTAGTAACGCTCTAACCCATGCGTACGAAAGCCCTCTGTTGCAGCCTGCTGAGCCTGCCGTTGTTGGCAGGCTGTATGCTCAGCAGCGCCCATGTTCCCGAACTACCCTACGTGGCATCCCAGCACTATGCCGACGGCGCGTTCCACAACCAAGGCGGTTCGTCTAGCACGACGGGAGCCGGTAATTGGCGCGCAGGGCTGCGAACGCTGTTTCGTACCAAGGTTGACACCGTGCCGAGGATGGCCATTCCAGTGCAGCAGCTCTCTGCGCAAATCCTGGATAATTTGGACGACCACGCTAACCACCTGATCCGGCTTGGCCATTCTTCGCTGCTGCTCAAGCTGCAAGGGAAGTACTGGCTTGTCGATCCCGTCTTTAGCCAGCGGGCATCGCCTGTGAGCTTTGCTGGCCCACGCCGGTACAGTGAGGCACCCTTGCGACTGGAGGCATTGCCCAACATTGAGGGGGTTGTTCTCTCGCACGACCATTACGACCATCTGGATGCACCCACGATTAAATTTTTGTCTACCCGTGCTCAGCGTTACCTGGTGCCACTGGGCGTCAAGGCTCGCCTGGTCGGCATGGGAGTGCCGAGCGCGCGTATCACCGAACTGGACTGGTGGCAGTCGGCCACAATCGATGGGTTGGTCGTTACGGCAACCCCTGCTCAACACTTCTCCGGCCGTAGCCCTTGGGATACCAATCGCACCTTGTGGGCTTCTTGGGTATTCGAATCGGCCGGCCAGCGCTTGTTTTTCAGCGGCGACTCTGGTTATTTCGACGGATTTCGCCAAATTGGCGAACGCTTTGGCAATTTTGATGCCGTCTGTATTGAAAATGGCGCCTACGACCCAGCGTGGCCAGGTATTCACATGCGCCCGGAAGAAACCTTGCAGGCTTTTCTCGACTTGCGTGGAAAGCTGCTGGTGCCTATTCACAATGGCACTTTCGACCTCGCTTTCCATCCGTGGAGCGAACCGCTGAAAGCCATTGCCGAATTAGCCGAGAGGCATGACATTGCATTAGCAACGCCGCAGCTGGGTGAGCCAATCACCCTTGGGCGTGCCAGGGTCAATCTGCATTGGTGGGAGGAAATACGATGAACAGCACAGCGCACACACTCAGCGTAAAGCTAGGATCGGCGCTGTCGAAAGCGATTCGATACGGCGGTGTGCTGCTCGGCATATGTGTCGGCTTACTCTCCTATCGCTATGTTGCAGGCGTTGGTCCTGTGCCAGAGAACGTGCTCGCCAATCGGTTCTATAACCCCTGGATTATCATTCACGCCGGTGCAGCTTCGACCGCTCTTATACTGGGCGTCATTCAGTTTTCCAGTATTGTGCGGCGGCGCTGGCCTGGATTGCATCGTGCAAGCGGGTGGCTCTATGTCCTTGGTTGCATGGCCGGTGGTGCCTCGGCCTTGGTCTTGTCAGCAGGCCTGTCCACAGGCCCTATAGCGGCTTCAGGCTTCAGCGCACTGGGTATACTGTGGCTTTACACCACTGTGCAAGGCCTGCGCGCCGCGCTTGCACGCGATTTTTCGACGCACCGGGCCTGGATGATCCGCTCTTACGCTCTAACGTTTGCGGCGGTCACGCTCAGGCTATACATCCCGATGTCCCAGGTTTTCGGTATTGATTTTGCCCTTGCCTACCCGTGCATCGCATGGCTGTGCTGGGTACCGAATATGGCTATGGCTGAAATCTATGTGCGCTGGCGTGGGGAAGGCCCTGCGAACCCTTAGCCTTGACGAGCCGCCCTGCGTTGTTTGAAGAACTCGCTCAACACCGCCCCACACGCCTCAGCCATCACTCCGCCCTCTAGCAGCACCCGGTGGTTAAGAAATGGCTGGGTAAAGAACTGGCCCTGGCTTTGGGCAATGCCGGCCTTGGGTTCCAAGGCGCCAAACACCACCCGCGCTATACGAGCGTGAACGATTAGCCCGGCGCACATGCTGCAGGGCTCCAACGTGACATAGAGCGTGCTGCCAAGCAGCCGGTAGTTGTTCACGGCCTGGGCCGCTTCACGAATGGCAACCATCTCGGCATGGGCGCTGGGGTCGCTGGTGGTGATCGGGCAATTGAAACCCTGGCCTATTACCTCACCGTTCTGAACAACGACGGCTCCCACAGGCACCTCGCCCCGTGCGGCGCCTTGTGCAGCCAGTTCCAGAGCAAGTTGCATAAAATGCCGGTCCTGACTTCGGTCGACAATGACGGGCTGGCGCATCACGCCACCTCAATAGCGGCCATCAGGCCGGTTTCCATGTGGTCGATCACATGGCAGTGGAACATCCAGGTGCCTGGGTTATCGGCCACCAGTGCCACCTGCGCACGTTCGTTGCGCCCCAGCAGGTAGGTGTCGGTGAAGTAGGGAATGACCTTGTGACGGTTGGAGGCAATCACCTTGAAGCTCATACCGTGCAAGTGCACCGGGTGCTGGTACTGGGTCATGTTCTTGAGCTCGAAAATGTAGCTCTTGCCCTTTTCAAGCCGTGCAATGGGCCGGTCTGCGCAGGTTTTATCGTTGATGTCCCACGCCACCCCGTTGATTTGCCAGAGGCTAGGCGTGCCAGTGTCGCCTTCCTCGGCCGTGCTACCTACCCATTCGAAATTGAAATTGAGTTTCTTGGCGGTGGCCAGGTCCGGTTCGGCAATGGGGTTGGCCGGAAGCGCAGGCGGCCACGGCGTGGCGCTACCTTCGGCGGCCACAGCACGCAACGTACCCAGGCGCACCGGGCCGTCGCGCAGTGAAATCTCTTCGCCTACCGCAGGCACTTTCAAGGCCAGGCACAGGCGCATGCCAGGGCCCAGCCAGTAGTCTTTCCCCAAAGGCCGTGGTTCGATGGGGTTGCCATCCAGCGCATAAATACGCGCCTCACCTGCACCTTTGAGGTTCAGCCGGTAGGTAGCGGTGTTGTCCAGGTTGAGTACACGCAGCCTCACGATCTGGCCAGCAGGCAAATCGAGGACAGGCATTGGCGCACCGTTGATGGTCGACAAACGGCCCAGGGTGCCATTGCGCGCTGCCTCACGGACGACGCTGAACGCCAGGAAGCCACCCTCCTCGTCCACGTGCCAGTTCTTCAGGCACAGGGTGCGCTCGTGCAGGAAACCCGTGGGTTCACGCTCTTCGACGATAAGCGGCCCTACCAACCCACGCCCCAGCTGCTCACTGCTGGCTACATGGGGGTGGTACCAGTAACTGCCTGCGTCGGGCACACGGAAGCGGTAATCAAAGGTTTCCCCCGGCAATACCGGTAACTGCGACACATAGGGCACACCGTCCATGTTCAACGGCAGGCGGATGCCGTGCCAATGAATCGTGGTAGGCACTGGTAGGTGGTTCACGAAACGCACCCGCAACCAGTCACCCTGCCGTACCCGCAGTTCGGTACCTGGCGCGGTGCCGCCAAAGGCCCAGGCCGTAGTGGTGTGGCCAGGCACCAGTTCCACGTCCAGCGGCGCGGCGATCAACTCGTAATCGTGGCCGCCTGGCGCTTCGTTTCGGCCCAGCCAGTACCGTGCGCCACCGCCAGCGCCCAGCCCTACGACGGCCAGGCCGGAAAGGCCAGCAAGGATTTGGCGACGCGTGAAGGACATTGAGCTCAACCTCTGATACCGAGACGCGGCCTAGGCCGCGAAGGGGGCAGATACGATACACGGGTACTGCAAAAATTTTAAGTAATGGCGCATAAGGCCCTGCAGGCTTTGTACTACCCCTGTACCACCCTTGGCTTGCCTCGCCCGCCCACGCTAGGCCCCTTTTCTCTGAAGGCACAGCATGAGCGATTCTGATTCTTCTCTTTCCCAGCCACAGGCCGCCCTATTGACGTTGGCCCAGGAGGTGTCCAGCAGGTGCCCGGACATGCGCCAGCAGGCGTGGGGCATCGCCAGTAGTGTATTGAAAGCGCACAACCTGGGCACCCTGGCACCGGACAAGGTGTACTGGCACCGCTTCCGTGATCAGGTCAGCAGCCCCCGTGCCTTTTCCGGCTGGGCACATTACCAGCGTCCTCTCCAGTCCATCACTTTGGTGGAACTGGTGATGGTGCGTTTCAGTGCCAACGACAGCGAGGCTCCGGATGCCTTGGATGCGCAAACCGGTTTTTACCGGGAGGGGCCAGACGCTGCTGCGTTTGACGAGCGCAACGACATTCCTCTCTTGCCCAGCGCAGTCATGAATAAACTGTGGGCCGTAGACTTCAAGCAGCGGTTCACGTCGCAGTGCGAGCAGTTCTGGGTGACCCACGCGGAGGATTATCGCTCCTTGGCCAAGGCCACGCTGATTGCCCACGCCTTGCAGGCACGGCAGCACAAAACGTTTACAGACGTGGACCTTTCCCGTGTTCTCCAAGCGATTGCTGGCACTATTCAAGCACCCGCTACCTTGCCGATGTTGCAGGCTGCCTTCATGCCGCCTGCGTCAATACACGTAAGCTTTTTACGGATTGGGCAGCATCAGGCCACGGATATTCTGCATCTGATCAGGGATGACACCCATTACCTGTACGTTCCCGGCGAACCGGAGCCCTGGCAGGTGTGTGCCGATTGGAAGGCCGTGCATTGGTGGCTACTGATGCACAACAACCAGGCTGAAAACCGAGCGCGCTTCGCCAGCCATTTTCCCTTACGCAGCGCGTTGGCCGATGAAGGGAAGCAGCCTTCGAACCAGACGCTGGACTTGCTGTACAGCACCTGGGGCCGGACCCAGTGCCCATTGCTGGAACCACCCGCGCCCAGTTTACGCCAAGACGTGTTTACCCAAATGAGCACGCAGGCACAGGCCCGCATGGCCGATGATGCTGAACTGCGCCTGACCAGCAATGCCACCCTGCGCAAACAGATCTGGCTGGGCTACCTGGGTGCCTTCAACCGGGTATTCGGCCCGCTTGGGGCACTGGACTGGCCCGTAACACTGGCTTGTATAGGCGCCGGGCTAGCTGAGGTCGCGCTTAACGTGGACCTGGCCGTGAACGCACCAAGCACTGCCCGTCGACAGCACGCCATTCTCAACGCTGTGGTCGCCAGCGTAAACCTGCTGTTCAACAGCGCCTTTCTATGGGGGGCATGGCGTGGAACGCCGCCTGTGGAAACCCCAAGGCTCCCGGAGTCTGGCACAGCCACCGAAGTCGCTTTGCCTGATATTACCCCTGAGCGGCGCTACCCCGTAGACACGGCTACCCTCTTGGAACAATTCCACAGCAATCACATTCTGGGGGCGTATACACCTGGCCAATCAGGCTTGCTAGAAGGCATATACGCGGTGGACGGCCGCTTCTATATCGAACTGGACGGCTTTAGCTACCAGGTTCAGCAGGCCCCTGCGCTCAATGGATGGGTGATCGTTGACCCGACCTCACCTTTCGCGTTTCAACGCAATGTACCGGTGCGCCTGAATGCCGACGGCCAGTGGGAACTGGTACCACGCCCGGGTTTGCTAGGGGGCGGGCAAACGCTAAGCTGCCTCAACCTAGGGCGTGGGCTGGCACGGGTACCGGATTACACGCCGCCGCCCCCAAGCCCCTATGACGTTCCCCCGGCACATCAGGCACCGCTGCGCACAGCCGCAGGCAACCTGGGCAGCCCCCTGCTCGACGGTGAGGATTACGACTTTGTCGGCTACCCCGAAGGCAATGAAGCGCTCACTGTGTTTCGTGAAAGGCGCGCCAGTCTGCAGCGGGACTCACAGGCCTTTTTCCAGGCCTATGTGCCACCTTTACGCTCCCCTAATATCGAGCCTGTGCCGCCCAGTAACGCGCGCGCAGTACTGTCAGAGATGTTCGGCGACCATGACGGTGTCGTGTTGGGAGAGGCGCATCAGGACAACGCCTGCAGGGTGTTTCTGATCGACCACATGGCTAGCCTGCGCAAGCTGGGTGTTAACACGCTATACATGGAGCACTTGCTGGCAGACTTCCACCAGGCCGACCTGGCTACAGCACTTCAACAACGCACCTTGCCTCCCAACTTGAAAGCCTACCTGAATCGCATGGACATCGGTTTCTACAACGGGCACCCCAGCCTCGGCACCTATACTGAACTGGTTCAAACCGCATGTGAGCAAGGTATACGCGTTGTTCCGCTGGATTGCCTGGCCAGCTACAGGGTCAACGGCTTGGCCAATACAGTAGGCAACCTGCGTCAGCAAATGATGAATTTCTACGCCCATGGCGTGATACAGGCTGATGAAATAGCGCGGGCAAGTGGCAAATGGGTTGCGTTGGTAGGTAACAGCCATGCCAGCCTGTTTCGTGGCATTGAAGGCCTTGACACTTTGGAGGGCGTTAACAGCGTACGCTTTGAGGACGTGCCACCAGGCACAGGTCAAGGCTTGCAGGTGGACCCGGGCCGGTATGTAGAGGTGGGGGATGGACGGCAAAACGTGATCCTGCACAGCGACTACCTGTACCGCATGGAAGCGCTTCGCCTTACTCCACCTATTGCTGATCACGAGATTGCTGAGCGGTTGGCTGTGCAGCGAACCTTCCTGCTAAATCCCAGTGACGAGGGCTGGAAGCTCTCCATTCGTTCGCCGGGCAACCGACCGGTCACCACACCGGTGCTACGCGAAGGCACACTATTTTGGGTAAACCTGCCGCAGCTACGTCAAGTCCATCAGGTGCGCTATACCAGCCTGACCGCCTTGAGCAATGAGCTGAAACGGCTGGGCTTCAGGTCAGCAAACTAACGGGTCACAAGGTCCCGGCTGATCTCTTGTACCGCTCGGCGCCCAGCATTGCCCAATGTAAGGTCCAGCTCCCGCTGCAGCAGGTTGAACGCGTGCACAGCTCCTGGTTGCCCACCTGCGGCCGTGCCATATAGAAAGGCACGGCCAACCATCACAGCCTTGGCGCCCAGCGCCAGAGCCTTGAACACGTCACTGCCGCGCTGTATGCCGCTGTCCATCATGATGGTCAGCCGATCAGCAATGGCCTCACTGATGGGCTCGAGGGTTTCCATGGGCGCCACTGCACTATCCAGGTTTCGGCCCCCGTGGTTGGATACCACAATCCCGTCAGCGCCCAGCTCCAGCGCCTTGAGCGCATCGCCAGGGCGGGCAATGCCCTTGACCACCAAATACCCTTTCCATAGCTTGCGCAGGCGCGCGATGTGCGCCCAGGTCAGCCCAGGGTCATGACGCATCTGCTGCTTGGCGCCTGCACCCAAGAGGGTTTTACGATACGCCTCAGGGTAGTTGGCAAAACTGGGCATACCCCCATTGAGCCAATAACGCCCAAGCACACCCAGTACCCAACCTGGCCGTAGTGCCACATCGCCCAGCAAGCGTGGCGAAAACCGGAACGGCATGCCCATGCCATTGACCACATTGTATTCCCGGTTAGGCACTACGGGCGTGTCCACCGTAATGACAAGCGTACGAATACCCAGGTGTTGTGCACGCTGAACCAGCGCATCTGAAAGTGCCGGGATGTCCCATAGGTAAAGCTGAAACCACAGGTTCTGGACCTGTGTGGCGCTCGCAATAGCCTCGATGGACGTGATGGCTTCCGTGGCGGCACAAAAAGGGATACCCACCTGCTGCGCAGCCTTGGCCAGGGCAATTTCCCCCTGGTACCACACAAGGCCTGCGAACGCGGTGGGCGCAACGACCATTGGGGCGGATATCTCCTGATCAAACAACCGGGTACGGGTAGATCGCGGGGCCCCTCCGGTCAGTACCTGAGGGGCAATACGTACCCTTTCGAACGCTCGCCGATTGGCGAGCAGGCCGGTTTCGTCCTCTGTGCCGCGGTCGATGTACTCGAAAATCGGCCGAGGCAGGCGCTTACGTGCGTGGGTGCGTAACGCCTTGAAATTGAGCGGTCGGCTCATTGGGCGTGCCTCGATACTGGGAGGCAGGTGCGGTGCAGGCAGGGGTTACCTGTCACGCTCATTCCGCATAAACCCACAGGACCACAGCCTCTTGCGCGCTGGTGGAAACCCACTTGTGCCCTGCGCTGGCGTCGTAATACAGGCTGTCGCCTTCGCCCAGCGCCACGGGCACATAAATTTTCGAATACACCGTAAGTTCGCCCGACAGCACATACACGAACAGCTCACCGGCATGGGTTGCCCAGTCGCTATAGTCGTCTGGGTGCCGCGCCGCCACTTGAGTCTTGAGCGGCAGCATGCGCTTGTGCCTGAGGTCAGCCGCCAGCCAGGTGTTCTTGCAGGTATGCGTGTTGGAAACCAGGCCATGGGCGCAGCGATTCACGCTGCGCCGGGCATCGGAGGCATGGGCAGGATGCTCGGACAGCAAGGTGATCACATCAATGGAAAAGCCCCGTGCAATCTTGTTCAGGCTGCCCAATGTGGGTGACAGCTCGTTACGCTCGATTCTCGACAAAGCCGAATGAGACAGCCCGGTCTGCTGGGCGGTCTTGGATAACGTCCAGTCGCGCTCTTTACGCAGCTTCTTGATGCGCTCCCCGATATCAAGGGCTACTTCATCCTCTATGATTTCGTACTCAGCCCCTGGCACAGAGGCTTTACCCAGCTGGATATCCAATTGTTTCACCTGATCGTTTTCAATACGGCACAGCACGCCAGCTGATGCTGACGTGCTTGGGTTACAACGTTGAAAGTATGTTCTGTGGCGCTGTGGTTCAAAGATGACACCGTTGCAACCGGCTATCAATTCTGTGATCCATTCTGGCGTGTTGCCCGAACGGATCAATCGAATACTTTGCCAGGGTTCATGCGCCTGTCAGGATCTATCACACCTTTGATGGCTTTCATCAGGGCCAGGTCCTGCGGGCTACGGCTGGCCTGCAGGCGCGCCTTGTTGGTCTGCCCAATGCCATGTTCGGCACTCACGGTGCCGCCCAAGCTCAGGGTCACGTCGTCTACCAACTGATGCACGCCCTTGGCCGCAACTGCCAGTTGTTCGGCCGAATGCTGGTCGCGTTGGAACATGTGGATCACGTGAATGTTGCCATCCCCGATATGCCCTACCATCAACACCTGGCCTTGGGGATAGGCCTGCATCAGCCGCTGCTCCACTTCAGTGGCAAACACTCCCTGCTGGCTTAGGGGCACTGCGGTGTCATGGGTGACCCCATACCCTTCCAGCTTGTTTGCCTCCGAAACGCTATGGCGCAATTGCCAGAGGCTGTTCTGCTGCGCCTGGCTGGTGGCCACCACCGCGTCCGTAATAAGTTCGGTTTCAAGGGCCTTTTCAAGCTCAGCCTCAAGGGCACCACGCAAGTCGTAGCCTTCAAGGGTTTCAGTCACCTCGATCAGCAAACACCAGGGCGACGGCTCGGCAAACGGCCAGGTGACCCCTTGGGCATGCTTGAGCACCAGCGCCACCTGCGCCCAATTGATGATTTCGCATGACAGCAAGCGCTCGCCCAGGCTGCGCCGCACCCGGTGAAGCAGTGTGAGGGCCTGCTCGACGTTGTGCAGGGTCACCATGGCCAATTCCCGTACCTTGGGCGCGGGAAACACCTTCAACGTGGCGGCCGTGATGATACCCAAGGTGCCTTCCGCACCCATAAAGAGCTGTTTAAGGTCATACCCCGTGTTGTTCTTGCGCAGCGGTGTAAGCCAGTCGTGAACCGTGCCATCGGGCAGTACCACTTCCAGGCCCAGGACCAAGTCTCGCATGGGGCCATAACGCAACACCGCCGTGCCCCCGGCGTTGGTCGCAATATTGCCGCCAATCTGGCAACTGCCCTCAGCGCCAAGGCTCATGGGAAAGAAGTACCCCTGCTCAGCGGCCAAGTTCTGTACCGTTTCCAGCACACAACCAGCGTCCAGCGTGATACTGCCATCGATCTCGCTGAATGCGCGAACGTTGTTCATCCGGCCTAGCCACAGCACCATTTGGTTACCGTCGGCGCTCGGCGTGGCGGCACCGCACAGCCCGGTATTGCCACCTTGGGGCACCACCTCTACCCCATGGCGCATACACAACGCCATTAGCTCAGACACCTCCTGCGTACTTCCAGGCCTGGCCACGCATAGTGCCTTGCCTTGATAGCGGCCTCGCCAGTCTACGTCGAAGCCGACTGTATCAGGGCCAAGCAACAGGTTGTCGACCCCAACCACTTCAGCAGCGGCTTTCAGGAACTCATTCAAAATCAATCCCCTACGCTTGATCCCAATAGGCCACACAGTGCAGTGCGCTCAAAAGTGAAGGTTTTTTGTTGCATTCACTATGAACACAAAGTAACACTATACGCACAATCTGTCACTATGGTGGATGCGGGATATGACTGAGCACGTCGGTAACAACCAGAAAGGCATGACACGTCGCAGTTTCCTGCACAAGGCTGCAGCGACGGGTGCAATGGCAGCGGCGGCCCCTTATTTCATTGGTTCGGCACGCGCCGAGAGCAAGCGCCTGCTGGTGCGTGACGCTGGGGGCAACTGGACCGACGGGTATCGAAAGGCATATTTCGAGCCATTTTTCAAAGAAACAGGCATTGAGGTCATTGGGGTCACGTCCACAGCCGAACCCACAGCCGAAGTGAAGAGCCTGGTCGATACCGGTAACTACACCTGGGACATGGGCGGGGCCATCAGCCTGGCGGCGGCCAACTTGCTGGCGCAGATGAACCTGCTCGAACCCCACCAACTGGGGGACAAACCGGTCATCAAAAGCATTCCCGCGCAGTTCAACACTGACTACGCGGTGGGCTCCGATATTTACTCCACCGCCATCGGCTACAACGTGGAGCGCATCAAACAGGTGCCCGCTGGCTGGCAGCAATTCTGGGATACCCAGAACTTTCCAGGCCGCCGTGGGATGCGTAAATACGCCTTCGACACGGTAGAGGAGGCCTTGATGGCTGATGGCGTGCCGATGGCTGATGTGTATCCCTGCGACCTGGACCGGGCCTTCGCCTCGCTGGACAAGCTGCGCGACCATGTATCGGCCTGGTGGGGCTCCGGGGCGCAGGCCACCCAGATGTTCACCAGCGGGGAGGTGGAGCTGATGCCTACTTGGACGTCCCGCATACTGGCGGCCCGTGACGCTGGTGCGAAGGTGGCCATTTCCTGGGACCAGCACATCTGGGGTGTAGATGCCTGGATCATCCTGCGTGGCACGCCCAAGGCCGACCTGTGCCGCCGTTTCATTGAGTTTGCCTGCGACCCCAAGCGGCAAGCTGCGCTCACGGAGTACGTGATGAACGGGCCTACACAGCCGGCAGCCTTCGAGCATATCCCTGAGAGCCGTGCGCGCGACCTGCCGACCTACCCTGACAACATGAAGCGGGGGTTACCCATCGATACCGCGTACTGGGCCGAGAACAAGGCTGAGGCGCTGGACCATTTCAATGAATGGATTCTCGGCTAACGCCCGGCGGAACCCTTATGCAGGCAAAGTTGAAGATCGAAGGCATTCAGAAGCGCTTCGGCGCTTTCCAGGCACTGGCGCCCACGTCGCTGGAATTGCGCCAAGGTGAGTTTCTGACACTGCTTGGCCCCTCGGGCTCGGGTAAAACCACGTTGTTGATGATGGTGGCAGGCCTGCTGGAACCGGATGCCGGCAAGCTGTGGATTGACGGCACCCTGGCCACCTATGCCCCGCCCTATGAGCGCGACATCGGCATGGTGTTTCAGAATTACGCCCTGTTCCCCCACATGACCATCGCTGAGAACGTCGGCTTTCCCTTGCGCATGCGCCGTCGACCTCTGGCCGAGGTCAACAGCGAGGTGGCCAGAGTATTGGAACTGGTACAACTGGGCCATACCGCGCACCGCCTGCCCCGCGAGCTGTCCGGGGGCCAGCAGCAGCGAATCGCACTGGCGCGGTGCATCGTGTACCAGCCCAGCATCATCCTGATGGATGAACCTTTGGGGGCGCTGGATAAAAAACTGCGCGACCAGCTGCAAATCGAAATCAAGCGGCTGCATCGCCAACTGGGCACGACCATTCTGTTCGTCACCCACGACCAGCAGGAAGCTCTGACCATGTCGGACCGCATCTGCCTGATGAACCACGGCCGGATCGAACAATTGGGCACGCCCAGCGACCTGTACTTCCGCCCCAGCACCACGTTCGCGGCAGATTTCCTGGGTGAATCCAACATCGTGCCCGGCGTTGCCCAACCCCAAGGGGCGGCCCGCTGCCAAGTGGCCTGCCAAACGCTGGGCACCAGCCTCACCGTGGAGGGCGCACACAGTGGCCCCGTTAATGTGATGGTGCGCCCTGAACGGGTTGGGCTGTTCACGGCTGCCCAGCCTGCCATGAACAGCGTGCAAGGCACACTGACGGATGTGATCTTCACAGGTGGAGTCACCCGCTTTATGGTCACCACGGCCGGTGGCGCCGCGTTGATGGTCGAGGGCCTGACCCTTGAGCGCGAACTCGACGCTACGCCAGGTACACCTGTTTGGGCATGCTGGCAGCCAGCCGACACCGTGATACTGCCGGCTGATGCCGTCCCGGAGGCCGCATGACGGAAGTTGCCTGCGCCCAGGCAGTGGACCAGCGCATGGGGCAACGCCGCTGGCGGGTACGCCCGTGGATGCTGGTACTGCCCGCTATTGTGTTCTTGCTGGCGCTGATGGTCTTCCCCGTGGCAGACCTGCTGAGCATGAGCTTCACGCGCAAAGGCAGCCTCTCCCTCTATCACTACCAGCGCATCCTGGACCGTGACATCTACTGGCGCGTACTGGGCATCACCTTGCAGTTCGCGGCCTGGACCACTGTGCTGGCGGTGCTGTTCAGCTATCCGCTGGCTTACCTCACCAGTGTTAGCCGTGCCAGCACCCGCACCCGTTTGATGTTCTGGCTGCTGTTGCCGTTCTGGACCAGCTTTCTGGTCAGAACCTTCGCCTGGATCGCGCTGCTGGGTAGAAACGGCCTTTTCAATCAATGGTTCCAGGCCATGGGCCTGAGCGAGGCACCGGCTGAGCTGCTGTACAACTTCACCTCGGTGATGATCGGCATCCTGCACGCCATGATGCCCTTGTGCGTAATCACGTTGCTGTCTGTGCTGGACAATATCGATGGCAACTTAAGCCGGGCCGCCATGACACTGGGGGCCAAGCCCGGCAGCACCTTCTGGCGTATCTATTTCCCGCTGTCGCTACCTGGTGTGGCAGCGGGGGGCCTATTGGTGTTCATTTCGTCTCTAGGCTTCTTCATCACGCCAGCCCTATTGGGCAGCCCGCAAACGATCATGCTGCCCCAGCTGATCATTCAGCAGGTGCAAGAGCTGTTAAACTGGCCTTTCGCCGGTGCCCTGGCCGTATTGCTGTTCATAGCGGTCATGGTTGTTTTTGTGCTCTACGACCGCGTATTTGGCCTTTCGACGCTGGCGAGCGGCGAAGCACGGCAACGGCCGGGC
>Ga0268349_1000030_pt1 | contig 28765 bp, 37 predicted proteins | sample G5R2_MAIN_18SEP2_FD_190164 | JGI IMG/M metagenome (GOLD analysis project Ga0268349, IMG submission 190164) | Phyllosphere microbial comminities from switchgrass, GLBRC, Michigan, United States - G5R2_MAIN_18SEP2017_LD1 | ecosystem: Host-associated > Plants > Phyllosphere > Phylloplane/Leaf...
GATGGCAGCGCTGATATGGACCAAGAGATCGAAGAACGTATCTGGATGGTCCCGTGCCCTATGGTTTCGTATGCCAGCCGTACAGGCACACGGCGCAATCTGGAGGCGATGCGCGCAGCGAACTGGAGGCTACTGGTGTCAGCAAAAGGAGTGCTGCGAACAGAGGGCATGAGATACGCACTGGACAACGGTGCGTGGACTGCATTTCAACAGGGTGAGTCGTTCGACGAGGTAGCCTTTGGGCGCGCTGTCGATCTGCTAGGAGAGAAAGCTGATTGGATTGTACTGCCTGACATCGTTGCCGGTGGTATGGCTTCTCTAGAGTTCTCGTTGCGATGGCTGGAGCGACTGAGAGGCATCCCCACTAAGCTGTTGCTCGCTGTTCAAAATGGTATGCAACCGGACGATGTTCGCGAGCTGCTATCACCAGCCATAGGTATTTTTGTAGGTGGTGATACCGATTGGAAGCTTGGGACATTGAACACCTGGGGCTTACTAGCACGCCGTCGAAACTGTCATTTGCACGTGGGACGAGTTAATAGCGCTCGTCGCATCACCCTGTGCGCTGCGGCTGGTGTGAATTCCATCGATGGCACCAGTGCATCCCGATTTGCCAAAACTTTGCCGCCTTTGGATGCTGCTCTACGTCACGCTGAAGGGCAGCAAGATTTGTTTAATCCATCGAGTATGGAGCTACAGCAGATGCGGTTCGACTGCTATGGCTGACTAGCGTTTCGTGTGTGGCTTTACCAGATTCGATAAAGTCACGCTTTTGCTCACAGGTAGAGAATTTGATGGTGATTGAGGCAGCTGGACTTGTCCCTGCCAAAGTAGATCCTCAGCATTTCGAGCTGCGTGTGAAGCATGGAGTCAACAAGGGCCATTTTCCCGACCCCCAACCGTGATGTTCTTGAAAGCCGGCGTGTAGCCAGATTAGCTAGATTTGACCTTTAAAGGTAAATAGAGCTTTGAATATTTACCCTATATGGTAAAATTGCTTCATTGAAGCGAATCACTGAGGAGCAGGAGCATGCGCGATATCTTGGTCTCAGACCACATTTCAAAGCCTGTCACAGTAGACATGAAGAACTCCGCGAGGGGCGGCGCAGTGATCGAGGCGGTGGCGGAGATGATGGCCATCAGTCACTTCAACGCAGCACGCCTCGTTGAGGCGCAGCCGTACTACATGCAGCAATCGTGTGGCAAGGGCATGGACGCACCAAGGACCGCTGCCAAGATCGTTGAAGCAGCCAAGGAGCGAGCCGGCGAACAGGTCATGGTGCCAGCGCCGAAGCAACAGCGGATGTTGTTCGGTGATGAGGCTGACGCTCATGCCTTCTGGAGGGATAAAGAGTTCAAGACCTTTGCTGTGGATCTTGTCCAGGGAAACGGCAAAAAGCAGAAGGTCGTTCGCACCATGTACGTGCGTTCACGCACGGCTAGAGGAGCGGCTGAGTGCGCAAAGGCAAATGACTGGTCTAGCAAGCCAAAGCCCTATTACGTTCCCCGTCTTGCCGGTCCACGCGAATTAGGGTGTACGCCTTCCAAAGGTTAAGGAATCATACGTTACGTGTGACACGCCTTTGACTCGCAGAACAGACACATCAGAGAAATTTATGACCCCAAATTCAGATGATTCGAACTTGAAATCAGCAGACTTGATATCTGCATTAAGCCAAATGGAGCCATTAGCCAGCGCGATCAAAGAGCTTGCACAGTCGCAGAAACTTCAGTCGGATGTTGAGATTGTGCGCCTCTGGTATACCGATCAGCAGCGGTCTGACGTCATTGCCCAGATCGACAGTGCAAGGAAAGCTCTCGATTTTGCCGATGCTGTGATGGAACTCGTTGTTAGACGCAGATCTGACCAACGCAGCTTCGAGCAGTATGCTCGGGCTCGTGGGGAGGAGGAGGCCCATAAGGCGTTCACGTCGGAGGAGGATGCTCAAGCAATGGTTAAAAGTCGCAGGTCTGACCTTGAGCGCATCAAGTGGTCGCATCCTGTCGTTAGTCGTCTACATGCCCAGGTTCGCGGCTGGTAGGTAGTGTTGGTTCTGAAGCCTAGGAAGACGTACCCAGGTAACCTCAAGCCCCGGCCTAAGAAACCGGGGCCGAGGACGTAGAAGGATGCCACCTTGGCATCCACCCCATTGGAGGACTGACAACATGGCCACCGGCACCCTGATGCAGCGTTACACCGAGTACAACGACCGGCTGAAAGCCAAGGGCATCAAATTGATTACCTTCGCCTGCCCGAGCTGTGGCCAGAGCATTGAGACTGGTCCAGCTCCAGAAGGTGACGTGTGGGACACTTTGTCGGACTGCCCACACTGCAATGCGATGTTCATGAAGGTCACGGAGGGCAAAAAGGCCTACGGCCTCATTCCCGAAGCCCCACCGCAGTACGTCGATTTAATATTCCAAGATGGACGCACCGAAAGTGTTGATGTCTCGAAGGCCGAGCATGTACTCGAACTAGGAGGCTTTGCACCAAAAATCTAGGAATTTCTCCGATAATGCCAATGCTCCGCACTTGGGGACCTTAGTCCGTATAATGCGTACTCGAAAACAAAGGTAATTACGATGGCCAACGAAGAAATGATCTTCACCACCAGTTGCGGAATGCATTTCCAGATGATCAGCGCACCACCAGGCCACGGGGCTGGAGCCGCCGTCATAATTCCAAACCTTCCAAGGAGGGGCGGTGTTACTAACAGCCGTAAGCGAGGCTACACCAAGCCCTCGCCTTGGCCTTCTAAGTAAACGGGGAAAATGATGGCGCAGCGTGACGAGAGCCAAAAATTGCTGGTCATTGGGGGGCCGTTTGATGGCCAGCGGATGGCTCGTGATGGAAATGAGTTCACTGAAATAATGGGCACAAAAAAGAGCAGTCATTATGGGAAGTTCACCTACGTTCTTCGCTGGCATCCAATGCTCAAGTCATTGGTTTGGGCAGAGCCAGAAAACAAAAGTGTAAGTGCTCCAAAGTAAAGGCATAGTCGCGGCTTTCGCGTCCTGAAAAAAGGAGCATTTATGTTGAACGCTATCATTGTGTTGTTGGTACTATATTTCGGATCGCCTGTTCTGCTGATATGGCTGATTGGCGTCATGTTCAAAGACTTGGCGGTTTACTATGGTGGATGGATGATCCCGGCAGTATTTGGATTGACCATGGGAATCATGCTCAAGATCAACGGTCCAGGTGACCCGAATGCTGATTTTGCTTCGGTTACGGAAGTCATTTCGGGCTCACATATTTTGGGTATCCAAACGCCACTGGCACTGATCACCATAGGTGTTCTTAGCTTATTGGTTAAGCCGGTCTTAAGTTTTTTCAAACGAACTGCGTAAGCACCTTTTTGATAACGGAAAACGCCCATGGCCCAGCTCACCCAAATCAGAAAAGACCTGCCCCTGACATTCTACCCAATGGTGGAACGGACAATAAGTGACTCCCAAATGCTTGCTCTAGCACAGCAGGTAGATAATCCGCTTCTTGCTCGGGGGGATTATCCTCTGGAAGGGATACCAGGATTCGAGATCAACACTCCGGAACACGTGGCGGAAGTATTGGACTGGCTCATGGCAAACAAGCGCTGGGCCTCAGTGATCGAGAGATCACTTCAGTGCTTGGCTCAAGATCACCAAGGCAGGAAATTGCTAACCGCTTTTGTAGCTCCTGAAGCATTCGAAGAACTGGCCAAAGACGCTGATGAGGCAGGTCTAATGCCTGGGCTCGTCTCTGCTGTTGAGGCTTGGTGTTCTCTTGGAACAACGAGAATCTACTTTGATGGATATAAAGCAACCGTTCTAGAACAGAGCGCCACACTGGCTTAGAACCATGGGAGAGGCATGCATCCTCTCCCATGACTTACCGGCAAATTACTCGCTGACTACCCAGCCTTCTACAGTGTCAGCACCGTGCTCAGCCTTCCAGCCTTCAGCGCTTATGATTGCCGCCTTTGGTCTCGATCTGCTCGCACGTGGTGGGGTGCAGATAGGTTTTGCTGGTGCGCGGACGACGCTTTCCTAGTTATACATCCAGCGCTTGATTACAACTGCGTAACCGACTACTAGGATTGCGATTAAGCCTAAAAACTGGGTATACCCACTACCCCACCAGTAAACAGGAAGATCTCCTGCACCGCTGGCTACCTCTTGATACATCCACAGCGGCCCTGGCCCAGAGAACGCCCAGTATTTCATGGCAGGCCATAGGCCGCCCCACACCGATGCAATCGCCATGGGCGTTATGAGCGCGAGAGTACCAAATCCCTCTCGTGCACACCATGTGGTCGCATCTACGTAAAAGCCAAAACCCAAACCAGCCATAGCCACTACTAGCCCAGTATAAATCCAAGCGGTTGCGTTCATCGGAAGCGCTGTAACGCTCGCTAAATGGGCAATGGCCGCGAATAGTGCCGCTATTGCCCAAACCAGAGCGATAGCGATGAACACCATCCGCTTGATTGCCCGTTTTCTCATTTCAAGCCTCGCTTCCATGTTGGTACTCCAAGTAGGTTGCGTGCCTTTTCCCAGGAAGAGAAATCTCTAACGGAATTCCGCATGGCACTTCGCGCGATGGATCTATGAGAGGGTAGCAGCTTGTGTATCTGTGTTGCTTGCGAAAATCTGCCATCCGCCTCCCGTTTCGGCAAGTGGGGTTGTAAGTGCATCGCTTCGTTTTGAACGGATAATCCGACGATTGTCCTGCATGTAGACCTCTCCGCCATCGACAGGGGCTAGGACGAGCCCTGATTGATAGAAGCGGTGTCGAACAGGCTGTTCTTTATGCCGGGTAAACACGTAAGCACGCAGATCTGCAAACGACTTATGGGCAACAAGACAATTGACGGGATCGGCGTTTAGCCATTCCTGGAGTTTATCCGCATTTTCATCCAGCACTTTCCCGCAGCTTTTTTCAAGCAGCTTGACGCTTTCAAAGGTGCGAGAGGCTTTAGCCGCCGCCGTCACCACATTCACGCGCTCGACGAGATATTCAATCTTGGGTAACGCCATCCAACGAGGAACCGCCGCTTTGCTCCCATCTACTGTTGCATCAGAGATTAACCCCAAGACCTCGCGTAGCGATTCTGAGAGCGCTGTAACAGAGGCATGGTCACCCAGATAGATCGGCAGATCGTGATAACGACGCATACCCTTCGGCGGCCAGTGCTCTGATCGCCAGCTGTTGAGCAGTTCTTCCGCGGTCGAACGTGAGGCACCCATAGTATCTCGCGCAGTTTAGGCTATTGGCCGTATAGATTATCGCGTTAGTGCGAGGCTGGGAACTGCCCTTCACGAAGGTGCTGCCCGAGGCGGTCGCAGCAATCCCCAGAGGATCCGGCCTGATTTGACGAGCTTGAACCCAACCAGGAAGCTCGCTTCTGGCTCGGCAATGGCGATACAGGGAAGGTGCGATTCAGCCACCACGCTCCTTGTGGGTACAAGCCGCAATGCGCCTCTAGATAAGCTCACAGCTCTATTCAGACGGACAAAACGTTTGCAGGGTGGGGATCGGAGGCTCCGGACCAGCTTTTTTAGCAGCTAAAAACCCCGGCCTGTGGAGCGGGAGGCTATCGAGCCAGTCGCAGGCAAAGACCCACAGGCCAGGAGAACATGGCCAGCAAAGGGCTAACAAAGCTGGCCACTCTGAAAGGATCGTATTTTAGTAATCTATCGTCAAGCTTTTCTAACTAATCCAGTCTATGGAATGTTAGAAGAATATATTTCAGCATCTTCAAAAACGGATTTTTCATCAATTCCCAGGTCAGCCAGGCCTATGGGGCTCAGGTAGAAATCGTCTTCATGCTCTAAATGATTCGCAGTGGCCGGCCGTAGGGCCGGCACCGTAGCAACTAACCCATCGATGAATTCGGGCGATATCGGGCGTCGGCCCTCATCTCCAAAGATCAGCGCCTGGATCGCCGCATCCGTGTGCTCACGACTCCAGTTCTCCTGAGCGCTTTGGCCGATCACCCTCTGGTAGCGCTGCCCCAGTTCTTGGAGGGCTAGCTCTAGGCGCTCACCCGGATAACGCCCGCTACCTGACTCATGCACCTGGGCGCAGAACTTCTCCCATTGCTGCTGCCGAACATTCGCGGTCCGCATCTCATCGATAATGCTGCGGGCCAACATCTCGTTCATCTGCTGCGCGTTGTAGCCGTTCTGTTCGGCAGCATCCATGACGCTGCTGAACTGAGGCTCAACCATATCCAGTGCTCCCACGACGACCTGTTCGCCAACACCGGCTTTTACAGCATGGGCATGCACTGTGCCTGCGAACGCTGCCCAGCGCTCGTCGTGTCGGCCAGTGCCGGGAACAACCAGCTGGGGCGTGTGAGGCTTAAAGTTGGGTAGCCCTGGCAGGATGCCGCTGCTCAAGGGGCGCGGTTGTGACTCTCTCTTGTCCAGCTTGCTCTCGACGAGCTGTCGCTCGACAAGATCTCGCAGCTCAGGCGCATAATCAAAGAGGTGCTCAACAATCTTCTCGGCATCACGAGCGGCACGGAACACCTCGTGCTTGTCGCTCTTGATGAGCTTCAGCCAGCCGGCAGAATCTTGCGTGCTGTGGCTATCAGTCTTGCCGGCCACACCGACCATGGACCCAATGAAAAAAGCTGCCATCTCGGCGCGTAGCAGCTCCTTGGCACCGGCTGGAGTGGACAGATCCGCGTTCTGGCCAGCCGGTCCACGATTCAAACGGTCCGGGTGGCTCGTCCAACGAGCAAGCCCCTTAAGTACGGTCGCGTAATAGTCGTCTATGCGCTCGAACTGTTCAGCGGCAGGCAGTACCAACCGATCCAGCTCCGCGTCGTACACGCTGCGCTGCGTTGATCCTGCGGGTTGGTTCTGGAGACTGGCCGTGTGGGCGACTCGTGCTCCCGTAGCATTAACCAGCTGCTCGATCACTGCCCCTGGCTGCCACTCCAGCTCACGACGGAATGGCTCAATACCCACGATGTCCTGCGCGTTGAAGAGCGGCGCATAGAACACCCGACCCTGACGTTTGCTCGCGTCGTCTCCGGATGGCTGACTCCACTCGAAGTCCCAATACTCGACGTAGCTGGCCTTGGCGTCCTTACGCACGCGATACCCAGCATCGTTGGCCTGCTTGAGGGTCAACCAACGAGGATCATCCGACCCCAGGCGGGCCTGTTCGAGCATCAGGTTCAAGGCGTTGCCGGCGCGGATCTTTTCGCCGGACGCAGCGTTGAAGGGTCGGATCGACATGGCGGGCCAGCCCTGCTGCCAGGGCAAGGTGCCGTCCTTGTCGAGATGGAAGGTGATGGCGTTGGCCACCCGCTGGCGGAAGTCTTCACGCGCCATGTGCAGCGCCCCCCTCAACAATCGATACACCGTCGAAGACGGCGTTTTCAAGAGGGAAATCGACCAAGGATTCACCTACCATCTTCAGTGGCAGGCGCTCGCCAGATTCCATGATTTCTTCGAGATCTTCATCGCTCAGCATTGCTTAATTCCTTTATGGCCTTGGAGGGTTGGCCCGATCACTTACCGGTACTGAAATAGAGGTCGGTCTTGGATTTGTCTGCCGATAGCCTCAGACCGGCAGAGAACGGCTTACTGGGCTTTCCCTTGGCCTTCTTGCTCATGAATCCAGGCAGTACCGGAGTTTCGCCACGGCGCAACAGCGCGGCAATCTCGTTATCTGCAAAGGTCCTGCCGCTGATGACTTTCCAGACCTCGAAATCCTTGGTCTCACAGACGTAACGCGCATAGTCGCCGCCAATGATCTTCACCTGCCCTCCACACCGAGGGCATGGGGCTGGAAGAACTGGCAGGTCGTCCTTCGCGGGATCTGCCCGCTCTTCAAAAACCAGCTCTATGCGTCCGGCCTCGCCCAGTCGCGCTCCAGCGGAGAACTTCTTTTTGGCCTGGCTGACCAGGCCATCGAGCTTGGCCAGACTCCCGGTTTCGATTAACTGGCACATCTCATCATCGCTGAAGTCCCGCTGGAAGAACTCGCGGTAGATGCGCACCCCACAGTTGGCTTGGCACTCGAAGACGCGCGGCAACGACAACATCGCAGCGTTACAACTGGGACATGGCACACGGAGCTGCTTCAGCGACTGGGCAGGCAAATCTCCGGCCTTGTCCTTGATCACGCTCACGAGCCGGCTCACCCACTGAGCGACCTCAGCCATGAAATCATCACGCCGATAGTCGCCCTGCTCCATACGGCGCAGCTTCAACTCCCAATCACCAGTCATTTCAGGAGACGCCAACTCCCCGACGCCAGCTTCACGGCAGAAGGCGATCAGGTTCATGGCCTTGTCAGAAGGCACCAATAAGGCTTCCTTGCCCTCACGGCGCGCATAGGGCTCCTTGCGACGGCCCTGGCCATCGAGATCGGCCAGAATGCCTTCGATGATCGGCGCTCGCGTGGCACTGGTGCCAAGGCCCTTAGCCTTGAGCACATCGCGTAAGTCATCGTCATTAAGCTGCTTGCCAGCACCTTCCATGGCCCCCAGAAGCGTGTCCTCGGTGTAGCGCTTGGGAGCGGTCGTACGCAGTGCCTTCAAGTTCATGGACAGGTTGCTCGCCGGCTCACCGGCGACCAGAGGGCAAAGTGCTTGCTTGCGTTCTGGCTCGCCAGGACCGCCGTACACGTCCATCCAGCCGCGCTGAATAGCGATCCGGCCCTTGCGCACAAACGTCTCATCCGCCACTACGGTGGTGCGCTTGGTGACGTTGAAGATAGCATCAGGGTGGAATGCGGCGATGAAGCGGCGAACGATTAGGTCGTACACCTTCATCTCATCGTCGGACAGACCGGTTGCGAGCTTGGCCAAGGGCACGATGGCGAAGTGATCGGAGATCTTCGCATTGTTGAAGATCCGCTTGTTCTTCGGGTCAATCCAGTTGTGGTCCAGCACCCGAACAGCGGCCACACAGTAGGCACTCGCAGCCAAAGCCTCAAGCGCTTCGCGCACCGTATCCGGATAGTCTTCTGGTAAAGCATCCGACTCGGTTCTCGGGTAGCTCGTGACCTTGTGCGTTTCGTACAGCGCCTGGGCGATGTCCAGGGTCTTCTTGGCCGAGAACTTAAACTTGCGGTTGGCCTCACGCTGCAACGTCGTCAGATCGTACAGCTTGGGCGGTGCCGATTTGGCCTCCTTACACTCATCAATTACGCTCGACGGTTGGACGCCACGGCATTTACTGACGATCTGCTGAGCGACCGACTCGTGCCAGAAGCGACTGTCCGAGCCCTCGTCCTCTTCGTCACCACCTTGCGGAGCCGGTACGCTACTCGACGACCCGCGCACCCAGCGCGCCAGATACTGACCACTGGCCAGCGCGAACTCCGCATGGATCTCCCAGTAGTCCTGAGGCACAAAGTTGCGGATGCGCAGCTCGTGATCCACCAGGATGGCGATGGTAGGGGTCTGGACGCGACCGACATTCATCAACCCCGCTTCCGGAGCCATGCGCTCGACCAAGGCTGTCACGGCGCGAGTACCATTGATGCCAACCAGCCAATCGGCTTCGGTCCGGCAGCGCGCGGCATCCCCGAGGTTATCAAAGGCCGAGGCCGGCATGCGGTCGTCGAACGCGGTCTGAAGGCCTGCATCGGTCATCGACTGTACCCACATGCGCTGCACAGGCTTGGGATTACCTGCGGCCTCATGGATCAGCCGGAAGATAAGCTCGCCCTCACGCCCGGCGTCACAGGCGTTGACGATTGCGCTCACGTCGGCCCGCTTCATCAGGCGCTTGAGCACAGTGAACTGTGCCTTGGTCTTCTCGATCACCTCCAGGCTGAAAGCCTGGGGGATCAGGGGCAGCGAAGAAAGGCCACGTCGCGCAGTGGCTGCCTCGGGCACCGAGACGCAGACGAGATGGCCAATGCCCGAGCTGATGATCAGGTCATCACGCTCAAGCCACCCCTCGACCCTGCGAAACCCCCCCAGCGCGCTTCCGATCTCGCGGGCGACAGAAGGTTTCTCGGCGATAATCAACATCTTGCCCATTGGCAGCTCCTAGGTATTGGCTAGGCCAAGCAGTACTGCTCGGCCAATTGATGTATCCGGCCCGCCGCCTGCTCCTGGGCTTCGGCTTGCTCACAGGCCTCGACTAGCAAGGACGGTTCCGGCACGAAACCGGTGCCGGTGGATTGCTTCTGGACAAACCACAGCGCACGCATCACAAAAAGCGGATTGGTATCCACACGCGCGTCGCCAGCTGAGCGCAAATGCGCCACAAGCGCCTTGGTAGCGGTTTCCAGGCCATTGCGTTTGCTGAACTCGACCAGGGTGCCCAGCTCCACTGGCCCCATAATCGGATGCACTGCCAGAGGCGTGCAGGCGGTGGAATTGAGCAGATCCCAGAACGTCACGCCGTCCTTACAGACGAGGGCGACGCGACGACCGCCAGCCAGATCGTCAATCTCAATATAACTACCGGGTTGAAATTTCATGCTCTTCATCTTTTAGCCCTTTACGGTTAGTTAGCCGATCTATGCCAGCTATTTATGTAGATCAACAAGAAGCGAAGCAATGCCCAACTTCGCAACGCGCTGTGTGGAACCTAAATTACCAAGGCATCATTTTCTGCATCTTTAGCCTTGATAGGGGCATCGAAAATCCATCACCTATTGCGACCTCACCTACCACCACGCCTTCGGGTAGTGGCTGGTTTCCGATCCCTTGATTGTCGTTTCTGATTTGTTTAATTAGGGCTGCGGTTCGTAATCTTCGTTGAACGTCTGCTCGTGGTCGTCCAAGCTCTTCTTGCCTGCTGCCACAGCCACTAGACTTTCGCGATGCTCCGAAGGCAGGGCTGAAAGCGAGCTTTCACGAACTTCCTGGCCAGACTCCCAGCCGTCAGCGACTTCACCTCGCGCATTGACCAAGAAGGCATTGCCAGCCTCTATGTGATAGCCGACATCGAACTCAGGCACGACGTAGCGGTATTCGCCGTCAGCAATACCAAACGTGCTGTCATCCGCGAGATAGACCCGACCCTCTTTCAAAGCGGAGTTCATATCGAGTTGGCCATCCTTCGCTAGGGAAGGCTCAGCCTTGTACTGGACAGTGCCGATGGGACCACCCATGTCGCTGTAGAGCGAAAAGCCCTGCTCACCCTGGGCGAGACGTGCAGAAGCCTCAGAGAACGCCATGCTGACGCGCTGAGCTGCGTCCTCTTCAAAATGCTGTTCCTTCAGGTTGAGCAGGAGCATCACGGTTCCCGGCTCCGGATCTGAGGGCGCTGTGTCAGTGTGCTTAAGCGATCCCACCGAATTGCCATTGGTGTCGAGAAGGACCCTATCGATACGCTCACTCTGATTGATGCCCGCAACCACCTCATCGGAGTAGTTGAGTACGGACTGGGCAGCCTCACCAACGATTCGCCCGATCTCGAACTCCCGACCGGCATCCACAAAGGCGGCATTGGCGGTATTGTCGATCTCGACGACCAAATAGCCGCGCGGCTTGGCCCCATTGGCCGGGTCTACCGGCTCATCGATCATCTCGCTCAGCCAGATCGGGCCTTGCTCATTGCGCAGCTGCTGCAACGACGCCGCGTGATCAGCCGAGAGGTTGGGATACTTGGCCTGCATCCATTGGCTCGACAGCTCTTCACGCCAGTCATCCTTGTGCATGTCCCGAAACACCGCAAGCGCTTCTTCTTGATGCTCAGGCAGCAGCGGACCATAGACCGCCTCGCCCAAGTTGCGCGGCTTGATGCGATGGAATGTGGCCTCCGGCATGTCATCTGGCATGCCGGACAGAAGGTGCTCGTTGTCGAAGTCCGGATCAACGACCCAGGGCGCCGCCGCGAGCACCGCGTCCAAGTGCTTGAGACGCTTTTCGCTCTCGGAGTCACCGGAAAGGGAAACCTGCTTTTCGAGGTGCTCTTTCTCATGCAGGACGACGGCGAATCGCTCAGCATTCATGAAGGGAGCCAACATCACGTCGCGAGCCTCTTTGGCTGAAACGATCATGTGCTCGGCTTGCTGCACCTTCTCCTGCGCATAGTCCTGAAAATCCACCGCGCGATAGGGCGCGAACTGAGGTTTGTCGGACTCCAGGGCAGCGACTACTTTGCGCGCCGATTCGGGATTCAGATGAGAAACCCCAGTAAGGTCGTGACGCGCAAGCGGCTCCAGAGAGTAGTTCCCAACACCCTGCCGGAACGACCGGTCGTATTTGTCCACCACGATCAGCCGCTCACCAACCAACGTATCTTGGTAGCGATCCGCTACCGCCCGCCACTCCAGAATTTCCTCTTCGCCGGTTTTTACAACCGTCGATACGGCTTCAATTTTTTCTTTCAAACTAGCCATGTTCTTGAACCTTTCCCGAAGGTTGATTTAGCGATCAGCCGAAGACCGCAGCTGCTCGGCGAAGAAATCCAATACGGATTGCAAGCGATCAGGCTTGCCAGGACTCAATCGAGCACTGAAGTTAAATTCATCGTTGATGGCCGAGGAACAGACCAGCAAGGCCTCATCGAGCACGACAGTGGCATTTAGGAGGTTGGTGGTGTCCTCGCCATGCCTCTCCAGCAGCCCGAATTCGATGATGTCTTCACGATCTCGGATGCTGGCCAGCACCCCCTGGACATGCGTCCCACGGCTTGGCCAGCTCAAGGTGAATTCCCGCACGCCCTTGGTCTCGCAAGACTCAGGATCGTCCTCCGGGCGCTTGCCCAGCTCCGTAGCGAAGAAGGTGAGCAGGTAGCGACGCAGTTCTGCCATAGCAGTAGATGTCACGATGGTTATCTCCGATGACGAGGCACGGCAGGAGTGCTATCCAGGCTGCCCTACAGGTAGCGCATCCCAAAGCACAAGGGCCACCACCTCACATAACGGGATGGTAGCCCCTGCCATACTTAAAATCAATTTTCTAACAAGCTTCATTGACCGCCAGGGGTAAAGCCTTGCCCTGGCGAGCTGGGTACGGTCATTTGAGGGGCCGTGGCAGGCTCGGTGACGGTATAACCGGTCTGCCTCTTGAGATCGTAGCCCGCTTGGAGTTGACGGGCCGCTGCTGCGAACAGCAGCGCCAGATCCGGCTTGCAGTCGAGCACCTCGCCATAGAAGACCTCGGACACAAAAGGCGCGACGCGGAAGAAGTCTGGGTGCTCCCTGATCACCTTAGCATGCAGGGGGAACACCGGATTCGGCTCTCCCCCCAGCTGAAATTCGTATCCGAAATTGCCGAGGCCGGTTCGCTCGGAGACATCCTGGGCAAGGCATAGGACCGAGGTGAGTCCAATCTCTGCCACGTCATCGGCATGCAGCGCGCCGCCGTCATAGTAGAAGCGCTCACCCCTCACAATGGCTTGGTCTGCAAGCCCCGTCAGCAGACGACGAAGCTGGTTCTCCAGGTGGTTTTCGGTCATGCGTAGTTTCCCTCTAACGAGACCTTTGGCGTGTCTCAAGAATTAGGTTGGCCGTATCCAGCAAGCGATCCATGGCCTGTTGGTGCTTATCAATGATGTGGTTGTAACTCATCCCACCAAGCCGCTCGTATTGCGCGACCTGAAGCGATCTATCAATTTCAGGAAGGGCACGCAACCGCGCCACATCCGCAGCTGCTTCCGCCTTGAAAACCTCGCAGAGTACCCCCGTGCTGATGCCGTAGAACCTCACCAGAATCGCCTTGTAGGTGAACTCCGGTGACGCCGGATCAGCCATCAACTCCGCGTGCAACTCGGCCAGCTTGATGATGGCCTGGAGAAACTTGCGAACCATGTCGTCCGGGGACGGTTGGAAGTAGTCGAAGAGGTTCGCAAGCCCATAGACCTTGGGCATCGCCTCCAAGACGGCCAAACGCCTCAGCGTGGCCATGTCGTGCGGCACGAACTCGAAGTCGAAACGCTCGGGCGAGAACTGAATGGTGCGCTCAAGCAGCTTGCTGACTGTGGCAGGAGGGAGTGTTCTGGTTGCCCCAGGCGCAAGCCGACTCCACTTCCACTCTTCTGTCGCGACATCGAGCATAGCGCTGGTGACAGCGTTGAAGGTGGCTGAGTAATCCTCGCTGTCCCGGTCTGCCTCGACGAGCTTGAGCGCAATCTCTCTAAGCGCAGCTACCCGACTGAGAATCTGCACCATGCTTTCAAGAACGTCATCATCAGACAGCTCGGCGCTGTTGGCGGTCGCCAACCCCACGATACGGGCTGCAAGCTTGAGGCTGGCACAGCGACGACGTGCTTCCGCACCAGCTACCCGTTTCAACTCATCCTGATCCACCTCGACAATGGTGCTGTCGTCATCCAGGGAGGCTGAAAGCGAATAGAGCGCTGCCGGGTCGAATAGATCGCTCATAGGCCGGGCCGCAGGTCATGTTCATCTTGATGGGATGGGCGACGCGAGGGAGTCGGGGCGCTCAGCATGGACTGGATAGCAACGAGTTCAGTCCAGCGCCGCCGCCGTCCGGTAACCACATGATCGATGGCCTGACGTGAACTGGAGGCGGGAGAATTCAGCTTTGAAGTTTCCACGATCTACCTCGAACCTATGTTTGGCTCAGTGTAACGTCGAATCCGCAAATCTGACAATTGTTGACAAGCAAAGATTAGAACTTTGTCGTCATCATTTATTAACTATTTCCATAACGCGGGGCTAGCCCCACACCCCAGATCTCACTTGCGACGCGGCGGGAAGCTGCCGGGGAAAAGCTCCGACAGCTACCCTTGCAAAGACTACTAGGAGCGAAGAGCGCGTAAAGGGCCGTTACACTGGATCGGCTCACCCGTTCAGTGCTCGGTCGGCAAGCCTCCCTGTGCTCCGCTGCGGCTTCACCAATCCCCCTTGACGCAAACTGGCCTGGGTAACCAGGGCATTCCCCTCAGCTGCGAGAGGAACCTCATCCGTAAATGGGCACTTATGAATCGGAAGGCACGATAATTTGATGATGATGGATGAGCAGCAATAGGTCACCATTCATGAATTACGACTTTGCTTCGTAACCTCGTCTCGATTGTCCAGAACCTGTGTACTAGGCGCGCCGACCTCCTGCTCAAAGTCTAGCTGGGAGGTGGCCCGGTGACTTGTCGCCGGGACGCCTGCCAGCCACCAAGCCGCTTGCGGCGCGGTAGCTGGAATTCTCAGGCTAGCTCCGAGGCTTGAAGTCCGCACTCGACAGTGAAGAAGCCACCAGTACAACGCCTGGATGGGCCTTTGCCGCTGTGACCTCAGCAGGATTGCCAGTCATGGACCACCGGGTGCGCATCTCGCCAAGCGGGACGCCGGCCAGCTTCGCCGCATCCCGCTGTGTGTAGGTGGCAACGATGGTACGGACGTGGACACCACTTCTCATCGTGACCCCAGCGAATACCTTCATACTCGCGACTTCCTCATTCGTGAAAGCCGGTGCATCGACGCTCGCCAGCTCGACAGGTGCGTCGCCAGAGAATTCGGAATCACTTTCCGGGGGCTCGATGCTCAGCGGCTGTTGAGCGGATGCAGTTGCCTTTGCCGCAGCGGCCTCTTCCCGCTTCTGGCGCAACTCATCGATTTCTTGTTGGGCCTTGATTAGGGCCAGCAGCGACTCCGCGTCAACCTCGATCTTTTTACCTTTGAGCTGCTCCGCAGGGAGCAACTCCCACTCAGCCAGTTTCACCCGAGTGGCCTGGTCCAGAGCGCCGATAGCGCTTTGGAGCGAACCCATTACCGAGGTGAGAACCTTAGGCGGCAGGCTAGGACCAGACAGCGATTTGCGTGTCACTTTCTTACCGCCCTGCTCCTTAACCTCTTGCAAAGTGCCCGTCAGGACTGACAAGGCATTCTCTTTGTGTGTGCGCAGCGCGATGATCGCAGTGTCCGCTTCGACCTGACCATTGCGGACCAGCTCATGAATCTCATCGCCAGAGGTTGCCAGAAGCAAGAGCTGCTCAACGCGTGCAGGAGTACGACCAATTTCGTTCGCGATCTCGGCGTTACTGAGCCCTTCATTTTTATAGTCTAAAACGCCCAGAGCGTACTCCAGCGGCTTGAATTTGAGCCCCTCCTGGGAGAGCAGCATCAAGCGGATCGCTTCCGCCCAAGTGCCCCGGAACTGGACGCAATCGACGAAGGGGATAGATGCCCCTCGCTGGATCGCCAACAAGACCCCTCGACGGCGCAGATGACCTTCAAGCACAAGAATTGTACCGTCTTGATTGACCCAAACCACCCAGGCCGGTACGAACACCTTGTTCTCATACGAACGAGCAAAGCCTTCGATCTGACTCACCACATCTGGAGCAGAATAGTCGCGCTTGTTGAAGCCAGGGCGCTCCTGCACAACCTTAGGGTCGGCCTGGAACTGGGTGGTCTTTTTCACATAAGGATTCGCTTTATCCTCAGCCATAGCCTTCAACGACGCTGCCATCTCAATCTCCTTCACGAGTAGCGCACTGGACATGACCTATAGTGCTTGTTAGAATTATGTTCGTCAACTTTTTTAACAAAGTAAAGATTTGCCTAGGTAAGGATTTGCCTTTTTAATAGCCTACGGCTTCAGCCACGGCCCACAGAAGCAATAGGAACAGAGGTATGAAAATCACCTTCGGCGTGGACTCGGCGCAGCGCCAACGCGGCAACTCCGTTCCAGTCATCTGGGATAGCACAACGGCGGTCAATGGCCATTTCATGCTGGTAGGCATGAGTGGTGCCGGCAAAACGTATAACCTGCGCAAAATGGTTCAGCAAATGCGCCGTACCGCTCAGGTTCCGCTGCGCTTCCACGTCATGGATGTGCATGGGGATATCGAGATCTCTGATGCTAGTACCGTGATGTTCTCTGAACAGACCACTTGGGGGATGAATCCTCTGAGGGTAGACCCGGACCCTCACTTTGGTGGGGTGCGTAAACGTATCCAAGGCTTCATATCCACGATGAACCGAGTGATGCGACAGCTAGGCCCCAAACAAGAGGCCGCCTTGCGTAATATCCTACTGGATATCTACACCCGTTACGGCTTCCAGCAGGATGACCCAGCAACGTGGATGGTCGATGAAAGCGCCGATCGCCTGATGTCGGACGGGTCTGATGGTCGCCTCTACCTTGACGTGCCAATCGCCGATAAAGATGAAGCAAAGGCGTTCGGAGCACGGTTTGACGGTGGCCAGAAATGCTGGTGGATTGCTTCAGAGCAGTACGTCGGCGGCATCACCAAGTGGCCCCCCAAGCTGCTCAACCGCACGCATCCCTCGATCAGCGACACGCTACGCATGGCCCGCCACATCTGGCAGACCAGCTTCCTAGGCACCGGCATGGAGGCCATCACCAACCTGGAGATCGCCAACAAGGCTTCCGCAGCCTTCCAGCGCAAGTTGCTTCAAGCGCTCAAGCGTGGCGACAAGGCTTTTATGGACGATAAGTTAGCCGGGGAGATCGAGCGGGCCAAAAAGAAGGCAATTGATACTTTCACGGCCTACGCCGATGCCATCTCAACGGGCCGAGAGCTTGCGGACGTTATGAAGTACGACTCGACAGACGTGCTCAAAAGCGTCGTGGATCGCTTGGAGAATCTCGACGCCATTGGCATCTTCAAATCCACCCCTCCGCCATTCGATCCCGGTGCCCCTGTGTGGCGGTACAACATCAAATGGCTCAGCATGGAAGAGAGAAAACTGTTCGTCCTCTTCAGGCTTGCCGAGATTTTTGAAACCGCTCGGCAGCGTGGTGAGCAGAAGGATATTTGCGAGGTCGTCATTCTCGATGAAGCCCACATCTACGCCGATGACGACCCGGAAAACATCATTAACACCATTGCGAAGGAGGCTAGAAAATTCGGTCTCGCCTTAATTTGTGCCAGTCAGTCCCCGACCCACTTCACAGACGATTTCATCTCGTCGGTCGCTACTAAAATGATTGTTGGCATCGACGAAATGTTCTGGAAGGGGTCTGTCTCGAAGATGGGTGTCACGCTTGACCAACTGGGCTGGATCAAGCTCAAACAAACCATGCTGGTCCAAATGAAGACCGATGGCGCGACCCGGAACGAGTGGCGAATGATTACCTTGGAAAAGTCTGCATAGGTTCTTTGAATGAATAAGGTTGAGTTGATCGAACGCATCGCTGCAACAACAGACAGCAGCAAACGCAGTACTGAACGCTTCCTGAACGCATTCCTGGCTGAGGTCGAGGATGCCCTGGCCAATGGTGAAGATGTGCGCTTGACGGACTTTGGACATTTCGAGGTGTATACCAAGAAGGGCGCGAAATACCGGAACGTCCATACAGGAGAGCTGGCCTTTAGGCCGGACAGGCAATCTCTCAGATTTTCTACAGGAAAGCGGTTGAAAGATCGCATCGAAGGATCAAAGATCATCCAAGATGCGGACCTCCCCCATGGCGATGTCTAATCGGCGAAACTGGCGGAAAGCTCCTGCCGATCCAAAGCTAATAGACCTGTTACGCAGAATCAGTGTCCCGGATGTTGCTACCGCCCTGGGACTCTACTGCAAACGCGACATTTCATATCGGTCGCAGATCCATTTGAAATCCGAGTGCTACCATATTGGAGTAGGTAGTGCTGTCTTCCAGATAGTCGTTACAGGCCAAAAATGGTTCAGCTGTAGCTATGGAGTAGGTGGCGGAGGCGCAATCGATCTGACCATGCATCTCTTTGGTGAATCTTTTCAAGCTGCTTTACTGCGACTCGAAAAAGCACACCTAGCCTTTGGTGCTGGACTTCCTGAGCCAGAGGTGGATCAGGAAACGCTTGACCATCGCGCGTGGATTGCACGCCTACAAGACGCACATCTAAAACCGGTAGCGGCTAAACAGCCAGGTATCTGTCAATCCTGCTCAGGGCAATCCATTCCCTACGGAAAATTTTGCACAAGGTGCTACGGAGGTATTCTCCACCCCGAAGGTAAACCGATAGAACCAGGCATGAACGACGGAATTTACAAAGAGTTCAATGCTGAAGTGAATGCGGGAATCTATGATGCAAAAATGCCACCCTCTAATTGGGTGGCTGACATCATCCTTGGGAATCGTCCTAGGTGGGCAGGGTAATGAACCCCAGACTTGAAGGAGAAATCATGGCGACTACTATCACTGACCGGATTTGTAGCTTGGAAATTGCCCGACGCGCTGAACTGGCTGCGCTGGAGCAAGCCGAGCAGTCGGGCAACCACGTAGCCGTGGCTATTAATCGCGAACGACTCAATGCCGCAACCATGCTGCTAAAGGAAGCCGCCTCGTCGGTCGGCCCCATTGAGCTAAGCGATGAGGCAGTTAGAACCCTCATTGCTCACAGCATAAAAGTGTTCTAGGAATCCGCCATGACCCGTCTGACCAGCAAACAGCTTCACGACATTGCGGACTGGTGCCGCGAGCGGCAAATGCATCCTGACCGTGTGATCGGCTCTGATATTGCCGCCGCCTGCAAGTCGCTGGGCATCGCCCATGACGGCGACTTTGACCTCTACGACGTGAAGGAAGTGGGCTCGCTCTGCGAGGCCGAATGATCGAGGAAACCGCCATGTCCAAGCTTCCTCACATCAAGAAGCCGTGCAGGGACTGCCCGTTTCGCAAGGAAACCTTGCAAGGGTGGCTGGGCAAGGATCGTGCGACCGAAATCCTGGCCGCAGACTCGTTTGTCTGCCACAAGAAGACGGATATGCAGTGCGCCGGGCACATGCTCATCAGCGGCCAGGACAACGCATTTGTGCGCCTCGCAAGCCAGCTTCAAATCGAGTTGGGCCTAACCGGCAGCGAGCAGGTGTTTGAGAGCAAAGCAGCCTGCATCGAACACCACACCAGTTAAGGGAAAACGAACATGCGATATGTGCTCAGCGTTGCCCGCCATTACCTGACTGGAAAACTCACGGGCAAGCACGCGGCCTATGCCCTTAGCAAACGCCCGGTGGCCGTGGCCAGCAAAGGCAAAGCCTGGGTCATTGATCCTGACTTTGAAGTCTGAAGGAAAATCATGAAGGGCATTGTTGGCATACTCTCTATCGCACTGTTGGGCATGATGGTCGGTGGCTTAATCGGGATTCGAGAAAGCGCCTCCCAAGCATTCCAGCCCGACTGGTACACACCAGCAGTTTCTTACCTCTACATCGGTTTGAATCTCGCAGCGCTGTTTGCGTTGGTCAGGTCGGCGCAATACTGGGAATCAAAATTACTGTTTTTGCTAGGCTTGGTTTTTGGTTGGTTTTCCCCGGCCATGATCGTCGCATTCGACTACGGTTCTGAGTGGATACCCCATCTAGTTTGGGGGTTGATGATACTTGTACCTTCTTCAATTCTGCTGGATCTGCTTCTGCATAAGCGCGTGAACCAAGCTCCTGCGTACAAATACTGATGGTTAAGGGAAAACGTGGCGGCACTACCTCTAGTTTCGCTAACCAGCTGATCAAACACAACATGTAGTGGTAGGGGGGATAAACCATGAGTAAGAACAAAATCACCGTAATCCTGCTAACCGGTCGCACAGGGGTTGGAAAATCTACCCTTCTTGATCGGTTTGTGAAAAAGCATGAGGGTTCCGTCCAACTCTTTCGGCCTGCGAACCTCAGCGGCGATGTGTTTGACCTGTCTGCTGTTGACTGGGCGAACCATGCTGCCGTTGTAGTTGATGAGGTCGGTAACTGGGATCGAGCTTCGATCCGTTCCGCAATACAAGCTCTCGAAGCCGAGTCTTTTACGAGCGGGAAAAAGCTGGTTCTAGTCAGCATGTTTCCGGCAGACATGGATTATTACGGCATTGGCTTAGCTCGCAAGCATCTGGTTTTCGAGTTGGAAAAACCCAATAACCTGGCCAGCTTGCCATTCAGCTTTGATGGCACTCTCGTTCACTTCAAAGATGATGCTTGTACAGAACAGTTTTCGACAGGCATCGCAGCCAGGGCCGCGAGTTAGGAAAAACGCAGGTGAATCGCTATGACGCACTTTTGGGACGTTTATCAGGGCGAAAAATGGATAGCCGAGACAACAGCCAGTTGCCCTAGCGAAGCAGTACAAGCGGTTTCTTCTGAGCATGGCTTGGATTCCAATGATGGAATGAAAGCAGTTGAATTCAACCCGGATTTGAACGACCAGAACGTGCTTTTTTTTCCTTACGGTCACGTCGATCTGGAAGAGGAATTTTAGGCGGAAGCCAGATAAGCGGGAAAACGCTCAGGGAAGCCCAAGCCCAGCCATAAAGCTGGGCAGCGGCTGTAAAGCGGGGCATTTTTTGCACCTAGGATCGAGCAGGAAAAGAAGATAAATTTACTAACACCCATCGCTGCTCTGAAATTAATTAATCGGGGAAGATCTATGAGCACTAAAGAATATAACGTCCAAATACCTCCAGCAGCCTCACTTCAAGGCGCATTGCGTAATGCCTCCCAGAAAAATCTTGAGGCGCTAGCTGAGTTATGTGCATGCATTGCAAAGCACCAAGATCTCCTCCTTATGGGCAAGGCTTATGGAATCAGTTTTGGTACTACCAGAGAGGTTTTAGAGTTTATGCGGATCAGTCTTGACAGCGAATCAGCAAGTCTAGTGACCGCTAACCTTGTTGTCCTTCCCGACTGATATGAAAACGCTATAAAACCGGAATTGATCCTGCATTGGCTGACGAAAGCTCTCTACGAAAAATACCGAGACTAAGCATAGAGGAAAACGACCTGCACCCACTAGCCCGCCGCCATGCGGGCTATGTCAGTATGAGCGCGCGGTTTTCGTACCGAAAATAGAGCAGGGTCTACGCATGGATCAGAAAAGGACAGCTAGCGCTGCGGCATTTCTTGCGGCGTCTCTACTGCACCTGCGGGTGCGTAGGGCATCTCATGGCCAGGGTTGTTTGGATCAGTGGTAGACACTCCTCCCTCCTGTTCTGGAGATCCTTCCTGGGGCTTGCAGACAAGGCCCGTGCGGACCTGGGCCGGATAGTTTCGGATCTGATACCCATAGGCTATCGGCTGTCGAATCTCCGGGGCAAGACATACCCCCTGGAGAATTCCCTGCTGAGGCGTAGGGAAGTCACAGGGATCACCCTCATAGCGATTGGCACATGATTGGTATGCCTGCACAGGCAGGATCTCACGTGGAACAGGGACATAGATCGTTGTGTTGCGCGGAAGCTCTCGCCATCCCTCGGGGCCTTGCTGATCTACGTCCTCAGCCAATGCCACGCCCGGCATCATGAGTACAGCGGTGATAGATAACAGCCGAGCAGTCTGCATTGTTAGGCGCTCCTATCTTAGATACCGGGCTCGTAGTCCGAACCGCTCACCACTTTCTTCGGTTCCGGATCTGTGTGGTCGAGACCGGCAGCGACGTTCACACCCCGCTCTTTCATCTCCCGGATCATGTACTCATAACCCGTCGTGAAATGGGACATGTCGTAGCCTGGATCTGCTGCCTTGACCTTTTCGGTCAAGCTCACGATCTCAAGCTTTACGGGGTCCGGGGTTTCGTCTGTATCCCAATTGCCCGAGTTTGCTTCCAGCTTGGTCAGGTGAAAGGCTTGGCTGAAGGGTTTGCCGTCCACCGTCACTTCTTTGTTCAGCTTCTGATAAAGCTCGCGACCCTCTAGGCCCTGATTGATGTGGCCATCGATGACTCGAAGAAATTCAAGATGTGCTTCAGGGGTTTTAGTCAAATCGTTCCAGCTTTCGTACTGATTCATATATTCACCTTTTAAATCCAATTCTGCCTTCAAGATGTCCCGAACATGGGTAAGCGCTTTTCCTAACAGGTTCAGGCCTCGCCATTTCGACTCATCAAAAATATGAGGGTCATTCTCTCGTAAGCCTACACCCCATACCTTATCATATGGGCTTGCTTCTATTAGCGCTGTATTTCCTGTACTAATCAGCTCATCTCGTATAAATGGGTTTTGCCTGAATTTCGCCAAACATCCTGCGGTGACAATTCTGACCCTTCTTTCAGCCCAAATTTCATCATCATAACCTTTTACTTCACGGCCAATCTTTTTTTGTTCGCGGGGATTTTTAGATTCTAAAATCTTCGTAGCCGACTCTTCATCCTTAAAGACCTTAGCTTTGCAATACATCATAAACTGCTCAACGCAGTTGAATTTTACGCCTTTAACCTCAAAGTCAGAGCGAAACCAATTCGAGAATGAATCAGCTTCGGAAAAAAACAAGGTCTTGCCTTTTTCGACTCTCATAATAGTTCTCGACAAATCAAAGCTGTGAAAACTCATATTTCGAATGCTGGGCTACAATCCGCATCCAATCTGACTTTCATTCTGTATTCGTCTATCAGATTTTTGAACCGTTCTTCCAGCAATACACGATCTTTACCGGTCGGGTTCGGATTCCCAACTGGGTGCTCTTTGAAACGGTCCTCATCGGCACCATAGACTAAGTAATCACAGCGCGTACCTCGGGCCGCTAGCTGATCGTAGACAAACGCCGCGCCGGCCCTGGCAAACATCTCGCGCGGTGTAGCCCAATAGGCTTCAGACCTCGACTTGTCCAGTTTCGCAGCCTCCTTCGCGAAGTCAGTCGAAACCGAACTGCCGCCACCTAAAAAATGCTCAGGGAGTTGAATTTCGGCGTGACTGTAGACCTCGGCAGTCACCGCGCGCGCGAGACCGTTTACGCCGAAGTGGACACAATTCAGAGCCTTGTCGTCATCCTTGAAACCACCCCCGCGCTTGCGCTTTTCAGCAGCCCCGCCCAGCGCCTCCATGATCTCTTCGCGCACCTTGTCCAATAGGAGCGGATTGACCGCGTGGCTAGTCCCGAAGTTGGGCTGCCGGGCCATTGCCTCGGTAACGCTTTCCGCAAACCGCCCTCGCGCACGCTCAAACAGCTGGACCAGGTTCGCATCAAGCGCCGCACGATGCTCCCGATCACCTCCCGTCCTCACCCAACTCGCGGCATACTGCCGGCCTTGCTGGGCGGCGGCCATGCCTCGGGCAATCATTTCGTCAGCTGTGGCCGAGCGAAGCTGCATTGCTCTCGATAGCTCCCCCATGGGCGACGCCATTCCCTTGTTCGTCTCGCAGGCAAAGCCGCGCTTGCCCCCTTCCATGAAGTCGAAAGCATGCATCCACTCATGGGCTAGCGACCCCGCTCCGCGCATGCGCGTGAGGTTAATCACCATCCTGGCGGGCTCGAAGTGAGCCAACGCGGCCCCGGTCCCCCCGGTGCCCCTGGAGCCGAATGCAATGGCTAATTCCCCTCCCAGAGAAAGGCTTTTTGGTGATACGTCCAGGGCTGACGCCAGATCGCAAAAGCTGTCGAACGCCATGTTGAGAACGGATTGCCGCTCATCCTGAGGTAACCAGTTGCCAAATTCCACGGCGCGAAAACCGAAGTGATGGAGTAGGTCATCACCGATCACATCTCGCCCACCTCGCCAGTCATGCCCACCTTCGCGGATCACGCGAGCTAGATGAGGTCTGTGCAGCTCGCGATCCTGCTCTTTCTTCTCGCGCGCTGCGTCCAGTTCAGCTTCGGACTTTTCGCGCTTGGGCTTAATTAGATTGCTCCAGCGTTGATCGTCTGTGGTATGCCGGTCGTAGGCCTCGACTTTCTTCCGGATCTCACTGGAGATCTTGCGAGGGAGGCCCCGCGTGCTGTCATAAACTAGCGTTGACACATCCCGGCCCCACTGGACCTGCAAGGTAGTCCCGCCCGTGATATAGCGGCTCGGTTCATAATTGCTATCACGCGCGCCCATCTCGTACAGGCGCTGCATCGCCTCAGTGAGGTCTTGAACGGTCTTCACGTCTGCGACTGCATCGCGCACAGCAGCAATCGCGATGATGTACTGAGCATCGGGATCGAGGTCCCGCATGGGTCCCGTCAACCCTCTCCCTCTACTGCGGTCCGGTTCAGTATTTAGCTTGTCCTTCAGGTACTTAAGGCCCATTGCCGCCTGGGGCGTCACGCCATCCTCGCGCATCTGCTGGTAATCAAGCGGCTTCCATACGTTCTTTTTCGACACCAGGGCTTTGCGCTCAAGCTCATTCATCGCATCGAGATCGTCGAGCCCAAGCGAGCGCTTGCCATAGTCCTTGCGAGCACCGCCGATTTTCTCACCCACGTCCACGTGCTTGAACGGCTCACCGCCGTCTTCGGCAGGCTTCTGAACCTGATCTACGACTTGACGCAGCCCCTCCCTGGCCTGCTCCAGGCTCTGGGCACTAATGAGGCCTTGAGCCTGCTGTAGAGCGCTTACAAGCTGCTCAGTTAGCGTGGCTTTGGCAGCGTCATCGCGGCCCATGAGCCGGGCCGCGTTGTCTGCCAGGATGTGCATATGGCCATCGTTCAGCTCGGTGAGAGGTTTGACCCTCACTGTCCCGCCACGCGTATCTTCCAGGCCATCGCAGAGATGCCTGAGACCATGGCTGGGCAGACGCGGGTGCTCATCTCGAAGCTTGACAGCGCCTGAGACCACACGGCTGATCGATCCCCAGAGCTGATCAGGCTCATTCAAGCTTGCCGGCTCTTCCAGCCAACGCGCCCACCGCGTCGATTCCTGATCGACCACAACTGAAAACTCGCTCGCCGCCCTGATGGCCGCGACGATCAATCCCTGAGGGCCGGCCTTGTAGTAGTTATGAGGCGGCAGGTCCATGATCTCGGGGGCATAGCGGATGTCGCGAAGCGCGATGATCTTACCGGCCCCGGAGATCCACAAAGGCAGGGCGTAGGGAAGGTCTACCTCTTCAAGCTGGTCCGGGGACCATCCGTCCGCAACTGCGGCTTCTTTCTCCGCATAGTAAGGAACCAGTGAGTTCGCCCGGTAATTCGCCCGGTCGAGCTTGTCCGGTAGGCCGTAGTAGCGGGCTACGGCATTTTCTTCCAGCAGCGGGAAGGGAGCCTGTTCCCTGCTGGGATTTATCTCGGAGACCCGTGCAGCCTCAGCGAACGGCACCTCATAGGGATTCTCACGAGGCATCCAAACCCGAACCGCATCTTTAGCCAGCACTGTACTTGCAAACTCGCGCCACTGGCCTTTCAACTCCGGGTCCGGATCGACCACAAGGGCCACTTCATCGACCGACATGTCGCGCAGATCCTGCGGCCCTAGATCTGGGAACAGGGTGCGCAGCTCGGTCAGCGAGAATTGGCTGCGCGTAGAGGTGTACCGCATGCGCAGCAGCAGCCCATCATCGTCATACTCGCGCTCGGCAAGCTCTGCGAAACCAAGCTGCTTTTTATCAGCCGCCCACTTGTCAGCCAGAGCCTGCTGCGCCTCACGCGTCAGCTCCGCGCTGAATCCGTAGGCGCTTTGGTAGAGGTGCCGATCCCGGATCTCTAGGCAAGTCGTGGCAATGCCCCGAAGGGGCGATTCAGGAATGACCCTGATCGCCGCACCGAACCGGTCGAGGTCGAACCACTTGATGGTCTTCTGCACAGGTCCTTCCGTTTCTTATTGGTTACTCGGACAGCTCCGTCGCCGCGAGCGGCAGATCCACGTAGTCCTCTAGCGCTGAGAGGAATAAGGGCAGATCTACCTGTTGGCCCCGCAGCAGGATCAGCTCCAGCGGTCCGAAACAATGACGCTCGGAATTCCACTCAACGATCAATGAGCCCACCGCTCGGCGGGCATCGTCGGAATGGACGCCAAACTCAATCTGCACCATCCGGTCCTCACCGACCACCTGCTTGCCCAGGATCAGGGACAGATAAGCCAGCTCGTTGGCATAGCCCCGCTCGACGCCTTGGCGACCAGGACTCAGCGGCTCGATGATGCGCTCGCAGATCAGCGCTTCTAGGGCACCTAGCGCAGCGCCGGCATCGGGGAAGATGGGATCAAGGGCTTGGAGCATGTTCGCCTCCGGTCGCTTCGGCCTTCGGAGAGGCCTTGCCTTTCACGAACTCTGCGAAACTCTTGACCATCTCCTTGAGTCGCTCCGCGATCTTCTGCAACGCCTCCTTCAGCCGCTCGAAGTGCGACTGATCCTCGCCCTCGAAGGCCGGTGTTTCGGAAGCATTGCGCTGCATCTTGTCATTGGAGCCGTCCAGCCGCCCCTTTAGCTTTTCGTAGTGCGGGCTGCCCTCTGTTTCGGGATTAAGTAGCTCTTCCTGAGCGCGCCCGTACTGCCGCGCCCAGCTGTCCAGCGCCTTGTCCATGGATTTCTTGCTGCTCTGGGCATCGGGCGACTGAGACACTGCCTCGTTAAATTTCTCGTGAAGATCGGCGAACTCGCCGTTCGGCTTCATCTTTTCCATCACGTCCTGCACCGACAGGCCGGTTTCCTGCGCGCGCGCTTCGATCTGCTCGCGAATAGCCGGCATCTTGTCTGCCGCCCAGAATTCCTGATGAGCCTTCTCGTAGTTTCCAGCCGCTTTCTCGACCTGACTAACCCGGTACTCAGACAGTCGTGGGAGAACCTGAACGCCTGCCGCTTCCGCATCGGGGGCTTCGATACCCAAGGGCTTATCCTGAGCAATTCCGGCTGCGCCGAACTGGGCATCCGCCTCGCTATCGCGACCGCGTAGCGTACCGGCCAGAGCACTTGCACCCTTGCCCACCCCCTTCATCACGGAGCCGGCCAGAGACGCAGCGCCGCCCACCAGACTCGCGCCGCCTTCAAGCAATGCCTCCGCCCCGGTACGTACCTGCTCCTGGCCTCGGGTCGGACCAGCCCCTGCGATCATCGCCTGCTGAGGCTGGCCATGGAGCACTTCATTGACGCGCTGCACTTCGTCCGGGTTGAGTCCAGACTTGTTGTCTTTCACACTATTGGCGATGGCCATCAACAATTCATTGATGCGGGGATCGGTCACTACCTCAGCAGCGTCCTGCTGCTGCGAAGCGGCTTGAGGGTCACTCGGCTCTCTCTCCGTGCGTAGATCGTCTGCAACGCTCGACTGAGCAGCTTGACCCCGCAATAGCTCCAACTGAGCTGCGTCGATGGCCTGCACGTCCCAGGCATTGCGCATAACCTCCTTGGGTTCGGTGCCAATCACGTTGCCTTGCGCATCACGGACATTGGCCTGGACCAACACTGGCACACTGCCGAGGAAATCTATGCGAATCGTCTCGCCAGGCTGCGCGCCGTTCTCTTCCATCGCCCGCTGAAGATCGATGCCCCAGACCGTCTCTGGGCCTTCCGGTGTATTGAGCGTGACGAAGTAGCTCTGCTTTTCCTGCGGATCATGTTTGTAGTGCGCGGAGCCATGATCGACGAGCGCGCCAGCATAGGTTCGCTCAATAACTCGCTCTTGGCTGCTATCCACGGCGGCTCCCGGTGCCGCTGCTTGATCAGCACTTAGTGCCGCCGTGTCAGCCGCAGCTTCGGGAGCTTTAGGAGCAGAAGACTGCGCTTGCGCGGGCGCTATGGACTCTTCCTGGGCGACCTGGGGCGAGACCAGCTCATCTTTCACGACAGGGCCGTCAGCCGCCACTGGAGCCTTGGCGGCGTTGGGAGGGATGAAGTTGGGCAGCGCACCCTGTTCATCCGCCGACAGATCCAGCTTATCGATATCGTCTGTGTTCATATGGTTTTACCTTTCAGGATCGCCACGTTATTTGATGGAGTTCGACACAGCAGGATTCTGCGCACGCTCGCGTGCTGTTTCCGTCTGAGCTTTGAAACTCGCCAGCTTTTGGGCGGTGTAGACGGCTAGCAGCGCCTCGACCCGCTCTTTCTTCCGGTAGATCTCTTCTGACAGATAGTTGCCAACGCCGACCGCCCGGTTGTAATCAACCCATAGGGCTCTGCTGGAAACGCGAGTGATGTTGTTGTTCCACTCGGCATCGCTGAAGCGGCGGGTGGCCTCGGTCAGCATCATCTCGGACGTAGACATAGTGTCGTAGCCGCCAATGGGGGCGGTCGGCAGCGCGCCGTAGCCATCGGCGTCCGATAGGAATTT
>Ga0268349_1000031_pt1 | contig 28698 bp, 30 predicted proteins | sample G5R2_MAIN_18SEP2_FD_190164 | JGI IMG/M metagenome (GOLD analysis project Ga0268349, IMG submission 190164) | Phyllosphere microbial comminities from switchgrass, GLBRC, Michigan, United States - G5R2_MAIN_18SEP2017_LD1 | ecosystem: Host-associated > Plants > Phyllosphere > Phylloplane/Leaf...
GTCTCGCCGCTTGCACAGGAAGCTTTCAATCACCAGCGCCGGCGCGTGGCGGCGAAGCCGGCGCATCAGGGGCGGTAACACCACGGCTTCTATGAGGTCAGCCATGCTGATGCGAAAGGTCTTGCCGGCATCAGCTGGGTTGAATACTCGGCTTTCCTGAACAGACACGCGCAACAGGGACAACGCGTTTCGGACATCCCCAACAATGTTCTGCGCCATGGGCGTCGGCACCATGCCTTGAGCTGTGCGCACGAACAGCGGATCGTTGAAGGTTTCCCGCAACCGCGCCAGTGCATTGGAGACCGCAGGTTGGGTGATGCCTACAATCTGCCCGGCGCGGGTAAGGTTGGCTTCGGTGTAGATCGCATCAAAGACGACGAACAGGTTCAGGTCGATCTTGCTCAGGTTCATGCTCGGCTCACTGTTGTCCCTGATGGGCTTGATGTTGCTTATGAATGTTTATATACCAGGATAATAGGCTCGCCAAATGATACGAGTGCGCCCTAGGATCATTCGCTCCGGCCAACAGTTGTGTTTTAGGCGAGCGTTACATGGACTTCGCGTATTCCCTTCGGGTTCAAGCACTGCGCGCGCAGGTTGCGCGTTTCATGTCCACGCATGTCGTACCGGCAGAGGCCCGGTTTCTTCAAGAGCTGGCCCAAGGTAACCGGTGGCAACCTACGGCGACCATGGAAGCACTCAAGCACCAGGCGCGTACTGAGGGCTTGTGGAACCTTTTTCTTCCCAAGTCTGAGTTTGGGGCAGGCTTGACTAACCTTGAATATGCCCCCCTCGCTGAGCTGATGGGGCGCTCGGTGTTGGGCTCAGAGCCTTTCAATTGCTCAGCGCCTGATACGGGCAATATGGAAGTGCTGGTGCGCTACGGAACCGCCGAGCAGAAGCGCCAGTGGCTGGAGCCTCTGTTGCGCGGAGACATCCGTTCGGCCTTCGCTATGAGCGAGCCGGATGTCGCCTCATGCGATGCTACCAATATGCGCGCTACCGCGATCCAGGAGGGCGACCACTGGGTGCTCAACGGGCGCAAGTGGTGGATATCCGGCGCCTGTGACCCCCGGTGCCGGGTGATCATTTTCATGGGCCTTACCGACCCTGGTGCGCCGCGTCATTGCCAGCATTCCATGGTGCTCGTACCCATGGATACGCCGGGGCTGAGGGTGGTCCGGCCCTTGTCGGTATTCGGTTACGACGATGCGCCTCACGGCCACGCTGAAGTCTTGTTCGAGCAGGTCAAAGTGCCGCTGAGCAACGTGATATTAGGGCCGGGAAGGGGGTTCGAGATTGCCCAGGGCCGGTTGGGCCCGGGCCGGATTCACCACTGCATGCGCTCGCTGGGCATGGCCGAGCGAGCGTTGGAGCTGGCGTGCCGGCGTGGCCTGTCACGTGAGGCGTTTGGCAAACCCCTGGCAATGCTGGGGGGCAACGGCGACCTGATTGCCGAGTCGCGCATGGAGATCGATATGGCACGCCTGCTCACGTTGCGGGCTGCCTATATGATGGACACGGTCGGCAACAAGGTGGCACGCAGCGAAATTGCCCAGATAAAAGTAGTAGCCCCCAATGTTGCACTCCGGGTGATCGACCGGGCTATCCAGCTGCACGGCGCTGCTGGGGTAGGCGGTGACACCCCCTTGGCCTATATGTATGCCATGCAGCGAAGCCTGCGCCTGGCCGACGGCCCTGACGAAGTACACCGTGCCGCTATCGCCCGGCATGAATTGGAGCGTTATCACCCTGCCGGTTGAAACCAAGGGCGGCCTGGCGGCTACCGACATTCGGGTATCGGCCGTGACTGCTGATCCGCCCTTAGGCCAGCTCCAGCCATATGGGGGCGTGGTCAGACGGCTTGTCCATGCCTCGCAACTCATGGTCGATCCCGGCGCCTTTCACACGAGGCAATAGCCCGGTGGAGGCCAGTATCAGGTCAATTCTCAGGCCGCGTTTTGGAACGTCCTCGAAGCCACGGCTGCGGTAATCGAACCAGCTGTAGAGGTCGCTGACGTCAGGGTTCAGGTGGCGCCAGGTATCCACCAGGCCCCACTGCCGTAGCCGCCCGAGCCATTCACGCTCTTCTGGCAAAAAGCTGCATTTGCCCGTGCGCAACCAGCGCTTGATGTTTTCCGGACCAATACCTATATCGCTGTCTTCGGGTGAAATGTTCATATCCCCCATCACCACCACCGGTTGCGATGGCTGGTACCTAGCCTCCAGCAGCCGTTGCAGGTCGGCATAGAACTTAGACTTCGCGGGAAACTTGGTAGGGTGATCACGGCTTTCCCCTTGAGGAAAATAGCCGTTCATGACCGTGATGGCGTTGCCATTGTGGTCTTCATACAGACCCTGGATAAACCGGGTTTGTGCGGTTTCGTCATCCCCTTCAAACCCCTTCTCTAGAGCCAACGGGGGCTTGAGCGACAGGAGCGCGACGCCATAGTGGCCCTTCTGGCCATGGATATGAACGTGATACCCAAGGTCGCGGATGCTTTCTACAGGAAACTGATCGTCAGCCACCTTGGTCTCTTGTAGCCCGATCACATCGGGGCGGTGCTTTTCGATCAAGGCAGCCAATTGGTGCGGTCGCGCGCGAAGGCCATTGATATTGAACGAGACGATTTTCATGACGCGACCACCTTGCAAGAAAAACGCAGATGCTAACGGAGCCGGCTTGCGCAGGCTAGCGCGCGGATCCGTGATAGGATCGCGCCCATGAGGTATCTAGGACGAACGGGCGGCAGTTTGATACTTGCCTGCCTGGCAGCAAACGCCGCGGCAGAAAGCCGCCTTCAGGTGGACGTGACCCCGCCCGATGCTGCGTTGCGGGCCAACATTGAAGCGTATATCGGCAGTGTTGCGGACCGCGATGCACCTGCCTTGCAGCAGATGCGCCGGACGGTCGAAGCCCAGGCTCGTAGTGCCTCCGAAGCGCTGGGTTATTACCAGGCCCGGGTCGATACCGACGTGACGGTTGGCCAGAAGCCCACCCTTCATGTGCGGGTACAGCCAGGAACACCCGTTCACCTGCGCGATGTTGTGATTGCGGTGCAAGGGCCGGCGTCGGCGCTGCCTGAATTCAAGGTGCCAGGCAGCTATGCCCTGGCGCCGGGCGCGCCGCTCAATCATGGGCATTATGAGGACGCCAAGCGGCTAATCCAGACCCAGGCTTCACGGTTCGGCTTCTTCGACGGTCACTTCGAGCAGCAGCAACTACGGGTGGACCCCGAGGCCGGCGTTGCGGACATTGCCCTGCAATACCAGAGCGGCCCTCGCTATCGGTTCGGCGACGTGCGTTACAGCGGCGACTCGATCATAGACCCGGGCTTGCTTCAGCGTCTGGTCCCGTTTCATGCAGGCGACCCCTATAACGCAGACCTGGTTGCGCAGCTCAACCGAGACCTTCAAACAAGCGGCTACTTCCAAGGCGTCGCCGTGGATGCTTCGCCCCAGAATGCTCAAAAGCAAGTGGTGCCGGTAAACGTGGCGCTCACGGCCCGTGCCCCACGCACGCTAGGCCTGGGCGGTGGGTTCTCCACTGACGTAGGCCCCCGGCTGAGGGCCAATTGGACACGCCACTGGGTCAACCCGCAAGGCCACAGCTACGGTGCCGAGGCGGAATTGTCCGCCCCTCGGCAGAATGTAGGCCTATGGTATGACGTACCCCTGGCCTCGCCCCTGACGGACAAGCTGCGCTATGCCGCCGGCTACCAGTATGAAGAAATCGCCGATACCGACAGCCTGAGCAAGCTGCTGACGCTAGGCCCCGAATGGCATACCAAGCTGGACAGTGGCTGGCAGCGGGTCATCTCCTTGAAGTGGCAGCGCGAACAGTATCGCCTGGGTGACGACACGGGTTTGAGCAACCTGGTTATGCCCGGCATCAGTTATAGCTACTTGCACAGCGACAATAAAGTGGACCCCAGCCATGGCTATCGCTTGGAATTCGATGCCCAAGTGGCCAAGGAGGGGCTGCTCTCCGATGCCAACCTGCTCCACGGCAATGTCCAGTGGCGAGGGCTGACCACCGTGTTCGAGAAACACCGTTTCCTTGGCCGGCTGCAGGTGGGCGGTAGCGCCACCAATGGCTACAAGGCCATTCCACCCTCCCTGCGCTTCTTTGCCGGGGGCGACCAGACCGTGCGTGGCTATGACTACCAGAGCCTGTCTCCGGAAAACAGCGATGGCGACAAGATCGGCGGCCGCTACATGGTGGCAGGAACCGCTGAATACCAATACAGCGTGGCGCCTAAATGGCGGCTGGCAGCCTTTATCGACCAGGGCAATTCATTCAACAGCCTGGAGCTGCCCAGCTTGAAGACGGGGGTTGGCGTGGGAGTACGTTGGGTATCGCCTGTAGGGCCTATACGGGTAGACATAGCCCAAGGCCTGGACGACGACGGGGGCGTGCACCTGCACTTTTCCATGGGGCCTGAACTATGACGCGCCGCAGGCGCTGGGCCCTGGCAGCAGGGTTGACAATTGTTGGCCTGATCACGGTGCTGCTAGGGGTGGCGACAGCGGCTTTGACTACCCAGGTGGGCAGTCGCTGGATACTGGGCAAGGTCCCAGGGCTTGAGGTGGAGGGCTTCGAAGGGCGGCTGGGGGGGCATTGGCAAGCCGACCGCTTGAGCTGGGCGGGGGCGGGCGGGCTGAAGGCTGAAGTCATCGCTCTGGGCATGACGTGGACACCCGGCTGCCTTTGGCGGCTCACCCTATGTGTCGATCATCTGCACGCCGAACAGGTCAATGTCACGCCAGGCACGCCCGTAGCCGCCACAGAGAGCAACAGCCCATTCCAGCTGCCTGATCTGGATATGCCGGTAAGCCTTGAGCTGGGTGAGGTCCATATCGGCCAGGTCAACTACGCCGGGCAACCCTTGTTGAGCCAAGTCAACCTGGCGGCCAACTGGGGCACTGCAGGCTTGCAACTGCGCCAATTACAGATGGTGTATGGAGACATGCGGCTGGGCCTGGAGGGTACCCTGCGTCCACAGGGCCAATGGCCAATGGATGCACAGCTCAGCCTGGCCTTGCCTACCGTAGATAAACGAGCGTGGCAGTTGCAAGGCACGCTCAAAGGGGAGGTTGCCAGCACGCTCGCACTGGCCGCCAAGAGCACGGGTTATCTGGACGCCACGCTGGCAGCCTCCCTACAGCCTTTGGCGGACCACCTGCCAGCACAGGTGGTCGTGACTGCCGAACGCTTCACGGCCGAGCAGTCCTTGCCTGCGACCCTGACGCTTCAACAGATTGCCCTGAAGGCTGAAGGCAATCTCAAGGATGGGTATGCCGTCCGGGGCGATGCACATCTACCGGGCGAACAAGGCGTGGTGACGTTGCTACTTAAGGGCAATGTCAGTGCAGAACACGCCAGGGTGGACGAGCTGAGCCTGGCTCAGGATGCAACCCACCGTGTGCAGATCACCGGCAACGCCACCTGGGCCGACGGGCTAGCGGCCGAGGCCAACCTGGACTGGCTCGACTTTCCCTGGGCTAGCCTGTATCCACAGCCTTCGCCGCCCCCGGTCAGCGCCCGCAACCTGAAGGCTACGGTTCGTTATGGCCATGGCAACTACGTGGGCAACCTGGCCGGTGACTTCCAGGGGCCTGCCGGGCCATTCACGTTCACCACACCGTTCAGTGGGGACACGCAGCGCGTGGTGTTACCGCAATTGCAGTTGGTGGCGGGGCAAGGCCAGTTGGCAGGGCAGCTCAAGCTTGGGTTCGCCGAGGGTTTGTTCTGGGGCGCGGACCTTAGCCTTTCCAACCTGAACCCGGCGTATTGGGTGGCCGCAATGCCTGGGAAGCTGGGCGGCACCCTCACCAGCGAAGGCCGCTGGGAAAACGGCATACTCGACCTGGCTGCACAGTTTGGAATCACCGGCCAGTTACGCGGGCAGCCCGCCAATGCCAAAGGCAGTGTGAATGGCAAGGGTAGCCAATGGCAGGTGGCTGGCGTGGATGTGGGCATGGGGCTGAATCACCTGACGGGCTCTGGTCGTAGCAGTGAGGGCTTGGAGGGTATGTTTGCCATCGCCGCACCTCGTCTGGATCAGCTTTGGCCTGGCCTGGCAGGCGCCGTCAAAGGCCAACTGAACCTGGCCGGCAGCCTTGTGCGGCCCCAGGGCAAACTAGTGCTGCAAGGGCAACAGTTGGCCTGGCAGGACAACCGCATTCGTGGCTTGTCTCTGGACGCCCAGCTTGACGGCCAGCAACAGGGCACCCTGAACCTGACTGGTATAGGGCTGGCCGCCGGTACCACCAGCCTTGGGACGTTGTCGCTCAAAGGCAACGGCGATGCCAAGCGGCATTCGCTTCAAGCTGGCTTGGAAGGGCCCGAACTGGTGCTGGCTCTGACCGCAGCAGGTAGTTGGCTTGATGGGGCGTGGAAAGGGCAATTGAGTAGCAGCCGGATAGCCAGCCATGGCCAAGCCTGGGCGTTGCAGTCGCCCGCTTCGCTGCAGCGCCTGGCAGACGGTACAGTAACGCTGGGTGCCCATTGCTGGCGTTCCGGGCGTGCAAGCCTGTGTGCCGATAATCAGCAGTTGGCCCCGGAACCGCGCATTCGCCTGCACCTCAATGATTTCCCCATGGCCAGCCTGCAGCCGTGGTTGCCTGACACCCTGAGCTGGGAAGGCAGCGCCAACGCTGACGTGAAACTGGACATGGGCAAGGCTGGCCCACAAGGCCAACTGAAGGTCGATATCAGCGGCGGAACGCTGTCCACCCAGCAGGGTACGGAACGGTTACGGTTCCCCTACGACACGCTACGCCTGGTCAGTAACATCACGCCTCGCAACGTAGACAATGCCCTTGATTTTGAGGGGCGCAGGCTGGGGCAATTGCATGTGAAGGCCAGCGTTGACCCCTTTGGCGCGCAAAAGGCGTTGAGTGGCAGCTTTAGCCTCGGTGGCCTGGACCTGGCGATACTGCAGCCTATGATTGAACAGGCAGACCAGGTTGCAGGCCAGCTTGACGGCAGTGGGCAACTGGGTGGCACGTTACAGGCCCCTCGTATAGACGGCCTGTTCAACCTGGCCAACGGCCGGGTATCGGGGCCAGGCCTGCCCCTGAGCATCGAGGCCTTGAACCTTCAGGCACGCATGGGTGGCGACCACCTGGAATTGGAGGGCGGCTGGCGCAGCGGAGCGCAAGGGCAGGGCACCATTGCAGGCGAGTTGGACTGGAGCCAGGCCTTGCGCCTGGACATGGCCGTACGTGCCAGCCAGCTACCGGTGGACGTGCCACCCTACGCCCAAGTGGAAGCGGGTGCAGACCTTCGGCTGGTCATGGCGAACCAGAAGCTCGCCGTCAGCGGCACCGTGAACATTCCTAAAGGCACTGTGACGGTACGCCAGCTACCGCCCTCCACGGTCAAGGTATCCCAGGACACGATAGTGGTAGGGCGAGAGGCACCTGCCTCCGTACAGGCCGGCATGGCCATGGACATTAACGTGATCGTAGGGGAAGAGAAGCTGGCGTTCAGCGGTTTCGGCTTGCAGGCCGACATTACCGGGCGGTTGCACATCGGTAACGACTTGGACACGCGTGGCGCTTTGGAGCTGCGTAACGGGCGTTATCGTGCGTATGGGCAACGCCTCACGATACGCCGGGCTCGCCTGTTCTTTACCGGCCCTGTGGACCAGCCTTACTTGGACGTGGAAGCCGTTCGCCAAACGGACGATGTGACGGCGGGTATTCGTTTGAGTGGCAGCGTTCAGCAGCCCTCTAGCGAAGTGTTCGCCGAGCCTGCCATGAGCCAAGAGCAAGCGTTGTCCTGGCTGATTCTTGGCCGCCCACTCAACAGTGACGGCGGAGACAACAATGTACTGGCCCAAGCTGCGCTTGGCCTAGGCCTGATGGGCAGTGCGTCGACTGCAGGGACGCTGGCAAAAAACCTGGGCATCCAGGATTTCCAACTGGACACGCAAGGTAGTGGCAATACAACCAGTGTGGTCGCCAGCGGAAACCTTACTGACCGACTGACGCTGCGCTATGGCGTAGGGGTCTTTGAACCGGCCAGTACAGTAGCACTGCGCTATGCACTTACACGTCAGTTATACCTAGAAGCCGCCAGCGGTGTGGCGAGTTCCCTGGACCTGTTTTACAAGAAAGATTTCTAATCTCCGGAATGCTCCACATCCTGCACCTCGTCAGGCAAAGGTGTGGTTTGGGGGGCTGATCTGCGCAGGGGGGTGATGAGCTGGGTATATTCCTCTAGCAATCGCTGCACGGCTTCTGGCGGATCACACGCTTTGAAGCTCAGACTGATCTGTACTTCGTCAGGGTTGCGCTGGGCCGGGTCTCGGCGCAAGCCACCCAGCGTCACATAGAAGCGTTCGGAATTGAGTTCGCCGTTTTCCAAGGCATGGGTGACCGCCTCGGCTTCGGTTCCAGTGACCTTGACAGAAAGGTCGACATTCATCGCTTCCAAGGCCAGCCCACGTGGCGCGACCAGTGTGATCAGCGGTACCTGCATGTAATGCTGGGCATCCAGCGCTACTTCAACCATCTTGGCCCGCATAGGGGTTCCGAGGTCGTCTGGATCGTAATCGAAGAATTGATCAAAGAGTTTGATGTACTGCTGAGCGATGAGGGAATTGGCACTGCTGGCGGCCTCATGCAGCCCCCGGGTAATGTCGCGCAGGTCGCTGGAGACCATGGGTTCTTTTCTGGAAAACAGTCCCATCAGGGGGAGTCTCCTTGGCAAGGGGTAACGCCGCAGTAGCGGCGTTACCAGATCACGCAGAATAGGCCTCGGCGTTAGAGTGCCGTGTCATTTGCCTGCGCTATACAGCGTCTTTAACAGCTTCGGTGGTCGGGGGCACCAGGGAATTGCTACCAAGCCTAGACTCATCGCTGTCCAGAGTCGATGTACCCAGGCGGACAGGTTTTGCTGCCGCTTCGGTCAAGGCATCCATTACCCTCATCAAGGCCTCAGGCGGCTCCAGGCGAACCACTTTGGTATTGAACGCATAGCGAGCACGCGTATCTGTCTTGCGGGTTTGTGTGCTCTTGTGACTCATCTGGCCTTTGACAGCCATTTTGAACGGTCCCCAGCCAAGCGAAGCGGCCAATTCGCCACTGTGGCCCTTCTCGCTGGCATCTTCCGCCGCTTGGGTAATGGTCAGCTCGAACTCGACTGTACCCTCGCTGATGGCGATATTGGGGTGAGTGACCGCTGCCAGCAGCGGTATCTGCATCGACTTGGCGACGGTCCCTTTATAGGTACCGTTTTCGTCAGTGACCGTTTCGTCATAGTCGAACTTGACCGCGACGGCCTTGCCGTCTTGGATGCATACGCCCAAGAGGAAATCCGCATAGGATTTGCTAGCGGCCGTCTGGGCCTGGATCATGGCTTGCAGTGGGCCTGCAATCATACGGTCCAGGGGCAACGCATTGATTACCGAGCCAATCAGCTCGTTGTCGATTGTAGACATTATGGATTTCCTTTCCATAAGTGGAGGTAGCGACTTATAGCCGCACAGCTACAGTGCGGCTATTTGCACATGGGGTTAAGACGGAAAGCCTACGCAGGCATGGCGCCTTGGCTGCGGCGGATATTACCGATCTGCCGCAGGCTCAATCCGTAGCGATTTGCCAGCTCTGCACGTGACCACCCTTGGGTGCTTTCCTCAGCAATACGACGATCGCGCAGTTGGCGTTCGAAATGATCAGCCTTGGGAATCTCCAGGGATGTTCCGGCGAAGCGCGCCGTCAAGGCGGCGAGGGCAGCGGGCGGCAGGAGGTTGGCCAGCGCGGAGCGTTCAGGGTTCTTTGGAATGTAGCGAGGCCGACCACCATACAGCTGCGTCAGGCGGTAAGCATGTTCCACCCCGACACAATCGATCAAGGCGCGCAGAGAAAGCGGGAGGCGTGTGGTATCAACCTGGTTTAATTCAGCAGTATCCATGATGAAGTCCTTTCAAAGGGATCCGTGAGTGCCCTGTGGCGTGATGCATTTTGCGCAGGCCCCCTGACCTCCTGCAGCGTCAGGATGTACGCCCAACGCACATGAAAATGCTCCGCGCTATGTCCGAAGCAAACATTAGCTGCGTAGGAAAATGTTCATTGGCAGGGTTGGGTGCTGTGCAGGCCGACGAAGCTGAGCGCTGAGTCGTCAGGGCGGGCATTTCGCATGCTGTCTGGGGCACCTCTCCAGTCAACGGTCAGGCACACTGCCGTCAGTACCTGGCCATCTGCTGTCCCTGTGACCCGAGGAGAAAAGTCCCTACGCAATTGCACACGTGTCTGCCCTCGTACCTGAACCTGATGAGGGTCCACGAGGGTGTGACGCACCACCGCAGGTACCTCTCGCATGGGCAAGGTGAACCGTGGTTGGCGCCCTGCGGGTTCGAAATGCCCCGCTGCACGGGTTCTAGACCACATTTGCTGCCATTGTGAACTGCCTGCGCGGTCGGCCAGGCGTGCACTGGCTTCCCGCAGTTCGGTCTCGGTCAAGGTGTGAACAGACAACGCCGCTGCAGGTGCCGCAACGCTCGCAAACAGTACTGCAGTGAGAAGAGAAGTACGCATGGAGAGGGCCTTCCTTGAAGTGAGCCAATGAGCCTGCACTCCAACGGAAGGCGTAGTAAGCGGGAATAGATTGGTCTGGAAGTGTGGCGTAACACCCTTCAACGAGGCTGTGTGAAGCCAGGGCCGCCGTGGCCACCACCGCCATGACCGCCGCCACCGCCTGGTGGCATAAACAACCAGCAACCACTAAGGCTGGCGGTCAACAGCACTGGGATCAGCCAGCTGATTGGACGCAACATTGCATAGCCCTCTTGATGTAAAGCCCGCACTGCATGAGCGGGCGCGGTACTATGACGCCGGTGCGGTAGAAATATTGCCCAGTGTTGGTTTCCACTTGGTAAGTATCTGGATACAAGCAAGAGTACCTTATGACAAACATGCAACGCCTGAAATACTCCTTACTGCTGTCTCTGGTGATCGTCGCCATCATGCTGGGCTTGTCTTGGTTGCAAGTTCAGGAGCGCATCGATGAGAAAACGTTTCAGTACCTGGCCATCGGGGTAGCGGTGGTCGCCGTTATCATCAATGGGGTGATGCGGCGCAAGGTCCGCCGATAACCTAAACGTGCGGATTACATGAAACCGCGGTAAACAGAGGTAAAAGCCGTGCCGGACGAACAGACCCTGAGCTACAGCGAACTTGAATCATTGCTGGCGACTATCTTCCACAAGCACGGTGCCTCGCCCGCCGTGGCAGCGGTGTTGGCTGCCAACTGTGCTGGCGCCCAGCGCGACGGCGCAGAGAGCCATGGCGTGTTCCGCATGGCGGGGTATCTTTCCACCCTGGCAAGCGGCTGGGTGAACCCGGCGGCGGTGCCGGTGGTAGAGGATGTAGCGCCGGGGGTAGTGGCAGTGGACGCCTGCAATGGTTTTGCACAACCGGCGTTGGCGGCAGCGCGCTCGCTACTGACCCATAAGGCCAGGAGCGCGGGCATTGCGGTGCTTGCCATCCGCAACTCCCACCATTTCGCGGCGCTGTGGCCAGATGTGGAGCCCTTGGCTGAAGAGGGGCTGGTGGCCTTGAGCGTGGTGAATAGCATGACGTGCGTGGTACCGCACGGTGCTGTGCGCCCAGTCTTCGGCACTAACCCTATTGCGTTCGCAGCCCCCTGTGAGGGCCGCGAGCCGTTGGTCTTTGACATGGCCACCAGCGCGCTGGCCCATGGCGATGTACAGATTGCAGCCAGGGAAGGGCATAAGCTGCCGGAGGGTGCCGGCGTAGACGCTTCCGGGCGGCCTACGCAAGACCCTCGTGCGGTCTTGGACGGTGGGGCCTTGTTGCCATTCGGGGGGCACAAGGGCTCGGCCTTGTCGATGATGGTGGAACTGCTGGCCGCTGCATTGACCGGCGGCCATTTTTCGTTCGAATTCGATTGGGCAGAGCACCCCGGCGCCAAAACGCCTTGGACGGGCCAGTTGATGATCGTAATCGACCCTTCAAAAACCGGGGGCAACCGGTTCGCGGCGCGTGCGCGCGACCTGGTACAACAGATGACAGAGGCGGGTGTAAGCCGCCTAGCCGGTGATCGGCGCCATCGCCAGCGTCAAGCTGCCTTGCGCGAGGGCATTACGCTTGCGCCCGACTGCCTGGCACAGTTGCAGGCGTGGGCGCAGTCAGCAGGGGCTTGAAAGGGTCAGTCGCGACGGTTGATCAGCATCGCCGCCATTGCACCCACGGCTGTAGCAATGCCCAGCGCTTTGAGCGGGTTGGCCCTGACATAGACCTCTGTACCTTGCAGCGCAGGCGCCGCACGCTCGCCTAGCTGGCGCACCAGTACCGAGGCCTGTTGCATTGCCTGGTCCAGTTGTCGGCGTGCTGCACGGCCACGCGGGTAACCGGAACGGCCTTCAAGCAAGGCTTCGGATTCATTCACCAAGGCCGCCAGTTCACTGAACGCCTGGTCCATGATTTGCTCATCCATCAAAGGGTTAGAAGGTTTACGGGCCATGGCGGCTTCCTCGTTTGCGGCTGTGGTCAATCGGATTGCCTGCAGCCCTGAAAGTTGCAGAGAGGTGTAGACTACGCGGCTTTGAACAATCCCAGGAGGTAGGGTGCATGAGTTTGAATCTTGCCAACAAGTCATTCGATGAACGTTTGGCCATTGAGACTGAAAAGGCTCGCCATTTCGAAAACTGGAAGGCCAACCTGGGCCGTGCAAAGGCCGAGGCCGCACGGCTGATTGGTGAAAAACCTCGCCGTAAGGGGAAGTGGGCAGAGTGGGTACGCTCGGAGCTCGACCAGATGTCACCGCCCGACTATGCCAGCCTTGTGCGCACCGAAGTCAACAAACTGATGAGTTCGGCTCGCTAGGCTCAGGGCTTCGGCCCTTGCGGCGACAACAGGCGCGTGTCCAGCTTACCGCTGTCGGTGAAGCGCGCAGCGCCTGACCACCCAGGTGTATCCAGCTTGCCATCCACTCGGTAAGGCATACCTTCCCCTACCTGAAGGCTGGCCAGCCCAACCGCTTGGCGCAGCACGGAAAAGGCGGACACTGTGACCGGTACGCTTATCAAGGCTTCACTGTACCCGGCCAGCGTGCCTTGTGCCGGGCTGACGCCGCTGGCCAGAGGCTGCCCGTTCACCTGCAGTGCAAGAGCTACCCCGGAATAATCGATGGGGTCGCGGTTTGGGTTCTGGACGCGCAGCTGTACCAGCAGGCGCCACTCGAGGTCTGCGCCTGTGGCAGGGTTGATACCTGCCACCTGCACGACCAATGGGTCCCTGGGCGGGAACAAGGCGCAGGCACTGAGGCTCAGACACAGCAGTGACAGCAGTAGGGCTTTCATGGCCACCTCCGTAAACAATGCTACTGCGACCTTGGCAAATGCCCCTGCGTTCGCCCCATTCGAGGAAGCTACATGAAACGTGCACGCTTGACCTTGGCCGCCTTGATGTGGGTATTGGTGGTGCCGGCCCTTTATGCTGCACCGGTACAACCGCCAGGCCAGCCTCAGGCCCGGCCTGGGGTCAACGCCAACCCGATGGGCAGCCCTATACGGCGCATCAATCCCAATAGCCGGCAGGGCACAGTACCCAGCAACCCGGCCCGGCCAGCGGCCTCCCAAGGTCGGCCGCCTACGCTGGAGAATGGAGGTATCGGCAATGGGAAGCGCTTTCCTGCACCGGCCTCGACACCTGGCCAGCCAAGCGAAAAACGTTAAGCAGCACAGCCTGCTCCTAGTGCGCGCTAAGTACACGTACCGGGCGACCTTGGTGCCAGGCGATGATGTCCTCGATCATGGCTGTAAAGAAGGCCCTGTAGTTGTTTTCGGTGACGTAGCCGATATGGGGCGTTGCCAGCACCTTGGGCAGCCGGCGGAACGGGTGGTCAGCAGGCAAAGGCTCCTGATCGAACACATCCAGTGCTGCGCCGCCCAAGCGTTCGGCTTCAAGCTCCGTGATCAGGGCGTGCTCATCCACGATAGGCCCGCGTGACGTGTTAATGAGCAGCGCGCCTGGCTTCATCCAGGCCAAGGCCTGAGCATCTACCAAGTGGCGGGTGCGGTCGCTGAGCACCAAGTGGATACTCACGGCATCGGCCTGTTCAAACAAGGCTTGCTTACTAACCCGCTGCGCACCAACCGCCTGCGCGCGTTCCTCCGTGAGGTTTTCGCTCCAGGCGATTACCCGCATACCAAAGGCTTTCGCATAGCCGGCCACAGTGCCACCTATGCTGCCAAGGCCTAGCAGGCCTAGGGTTTTGCCGTGCAAGTCGCTACCCAGGCTTGTCTGCCACCCGCCCGTGCGTACGGAGTGAGCCTCCTGCACCAGGTTGCGACTGAGTGCCATGAGCAGCGCCCAGGTCAGCTCCGGTGCCGCCTGGCGGTAGCTGTCTCCGCCACAGACTGTAATGCCTTGCGCTGCTGCTGCCTTGAGGTCGATGGCCGCATTACGCATGCCTCCGGTTACCAGTAGTTTGAGGTTTGGCAGGCGGCGAATGAGGTCGGCATTGAACAGCGTGCGCTCACGCATCACACAGATCACCCCATAGGGCGCCAGCCGTTCAGCCAGGGTGTCTTCATCGGCAGGGTAATCGTGGAGAAACACCACTTGGCCCACCGCCGCCAAGGGGCTCCAGTCCACCACCCCTTGGGCCACACGTTGCCAATCATCCAGTACTGCAATGCGCAGTTCGCTCACGGGTTACTCCTGTTTATCGACAAGGGCAGGAACAGGTTGGGCCAGCCAGGCCAGCATAGCCTTGTGGAAGTGGTCTGGCTGCTCCATTTGCGGGGCGTGGCCCAAGCCTGGGAACTCCACCAGGGTTGCCCCAGGAATGCGCTGGCTGGCCTGTTTGCCCAGTACGTCATAGTGCCCGAGCTTGGCCTTGACCTCAGGGGGAGCGATGTCGCTGCCGATGGCCGTGGTATCGGCGGTGCCGATGAGCAGAAGTGTCGGTACCTTGAGGCGGTCGAACTCATAGACGACAGGCTGGGTGAAAATCATGTCGTAGATCAACGCCGAGTTCCACGCCACCACGTTATGGCCAGGGCCTTGGTTGAGGCCCGCCAGCATGGTTATCCAACGCTCGTAGGCGGGTGCCCAGCGGCCCCCATAGTACGTCTTGCGCTCGTAATCACGGATGCTGTCGGCCGTCAGCCTGGTTTCTCGAGCAAACCAGTCATCCACGGTGCGGTAGGGCACGCCCAGTGCTTTCCAATCCTCCAGCCCGATAGGGTTCACCAGCATCAGGCGCTCGGTGTCTTCCGGGTACATCAAGGCGTAGCGAGTGGCAAGCATGCCGCCAGTAGAGTGGCCCAGCACAGCGGCTTCCTTGATGCCCAGTTCATTGAGCAAGGCGTGGGTATTGCTGGCCAGTTGCTGGAAGCTGTACTGGTAATGCTCTGGTTTGCTTGAAGTACAGAAACCTATCTGGTCTGGGGCAATCACGCGGTAACCGGCGCCTGTCAGTACCTTGATGGTGGCCTCCCAGGTCGCGGCGCAAAAGTTTTTACCGTGCAGCAGCACAAGGGTGTGGCCGTTGGCTTTGCCCGCGGCGGCCACATCCATGTAGCCCATCTGGAGGGTTGTACCCTGAGACTCGAAGCGGTAATGCTGCAAGGTGTAGGGGTACTCGAACCCTTCCAGTTGGGCCCCGTAGACCGGGGGCGTATCTGCCGCGTGGGCAGTGGAAGCGAACAGCCCGGCGAGGGCATAGGCGATCAAGCGCAGGCGCATTGCAACGTTCCTTGGGCAGGGGATACAAGGCAGGACCAGCAAAGCGGTTCAGGGTTCAGCACTGACTTTCCGGCTGCCGCACTCTACCATGGACGCCTTATAGCCCAGGCATACCCCTGTGACCAAGGACACCATCTCTATCGCTCTGGTGCGCGAAGCACTGCTGGCCAGCCCCGAAGCGCATGCCGCACAGGCCCTTTCGCAGGCGGCCATCCCTATGGCCTGGCTGGAAAATGCTCAGGCCAGGGTGCCGGTCGGTACCTACGCTTCACTGTGGCGTGCGCTGGCCGAAGGGCTCGACGATGAATTCTTCAACATGGGTGATCGGGCGCTGCCGGTGGGCAGCCTGGCCTTTGTCTGGCGCGCCGCACAGGGCCAGGGCAGCGTAGCCCAAGGCCTGACCCTCGCGCTTGAAGGCCTGCGCCTGATGCTGGGGCTTTCGTCAGTGCTTGAGCAGCAACACAGCCTGGCCCAGGTCTGCTTCAGCGAGTCGACAGCACCGACGCGCCCGTTCGCCTGTTTCACCTTCTGGATGATCGTGCATGGCCTCACCTGTTGGCTGGCGGGGCGCCGGGTGCCCATCCTCGCCGTTGACCTGCAAGCCCAGGCCCCCGAGTGCTGCGACGATTACCGGCGCTTCTTCGGCGACAACCTGCGCTTTGGGCAACCCCACACGCGGCTGGTATTTTCTGCCGACTGCCTCGATCAGCCGATACGACGCGCCGACGCCGACCTGCACGGTTTCTGCGCTCAGTTACCTGGCAACCTGCTGGTCAGGTATCGAAACACCGGCGGCCTGGCGCAGCGCGTACGCGAGCGCTTGCAAGCTGCGGGAGCGGCCGATTGGCCAGATGCCCCAGCGTTGGCTGCCGGCTACGGCCTTTCGGTAGCTACATTGCGCCGGCGCCTTGCGCAGGAGGGGCAGAGCCTTCAGCGGCTAAAGGCCAGTGTACGCAAAGCCCGCGCCGTGGCCTGGCTGGCGGAGGAGGGATGCAATATCGGGCAGGTGGCTGAACGGCTGGGCTTTGCCGATGAGAGTTCGTTCTACCGGGCCTTCCGGCAGTGGTTCGGCTGCAACCCTGGCCACTACCGGGCGCTCATCCAGGGTACTGGCCAAACCGCTCAAGGCAGGTGAGCGCCGGGGCTATTGTGCGTGGTTGAGTTTAGCCTGAGCATCAAGCCTCTCGTACCTGGCGGAGCGCTCCATGGATATTCGGAACAACAGCTTCATCGTCAGTGGGGCGGCCTCAGGGTTGGGGGCCGCGACTGCACAGGCGTTGGTCGAAGCCGGAGGAAAGGTTGTACTGGCTGACCTGAACGCGCCGGCTGTCGCGGCCATGGCAAGCACCCTAGGGATGCCCCATGTAGCGGCGGACGTCACGGATGCTGCTCAAGCACAGGCGGCCGTGGACAAGGCCTTGGAGGCCTTTGGCGCAGTTCATGGGCTGGTCAACTGTGCCGGTATCGTGCTGGGCGAACGCATACTGGGGCGTGATGCCCCTCATGGGCTGGAGGCGTTTGCCAGGGTAATACAGGTGAACCTGATAGGCAGCTTCAACCTGCTGCGGCTAGCGGCAGCGGCGATGGCGAACAATACGCCCGATGCCAACGGTGGGCGGGGCGTGATTATCAATACGGCGTCAGTGGCGGCCTTCGACGGGCAGATCGGCCAGGCCGCCTACGCCGCCTCCAAAGGGGCCGTGGCCAGCCTTACGCTACCGGCGGCACGGGAGCTGGCACGGCATGGCATCCGTGTGATGACCATCGCTCCTGGGCTGTTCGAGACGCCCATGATGGCTGGCATGACCGACGACGTGAGGGCGTCGCTGGCTGCGGCTGTGCCATTTCCTCCACGCCTGGGCAAGCCGGCTGAGTACGCCGCCCTGGCCCTTCAGATTGTCGCTAATGACATGCTCAATGGCGAAGTCATTCGCCTGGACGGCGCCCTGCGTATGGCCGCGCGCTGAAGGAAGGAGTACCACACGATGAATGATGACCCGGTTGTGATCGTTAGTATTGCCCGTACCCCTATGGGTGGGCTTCAAGGGGTGTTGAGTGGGTTGAGCGCCACCCAGCTGGGTAGCGCAGCCATTGCCGCTGCCGTGGAGCGAGCCGGGGTGGCGCCTGAGTTTGTCGACGAGGTGCTGATGGGTTGTGTGCTGTCTGCCGGCCTGGGCCAGGCGCCGGCTCGCCAGGCCGCGCTGGGCGCAGGCTTGAGTAAGGCAACGCCTTGCACCACGCTGAACAAGATGTGTGGGTCGGGTATGCAGGCCGTTATCCTTGGCCACGACCAGCTGATCGCAGGCAGCGCCACCACGGTGGTCGCCGGCGGCATGGAAAGCATGTCCAACGCGCCCTACCTGCTAGCCAAGGCACGCCAGGGCTACCGCATGGGGCATGGGACCATCCTTGACCATATGTTCCTCGACGGCTTGGAAGACGCTTATACGCCTGGCCGTCTCATGGGCACGTTCGCCGAAGACTGTGCCAGTGGCGAAGGCATCAGTCGCCAGGCCCAAGATACCTACGCCTTGGCCTCACTGGCGCGTGCACAACAAGCCATGCACGCGGGGGAGTTTGCGATGGAAACCGTGCCGGTGACGGTACAGGTAGGCAAGGTGAGCCAGCTCGTCGACCAGGATGAGCAGCCTCCCAAGGCCAGGCCCGAGAAAATCCCTACCCTGAAGCCGGCCTTCCGGGAAGGCGGTACGGTCACGGCGGCCAACGCCAGTTCAATCTCTGACGGCGCGGCCGCGCTGGTGCTGATGCGGCAAAGCCAGGCCCAGGCACAAGGGCTTGAGCCGCTGGCGATGATTCGAGGCCACGCGGCCTTCGCTGATGAGCCCGCGTTGTTTCCCCTGGCGCCGGTCGGGGCCATCAACCGCCTGATGGCACGTACGGGGTGGTCGCTGGCAGACGTCGACCTGTTCGAGATCAACGAAGCCTTCGCTGTGGTGGCGCTGGCGTGCATGCAGCGGCTGGAGCTGCCCCACGAAAAAGTGAATGTACGGGGCGGTGCCTGCGCCTTGGGCCACCCGATTGGTGCCTCAGGCGCACGCATTCTTGTTACGCTGGTGGCAGCTCTGCGCCATCGCGGGCTGAAACGCGGCGTGGCCGCCATCTGCATTGGTGGTGGCGAAGCCACGGCCGTGGCGGTGGAAAGCCTGGCTTAACCCTCAATATAGGAGCATGTGATGTCCGAGTTTGAAACCATTGTGCAGGCGGTGCATGGGCGTGTGGGGCTGCTCACTCTAAATCGCCCGCAGGCACTCAATGCCTTGAATGCCCAAGTGGTAGATGAGTTGAACCAGGCGCTGGACCGTTTTGACCAAGACCCTGGCATCGGGTGTGTGGTGTTGACTGGATCGGAAAAGGCTTTTGCCGCCGGTGCGGATATCAAGGAAATGGCCGGGCTCACGTATCCAGGTATCTATGTGGATGGCCTGTTCCGTGAAGCTGACCGCATCGCTGCCCGCCGTAAACCCCTGATCGCTGCGGTTGCGGGTTACGCGTTAGGCGGCGGCTGCGAGTTGGCCATGATGTGCGATTTCATTCTGGCGGCGGACAACGCCCGCTTCGGGCAGCCGGAAATCAACCTGGGGGTGCTTCCGGGCATGGGCGGTACCCAGCGCCTCACCCGCGCCATCGGTAAGGCCAAGGCCATGGAACTGTGCCTTACCGGCCGCCTGATGGGTGCCGAGGAGGCCGAGCGCGCGGGGCTGGTGGCCCGTATCGTGCCTACAGCCGAACTGCTGCAAGAGGCCCTGAAGGTGGCCGCCGTGATCGCCGAAAAATCCCTGCCCATGAGCATGATGGTAAAGGAAAGCGTAGAGCGGGCCTTCGAAGTCAGCCTGGCCGAAGGCGTACGCTTCGAGCGGCGGCTGTTCCATGCGGCCTTCGCTACCCAGGACCAGAAAGAGGGCATGGCTGCCTTTATCGATAAGCGCACACCAGGGTTCACTCACCAGTGACCCTAGGATTTGTACCAAAAGTCGGCGAGCGCAGCCACTTTTCGTAAAAAGCCTAGTCTGTGCGCAGCCGCAGGCTCTCGCTTAGACAATAACCATACCCCCGCAACGTCTGCAGGGCATACGGTGCGCCCAGCTCGGTCAGCTTACGCCGCAGGTTGCAGATGTGGCGTTCGATCAAAGGCCCCCGGGAGGGCTCTGCCGAACCCCACAGGTGGCCCTCGATCGCATGACGGCTGATGGGTTCTGCGTGCTGGGCCAGCAAGGCCAGCAGGCGTTGCTCGGTGACGGTCACGCTTTGCTGAGCGCCGGCACGGCCTAACAAAAGCCGGTTGCTGGACAGCCACAGCCCTGGCCCAGGGTCGCTGGCCGGTACAGGATAATGCCGGGTCAGGGCCTGCATGCGCGCTTGAAGCTCTTCGGCGCTCAGCGGGCGAGGCAGGCAAAGGTCTGCCCCCGCTTGTAGCACCCGGGCACGGATGCTCGAATCGCTTTGCCCCAGCAATACCAGCAGCCTCGCGCGGCCTCGGCGGTCTACAGCCTTATGCAAGAGGTCTGCACGGGCCATGGGCAGGTCCAGCACGATATAGCCGTATTGGCCGTGCAAGTGCACATCGGCCTGTTCAGGCACGGTGCTGACAATGTCACCGGCATGGTCGGCAAACATCTGCATCAGGGCGTGGTCGGGCTGCTCGGTAATGTAGAGAAGGTTCATGTGGCAACCAGTGCGTTGGTGGGTCGGCAATCAAGGACCAGGCGAGCACCGCCCAGAGGGCTGTCTGTGACTTCAAGGCCGAAGCCATGCAGGTTCACGACTGCGCCTGCGATAGACAGGCCCAGGCCAAAGCCGCCCTGGGCAGACTCGTCGCTACGGTAGAAACGCTGGAAAATGGCCTGGCGTTCTGCTTCTGGAATCCCGGGGCCAGAGTCGTCCACGCTGATACGTGTTGCGTTTTGATAGCGCTCTGCACGCAATATGACCTGGCCCCCTGGCGGGGTGAACTTGATCGAATTGCCGAGCAGGTTGCCAATGGCCTCGAACAGCAGCGCACGGTCACCGGTCAGAGGCGGAACGTTATCTGGCACATCCAGCAGCAGTGCCAACTCGCCTTCTTCGGCCAGGGGCAGATAGAAATCGTGGAGCTCTTGCAGCAATTCAAGGGGGTCCATTTCCACGAAGCCCGAGCGGCGGCGGTGGTCTTCGATTTCAGAAATCCGTAGCAGGCCACGGAAGCGCGCCATCAACGTGTCGGTATCGGCAATGGCTTGGTCCAAGGCCTGCGCCTGCCCTGAACTGTCTTCGGTCTGCTGCTTGATGCGATACAACTGTGCTCGCAGCCGAGTCAGCGGCGTACGCAGGTCATGGGCAATGTTGTCACAGACGCCCTTGACCTCGAACATGAGCTTTTCAATGCGGTCCAGCATGGCATTGACGATAGCGGCCAGCATGTCCAGTTCGTCACGCCGGTCGGACAACGGCAGGCGCCCAGCCAGATCTCCGGCCATGATCGCTTCGGCACTGGCCTGGATCTGGCGGATACGCCGCAGCGGCCGGCGCCGCAGCAGGTGCCAGCCTGCCGCACCCGGAAGCACGGTCAGCGAAATGCCCCACAGCAAGGCGCGCAGAATGATGTGCGTCACCGCGAAAACGGAGCCGTTGTCCCGCACCAGTACCAGCCAGCGCCCATCACGTGTAGGCATGGCAACAGCGGCACAGCTGTCTTGCGGGAGTTTGAGGTCGTTGGAGTCGACGCAGTCATCCAGCTCATAGATTTCTCCATCCAGCGCCAGCCCGCGAGGGATGCGGTGCAGTTCGCCAGCAACCGGGTATAGCTCGTCGTCGAACAGGCCATAGGCGTCGAAGGCGCGGTCGTCGAAGGCCTGGCTGGCCGCCAGGGCATCTTCCAGGTCCTGCCCACCGAACCTTGCAAACAGGTGCTGGCGCTGCATCAAGGATTGCCGGGCCAGGCTGTTGAGGTAGTCCGACACTTCGAAGTACAGCACGCCCAGCAGAATGCTGCTCCAGGCCACGAACAGGAAACTGTATAGCGCCAGCAAGCGGCTACTAGAGGAGCGCCACCCCTTAGAGGGGTTCGGCAATGACATAGCCAGACCCTCGAACGGTCTTGATCAGCGGCGGGGTACCGGCCGGGTCGATTTTCTTGCGCAAGCGCCCGATGTGCACATCGATCAGGTTGGTGCCGGGGTCGAAATGATAGCCCCACACTTCTTCGAAGATCATCATGCGGGTGAGCACCTGGCCGGCATTGCGCATCAGAAATTCGAGCAGCTTGAACTCGGTGGGCAACAGGTTCAGCGGTTGATCGCCGCGGCGGGCTTCCCGGGTGATCAGGTCCAGTTCCAGGTCCGCTACCTTCAAGGTGTTGTCCTGGGCGGTGCCGGCCAGTTTACGCCGTAGCAGTACCTCTACCCGTGCGGCCATCTCGTCCGAAGCAAAGGGCTTGGTGAGGTAGTCATCACCGCCTGCGCGCAGGCCTCGAACACGTTCATCCACATCCGACAGGGCGCTGATCATCAGCACAGGGGTCGACACCCCAATGGTGCGCAGCGTGGTGACAATCGCAAGCCCGTCTAGCTCAGGCAGCATGCGGTCCAGGGTAATGACGTCGTAGACGCCGCTGACGGCTTTCACAAGCCCCTCGCGGCCATTGTCGACCCAATCGACCTCAAGGCCATGGTTGCTCAGTTCCGCCACGATTTCCCGGGCGGTAACGGCATCGTCTTCGATGGTCAGTACACGTGTCATGGAAGTACCTGCAAGAAGTGAAGCGGACCCTGGCATTGTGCCAAGTTTTGATTGGAGGCTATTTGAAGATTATTTCATGTTCGCACGCCGCGTAAGGGCAGTGATACACGATGCTTACACAGGTGTTCTAAAGCCTATGTAACAGCGGGCGATGAAGGGTAGGCCAATAAACCGTTCATAGGGTTCCCCATGACCAGCCTTTCCTCGATTGCTTCCAATCTTCATATCCAGACCTACGCCGTCAGCAAGGCTACCACCGCCTCTGTTGATGAAAACGCTACAACAGCTGTGGCAGGGGCTGATACGTCGACTACCACACAGGTCGCCGCCCCAGCCGGCAGTACTGCACCTGCCGGTGGTGGCTCCGGTTCCAGTGACAGCAGCAGTAACAGCTCAGACATCGTCACGCAGTTGCAGCAGCGGTTGGCCAAGCTTCAGAAGGAGCTGGCCAAAGAGCAGCAGGCCCTTCAGGCGGCTATCAGTGCCAAAGTTAGCCCCGAGGAGAAAGCTACGGCCGTGGCGTCTGCACAGGCCCAAGTGGCCGCTACCAGTGGCGAGTTGCAGACGGTGAGCGCCCAGCTGTTAGAGGCGCTCAGCAAGCAGGGCGGTAGCACCAGCGGCAATAGCATCAGCACCACGGCCTAAGCCCTGGCGGAGCAGGGCGGTAACCGCTAGTAAAGGGTCAGTCCGCCAACTGGCGGTGCTTCTCGGCCTTGTATTGCATGGCCACGGCCGGCGCCTTGGCGCCGCGCCCGGTTTCTACCCAAGTGCGCAGGCGGGCAGCGTCGGCAAAGTGCGTGTACTTGCCAAAGGCATCCAGGATCACCATGGCTACTGGGCGGCCGCCCATGCTGGTCACCAGTACCAGGCAGTGGCCGGCCTTGTCGGTAAAGCCGGTCTTGGTGATCTGGATGTCCCAGTTTTTCTGGTTGAGCAAATGGTCGGTATTATGGAAGCCCAGCGTGTAGTTAGGCTTTTTAAAGCTGACCGTCTTTTCTTTAGTGGTACTGAGTTCCGACAACATGGGGTAGCGGCGTGCGGCGGTCAGCAATTTGCTCAGGTCCCGAGCCGTGGACACATTCTGCTCGGAAAGGCCGGTGGGTTCCACGTAGCGGGTGTGGCTCATGCCCAGGGCGCGGGCCTTGGCATTCATGGCGGCAATAAAGGCGTTGTAGCCCCCTGGGTAATGGTGGGCCAGGGTGGCAGCGGCACGGTTTTCAGACGACATCAGCGCGATCAGCATCATGTCGTGACGGCTGAGCGTGCTGCCCAGCTTGACGCGAGAAAACACGCCTTTCATTTCTTTCGTCTGGCTGATATCGACGGCAATGTCTTCGCTCATCGACTGTTTGGCGTCCAGTACGACCATCGCCGTCATCAGCTTGGTGACCGAGGCGATAGGCACAACCTGGTCAGGCTTGTTTTCGTAAATGACCTGACCGGTCTGAAGGTCTACCAACAGTGCGCTGTGAGAGGCCAAGTGCAGTTGGGCAGGGTCTCGACTGAAAGTGGCAGCCGCAGCGGTGACGTTCGACGTGAAGCAGGCGCCTGCAAGCACATAGCACAGGCCAAGTATCGAAAGAGGGGTTTTCACGCAGATCACTCGCAAGAAGAGTAGAAGTGTGGCGTCCCTGCCATCAAAGTTGGCCACATTGTAAATTTATGGCCAAGTGCCTGTCGATTGTCCGGGCAGCTAAATGTTTCTTCATTTAAGCCGTTAGGCCGGGCAGCACAGGATGCCTTGCGAGCAAAAAAAGTTAAGCGGCGAACATGAGGCGCCTCAGGCCGCTAGGCACTGGCTCATGTCGCGGCAATGGCGTTCGGCAGCCGAGCGCGATATCAGCGGCGGGCTTACTACATTGCCGTCGAAGACGACGTACCAGCACGCAAGCAACCCTAGGTCACGCAGGTGCTCGGGCACTGCACTACCGACAACGCTCATGATGTGAAATGAAGGCATGACAGGAACCTCGCTGACTCAATGCGCTCAGTGTCCGGGCCGAGCGAGCCGACGACAAATCAACGTGCTCAATAGTCGCTATTGAAACAGGCGTACTTGAGCACACGGTTACCAGCGTGGCGGGCCGTAATAGCCTCGCGGTGCATAGTAGCCGTGGGGTGCATAGTACCCCTGCGGCACGTAGTAGCCCGGTGGCGGTGGCGGAGCCACGTAGACCGGCGCGGGCTGGTAGTAGACCGGCGGTGGGGGCGCCTGCACATAGACGGGCTGGGGTGCCACGTAAACCGGACGCTCCACATAGACAGGGCCTGGATTAGCAACCACAGCCCCTACCACAGCAGCACCCAACACCGCGCCAATGACGCCTGGGCCTATGCCGCCGTGTGCGGCCGCAGGCCCGGCCAGGCTGAGTGCGCCGACCAGCAGGGCAACCTTGGGGAGATGACGAATCATGATGGTTCCTCGCGATACGCAGTGCCTGGTGCCCGCCCTCGGGACCTAGGCTATGTACGAAAAGTCCTGACACTCGGTGATGCTGCGTTGAAAACAGCTTCGGAATGCTCATTTACAACCAGTAAACTCCGCCTCCTCAGCTGTTTTCGCCTTGCCTGACCTTCGAGTCAGAACATTTCGTACACAGCCTGGGACTGCCGTACACACTATGACAGCGAAACGGTTAAATGCAGCACCCACAAAGGGTAAATTTTCTGTAAGTTCACCGTATCGGTTTCCTTACAACTCCACAGACCTGTCGGACCTTTCATGGCTATTTTTCCCAGCAAGCACACCCAACTTTGCATGTCTCTGGCCGCACGCCCTGGCAACTTTGGTACACGCTTCCATAACTACCTGTATCAAGCGCTGGACCTGGACTATTTTTACAAGGCGTTCACCACTGTAGACCTGCCAGCTGCCATCGCCGGCATTCGCGCGCTTGGCATTCGCGGGTGTGCGGTCTCAATGCCATTCAAGGAAGCCTGTATTCCCTTGGTCGATGAGCTTGATGCGTCGGCAGCGTCTATTGCGTCTATCAATACTATCGTCAATAACGACGGTTACTTGAAGGCCTACAATACGGACTACCTGGCCATACGTCAGCTCATCCAGACCCATGCCCTCGACTCGGACTGCACCCTGGCCATTCGTGGTAGCGGCGGAATGGCCAAGGCGGTGGCCTGCGCGTTCCGCGATGCTGGGTTCGCCCGCGCTACGGTTATTGCGCGTAACCCTGAAGCTGGCCCGGCGCTGGCCAATCAATGCGGCTATCAATGGCAAGCGGATGTGCAGGGTGTGGAGGCTGACATTGTGGTGAACGTCACCCCCATCGGTATGGCCGGGGGGCCTGAAGCCAATGCCTTGGCGTTCAGCCAGCAGACGATAGACGTGGCTGACGTCGTATTTGATGTGGTAGCACTGCCTGCTCGCACGCCGTTGGTGATAGCTGGCGAGGCCGCTGGCAAACGGGTGATCTCGGGGCAGGACGTGGTAGCCCTGCAGGCCCTGGAACAGTTCGCGCTGTACACCGGCGTACGGCCCAGTGATGCGCTAGTGGCCGAAGCAACTGCTTTCGCAGCAGCCGGTTAGTCCAGGCCTAGCGCTGTCAGGCGTGCTTCCAGTGCCGCCACTCGCGCTTCGAGTGCCTCCAGGCGAGTGGCCGCTGCTGCTGTATCCACCTCAGCAGGGGCGCTCCCCTCCACGGCGCCCTCGGCCACATCAGCCCAGCCATGGGTAAAGCGGACTTCACGCTGGCCCGGTTGCCGAGGGAGTTGCTGCGCGTAGCCCCGTGCAATCAACCGGTCCAACTGGTGGCGTACCTGGTCGGCATCGTCGAAAGGGTACAGGCGGCTGGAACGCGTCCACAAATCCCCTAGGGTCTGTGACCCTCTGAGAAACAGCAGGCTTAAAAGCGCAACTTGGGCGGGCACCAGTTCCAGTGCCTTGTCGAGCCGGTGTTCATAGCGGTCGGCACGGTTGCCCATCACCAGCTTTGCAAAGCCCGCCTGCTCCAGCACACGCAACCGCTGGCCTACTTCACCAGGGGCAAGCTGCATCACCGGCTCGCGGCTGGTTTTCTGGTTGCAGGCCAGCACCAGCGCGTTGAGGGTAAGAGGGTAGGTTTCAGGGTTGCTGGCCTGTTTTTCCACCAGGCACCCAAGAATACGAAGGTCAGCGGGGGTAAGGTCAGGCCTTTGCGGCGTGGCAGCGTTGTCAGAGTGGTCGGTCATGAACAGGGCCTTGGTGAAAAGGTAGTGGCGAGAACATAACTAGAGTAGGGCCTGCAGGCCTATTGCTGGAAGAGCCCTTCACGCGCAGCCTCTGCAACGGCCACTGTACCGGGATGATTAACCCGACGCTCCACCGATATAGCGTAAAACGCTTCGGTGACGGCATCGGTTTCCCCTAGCAGTTGAACGTCGCCCTGGCGTGTTAGGTCATCGGCGATCACGCTGGGCGCTACGAACACGCCGCTGCCTGCCAAGCCAAAGGCCTGCATCAGAGCACTGTCGTCGAACTCTCCAACAATTCGAGTGTTTACCCGCGCTTCTTCCAGCCAGCGCAATAGCCGGCTGCGCACCACGCTCTGAGGGCCTGGAATCAGCAAGGGCATGTGCTCAAGGCAGGCAGGAAAAGCGCCTTTGCAACGCTCAGCCAGTTCAGGCGTCGCGAAAAAGCCGATACCGCATTCCCCCAGTTTTAGCGTGCGGCTTTTGATGTCCAATTGAGGGGGGACCGGGCTGTCGGAAATTACCAGGTCAAGCCGCTGAATGGCTAGGTCGGCCAGCAACCGCTCCAGCTTGTCCTCGCGGCAGCTGAGGCGAAGTGGCGGGGTTTCCAGTGCCATGGTAGGCGCCAGCAGGCGGTAGACAATGGATTTGGGTACAACGTCCGCTACGCCTACCCTGAAGGCCAGCGGCTGCTGCCCAGGCTGGGCGCGGAGCATGGCCTCCAACGCCACGCCAGCCTCGAACATGGGCTCGGCATAGGCCAGTACACGCCGACCGGCCTCGGTCAATTCCAGATGGCGGCCCACCTTCTGAAACAGGGCCATCCCTAAATTGTGCTCCAGCAACGACAACTGACCGCTCACCGTAGGCGCGGTCAGGTTCAATTGCTCACAGGCCCGCGCGATGCTGCCGGTACGCGCGACCATCCAGAAATAGTGCAGTTGACGGTAATTTAGCATGCTGGACACTTCGAGATTAGCGAACTATTAAGCTGGAAAATACGAATTTTTCGAAAGTATAGGCTGGTCTAGACTTCAGGTCATTCACCTTGGCCTGGAGCCACCTATGGACTACTTGATGGACCTGCTTGCCAGCCCCGCCGCTTGGGCGGCGCTGGCCACATTGATTGTGATGGAAGTGGTGCTGGGCATCGATAACCTGATTTTCATTTCGATCCTCACCAACAAGCTGCCTGCCGAGCATCAGACCAAGGCACGACGGCTGGGGATTGGCATGGCGCTGGTCCTGCGGCTTGGGCTGCTCAGCACGGTGGCCTTTATCGTTACCCTGACCGCGCCGGTGTTTGAAGTGGCTGGCCATGGGTTCTCATGGAAAGACATGATTCTGATCGCGGGTGGCTTGTTCCTGCTGTGGAAAGCAACCAGCGAGATTCATCACAGTGTCGATCCGGGAGCCCAGGCTGATGCCAAGATCAGTTCGAAAGTCACCATCGGGCTAGCATCAGCCATCGGGCAGATTCTGATGCTGGACCTGGTGTTTTCCATCGACAGCATCATCACTGCAGTGGGCATGACTGAGCACTTGCCCATTATGGTGATTGCGGTAATCGTGGCGGTATTGGTCATGCTGCTGGCGGCAGAGCCTCTGGCGAAGTTCATCAACGCCAACCCAACCGTGGTGATGCTGGCCCTGGGCTTTTTGATCATGATTGGCATGACCCTGATCGCCGAAGGCTTCGGTGCCCATGTACCCAAAGGTTATATCTACACCGCCATGGCATTCTCTGCGGCCATCGAGTGCTTGAACCTCTGGGCGCGCCGCAGGAAGTCTTCTACGCCCCCGTCAGTCTGATCGCACGTTACGCCCCCCTTGGCCGGGGGGCGTTTTCAATGGGCCAGGTTAAGGCGGTGTAAAGGGCGAGCCTTATCTTGAGCGCTGGCGTCTGTTTTGCGCCGTGCTGGGGCAGGTGTCGCGGCATGATGGCGGCGCGCAATGCGCAGTACGCCCCATAGCATGGCGGCTGCCACCAGTATCCAGGCCCCTATCATCATCAGTATTGCCACTGTAAGGCTCATAGGTGGTTCTCCTCAG